>Ga0335085_10001974_pt1 | contig 40203 bp, 41 predicted proteins | sample Lox_Sample_45_FD_206712 | JGI IMG/M metagenome (GOLD analysis project Ga0335085, IMG submission 206712) | Soil microbial communities from Loxahatchee National Wildlife Refuge, Florida, United States - Lox_Sample_4.5 | ecosystem: Environmental > Terrestrial > Soil > Wetlands | place: USA...
CCTTCCTGAAGCAGGACGGGGAGAATCGCGTGATCGTCGTCGTCAACCTCGACCCGTTCTCGGCGCAGGAGGGCGTCTGCGTGCTCCCGGTGGCGACCGGGCTCCCGCCCGCGTACCGGGTGCACGACCTGCTCGCCGACGCCGAGTGGACGTGGAACATCGGCCGCAACTACGTGCGGCTCGAGCCCGGGAGGAGCCACGTGCTGCGGGTGGGCGGATGAGCGAGCAGTGGTTCGAGCGCGATCCGCAGTGGTTCAGGCGGGCGGTCTTCTACGAGATCCACATCCGCGGCTTCTACGACGGGAACGGCGACGGCTCCGGCGACTTCCGCGGGCTGATCGAGAAGCTCGACTACCTCCAGTGGCTCGGCGTCGACTGCATCTGGCTCCTGCCGATGTACCCGTCGCCGCTGCGCGACGGCGGCTACGACATCTCCGACTTCTTCTCGATCCATCCCGACTACGGGACGGTGGAGGACTTCCGCGAGTTCGTCGAGCAGTCGCACCAGCGCGGGATCCGCGTGATCGCGGACCTCGTCATGAACCACACGTCGTCCGACCATCCGTGGTTCCAGGAGTCGCGCACCGACCCGACCGGGCCGAAGGGCGACTGGTACGTCTGGTCCGACACCGACGAGCCGTACCAGGACGCGCGCGTCATCTTCCTCGACAGCGAGGCGTCGAACTGGACGTTCGACCCGGTGCGCGGGCAGTACTACTGGCACCGCTTCTTCCACCACCAGCCGGATCTCAACTACGCGAATCCCGAGGTGCAGGAGGAGATGCTCGACGTGCTGCGCTTCTGGCTCGACCTCGGCATCGACGGCTTCCGGCTCGACGCCGTGCCCTACCTGTACGAAGCGGAGGGGACGAACTGCGAGAACCTGCCGCGCACGCACGAGTACCTGAAGCGCGCGCGGGCGGAAGTCGACGCGCGCTATCCCGACCGCGTGCTGCTCGCCGAGGCGAACCAGTGGCCGGCGGACGTCGTGCAGTATTTCGGGAACGGCGACGGGGACGAGTGCCACATGGCGTTCCACTTCCCCGTGATGCCGCGCATGTTCATGTCGGTGCGGCGCGAGGACGCGACGCCGATCTACGAGATCCTCGACCTCACGCCCGGGATCCCGGACAACTGCCAGTGGGGACTCTTCCTCCGGAACCACGACGAGCTGACGCTCGAGATGGTCACCGACGAGGAGCGCGACTACATGTACGCCGAGTACGCGAAGGACCCGCGGATGAAGATCAACCTCGGCATCCGCCGCCGGCTCGCGCCGCTGCTCGACAACGGGCGCGACGAGATCGCGCTGCTGCACGCGATCCTGTTCTCGCTACCCGGCTCGCCGGTCCTCTACTACGGCGACGAGATCATGATGGGCGACAACGTCTACCTCGGCGACCGCGACGGCGTGCGCACGCCGATGCAGTGGACGGGCGACCGCAACGCCGGCTTCTCGCGCGCCGACTGGGCGCAGCTGTACCTCCAGCCGCTGATGGACCCGGTCTACGGCTACCAGGCGGTGAACGTCGAGGCGCAGCTGCGCACGCCGACGTCGTTCCTCCGCTGGCTGCACCTGTTCATCGCGCTGCGGAAGGAGCATCCCGTCTTCGGGCTCGGGAGCTACGAGCCGCTGCGGCCCGAGAACCCGCGGATCTTCGCGCACATCCGCCGTTTCGAGGAGGACATCGTCCTCTGCGTGCACAACCTCGCGAACTCGGCGCAGGCGGTCGAGCTCGACCTGCGGGCATTCGACGGTATGGTCCCGGAGGAGATGTTGGGCCGGACGAGGTTTCCGGCGATCGGGGAGCTGCCCTACCTCTTGACCCTCGCCCCGCGCGGGTTCTTCTGGTTCCAGCTCAAGCAGGCCGCCGAATGAGCTACGACGAACGCGCGCTCATCGAGTACGTCACGCAGCAGCGGTGGTACGGCGCGAAGTCGCGCGGCGTCGCCCATGCGCAGGTGCTCGACTCGGCGGTGCTGCGGACGCAGGAGCCGCAGCTGGCGCTCGCGCTCGTCGAGGTGCGCTACGAGACCGGCGCGCACGATCTCTACCAGCTGCTCGTCTCGCACCGCGAGGGCGAGCCGGAGCTGAACGGGCTCACCGACGACCCGTCGCTCGCGCGCGAGCTCGTGAGCGCGATGCGCTCGGGGCTGACGGTGCAGAGCGGCGAGGGCGCCGTCGAGTTCCACCACCTCGAGGGCTTCGCGGGGCTCGGACGCGAGCTCGGGAACGCGCGGACGATCGAGGCGGAGCAGTCGAACACGTCGATCGCGTTCGACGAGCTGATCCTGAAGGCGTTCCGCCGGCTCGAGGCCGGCATCAACCCGGAGCTCGAGCTGCTGCGCTTCCTCAGCGACCGGGCCTTCCCGAACGTCGCCGCGCTCGGCGGCTGGTACGCGTACACGGGCGGGCCGCTGAACGCCACGCTCGGGATCCTCCAGGCGTACGTGCCCGATGCGCAGGACGGGTGGGACCTGGCGCTCGACGCGCTCGCGGACGACCCGGAGCTCTTCCTCGCGCGGGCGCGGCGGCTCGGCGAGGTGACCGGCGAGCTGCACACGGCGCTCGGCTCCGAGCCGAACGATCCCGCGTTCGCGCCGGAGACGCCGAGCGACGAGACGCTCGGGCTGCTGACGGCGACCGTCGACGAGGAGATCGCCAACGTCTTCCTCTCGCTGCCGGAGGGCGACGAGCGGATCGAGCCGATCGCCGGCCGCGGCGAGGAGGTGCGCGAGCAGCTGCGGCTGCTGACGCACGGCGGGACGATCGGGAAGGCGATCCGCATCCATGGCGACTACCACCTCGGGCAGACCCTCTGGAGCCGGCACGACTGGACGATCATCGACTTCGAGGGCGAGCCGGCGCGGTCGCTGGCCGAGCGACGCCGCAAGCGCTCGCCGCTGCGCGACGTCGCCGGGATGCTCCGCTCGTTCGCCTACGCGTCGATCGCGGCGGGCCTGCTGCGCGGCGCCGACGTCCCCGACGACTGGGAGCCGCGCGCGCGGGAGCAGTTCCTCGACGGCTATCTCGCGACCGTCGACCAGTCGCTCCTGCCGAACGGGCCGGTCGGGATCGAGCGGCTGCTCACCGTCTTCGAGCTCGAGAAGGCGGTGTACGAGCTCCGCTACGAGCTCGACAACCGCCCCGACTGGGTCGGGATCCCGGTGGCGGCGATCCGCCGGCTGATCGAGTCCGCCGCGCCGGCGCCGTGATCGAGCTCGGCGCCGATCCTCACGCGATCCTCGGCGCGCACGAGGCGAACGGCGGCGTCGTCGTCCGCGCGTACCGCCCCGAGGCGCAGGCGGTGCGGGTGCAGCCCGCCCACGACAGGACAGCATCGGTCGCCGCGGAGCTGAAGGACCCGGCCGGCCTCTGGGAGGCGATGCTCCCGAAGGCGACGCTGCCGCTCGACTACGAGCTCGAGGTCGAGTACCCGGACGGGAACACGTTCACGCTGCGCGATCCGTACTCGTTCCTGCCGACGCTCGGCGAGCTCGACCTCCATCTCGCGCGCGAGGGCCGCCACGAGGAGCTGTACGCGCGGCTCGGCGCGCACGTGCGCGAGATCGACGGCGTCACCGGCACCGCGTTCGCGGTGTGGGCGCCGAACGCGCGCTCCGTCTCCGTCGTCGGCGACTTCAACTCCTGGGACGCCCGCCTGCATCCGATGCGCTCGCTCGGCGCGGCCGGGATCTGGGAGCTGTTCGTGCCGGACGCGGGTCCCGGCGCCCGCTACAAGTTCGCCGTCCGCGGGCGCGACGGACGCATGCGGCTGAAGGCGGACCCGGTCGCGTTCGCGGCGGAGGTGCCGCCGAAGAACGCGTCGATCGTGTACCGGACGGAGCACGCGTGGGCGGACGCCGAGTGGATCGAGCGCCGGGCGGTCACCGACCCGCTGCGCGCGCCGATGTCGGTCTACGAGGTGCACCTCGGCTCGTGGCGGCGCAACCCGCTCGAGGGGAACCGCACGCTGACGTATCTCGAGCTCGCCGAGGAGCTCGGCGACTACGTCGAGGACCTGGGCTTCACGCACGTCGAGCTGATGCCGGTGATGGAGCATCCGTTCTCCGGCTCGTGGGGCTACCAGGTGACCGGCTACTTCGCGCCGACGTCGCGCTTCGGCCCGCCCGACGACTTCCGCACGTTCGTCGACCGGCTGCACGCGCGCGGGATCGGCGTGATTCTCGACTGGGTGCCCGCGCACTTCCCGCGCGACGAGTGGGCGCTCGCGAGCTTCGACGGGACGCATCTCTACGAGCACGCGGATCCGCGCCGCGGCTCGCATCCGGACTGGGGCACGCTCGTCTTCAACCTCGGCCGCCGCGAGGTGCGCAACTTCCTCTTCTCGAACGCGCTCTACTGGCTGCGCGAGCACCACGCCGACGGGATCCGCGTCGACGCAGTCGCGTCGATGCTCTACCTCGACTACTCGCGCAAGCCCGGCCAGTGGATGCCGAATCAGTTCGGCGGGCGCGAGGATCTCGACGCGGTCTCGTTCCTGAAGGAGCTGAACGAGATGCTGTACGCGCACGAGCCGGGCGTGATCTCGGCGGCGGAGGAGTCGACGGCGTGGCCGGGCGTGTCGCGGCCGACGTACCTCGGCGGGCTCGGCTTCGGGTTCAAGTGGAACATGGGCTGGATGCACGACACGCTCCTGTACTTCCAGAAGGACCCGGTCTACCGGCGCTTCCACCATCACACGCTGACGTTCTCGCTCATGTACGCGTTCAGCGAGAACTTCGTGCTGCCGCTCTCGCACGACGAGGTCGTGCACGGCAAGCGCTCCCTGCTCTCGAAGATGCCCGGCGACCGCTGGCAGAAGTTCGCGAACCTCCGCGCGCTGTACGCGTACATGTGGGCGCATCCGGGCAAGAAGCTCCTGTTCATGGGCGGCGAGCTCGGCGAATGGAACGAGTGGAACGACGGCGGCTCGCTGCACTGGAACCTCCTGGAGTACGCAGAGCACGCGGGGCTGCACGCGCTCGTGCGCGATCTCAACCGCGTGTACCGCGAGACGCCGGCGCTGTGGGAGATCGACTTCGAGCCGTCCGGGTTCCGCTGGCTCGAGCCGAACGACGCGAACGGGAACGTGCTCGCGTTCGCGCGGCTCGACGCATCCGGGCGGCCGCTCGTGTGCGTGCTCAACCTGTCGCCGGTGCCGCGGCACGACTACCGCGTCGGCATGCCGCTCGTCGGGCAGTGGCGCGAGGCGCTGAACACCGACTCGCCGTACTACAGCGGCAGCGGCGTCGGCAACCTCGGCCTCGTCGAGGCGACCGCGGTCCCGTGGCACGACCAGCCGTCGTCGGCGTCGCTGACGCTGCCTCCGCTCGGCGCGATCTGGCTCGTCCCCGCGTAGCCGACACGGCTCGGTGCCCCAAGGCCGGGGCCAGGCCCCGATACGAGAGTGCAACGGCTTCGTGTCGTGGAACAGCTTTCGTCCTGCATATCGGCCTATTCCGCCGTTGCAAAGACGTCACGAAGACGTGTTTGGGCCTGGCCCCGGCCGTTCGGTCCTGCGGTGGTGCTGGCTATCGTCCGCGCCATGTTCACGACTCGGCCGGAGCTGCGGGGGACCTTCGGGATGGTGGCGTCCACGCACTGGCTCGCGTCGGCGGCCGGGATGGCGGTGCTCGAGCTCGGCGGCAACGCGTTCGACGCGGCGGTCGCGGCCGGGCTGACGCTGCAGGTGGTCGAGCCGCACCTGAACGGGCCCGGCGGCGACCTGCCGGCGATCCTTTGGCCTGCATCGCGTGGCGCGCCCGTCGTGCTCTGCGCGCAGGGGCCGGCGCCGCGCGCGGCGACGATCGCGCGCTACCGCAACGAGCTCGGGCTGGAGCTCGTCCCGGGCACCGGGCCACTCGCGGCAGTCGTCCCCGGCGCCTTCGGCGGCTGGCTGGCGATGCTGCGCGAGCACGGGACGATGCCGTTCGCCGAGGTGGCGACGTACGCGATCCACTACGCCGAGCACGGCTACCCGGCGCTGCCGGCGATCGCGGGCGCGATCCGCAACGTCGAGTCGCTGTTCCGCGACGACTGGACGACGTCCGCCGAGGTCTATCTCCCGGCGCCTGCGCCCGGCGGGCTGCACCGGAACCCGCGGCTCGCGGAGACGTACCGGCGGCTCGCCGCGTCGGACGACCCCGTGGACGAGTGGTACCGCGGCTTCGTCGCGGAGGCGATCGTCCGCTTCCAGGAGCGCGAGTGGCTCGACAGCTCCGGCGAGCGCCACGCGGGCCTGCTCGCGGCCGGGGACCTCGCCGGCTGGAGCCCGTCGTGGGAGACGCCGCTCGCCGTCGACTACCACGGGCTGACCGTGCTGAAGGCGGGGCCGTGGAGCCAGGCGCCGGTGTTCCTCCAGCAGCTGCGGCTGCTCGAGGGCTACGACCTCACCGCGATGGGGCACGCGTCCGCGGAGTACGTGCACACGGTGACCGAGTGCGCGAAGCTGGCGTTCGCCGACCGCGAGGCGTGGTACGGCGACCCGGACTTCGTCGACGTGCCGCTCGACGCGCTCCTCTCACGCGCGTACGCGAACGCGCGGCGACCGCTCGTCGGCGACGCGTCGTCGCAGGAGCTGCGGCCCGGCTCGCCGGACGGCCGCGCGCCGCGCCTGCCCACGCCCGTGACCGGCGCGCCCGTCGCTCCCGGAGTCGGCGAGCCGACGCTGAGGCTGGAAGCGACGGGGGCGGAGCCGCCGTCGCCCGGCCGGCAGACCGAGGCCGCCTCCGGCGGCCTCCGGGGCGACACGGTCCATCTCGACGTCGTCGACCGCTGGGGGAACATGGTCGCGGCGACGCCGAGCGGTGGCTGGCTCTGGGGCGCGCCCGTGATCCCCGAGCTCGGCTTCTGCCTCGGCACGCGCGCGCAGATGTTCTGGCTCGAGGACGGTCTCCCGAATTCGCTCGAGCCCGGAAAGCGGCCGCGGACGACGCTCTCGCCGACGATGGCGCTGCGCGACGGCCAGCCGTCCCTCGCGCTCGGAACGCCCGGCGGCGACCAGCAGGACCAGTGGACGCTCCACGTCCTGCTCGCCCACGTTCACTTCGACATGGATCTCCAGGCGGCGATCGACGCGCCCAACCACCACACCGAGGCCTTCCCGAGCTCGTTCTACCCGCGCGCGTCGCGGCCGCGCCACGTCGCCGTCGAGGAGCGCGCCGGCGCCGAGACCGTCGCCGGACTGCGCGCGCGCGGCCACGACGTCGAGGTCTCGCCGCCGTGGTCGCTCGGCCGCGTCAGCGCCGTCGGCCGCGACCCCGACGGGCAGCTGAAGGCCGCCGCGAATCCGCGCGGCATGCAGGGCTACGCGACGGGACGCTGATGGAGGTCTGGCCGGGAAGACCGTTCCCCCTCGGGGCGACCTGGGACGGCGAGGGGACGAACTTCTCGCTCTTCTCCGAGAACGCGCGGCGCGTCGAGCTCTGCCTGTTCGACGAGGGCGACGCCGAGACGCGGATCGAGCTGACCGAGCGCACCGCGTTCAACTGGCATTGCTATCTCCCCGGGGTCGGGCCGGGGCGGCGCTACGGCTACCGCGTGCACGGCGGATACGACCCCGCGTCCGGCCGCCGCTTCAACCCGGCGAAGCTGCTCGTCGACCCGTACGCGAAGGCGATCGAGGGACCGATCCTCTGGGACCGCGGCAACGTCCTCCCGTACCCGCCGAGCCTCGACGAGGACGCCGACCTCACGCAGGACGGCGAGGACAGCGCGCCTGCGATCCCGAAGTGCGTCGTCATCGACCCGAGCTTCGACTGGGAGGACGACAGCCCGCCGGCGACGCCGTGGCACGAGACCGTCATCTACGAGGTGCACGTGAAGGGATTCACGCAGCGCCACCACGGCGTGCGCGACGACCTGCGCGGCACGTACGCGGGGCTCGCGTCGGAGGAGGCGCGCGCGTACTTCCGCGACCTCGGCGTCACCGCCGTCGAGCTGCTGCCCGTCCATCACATCGCCGACGAGAGCTTCCTCCACGAGCGCGGGCTCACGAACTACTGGGGCTACTCGTCGATCGGCTACCTCGCGCCGCACGCGCTCTACGCGGCGACCGGCAGGCGCGGCGAGCAGCTGCGCGAGTTCAAGGGGATGGTGAAGGCGCTGCACCGCGCCGGCATCGAGGTGATCCTCGACGTCGTCTACAACCACACGGCGGAGGGGAACCACCTCGGGCCGATGCTCTCCTTCAAGGGCGTCGACAACCAGAGCTACTACCGGCTGATGGCCGAGGCACCGCGCTACTACCAGGACTTCACCGGCACGGGGAACTCGCTGAACCCGGTGCACCCGTCGGTGCTGCGGCTGATCATGGACTCGCTCCGCTACTTCGTCATCGACTGCCACGTCGACGGCTTCCGCTTCGACCTCGCCTCCGCGCTCGCGCGCGAGTTCTACGAGGTCGACCGCCTGTCCGCGTTCTTCGACACCATCCACCAGGATCCGGTGCTGTCGCAGGTGAAGCTGATCGCCGAGCCGTGGGACGTCGGCCCGGGCGGCTACCAGGTCGGGAACTTCCCCGTGCTGTGGGCCGAGTGGAACGGGATGTACCGCGACACGACGCGCGATTTCTGGCGCGCGCAGGCGAACGTCGCGCAGTTCGCGTCGCGGTTCACCGGCTCGAGCGACCTCTACCAGTCCGACGGACGCGCGCCGTTCGCGTCGATCAACTTCATCACCGCGCACGACGGGTTCACGCTCCGCGACCTCGTCACGTACAACGAGAAGCACAACGACGCGAACGGCGAGCACAATCGCGACGGCAGCGACGACAACCGCTCGTGGAACTGCGGCGTCGAGGGGGAGACCGACGACCCCGCGGTGAACGCGCTGCGCGCGCGGCAGCGGCGCAACTTCCTCGCGACGCTGTTCCTCTCGCAGGGCGTGCCGATGATCCTCGGCGGCGACGAGCTCGGACGGACGCAGCACGGCAACAACAACGCGTGGTGCCAGGACAACGAGCTCTCGTGGTTCGACTGGGACGCCCCCGACGGCGAGCTGCTCGCGTTCGTGCGCTCGCTGATCCGGCTGCGGCGCGAGCATCCGGTCTTCCGGCGTGCGTCGTTCTTCACCGGGACGTCGGTGCGCGGCTCGGGGCTGCCCGACGTGTGGTGGTTCCGGACGGACGGGCGGCGGATGACGCAGCGGGACTGGCAGCGACCGGACGGCCAGACGCTCGGCGTGTTCCTCAACGGCCGCGAGATCCCGGAGCGGACGCCGCACGGCGAGGAGATCGCCGACGACTCGTTCCTGCTCCTCTTCAACGCGTCCTCGTCGCCGACCGAGTTCACGCTGCCGACGCGGCGCTTCGGCCGCGCCTGGATCGTCGAGCTCGCGACCGGCGACGGCGTCCCCGAGGGCGAGATCGGCAGCCGCGCCCGCGTGACGGTGCAGGACCGGTCGCTGACGCTGATGCGGCGCGCCCCGTAGGCTTCGCGCCGTGCGCATCTACCTCGCCGGCCCGCTGTTCACGCCGTATGAGCGCGGCTTCCTCGACGCGTGCGCCGCGCGGCTGCGCGAGGAGGGCTTCGACGTCTTCGTCCCGCACGAGCACGCGCTCGCACTCGGCGACACCTCCGCGGACGTGATCTTCACGAAGGACTGGGACGGCCTCTACAACGCGGACGCGGTGCTTGCGATCCTCGACGGGCCGCAGACCGACGACGGCACCGCCTGCGAGATCGGGATCTTCTACACGCTGATGCTCTGGAACCCGACGAAGAAGGGGATCGTCGGCCTGCTCACCGACCTCCGCGGCGGGCGCAGCGGCGAGGGCCACGGGCTCAACCTCTTCGTCGAGGGCTGCATCGAAGCGGGCGGCGAGATCGTCGACGACCTCGACGCCGCGGTGGCCGTGCTCGCCGGCTGGCGCAAGTAGGCTGGAGGACGTGACCGAGCCCCTCGACAGCCTGCGGGCGACCGTCGCCGGCACGCCGCCGGCGCCCGAGGCGTTGGAGAGCTACCTACGCAAGGTGCACGAGCGCGCGTACACCGTGACGGACGGCGACGTCGAGGCATTGAAGGCGGCGGGCTTCACGGAGGACGAGATCTTCGAGCAGACGGTCGCGGCGGCGATCTCGGAGGGACTGCGCCGCTTCGACCGCGCCGACGAGGTGCTCGCGTGAGGCTCGACGTCGTCGACCGCGGGCACGCGCCGGAGCAGGCGGCGGTCCTCGCGGAGATCCGCGAGCGCACCGGCGCCGAGCCGCTCGGCGTCGTGAAGACGCTGATGTACCGGCCCGAGCTGTTCGGCTTCCCGTTCTCGGAGGAGCTCGACCGCGTGATGCGCGGGCCGTCCGACTGGAGCCCCGGCGAGCGCGAGCTGTTCGCGGGCTTCACGTCGCTGCTGAACCAGTGTCCATTCTGAGCGGGCTCTCACGGCGCGGTCGCGTCGTACGCCCTCGGTGAGGAAGTCTGGGACGCGGTCGTCGCCGACTGGCGAACCGCGCCGCTCCGCCCGGAGCTGCAGGCGGCGTTCGTCTTCCTCGAGGTGCTGACGCTTCGCCCCGACGAGCTGACGCGCACCGACGCCGAGGTCGCCTACGCGGCCGGCGTGTCGCCGCAGGCGCTGCGCGACGCCGCCGCGGTGTGCGCGCTCTTCAGCATGATCACGCGGCTCGCCGACGCTTTCGGCTGGGACGTCCCGACATGGGAGCGGCTGTCGGCGCGCGCGCCGGCGATGCTCGAGGGCGGTTACGCGCTCGGCGCGATCCGCCGCCGCTAGGACAGCACGCGCTCGAGGTCGGCCCGCCCGAACGGGCCGCCGTGCGTGGCGAGCACGCGCTCGACGGGCAGCTCGAGCAGCGGGCGCAGGCCGGCGACGACCTGATCGCGCGTGAGCCCGTAGTAGTGCAGCCAGCGGTCGTTGATCTCGAGGCCGTGCCCGAAGTCGACGAGCGTGTCGCCCGAGACGACCGCGCGCCGGCCCTCGTGCCACAGCACGGGATCGTTCGGCTTCGCCCCCGGAAACGCCTTGACGCCGACGTCGAGCCGGTCACCCGCCGCGTACGGGTGCGCCTCGCCGATCCCGTCCTCGAGCAGCCAGACGACGTCCGGGCTGCCGTCGCCCGCCTGCTCGGCGGTGATCCCGAACGTCTTCATCAGGAACTCGGCGGTGTCGGGCAGCGGCGTGTAGACGGGGACGCCGAGCCGCTCGACGAGCCCGCGCGCGTCGCGCTCGTGCCACGGCGCGGTCAGCACGACCACCGCCTCGCGCTCGGAGGCGAGCGCCTCGATCTCGCCGGGCGGCGCGATCGGGTCGAAGAGGAGCAGCCGCGCGCCGTCGTCGATCGCGTACGACGAGACGTTCTCGTCCCACGGCTCGGTCTCCCGCCAGTCCGGGTGCGGCGCCGTCCAGTGCCAGAGGCCGGATTCCAGCTCGCGCACGCCGCGATCGTATGCGACCGGGAACGTCCCCGCGCATGACGGCACGCCGGTACAATGGCGTCGGTCGCCATACGTCCAGTCGTCGCAGCCGCAGGAAGACGGTGGCAGCGAGTGGACGAGATGAGACCCGAGATCATCGCTCAGCTGATCGGCGCCGCCCTCAACATGGGTGCTTTCGGGATGCTCCATTTCGGCATCGCGGCCGCCGGCGCCCTGCGCTACCTCGTGCCGAATCTGATCGGCTCCATCGTTCTCGTGGTCACAGCCTGGCTCGACCGCCAGTGGGGCTTCCTCGCGCTCGAGGCCGCCTGGGTGCTCGTGCTCGTTCACGCGATGGCCGCACGCCGGCCCGCGACACACTGACGGCAACGTCGCCTGGGCTGGCGTTGCTCCTGTGTCAAGAGTGACTCGTTTCGGAGGGTGGTGTAGATGGTGCGGGCGAGTTGTCGTTTGAGGCAGCGGATGGCTTCGCGGCGTGTCTTTCCTTCGGCTTGTTTGCGTTCGAGGTAGGCGCGTGCGGGTGGTCGATCGGGCCGATCTCGCAAAGCAGCTTGGCCGCGCTGAGCGGTCCGCAGCCGCAGGTCGCGCGCGATCCGTACCTGCGTGGTCTGGTCCCGGCGGGCGAGCTGGCGGCCGAGCCGGTCGAGCCAGACGGCACGGTCGAGCGGCCGCCACGCGCGCCCACATCTCAGCTAACCGAGTCGCGGAAGGCGGCGGCCTCTCCGGCGATGGCGGACGATTCCTCGATCGGCACGATCGGATTCGCCGTGAACCGCAACCACGGCGCCCACGGGGCGTGGTACGGGCGAGCGCGGAAGCGCTCTCGACCTCGATCAGCGCCACACCTCCTCCGCCGTCAGCGAAGCCGTAGAACCCCTTGAACTCGGCTCCCGCTGGTGGCTGCCATCGCGAGAAGACGCCGAGCGACCTGCGAATACCATCCTCGCTTGTATCGATGAACTCCCAAGTGACGTGAAACAGCACGGCCGCTTCCTTTCCCGACGTGACGGGCACGACGAGCCACCCGGTAGCCGAATGTACTCCTCAGCTCACGGCGAGCCAATCGACAGGAGCCTGGAATGGGCCAGCGTTGCTCCTTATCTGTGGTGGCGCTCGCGGTCAACTGTTCAGGTGGGGTCCTTTCTGTCGGGGGTTGGTTTGTGTGCGCGGGCGCCCAGCCTTATCTAGGTGCGCGGATATTCCGGCGACGAGATGATTGATCGGGGGTTGTTCCCGCGGAGGTTGTTGCGGCCGCTCGGTCTATGGAGGCCGTCCGCGCTTGGCAGCGTGGCGGCGGGAGCATTGCGGGAGCTGGCCGCAAGGGCATCGGTCTGATCACGGGCGCGCGCACGACGACTGGGTTAGGCGGCGGCCTTGATCGGCACGCTTGTGGTGGTCGACTCGATCGGTGCGAGCGCGGTGTCGCCGAGCTCGCGCAGGATGTGGTGTGCGCGGCGGCAGAGTTTGCGGGCGACCGAGAGGCAGGCGCGGTTGTGGTCGAGCCGGTCGGCGACCTGGAGGTAGTAGGCGTGGTCGGGTGAGGAGCGGCGGGCTGCGCATTGGGCGGCTTCGAAGAGCGCCCAGCGCAGCAGTGATGGGCCTTGGTGGGAGAGGTGGCCGGCGGCTCGCTTTTGGTCTGACTGCCAGACGGTGACGTCGAGACCCGGGTGGCGGACGGCGTCGTCGGAGCTTTGGAAGCGGCGGGCATCGCCCAGTTCGGCGAGGATGGCCGTGGCCGTGACGGAACCGACGCCGTAGAGCTGCCGGGTGAGCGCGCGGCAGCCGGGCTGGCGGCGCGCAAAGAGGGTGAGCGCGCGGTCGATCGGAGCGAGTTCCCGCTCGAGCTGGTCGAGCATGCGCGTGCTGAGCTCGATCACTTCGCGTCCCGCTGGCGAGACGTCGACGGCTTCGAGCTCGCGGCGGCCGTCGATCGTGCGCGGCTTCAGGCCGGCAGGGACGCCTTGGTGGAAGAGCTGCGCCTGCAGCCGCTGCAGCCAGGCGGTGCGTTGATCGATCAGCGTCTTGCGCAGCCGCACGCGAGTGCGCAGCTCCAGGATGTGGTCGGGCGGGATCCAGGCCTCGGGCAGCTCGCCGGCGAGCAGGAGCCGCAGCTGCAGCGCGCAGTCGCTGTCGTCGGTCTTGGCACGTTGCTTTCGGCCACGTCTGGCGGCCGTCTCAGCCGGATCGGCGAGACGAGCGCGATGGCCGGCCCGCTCGATCTCCTCGACCACGAACCGCCAGCCGGTCGTCCCCTCGAGCACAAACTCCGCCTCGGCTCCAACAAACTGCTGCAGCCATTCGCGCAGCGGCTCACGCGCGACTCCACGGTCTTGAACGACCCGCGTGGCCTAACACGCCTGTGCCGGGGCCGCGGCCGCGCGCCGCACACGAAAGAAAGCGGAAGGCAAAAGCAACCGCGAAGCGATCCGCTGCCTCAAGCGCCAACTCGCACGCACCGTCTACACGACCCTCAAAAACGAGCCCCTATTGACATAGATGCGGCACGGGGCTCGGGCTTTCGATCGTGGACCTGATCGCGCGCGCACACGGCACCGGCGCCGGCGCGGCAAACCGGCCCGGGGGCGGCGCCGACGTCTGGCTCGCGGTGCCGCGCGCGTCGTGGCTCGCGGTGCAGCCGAGCCGTGAGCCGGTTCCGGCCTGAGCAGCCTTCGTCTCCGGGGGTACGCCCGACAGTCGCGACGCCTTCCTGCAGGGGAACCGGAAGGCGCCGGACCGTCGGAGACGCGAGGTGCTTCCGCGTCCTGGCCAGAGGAGGGTCGATGAAGCCTCCATACGACATCACGCCCGTATGAGTTGGGCCTAAGAGTTCCCGGCGTCCGGCGCGGAGCCGTTGCGCGTCGCGCCGTTCAACTGCAGCCGCATGAGCGCGCCGCCGCCGGGGGCCTCTTCGGCGGTGACGGTTCCGCCGTGGGCCTCGGCCACCTCGCGGACGATGGCGAGGCCGAGGCCGGAGCCCGGCATCGAGCGGGAGTCCTCCGAGCGGTAGAAGCGGTCGAACACGAGCGCGCGATCGTCGGGGGAGATCCCCGGCCCGCGATCGCGCACGCGCAGCTCGCCGCCCGCGAGCGTGACCTCGACGGTCTCGCCCTCCGGGCTCCACTTGCCCGCGTTCTCGAGCAGGTTCCAGACGGCGCGCTCGAGCCGGTCGCGCGCGCCCTCGACCGTCGTCGGCTCGACGGTCGCCTCGAACGCGACCTTCGGGAAGCGGGAGCGGGCGCGCTCGACCGAGTCCTCGACGAGCTCGTCCAGCTGGACCGGCTCCCGCGCGAGGCGGGGGTCGTCGCCGCGCGCGAGCTCGAGCAGACCGCCGATCAGGTCGCGCATCTCGTGCGACTCGCGGTGCAGGTCGTCGAGCAGCCGCTCGCGCGTCTGCGGATCGAGCTGCTCCTGCCGCCGCAGCACGTCGAGATTCGTCTGCATGCTCGTCAACGGCGTGCGCAGCTCGTGCGACGCGTCCGCGACGAAGCGGCGCTGCGTCTCGATCGCGTCCTCGAGCGCCGCCAGCATCGTGTTGAAGGAGTGCCCGAGTCGCGACAGCTCGTCGTGGCCTCGCTCGGGTACGCGCTCGCTCGGGTCGCGCGTGCGCGCGATCCGCTCTGCGGCCTGGGTCAGCCGCCGCACCGGCGCGAGCGTCGTGCGCGAGACCAGCGCGCCGCCGATCGCAGCGAGGCCGATCCCCGCAAGCGTCACGAAGATGAGGATGAACTTCAGGCGGTTGAGGTCGTGGATGACGTTGTCGTCGATCCGCACCACGTCGACGGCGCCGCCCTCGGGGCCGAGCACCGGCACCACGAGCTCGCGGACGCGGTAGTCGTGGATCACGCGCGTCCGGAAGAAGCCGTTCTTCTTCCCGCTCGCGACGAGCTTGATCGAGGCGTCGACGGGCGGGAGGAAGTTCCCGGCGGCGACGCTGCCGCTCGTCCCGACGATCGCGTAGAAGTCGCCGCTGTACTGGTCGAACCCGTGGAACGCCTGGTCCGGGTTCCGCTGGAGCACCGCCGCGTGCTGCGCGAGCTGCGTGTCGACCTGCTTGAACAGCTCGTGCTTCATCACGAAGTAGACCGTGAGCGACGCGGCGCCGAGCACGACCGCCACGACCGCGGTCGCAACGAGCGTCAGCCGGAGGCGGAGGGTCATGTCTCGCGGAGGACGTAGCCCGTGCCGCGCACGGTGTGGATCAGGCGCTGCTCGTCGCCGCCCTCGGTCTTGCGGCGGAGGTACCCGACGTAGACGTCGAGCGCGTTCGACGAGTGACTGAAGTCGTAGCCCCAAACGCGCTCGTAGATGAGCGAGCGGGGGAGCACCTGGCGCGGATTGCGCATGAACAGCTCGAGCAGGTGCGCCTCCGTCGTCGTCAGCTCGAAGCGGCGGCCGCCGCGGCGCGCGTCCATCGAGCCGAGGTCGAGCGTGAGGTCCGCGAAGCGGAGCACCTCGGCGAGGTCGGTCGGGAGCGCGCGGCGCAGCAGGGCACGCAGGCGTGCGAGGAGCTCGTCGAGGTCGTACGGCTTCGGCAGGTAGTCGTCCGCGCCGGCGTCGAGCCCCTCGACCCGGTCGCCGACGGCGTCGCGGGCGGTGAGGAGGAGGATCGGCACGCGGTTCCCCTCGCGGCGCAGCCGCCGCGTCACGTCGAGGCCGTCGAGCCCGGGCATCATCACGTCGAGGACGAGGGCGTCCGGCGTCCGCGACTCCACGGCGGCCAGGGCGGAGTCGCCGTCGGAGGCGAGCTCCACCTCGTAGCCGTTCAGCTGGAGCGCCCGCTCGAGCGCCTCCCGGATCATGCGGTCGTCGTCTGCCACGAGAACGAGCATCTGCACCCATAAGTGTGCCCTGTGACGTAAGACGTGACTAAGACTGGGGGAACCCGTGGTTCCCCGAGTGGCCCCCTCCTTGGGTGTTGAGTGGCGGTTCGTCGTGTGCGCTGCGCCGGGAGCGCGGTCCCGGCTCCGCGCGAGCGGGCGCGGTCCACCCAGATCGGATGTCGGTGGATTGCCTGCCCCGCGCCCTCCGTGGTGGCCTGGGGCCATCCCGGACGGCGGGGTTCGCCTCCGGCCAAAGCGGCTTCGCCTGCTTTAGCCTGCGGCCTTTGCCGCTTCGAGCTTCCGGGCGAACCAGGCCGGAGGCTAACGCTGCCGTAGGCGCGTTAGCCGGAGGCGGACCAGCGGCTCGGGATGGGCGCAGCCCACCACGAGCCGCGCGGCACCGCGAGACCGCCGACATCGCTGTGGGTGACGAGCGGCCGGTTGCGCGGAGGCCGGACCGCGCTCCGGCCGCAGCGCTCTGCTCGAACCGCCACTCAACACCGACGGAGGGGGGCTAAGGGGGAACCCTGGTTCCCCCTTACATCAATCTCACTGGTTTTTCAGGTTCCGCGGGTTTCATTCGAGGTCGGATGTCCGAGCTCGGGTTGGCCCTCACCGAACCCGCGGTGCCGCACGCCGTGCGGCGGCGGAGCCGTACGCGCCGATTGGCGCTCTCCGGCTTCCTCTGGGCGGTCGCCGCGGCGAACGCGGGGGTGATCGTCTGGCTCTGGTACCGCGGCGGCGGCGTCTCCGCCGTCCACACCTGGGGCGACCTGGCCACGAGCCTCGGCCGGCTGACCGGGCTGCTCGCCGCCTACCTCGCCCTGATCCAGGTGCTGCTGCTCGCCCGGCTCCCGTGGCTCGAGCAGCTCGTCGGCTTCGACCGGCTCACCGTCTGGCACCGGCGCAACGGGAAGCTCGTCCTCTACCTCGTCCTCGCCCACGTCGTGCTGATCACCGTCGGGTATGCGTCGATGGACCGGATCTCGGTGCCGAAGGAGGTCTCGCGGCTGCTCGGCAGCTACCCCGGGATGATCACCGCCACCGTCGGCACGGCGCTGTTCATCGTCGTCGTCGTCACGTCGCTCGTGATCGTCCGCCGCCGGCTTCCGTACGAGTGGTGGTACGCGGTGCACGTCACCGCCTACGCGGCGATCGCGCTGAGCTGGTTCCACGAGATCCCGACGGGGAACGAGCTGAGCGTCCATCCGGTCGCCGCCGACTACTGGCGCGCGCTGTACCTCGCGACGCTCGCGATCCTCGTCGTCTTCCGCGTCCTGCATCCGCTCGCGCGGACGTTCTGGCTCGGCCTTCGCGTCGAGGATGTCGTCGCGGAGGGGCCCGACGTCGTCTCGCTCCGCATCGGCGGCCGCCGGCTCGACCGGCTGAACGCGCGCGCGGGGCAGTTCTTCCTCTGGCGGTTCCTCTCGCACCGCGGCCGCTGGTGGGAGGCGCATCCGTTCTCGCTCTCGGCCGCGCCCGACGGACGCTCGTTCCGGATCACGGTCAAGGGCGTCGGCGGCTACACGCGTGCGCTCCGCGACGTGCGCCCGGGGACGCGCGTGATCGCCGAGGGGCCGTTCGGCGTCTTCACCGACGCCGTGCGGCGCCGCGGCAAGGCGCTTCTCATCGCCGGGGGGATCGGGATCACGCCGATCCGCAGCCTGCTCGACGAGATGCACGGCGACGTCGCCGTCGTCTACCGCGTCGTCTGCGAGGACGACGTCGTCTTCCGAGACGAGCTCGACGAGCTCGCCGAGCGGCGGGGGATCGCGCTGTCCTACGTCGTCGGCGACCACGCCGCGCCCGGCGGCGACCGGCTGCTCTCGGCGGAGCACCTGCGCGAGCTCGTGCCCGACGTCGAGGAGCGCGAGGTCTTCCTCTGCGGCCCGCCCGCGATGACGAACGTGATCGAGAAGAGCGTTCGCCGGGCCGGCGTGCCCCGTCCCTACGTCCACGTCGAACGCTTCGCCCTCTGACCCGAAGGAGAACGGATGAACAAAGCAGGCAGGGCAATCCCGGCGGTCGTGTCCGCGGTCGCGCTCGTCGCGCCCGCCGCGCCCGCGCTCGCGAAGACGAAGCCGAAGAAGAAGCCCGTCGCGACGACGCGCACGATCCAGGGCCCGTCGGTCGGCATGCAGTGGGGCCCGATCCAGGTCACCGTGAAGGTGAAGGGCAAGAAGATCCTCGACATCTCGGCGACCTATCCGACGGAGCGTCCGCGGTCGCAGTTCATCAACGAGCAGGCGATCCCGATGCTCCGGCAGGAGGTGCTCCAGCTCCAGAGCGCGCAGATCGACCTGATCGGCGGCGCGACGCTGACGAGCGAGGCGTACGCCCAGTCGCTCCAGGCGGCGCTGGACAAGGCGAAGATCTAGAGTCCCGGCGTGCTCCGCGTCGAGCACGTCATGGGGATGCCGGTGCGCATCGACCTCCGCGACGACGGCGTCCCCGAGGCGGCGGTCGACGAGGTGTTCGCGTGGCTCCGCTGGGTCGACGCGACGTTCAGCACGTACAAGGACGACAGCGAGATCATGCGGCTCAACCGCGGCGAGCTCTCGCGGGGCGGCGCGTCGCCCGCCGTCCGCAGGGTGCTCGACGAGTGCGAGCGGCTGCGCGGTGCGACGGGCGGCTACTTCGACGCGCGCGCCGTCGCCGCCGATGGTGCCGTCGATCCGTCGGGGTACGTGAAGGGGTGGTCGGTCGACCACGCCGGCGAGATCCTCGAGGCCGCGGGCGGGCAGACGTTCTCGATCTACGCCGGCGGCGACATCCTCACCCGCGGCTATCCCGAGCCCGAGCGGGCGTGGCGCGTCGGCATCCAGCACCCGCACCTCCCGCACGGGATCGCCGCGGTCGTGCGCGCGAACGATCTCGCGATCGCGACGTCCGGCGAGTACGAGCGGGGCCGGCACGTGCTCGACCCGCACACCTGCGCCCCGCCCGAGGGCGTCCTCTCGGTGACGGTGACCGGTCCCGTGCTCGGCACCGCCGACGCGTACGCGACCGCGGCGTTCGCGATGGGCCGCGAGGGCCCCGCGTGGACGGCCGGGATCGACGGCTACGAGGCGCTGACGATCCTCGCCGACGGGACCGTGCTCTCGACGCCGGGCTTCCCGCGCGCCGATCCCTCCTAACTCGAACGGGGGACGCGGACTCCCCCGGTCGAGGGTTTCCGGGCGTGATCCGATCGAGGTAGGACCCTCCTTTCGAGGGCACGAACCGAGGGCGGTGAGGGTGATGCGTCTTGCGCGCGCGTTGGCGAACTCGTCGGCTCCGGCCGAGGTGGCGGCGCGCGTCGCGGATGCGCTCGCCGACCTCGGCGACGTCTCGTTCGCGGCGGCGTATCTCGTCGGGGAGCACGGGAAGCTGCGGCTCGAGAGCCGGCGCGGCGCCCCGGCGCCGAGCGCGTCGCAGCCGAGGCTCGCTGCGAAGGCGCTCGCGGCGGGCACGCCCGTGCGCGCGGGCGCCCGCGCCGACAGCCCGCGCGAGGTGGCGCTGCCGCTCGTCGTCGGCGACGACCGTCTCGGGGTGCTCCTTGTCGGCGTCGCGGCCGACGCCTCGCCGCGGTGCGAGAGCATGCTCGCCACGGTCGCCGACCTGACGGCGGTGTCGATGGGGAGCCTGCGCCGCGCGGAGGACGCCCTGTCGGAGGCGCGGCGCGACCCGCTGACCGGCGCCGGGAACCGGCGCGCGTTCTACGAGCGGCTGGAGCTGATGCTCGCGCGGCAGCGGCGGCCCGCCGCGCTCGCGCTCTTCGACCTCGACGGGCTGAAGGCGATCAACGACCGCTCCGGGCACGAGTCGGGGGACGAGGTGCTGCGGCAGGTCGCACGGCGCGCGCTCGCGACCGTGCGCGCGGCGGACGACGTCTACCGCGTCGGCGGCGACGAGTTCGCGCTCGTCGTCGACGGCGACGCCGACGTCGCCGAGCGGGTGGCCGGGCGCGTACGGACGGCGATGACGGCGCAGCGGCGCGGGACGGCGCTGCCGACGATCTCCGTCGGCATCGCCGCGTATCCCGAGCACGCCGCTACGCCGGACGAGCTGATGTCCCGCGCCGACGCCGCGATGTACGCCGCGAAGCACGCCGGCGGGAACCGGGTCGTCCGGGCGTAGGCTTCCGGGCGTGCGCTCCGCGCTCCTCGCCCAGCTCGAGCCCGTCCTCCGCGACTCGGCGGCGAACGCGGCGCGGGCGGCGGAGGCGATCGAGACGCACCCGGACGTCGACATCGCCGTCTTCCCGGAGCTGTTCCTGTCGTCCTACGATCTCTGCGCGCTCGACGAGACCGCCCGGCCGGCCGGGTGCGACGAGCTCGCGACGGTCGCCGAGGCGGCGGCGCGCGCCGGCACCGCGGTCGTGATCGGCTTCGCCGAGCGGAGCGACGACGGCTCGTACGCGAACGCCGTCGCCTGCATCGACACGGACGGCGCCCTCGCCGGCGTCTACCGGAAGACGCAGCTCTTCGCCGGCGAGCGCAAGGTCTTCCGGCCGGGCACCGAGCTCGTGCTCGTCCGCCTCGCCGGCGTCGTCGTCGGACCGCTGATCTGCTTCGACGTCGAGTTCCCCGAGCCGGCGCGCACGCTCGCCCGCGCGGGCGCCGAGCTGCTCGTCACCTCCTCGGCGAACATGGCGCCGTACGGCCCGGACCACGAGCTCGCCACCCGCTCCCGCGCGCTCGAGAACCGGCTGCCGCACCTCTACGCGAACGCGACGGGCGCCGTCCGCCGGCTCGAGTTCGTCGGCCTCAGCCGCTCCGTCGGCGCCGGCGGCGAGGTGCTGGCCCAGGCCGGGGCCGGGGACGAGCTGCTCGTGGCGCCGATGGGCGAGCGGGGCGAGGTCGAGGATAGCGTCGACTACCTCCGGCAGCTGCCCGAGTCGCTCCCGGTTGTGCAGAGCGGCACGATCGCGCGATAATCGCCGCTTCCGATCGTTCTCCCGCAGGTCGAGTCAGGAGGTCAGCCTTGTCCGACGCGGCGCCTTCCGCAGCAGCATCCGGCACGAGCTCGAAGCTGTTCGTCCGCCAGTCCTCGGGTCTCGTCCGGAACGTGAGCGTGACGAACGCGCTGTTCTTCAACGTCGCAGCGTTCGTCGGCGTCGGTCTGACGCTCTACCCGATCTTCTACTCGCTGGCGTACGTCCCCGTGTGGACGTTCTGGGGGCTCTCCAACTACGCGTGGGCCGCGATCATCACCGGCCTCTTCTGTGTGGTGCTCGCGCTCATCTTCGCGTCGCTCACATCGGTGATGCCGCGTTCCGGCGGCGACTACGTGTTCTCGAGCCGCATCACGCATCCGTTCGTCGGCTGGCTCGAGTCGTGGACGCTCGTGATCGCGTCGGTGCTGATCATCGCGTTCGAGGTCCCGCTCGTCCTCCGCAACCTCCAGATCACCGCGCGGATCATCGGGATCGGCCCGGGCGGCCACTTCTTCGACAACGCGAACACGTGGTTCACCGACTCGACCGGCGGGATCACCGGCACACCGGGCTTCATCGCGTCGCTCGTCGTCCTGCTGATCATCGGCGTCGTCGTCTGCCTGCCGACGCGCACGTTCCACAAGGTCGTGACGGCGCTCGCCGGCTTCGGCGTCGCGTGCTTCGCCGGGATGTTCATCTTCGGGCTCGCCGCGACGAGCCGGTCGAGCTTCGACGCGAACCTCCCGAAGTACACGGGCGGCGTCACCGCCGACAAGATCGCGGCTTCGGGGAAGGCCGCGTTCCTGCCCGGCCCGACGGACCACTTCTTCAGCTCGATCTTCTCGACGACGGTCTTCCCGTTCGTCCTTTCGATCCTGCTGTTCCAGTACATCGGCTTCCAGTACTCGGCGTACATCGCCGGCGAGGTGCGCGGCAACGTGAAGCGCGGCGTGCTCGTCGCGCTGATCGGCGCGCTCGCCATCGGCGTGTTCGCGAACTCGTTCTACGTCGACCTGATCTCGAAGCATCTCGGCTTCGGGATGAACGTCAGCTGGGGCGCGAGCTACTGGGGCTTCAACTCGAACCTGTCGGCGCTGCCGATGGGGCAGCCGAACTCGATGCCGCTGCTGGCGGCCGTGGCCAACCACGGCCTCTGGTTCATCTGGATGCTGATCAGCATCGGCGGGATGCTGTTCCCGTTCCTGCTCTGTCCGGTCTACATCAACTTCATCAGCCGCATGGAGCTGGCGTGGAGCCTCGACCGGCAGCTGCCCGAGTGGTTCGGCAACGTCAGCGACCGGCTGAAGGCGCCGCTCAACGCGATCCTCGCCGTGCTCGGGCTGTCGGCGCTGTTCCTCTTCTTCCAGAGCTACAACGCCCTGCCGCACATCTTCGCCACGACGGGGCACAAGCTGAACCTCGCCGGCACGGCGTGGTTCTCGATCACGATGGCGATCCTCACGTGGACCATGCCGGGGATCAACGCGATGCTCGTGCGCTGGCGGCGGCCGGACCTCATCCGGAACGCGCCGTTCCGGCGCTGGCTGCCGTGGATGGGGCTCGTCTGGCTCGTGTTCCCGGTCTGGGTCTACATCTTCGCCGTGTTCAAGCCGATCGTCGACGCGCTGAAGGGCACCGGGAAGCTGCACTACCTCGAGACGAACGGCATCCTCGACGCGCTCATCTTCTACGGGATCGGCGTCGTCATCTACTTCGTGATGCTGTGGCGGACGCGCGCGAAGGGTGTCGACACGAAGATGCTGTTCACGGAGATCCCGCCGGATTAGCACGCGCCTGTACATCGCGAGCGACTTCCACGCCGCGGAGAAGGCGTGGAGGAAGTTCGTCAACGCGATCAGGCTCGACGTCTACAAGGCGGACGCCGCGCTGCTCGCCGGCGACCTGACGGGGAAGGCGATCGTGCCGATCGTCGAGCGCGACGGCGCGTACGAGACGGAGCTGTTCGGCGTCCACCGGACCGCGCGCGGGGGCGAGGAGCTCGCGCAGCTCGAGCGCGACATCGCCGACGTCGGCTTCTACTCGTTCGTGACGACGGGCGAGGAGGCGGAGCGGCTGGCGGGCGACGAGGCGGAGCGCGACGCGCTGCTGCACCGGCTGATGAACGAGCGCGTCGAGTCGTGGCTCGAGCTGGCGACCGAGCGGCTCGCGGATTCGCAGGTGCCGCTCTATCTCATGCCGGGGAACGACGACGACTTCGGGATCGACGAGGTGCTCGACCGCGACGGGTGGGGGCCCGTGAACGCCGACGGGAAGGTGCTGGACATCCCGGGAGGGCTGCAGCTGCTCGCGTCGGGCTGGTCGAATCTGACGCCGTGGAAGACGCCACGGGAGGAGACCGAGGAGCAGCTTTACGAGCGGCTCGACGGGCTCGCCCAGCAGGTGCGCGACCCGCGGCGCGCGGTGTTCATGATCCATGTCCCGCCCCATGACTCGGGACTCGACACGGCGCCGATCCTCGACGAGAACCTCCGCCCGACGGTGTCTGCGGGCGACGTGCTCCGCGGCCCGGTCGGCTCGACGGCGGTGCGGAAGGTGATCGAGACGTACCAGCCGCTGCTCGGTGTGCACGGCCACATCCACGAGTCCGGTGGCGAGCGGAAGATCGGCGAGACGCTCTGCATCAACCCCGGCAGCGAGGCGTACCACGGGATCCTGCGCGGCTACCTCGTCGACGTCGGCGACGAGGGCATCGAGCTCGTGCAGCGCGTCGAAGGCTGACGCTTCGCCCCCGCGGGCCGTGTCCCTGCGGGCCACGGCCCGGTGTCAGACACGCTATGCACCAGTGTCACGACTTCCACGCGAATGTGTGACGAACGTTCCACAGTTCCGCATGGACAGCGGGCTCGTGCACAGACATGGCCGCAGCTGCGGGACATGTCCCGGTGTCAGACACCCACGCAGGAGTGTCACGCCTTCTGCGCGGCTTTGTGACGGTGGCTAGCGCCAGACGGAGCCGGGCTCGGCCATCTCGGCGACGATGTCGGTCGTCGCGACGACGCCGAGCGGGACGGCGTCGGGATCGGCCGGGTCGACGACGACGAGCCGGTGGATCTCCGCCTCGAGCATCAGGTCGGCCGCCTCGCGGAGGCTCGCGTCGGGGGCGATCGAGATCGGCGGGTGCATCAGCTCGGCCACCGGCCGGCCGGCCGCGTCACCGTCCACGAGCGGGAGCAGGTCGGACCCCGTGACGACGCCGAGCGGCGTGCCGCCGTCCCCGACGACGACGAGCGCGCGCACACGGCGCTCCGTCATCACCCGCGCCGCCTGGCGGACGGTCGTCCCCTCACGGCAGGCGACGAGCCCGTGCGTCATCACGTCGGCGACGGTGCCGCGACCGAGATGCCCGCGGCCGAGATGCCGGATGAGATCCGACGTCGCGATCACGCCCACCGGCTTCCCGTCGCGGACCGCGACGAGCCGCCCCAGACGCGCACCGCCGAGGCGCGCGGCCGCCTCCTCGATCGGCGCGTCGGCGTCGATCGTCACCGGCGGCGCCGTCATCAGCTCGCCGGCCGTCATCGCCCGCATCGCCGCGAGGCTCTCCGCATCCGTGGCGAGCCACTCGCCGGCAAGCACGTCCGTATCGGCGACGACACCGGCCGCGGCGCCGCTCTCGTCGAGCACGACGACGCCGTGGATCTGCCGCTCCGCGAGCAGCGCCGCCAGCTCGCCGAGCGTCGCGCCGGCAGAGCACGAGACGACGGGTGACGACATGAGGTCGGCGACGCGGGTCATGTGACTCCGCAGAATCGCATAGCCGCGACCGCGATGCCCTGGGCACACGCGACGAGCCCGTCCACCGGCACGAACTCGTCGACCATGTGCGCGACGCTGAGCCCGTCCGCGTCGAAGCCCGGCGGCCCGTAGCCGATCGACGGGATCCCCGCGAGATGCGTGAGCGTGGCGCCGTCGTACCACGAGTCGAGCCCGCCGAGCCGGCCCGGCCGCCCGACGTCCTCGGTCGCGCCGAGCATCGCGCCGACGATCGGCTCCGACTCCGCGATCTCGAGCGGCATCACGCCGTTCGGCCACCACTCGATCGTCGGCGGGTTCGCCGCGAGCCAGTCGTCCTTCGCCGTCTCGCGGGCGATCCACTCCTCGACCTCGCGGCGGATCTCGGCGCCCCGGCCCGCGGCGTCGGCCTGCCGCGGGACGTACATCACCGCGATCGTGAGATCGCACGCCGCCGGATACGTCACGGGCCACTCGCCGGCGGCGGCCAGCGTCGGGAGCAGATCGGGCCGCGACACGTACGGATGGTCGAGCCCGTCGCGCTCCGCCCACTCGGCGCGCAGCGCGCGGATCGCGTCGACGACGACGGTCGCCTTCTCGATCGCGTTGACCGCGCCGCCGTCGCGCCACCCGGGCTGGCGCACCTCCGCGTGGCCGGGCCGCCCGGGAACGCGGACGACGCCGTACTCGGAGCCGCGGCACGCGACCCAGACGTCGAAGCCCGTCGCCTCGGTGACGATCCCCGCGTCGGCGCGGAGCCCGCGCTCGACGATCGCCGTCCCGCCCGCGCCGGACGACTCCTCGTCCGTGTTCGTCGCGACCACGAGATCGCCGGCGAGCCGGACTCCCTCGTGCGCGAGCGTCTCCGCGGCGAGCGCCATCGCCGCGATCCCGCCCTTCATGTCGCAGGAGCCGCGCCCGTAGAGCCTTCCGTCGCGCACCTCGGCCGCGAACGGATCGCTCGTCCAGCGCTCGCGCGGCTCGACCGAGACGACGTCGATGTGCCCGTTGAGGACGAGCGAGCGGCCGCCGCCGGCGCCGCGCAGCCGCGCGATGAGCTGCGGGCGCCCGGCGAAGTCGAGCCCCGGCGGCACGAGCGGCTTCCCGGCCAGCGCCTCCGCATCCGGCTCCCACAGGTCGATCTCCGCGCCCACGGCGCGCAGCCGCCCTGCGAGGTGCTCCTGCAGCGCCGCCTCCTCCCGCGGCGGGTCGCCGACGTTCCGCGCCGTCGTGTCGAAGCCGATCAGCGTCGACGCGAGCGCGACGACGTCGTTCCGCCGCTCCGCGACCGCGTCGCAGATCCGCCGCTCGCCGTCGCTCAGCGCCATGCGCGAACCCTAACCGGCCCCTCTCATCCAAGTCTTAGGCGCGTCTCAGCGTCGCCTAATCTCGCGACGCCAAGCTTCGAGACATGCAGGACAGCTCGAGAATCGCAGCCGGGCGCGACAAGGCGGCCCGGGCGAAGCGGACGGTCGTCATCGCCGCCGCCGGCAGCTTCCTCGCCGTCTTCGGGCTCGTCCGCGCCACCCACCCCGGCTCCACGGCGCCGAGCAGCGGATCGACGCTCTCGGCGCCGTCGGCGCTCGTCGCGCAGACGCAGGCCGGCTCCTCGCTGAGCTCCGGCACGATCGCGTCGAGCACGTCGTCGCAGACGCAGGTCCAGACCTCCACGTCGTAGCCCGATGACGGTCGACTGGTATGCGGCGCGCGCCGCCGGAGTCGTCGCGTACGTCCTCCTGACGGGCGTCGTCCTCGTCGGGCTGACGCTCTCCGGCCGCGTGCAGCTGAGGTCGTGGCCGAAGTTCGCGGTCACCGACCTCCACCGCTTCGGGAGCATCCTCGTCGGCGTCTTCATCGGGATCCACGTGCTGACGATCGGGCTCGACACGTACACGCCGTTCTCGATCACGCAGCTGCTCCTCCCCTTCACCTCGACGTACCGGCCGGTCTGGGTCGCGCTCGGGATCGTCTCGGCCGAGCTGCTGGTCGCGATCGCCGTGACGAACGCGCTGCGCACGCGGATCCCGTATCGCGCGTGGCGGCGCGTGCACTACCTCACGTTCCTCGTCTGGGCCGGTTCCGCGGTGCACGGGATCGGCGTCGGCACCGACAGCCACGCCGCGTGGCTCGCGGCGATCGACGTCGTCTCGATCGCGTCGGTGCTCGGCGCGCTCGCGTGGCGGATCCTGCGGAACCGCGTCGGCCCGGTCGCCGTCGGCGGCGCCGTCACGCTCGCCGCGCTCGCGGGCGTCGTCCTCGTCGTCGCGGTCGGCTCGCTGCCGCACGGCTCGAGCGCGACGAAGCACCGCGTCGCCGCGTCCGTTCCCACGGGATCCGTCGCCGACTCGTTCGCGGGCTCGATCACGCAGCAGAACGGAAGTTCGGCGGCGCTCGTCTCGGTGCTCGGCACCGGCACGGGCGCACGGGCGCTTTCCGTCCGCATCGACCTCGTCACGGCGGACGGCGAGTCGATCGGCAGCTCCTCGCTCCAGGTGAAGGACGTGTCGAGCGGCTCGATCTGCAGCGGGACGATCGACTCGATCGGCCAGTCCGGCTTCTCCGGCAGCTGCAGCTTCCCCGGCGGTGCCGCGCGGACGGTCAGCGGCTCGTGGCAGCTCGTCAGCGACCGCAGCGTGTCGGGCAGCGTCCGTCTCGGCGCCGCGTGACGATTTAAGCAATCCGTAAGGCGTGCGCAACCGGGCGGCAATGCGCCGCGCCGATCCTCCGAGGACACCGACCGAGGAGGATCGATGCACCCGAAGACGATCGTCGCCGCCGTCGCCTGCGCCGCAGCCCTCTCGGGCGCGGGCGCCGCGCTCGCCGCGATGCACGCCGAGCTCGGCGCGCATCTCTCCGGCATGGGCCAGCACGGAGTCGTGAACCTCCAGTCCAACGCCTCGAAGGGGAAGCTCTGCTGGACGTTCGACCTGACGACGCCCGGCGTCACCGCGGCGTCGATTCGCGACACCGGCGGCATGAAGGTCGCCGAGCTGGGGATGCACTACACCGCGAAGGGCTGCGACGCCGTCGCCGGCAAGACCCTCGACATGATCGAGTCCAAGCCGGGCCACTACCAGGTCTGGGTCGACACGAAGGCCCATCAGGGCGAGCTGCGCGGGAAGCTGTTCGCCGGCATGGCGCACATGTGATGACGGAGCCGGCCGAACAGGAGCAGCACCGGTACGGCCGGGCCGTCTTCCTCGCCACGGTCGCCGGCGGGCTGACGTCGCTCGTCTGGGGCAAGTCGGTCTGGGGGCGGGTGTCGAGCGCGCTCGGCCCCGCGGAGGCGCTCGTCCCGCTCGTCCCCTCCGGCGGCTGGCGGATCTACACCGTGTCGGGCTCGATGCCGCGGTTCGACCCGGCGACGTGGCGGCTGTCGATCGGCGGGCTCGTCGAGCAGCCGGTCTCGCTCGACTACGAGCAGCTCCGCTCGCTGCCGCACACGGAGCAGGTCTCGACGTTCCACTGCGTGACGGGGTGGACGGTGAAGGACGTGCGCTGGGGCGGGGTGCGCATCGCCGACGTGCTCGCGCAGGCGCACCCCAGCCCCGAAGCGCATGCCCTCCAGTTCGTGTCGATGGAGCAGCCGTACGTCGACTACCTCACGACCGACCAGGCGGCATTGAAGGACGTGATGCTCGCCTACGAGATGGACGGGAAGCCGCTGCCGCGCGAGCACGGGGCGCCGCTGCGGCTGATCATCCCGGAGATGTACGGCTACAAGAACGTGAAGTGGCTGGCGGGGATCAACCTCGTCCCCTCCGAGCAGCTCGGCTACTGGGAGCAGCTCGGCTACGACCAGGACGCCTGGGTTGGCCACTCCAATGGATACTGAGCGCACCTACGTCCGCCGCTTCTCGCGGACGGAGCGGACGTTGCACTGGGTGAACGCGGCGGGGTTCTTCGTGCTGCTGGGGTCGGGGCTCGTGCTGTATCTGCCGAGCCTCGCGATCGCGATCGGGCGGCGGCCGCTGATCAAGGACATCCACTTCTGGGCGGGGATCGGCTGGGTGACGGCGCTCGCCCTCGTCGTCCTCCTCGGCAACCGCCGGAGCCTCCTGCGCACCGCCCGAGAGCTCGACCGCTACGACGCCGACGACCGGCTGTGGCTGACCGGCGGCGGGCGGGCGCCGCAGGGCCGCTTCAACGCGGGGCAGAAGCTCAACGCCGCGCTCACCGCCGCCTTCACGATCCTGTTCCTCGTCTCGGGGCTCTTGCTGTGGCTGGGGGAGCGCGACACCCGCTTCCGCTTCGCCAGCACGGTCGTGCTCCACGACGGGCTGATGTACGTCTCGCTGATCCTGCTCGTCGGCCACCTCTACCTCGCCCTGATCCATCCCGCCACCCGGCACGCGCTGCGCGGGATGACCGTCGGCACCGTCGACGCCGAATGGGCGCACGCGCACCATCGCAAGTGGGAGCCAGAATGAGTGCGATGACGACCGTACTCGTGGTGGACGACGAGCCGATCGTGCGCGACGTCGTCGTCCGGTATCTCCGCCGCGACGGCTTCACGACGCTGGAGGCCGCGGACGGCGACTCGGCGCGGCGCCTGATCGAGAGCGGCAAGCCGGAGCTCGTCGTGCTCGACGTGATGCTGCCCGGCACGGACGGCCTCGAGCTGTGCCGCTGGATCCGCGGCCGGTCGGATCTCCCGGTGATCATGCTGACCGCGCGCGGCGAGGAGGCCGACCGCATCGTCGGGCTCGAGCTCGGCGCCGACGACTACGTGACGAAGCCGTTCTCGCCACGCGAGCTCGCCGTGCGCGTGCGCACCGTGCTGCGCCGTGCCGGCGCCGCGCCCGCGCCGACCGAGCGGCTCGCGTTCGACGACGTCGTCCTCGACGGCGCCGGGCGGGTCGTGACGAAGGCGGGCGCACCGGTCGCGCTCACCGCGCGCGAGTTCGACCTGCTCTGGTTCCTCGCCTCGCACCCGCGCCACGTCTTCTCCCGCGACCAGCTGATGGACCGCGTCTGGGGCTACGCCGCCGCGCTCGACACCGGCACCGTCACCGTCCACATCCGGCGGCTGCGGGAGAAGGTCGAGAGCGATCCCGCGCGGCCGCGGCACCTGCAGACGGTCTGGGGCGTCGGCTACCGCTTCGACCCGTGATCGCGCTCGCTCTCGCCGTCGCCGCGGCCAGCCTCGCCGCCGGGCTCCTCGTCGCGCTCGCCCTGCGCGCGGCGCCGACCGTCTGGCTCCAGGTCGCCGGGCTCGCGTTCCTCTCCGTCTGCGTGCCGCTGGCGGCGGTGCTGCTCTCCGGCTGGGTCATGTTCCACATGGGCGCCGACGTGAAGATCCTCGCCGTCGCTGCCGGGTCGGCGAGCGCCGCCGTCGTCGCCGGGCTGCTGCTCGCGCGCACGATCACGCAGTCGATCCGGCGTGTCGGCGACTCGGCGCAGCAGCTCGCGGCCGGCGACCTCGCGGCGCGCGCGCCCGCAGGCGGCGCAGCGGAGATCGCGAAGCTCGCCGACTCGTTCAACGCGATGGCCGCGAGCATCGAGCAGATCTTCGACGCGCGGCGCGAGCTCGTCGCGTGGGCGAGCCACGACCTGCGCACGCCGCTCGCGTCGATGCAGGCGATGCTCGAGGCGATCGAGGACGGCCTCGTCGAGCCGGAGCACTATCTGCCGACGCTGCGCGAGCAGGTGCGGACGCTGTCGATCCTCGTCGACGACCTCTTCGAGCTCGCGCGCATCGACGCGGGCGTGCTGCGGCTCGAGCTGGAGCAGACCGAGGTCGCCGGCCTCGTCGAGTCGGCGCTCCGCCTCGTCCGGCCCGAGGCGGACGCGCGCGGGATCGACCTCGAGTCGCATGTGGACGCCGCGACCGCGGCGCCGCTCGCTCCGGACAAGATCGAGCGCGTGCTCTTCAACCTGCTCACGAACGCGCTCCGGCACACGCCCTCGGACGGCTCCGTCGCCGTGCTCGTGCAGCGGCTCGACGGCGAGGTGCTCGTGCGCGTCGAGGACACCGGCGAGGGGCTTCCGGCCGAGGCGCCCTCGCGGATGTTCGAGCGCTTCTGGCGGGCCGATCCCGCCCGGTCGGGCGGCGGCACCGGTCTCGGGCTCGCGATCGCGCGCGGGCTCGTCGAGGCGCACGGCGGCCGCATCTGGGCCGAGAACCGGCCGCAGGGCGGCGCCAGCGTCTCCTTCACGCTGCCCGCGGACGCGCGGCCGACGTCTACAGCAGCGAGCTGACCGCGCGGATCACGCGCAGCGTCGGCCACGCCGGGTTCAGCGCGACGTAGCGGCACGCCCAGCCGCTCGGGACGAACTTCTCGACGTACCTCGTCAGCGCACGAAAGTGGTAGCGCGAATCGAACAATGCGACGGCAGGCTGCGCCGCGCGGAACAGGAGCTGCGCGCGCCCGTCGAGCTGGCGCGCCGACCCGCGCAGCGGCGCGATGTCGAGCCACGCGCGCGCCGCGCCGTCGTCAGCCAGCCGGCCGAGCGTCTCGACGACGAGCGCCTCCGTCGCGCCCGCCGGCGCGGTCGGCCGGCGCACAAGGTCCTCGAGGAACCACGCACCGCCCGCGGACGGCGTGCACGCGACGATCGCCTCGATCCTCCCGCCGGCGGCCTCGGCGACGAAGATCCGCTTCTCCTCGGCGAGCGTCAGCGGCGACGCGCGGAGGAACGACTGTGCGGCGGGACGGCCGAGCCCGCTCTCCCACGACCGCAGCACGTCGGTCGCGGCGCGCTCGTCGCGCGGCTCGTACGGCCGGACGGAGACGCCGGCGCGCGCGGCGCGGTTGAGGCACCAGCGGAGATGCTTGCCGCGGTCACCGCGCGGGCGCGACCAGCCGGGGAGGTCGAAGTACGGCTGCTCGCCGATCTTCAGCACCGCGTAGCCGCCGGCGAGCGCGCGCCGCGCCGTCTCCTCGCCGACGAGGATCAGGCACGTGCGCAGCCCACGCCCTCGCAGCGTCGCCGTCGCCTCGGCCAGCAGCGCGTCCGCGTCCTCGTCCGCCGCCAGCGGATCGGCCCAGACGAGGGCGACGCGGTCGCGCTCGAGGTACGCGACCGCCCCCTCGACGTGCGAGCCGAGGAGGTACCGCCACGGCGCCTCGTAGCGAAGGCAGAACGCGAACGGATTGCCCCCGACCCGGGCGGCGAGATCGAGGACCTGCGTCCGCTCCTCCCCGGCTACCGCGTGCAGTTCTTCTGCGCCCACGCCCCGATGTTCGCAGACGCCTTCTCGAGCCGTGCGTCGTTCGGGTGCCCGTCAGCGCGTCGGTCGGCCGAGGGCGCGGGCGATCGCCGCCACGTGCTCGGGCGTCGAGCCGCAGCAGCCGCCGACGACCCGCGCGCCCGCGTCCGCGTACCGGCGCACGTGCGCGGCCAGCTCGTCCGGGCCGGCCTCGTAGACGACCTCGTCCCCGACGACGTGCGGGACGCCCGCGTTCGGCTTGATCCAGAGCGGGACGGCCGGCGCCGCCTCGAGCAGCTCGGCGACCAGCGCGTCGGTGTCCGCGAGGGAGCGCCCGCAGTTCGCGCCGACGGCGGCGACGCCGAGCGGGACGACGGCGGCGACGACGTCGGCCGCGCTCACGCCCATCATCGTGCGCGTCCCCTGGTCGAAGCTGAACGAGGCGACGAGCGGAAGCTCCGTCGCGCCGGTCACGCCGTCGATCGCCCAGAGCGCCTCCTCGAGCGCGAAGAACGTCTCGAGCACGAGCAGGTCGACGCCGCCGTCGGCGAGCGCCCGCGCCTGCTCCGCGTACGCGTCGACGGCGGCCTCCTGCGTCAGGTCGCCGTACGGCTCGACGAGCTTCCCGGTCGGGCCGAGCGAGCCGGCGACGAGCAGCGTCTCGCCGACCGCCTCGCGCGCGAGCTCCGCGGCGCGGACGTTCACCTCGCGCGCGCGCCCCGCGAGCGGGCCGTCCGCGAGCCGGATGCCCGTCGCGCCGAAGGTGCACGTGAGCACGAGGTCCGAGCCGGCCTCGGCGAAGCGGCGGTGCAGCTCCATCACCCGCTCCGGCGCGTCGAGCACCCACTCCTCGGGCGCGACGCCGGGCTCGAGTCCCATCGCCTGGTAGTTCGTTCCGGTCGCGCCGTCGGCCAGGAGGACGCGCGGCCCGGCGAGCAGCTCCGTGAAGGACGGCATCCCGCCACCCTACGGGCGGCGGCGGCGGGCGCCGCGCAAGACTACGGAGCGGCCGACGGCGATCTCCCGGATGCCGCGCCGGAGGCCGGGACGGACCATCAGGGCGACATGAAGGAGATGCTGCTCGTCGGCCGTGGCGGCGAGGGAGTCGTGCTCGCGTCCCAGGTCCTCGCGGACACGTTCGCGCGCGCCGGCTTCTGGGTGCAGAGCTTCCCGGAGTTCACCGCGGAGCGCCGCGGCGCGCCGATCTCCGCGTACCTCCGCTGGGACGACGCGTCGCCGATCCATCGGCGCTACAAGATGCACGAGTGCGACGTGCTCGTCGTCGTCTCGCCGTCGCCGCCGCCGCTCCGCGCACTCGGCATGGTCAGGCCCGAGGGGCTCGTGCTGCTGAACCGCGAGACGCGGTTCGCGCATTCCGGCGCGTTCCATCTCGCGCACGTCCCCGGCTCGCGTATCGCGCAGGAGAACGGGATCCTCTCGTCCGAGGGCCGGCCGATGGGCAACGTCGCCGTGCTCGGCGCGTGCGTGAGGCTGCTGCTCCCCGACGGGCTCGTGCATCTCGAGGAGGCGATCGCGGCGCGGATGGGCGCACTCGCCGGCGCGAACGTCGTCGCGGCGCGCGAGGGCTACGCACGGTGCACGCGCCAGCACCTCGGCGCGCACGACGATCCCGTCGAGCCGGTGCACGAGGAGCACGAGCGCGTCGCCCCTCCGGTCTTCCCCGTCAGCACGACGGACTCGCACGAGAACCACACCGGCACGTGGTCGGTCGAACGGCCGCTGCTCACGGATGCGTGCACGGCCTGCGCGGTCTGCGCGCTCTTCTGCCCGGAGGGCGCGATCACCCGGCGTGACGGCGCGATGGTCGTCGACTACCTCTTCTGCAAGGGCTGCGGGATCTGCGAGATCGTCTGTCCGGTCCGCGACGCGATCGCGATGGAGGAGGTGCGGTCGTGAGCGCGACGATGCCGCGCGGACGGACGGTGCTGACCGCGAACGAGGCGGCCGCGTACGCGGTGATGCTCGCGCGCGCCCGCGCGATTGCCTGCTACCCGATCACGCCGCAGACGCTCATCGTCGAGCGGCTCGCAGAGCTCGTCGCCGGCCGCGACGACGTCGAGTTCGCGCTGCTCGAGAGCGAGCACGCGATGTTCGGCTGGGTCATCGCCGCCGCGCGCGCCGGCGTGCGCACGTTCACGGCAACGTCGTCGCAGGGACTGCTGTACGCGCACGAGCAGCTGCACCGCGCCTCGCGCGAGCGCGTGCCGCTCGTCGTCGTCGACGTCAACCGGGCCGTGTTCGCGCCGTGGAGCATCGAGCCCGACCTGACGGACGCGATGAGCCAGCGCGACACCGGCTGGATCCAGCTGTACTGCACCTCCGCGCAGGAGGTGCTCGACAGCGTGCTCTGCGCGTACCGGATCGCCGAGACGGTGGAGCTCCCGGTGATGGTCTGCGCCGAGGGCTTCCTGCTCTCGCACACGTCGGAGGTGCTCGACGTCCCCGACCAGGACACCGTCGACGGCTTCCTCCCCGAGCTGCGCCCGCCCGACGACTGGGTGCTCGACCCGGGCCGCGCGCGGGCGTTCTCGTCGCTGCCGGAGGCCCGCGACTACTACGCGTTCCAGCGCAACGTCGCCGCCGCGATGGACGAGGCGCGCGGCGTGATCGCGGCGGCGGCGGCGGAGTTCACCGAGCACTTCGGCCGGGAGAAGGTCGCGGCGCTCGAGCTCAAGGGCAATCCGGACGCGAAGAGGGCGCTCGTCGCGATCGGGACGATCGCCGACTCGGCGCGCGAGCTGCTCGACGAGGACGACGACCTTTTGGTTGTGCGAGTGCATACATACCGTCCGTTCCCCTCGGAGGAGCTGGCGGCGGCGCTGGCGCACGCGAGGTACGTCACCGTCGTCGACCGGGCCGCCGCGTTCGGCTCGCTCGGACCGCTCGGCGCCGACGTGCTCTCGCTCGACCTCGGCCACGCCGCGTCGGCGGTGAACGTCGTCGGCGGGCTCGGCGGCGCCGACGTGACGCCGGCGACGCTGCGCTGGGCGCTCGAGCAGGCGCGCACCGCGCACCCGCCCGGCCCGGTCTACGTTCCCGGAGGGACGGCGTAGTGCCCGCCTGGCTCGACGAGATCGTCACCGAGGAGAGGCTGCTCCTTCCCGGCCACAGCGCGTGCGCCGGCTGCGGCCCGGCGATCAACGTGCGCCACGTGCTCGGCGGCCTCGCGGCGGCGAGGCCGGAGTCGAAGATCGTGCTCGTCATCCCCGCGTCGTGCTGGACGATCATCGCCGGGATCTGGCCCGTGAACGCGTTCGGCGTCTCCGTCCACCTCACCCCGTTCGCATCGGCCGCTGCAGAGGCCTCAGGAATCAAAGCCGCGCTGCGTCTGCGCGGGCTCGGCGACACGACGGTCGTGGTCTGGGGCGGCGACGGCTCGACCTCCGACATCGGCTTCTCGGGCGTCTCGGCCGCCGCCGACCGGAACGAGGACATCGTCTACGTCCTCAACGACAACGAGGCGTACATGAACACCGGCGTGCAGAAGTCCGGCGCGACCCCGGAGGGCGCGTGGACGACGACGACGCCGTCTGCCGCGCCGCGGTCCGGTCAGAAGAAGGACATCTCGCGGATCATGGCCGCGCACGGGATCCCGTACGTCGCGACCCTCGCCGCCGGCTCCGTGCCGATGCTGAAGGACTTCCGCGCGAAGGTCGAGCGCGCCGCGGGGGTGCGCGGCTTCCGCTTCCTCCACGTCCTCGGCGCGTGCCCGCCCGGCTGGCGCTACCCGACTGCGCAGTCGACGGAGATCTCGCGGCTCGCGGTCGAGTCGCGGTACTTCCCGCTGTTCGAGTGCGACGGCGGCGAGTGGCGCATCACGTACCGGCCGAAGCATCCGGTCCCGGTGCGCGAGTTCCTCGAGACGCAGGGCCGCTTCGCCCATCTCACGCACGAGCGGATCGAGACGATCCAGACGCACGTCGACGCGCGCTGGGAGGCGCTCGAGGCGCTGGAATAGGCTCGCCTGCGTCAGGCGCTCCGAGCTACCGTTTCCATGAATGGACGTTCGCGGAACACCCGGTGCGGCCCGGCTGCTCGCGGCTCCGGTCGCGCTCCTCGCCCTCGCGGCGGGAGGCGGCGCCGCGATCGCGACCGGCCTCGTGCCCGGCCGCTGGCCCGGGCTCGCGGTCGTCGTCGCCGCGGTCGCCGGCGTCTACGAGCTCGTGCGCTCGCTCGTGATCCTCCGGCGGCGCCGCCGCGCCGCGGACGAGTGGCTTCGCACCGCCACCGGAGACTTCGTCGCCGCGCCGTACGTGTGGCGTGCGCGGCAGCTCACGTCGCCGCGCGAGCGCCGGACGCTGGCGCGGACGCTGCGGCTGCTCGTGCGCGAGGCGTTCGAGCGGCCCGTCGGCCGGCGCCGCCCGCTCGCGCTTCCGGCCGTCCGCGCGCACCGCGACGAGGTGCTGCTCCTCGCCAGCCGGCTCGAGCACGTCGAGGAGCCGGTCACCCCCGCGGGGATGCTCCGCGTCGTCGACCTCGTCACCGACGGGGCCGGCCCGCTCTGGACGGGTGTGCAGGACGACAGGCTCGGTGACGCGATCACGACGACGCTGAACCTGCTGCGCCCGGCCTGCTGACCGCGATGCGGCGTTCGCCTCTCCGCGGGCGCCTCGAGCCGGGCTCCGCCGCCCCGGCCGAGGGCGAGCGGTTCACGCCGCTCGCCGAGCTGCCGGGGGCGACGGTGGAGCAGATCCTGAGCGGGGCGCTGCCGGAGCCGGTCTCGTTCGAGCAGGCCCACGACGAGTGGGTGGTGGTGCTCGAGGGCGGCGCCCGGATGCTCGTCGACGGCGACGAGCTGGAGCTCGGGCCCGGCGAGTGGTTGCTCCTGCCGGCGGGCTGCCCGCACACGGTGCTCGAGACGCGGCCCGGGACGAGCTGGCTCGCCGTACATCTCAGCGGCGTCTGACGCGGCGCAGCGCCGAGACGACCGCGGCCGTCACGACTCCCGCGCCGACCGCGGCGGCGCCTGCGGCGGCGATCTTCTTCTTCGCGGCGACGCCCTCGCGGAGGTCGCCGATCGCGGCGACGAGCTGCTCCCGCTCGGTCGCGATCTCGCCGCGGATCTGCTCGTCGGTGCGGCGCTCAGCCGGCACGCCTGCTCCTCAGCAGCTGCTGCGTGCGCTGGGCCTCCTCGATCGCCTGCTCCGGCTTCAGCGGCTGCGCCCGCCGGAACAGCGCGCGCGCGACGAGCAGGAGCACGACGATGATCAGCGCGAGGGCCAGGAAGACGATCAGGAGCGCGAGCCACCAGTCGACGACGAGCGCGAGCCCGGCCGCGGCGGCCGCGAGCCCGAAGCCGACCATGTACAGCGCGAGCACTCCCGCCGCGACGGAGAGACCCGCGCCGGCGCCGAGCGTCGCGCCCTTGCGCTGCATCTCGGCGCGCGCCAGCTCCTTCTCCAGCTGGACGAGCGCGCGCGCGTGCGCGACCACACGCACCGCGGACGCGCGGATCCCGCGCGGCTGCACGGGCGGGGGCGTCACGTCTGAAGGCGGCTCCACGGGCCGGACTCTACCCTCAGCCGCACCATTCGCCCGCGACGCGGAGGACGGTGTCCCGGACGCGGTCGAGCGAGGCGAGGTCGACCCATTCGACCTCCGCGTGCGCGCCGGCGCCGGCGGGCCCGTAGACGACGGTCGGGATGCCGGCGGCGGCGATCAGCGCGGCGTCCGTCCAGAACAGTGCCCCGGCGTGCTCGTCGGCCCCGGCTGCACGGGCGACGAGCTCGACGAACGGATGGTCGCGCGGCGCCTCGTACGGCTCGCGCGCGGCGATGACCCGCACCGAGGCGTCGCCCGCGACCTCGCGCAGCTCGCGCTCGACCGCCTCGACCGTCTCGCCGGGGATCGTCCGCCGCTCGGCGGTGAGCAGGCATCGCGCGGGGAAGCTCGACAGCTCCTGCCCGCCCTCGATCAGCGACGTGTGCAGCGACGCCGGCCCGGCCAGCGGATGGCGCGGCCCGGCCCGGAGGCGTTCGTCGAGCTCCGCGAGCGCGACGATGACGGGTCCCATCCGCGCGATCGCGTCGACGCCGAGGTCGGGACGCGAGCCGTGCGCGGCGACGCCCGCCGTCTCGAGCTCGAAGCCGACGAAGCCGCGGTGCGCGACCGCGACGCGCTCGTCGGTCGGCTCGACGACGATCGCCGCGTCGGCGTGCACGTGCTCGAGCACCGTCTCCGTGCCGACAGAGGCGAGCTCCTCGTCGGCGACCGCCGTGACGACCACGTCGCCGCGGAGCCCGGTCGCCTCCGCCGCGGCGACGAGGATCGCCGCGATCGCGCCCTTCATGTCGTACGAGCCGCGTCCGTACAGTCGTCCGTCCTCGACGCGCGGCTCGAGCGGCGCCTCCATCCCTGCCAGGCCAACCGTGTCGAGGTGCCCGTTCAGCATGAGCGAGCGCCCGCCGCCGGACCCGCGCCGGATCGCGATCACGCTCGGCCGCGCGCCGCCGACGACCTCGACCTCGAGCCCCTGCGCCGCGCACCAGTCGGCGACGAAGAACGCGATCTCCTCCTCGCCCGCGCCGCCCGGCACGAGCGCGGGATTGACGGAGTCGATCGCGACGAGCGCCGCCGCCAGCCCGGCCAGGTTCGTCTCCACGGTGCGCGTCATCCTGCCGGAACCGTCGACGCGCGGACGACGAGCTCGACGCCGGCGACGTGGTGCCGGGACGCGTCGTCCCGCGAGCGCAGCATCTCGCCGACCATCCGGACCGCGGCGCCCGCGATGTCCTCCTTGTCCTGGCGGACCGTCGTCAGCGCCGGCCGCACGATCGACGCGGCCTCGACGTCGTCGAACCCGACGACCGCGACGTCGCCGGGAACGGAGAGCCCCGCCTCGGCGATGGCGCGCATCGCCCCGATCGCCATCAGGTCGCCGCAGACGAAGACGGCGTCGGGCGTCTCGCGGAGCGAGAGCAGCTGCCGCATCGCCCGGTAGCCGCTGCCCTCGGTGAAGTCCCCCACGACGACGTCCTCGTCGCGGTACAGCGCGCCGGCCGCCTCGAGCTCCAGCCGGTACCCGTCGAGCCGGTCCCTGCCCGGCGGCGTGTCGAGGCTGCCCGCGCAGCAGACGATGCGCCGGCGGCCGAGCTCGAGCAGGTGCCGGACCGCGAGCCGCGCCCCGCCGGCGTTGTCGGCGGTGACGAAGCCGAACCACGGGCCGAACGAGCGGATGTCGAGGTCGACGCCGATCGTCGGCACGCCGACCGTCGCCAGCTCGCGGACCTCGCGCCCGCCGCGGTCGACCTCGCGCCTGTCTATCCCCAGCAGAACCAGACCGTCGACGCGGCGCGAGAGCGCGCGGTGCACGTAGTGCTCCGGCGACTCGTCCGGATGCCCGGCGAGCAGCAGCAGGTCGTAGTTCCCCTCGCCCGCGCTGTACCGCACCGCGTCGAGCAGCTCGCGGAGGAACGGGTGGCCGATGCGGCGGTTCGGCTCGAGCGTCGCGACGATCACCCCGATCACGTTCGACCGCTGCGTCACGAGCAGCCGCGCGCCCTCGTGCGGGCGGTACCCGAGGTCGCGCGCCACCGACTCGATCCGCTCACGCGTCGTCGGGTCGACCGAGCCGGTCCCGGTCAACGCGCGGGAGACCGTCGACGTCGAGAAGCCGCTCACCCGCGCGACGTCCTTCAGCGTCGTCACGCGCGGGTGGCCGTCCATGAGCGTCATCGTGTCACGGGCGGGAGGACGCCGAGGCGCCCTCCCGCCGCGTCGACCCTCTACGGCTTGCCGAACGGCCGCTTCTCGTACACGGCGACGTAGGCAACCTTCATCGGCTTCCCGGACACGGTGTCCGGGGTCACGACCTGCGGGAACGGCGTCGAGCCGCTGCAGCCGCCGGCGTGCGGGAAGAAGTTGCACTCCGCCCACGGGAAGGCCCCGCCCATCGCCACGTTCAGGATCACGAAGAAGCCGTGATTCGTCGCGCTGTCCCACACGTCGCTCGGGACCTGCGTCGAGTTGATCGTGAAGAAGTTCGTCCCGTCGAGATAGAACCGCAGCTGGTTCGGCGTCACGCTCCGGTCGAGCTCCATCGCGTACGTGTGGAACCCGTCCTGGAGCGTCGCGTTGTCGGTCGTGCCGCCGATCCCGTTCGTCTCGTTGCACGGCCCGCCCGAGGGGACGCCGCAGTGGAGCGTCGAGT
>Ga0335085_10001975_pt1 | contig 40199 bp, 39 predicted proteins | sample Lox_Sample_45_FD_206712 | JGI IMG/M metagenome (GOLD analysis project Ga0335085, IMG submission 206712) | Soil microbial communities from Loxahatchee National Wildlife Refuge, Florida, United States - Lox_Sample_4.5 | ecosystem: Environmental > Terrestrial > Soil > Wetlands | place: USA...
CCTCATCGAGACGCTCACGCATCGAATGCATTCGCTTTGAGAACAGCCTCACCGCCTCCATCACCGGCTTCTCTTCGAGATCCTTCATCACCTCTTGGCGATACAAGATCGCATCGAGGTCACTCAACCGGGTGTAGTAGAAGGGGGCGAGGTCGTACTGCTTCCAGCCGGCGGTGACGGCTTCAATGATTTGATCGAGATTCAGATCGTGGAAAAAGGGCGGCGCTTGCGCAGTCTCCGACCTGCCGGGGTTTCCCGTCTCTCGAATCGGCGTGCGACCCGCCTCATGAACCTCCTGGTGAACGACCTCTTCAAGGGACTCTGGAACCGACCCCGGGAATAGAATGTTGTGAAAGCGCACTAGCAGCCCCTTCATCGCAAGATGGTGAGCATTGCACTCGGGCGGGCAACTGCGGCTCAGAGAATAATCGGTTCCCGGCTCGGCAGACCGACTCACAAGTCAAGCTCTATCGAAGGATTTCAAACCTGTAGACCAGCTAGACGGGAGAGACAAATAGCTCCCACGCAGGGAAACCCCTCGTAGGAGTCATTTGCCCCGAAGGGCGGTTAAGGGCGAACTCCAACACCCCAGCTCAAATTATCATCCGGCCGTTGTGAGTGTGTCAATTCGAGACCGCGGCACTGACTTCAATTGAGGTCGCTGCGCTCTTACGCCAGTCATTCTCCTCTTATCGACCGGATTAGGCTATTATCACGGGCATTGACGGACGAGCCAGCCGGCTCGATAATGGGAGTGGCGTTGGAGTTCGCCCGTAACCGCCCGCGAGGGAAGATGACTCCTGAGGAATTCTGGGCGAAGGACGCGTCAGCTCTACTCACCTGATTTGCTCCTCCTTTCAGCTCAGAATCACCTTGTAACCGGAAGGCTGGTTTATCGGCAGCCAAGGACCAATGCTGATGGGGCCACGCGACTCGCTCAATTCATCGCAGTCTCTGCATTTGCTGACCAGTTGTAAGTACGTGGATCAGCTTCTGTCTGAGATCGAGGGAATTCTATCCGCCTCGCGTTCGAAATCGCCTTTTCCGAAGTATCGCGGCGATCTTTCACCGGTGCAGATCAAAGTGATTCAGGACTACATCGCCCGGATTCGCGCCCAGATGGTCCACGTCCTGAAAAGCCAAGCAATCAACCTTCCTGAGGCGCCGTTTGAGACCAGGCGAACGATTTGGGTCAACCTTGAGTTCGCTGATATCGCTTTGGACGAATGCCGCCCTGCGGTGATGCGTGGATATGGCGAACTGCCGGCATCGCTGGTGCCCGAGCTGAACGGCCTGGTGCAAGAAATGAAGGGAGTGATTCGCAGGCTCAGCACCTACCTCGCCCAAGACAATGATCTCGAAGGGCGCCTGCAGAGGCTGGGGCGCACAACGGGTGAGTTGGAACTTCTGAAAACGCTGGAACGACTGATCAGTGAGCATGGTCTGGTAGAGTTCCGGCCAGCCCTCGAAATCATTCTGGACCGGCTGGAATCGACCTCATTCCAAATCGCTGTCTTCGGCCGCGTGAGTTCCGGCAAGTCGTCTCTTCTGAACCATATTCTCGAAACCAGCGTGCTGCCGGTTGGGGTCAACCCGATTACGGCTGTGCCCACCAGAATCGTGCACGGGCCTCAGCCGGGACTGACGGTGACGTGCGCCGGCCGCGCAGCCGAAAGAGTGGACCTGGCGCGGCTGCCCGAATTTGTGAGCGAGCAGTTTAATCCCGGCAACGCAAGACACGTGACGCGGATCGTGGCAGAGTTACCGGCGCGCCGGCTTCGAGACGGAGTGATCTTCGTTGACACGCCGGGCCTGGGTTCTCTGGCTACCGCGGGCGCGGCGGAAACGATGGCTTATCTTCCAAGCTGCGACTTCGGCGTGGTGCTGATCGCCGCCGGTTCAACGCTCAACCAAGAAGACCTGGCGACAATCCAGAGCCTCTACCAGGCCGCGATTCCGGCGTGCGTGCTCTTGAGCAAGATCGACCTGCTGAGGGAAGAGGACCGCCCGAAGGTCATCGACTACACCACGTCCCAGATCGCATCGCAATTGAACTTGAAGCTTTCTGTCCATCCGGTGAGCACCGACGCCAGGTACTCGACGCTGGTGGACGAGTGGTTCGAACGCGAGATTCAGCCGCTTTGCGACCGGCACCAGGAGCTGGCGCAGGAGTCGATTCGCAGGAAGATAGGGGCCTTGCAGGAAGGTGTTGAGGGAGCGCTGAAGCTACGCCTGGAGATGCCGGAGAAGAAGCCCGAAGAAGAAAGCAAAAGAATCGAGGTGGCGGACGTGGCGTTGCGCCGGGCTACTGGAAAGTTCGAGGAAGTGAACACTCTTTGCTTGAGAGCGGCGGACCAGGTGCGCAAGCTGGGTTACGTGGCTGTCCAGCGGACGGCGGCGGAGATCGTCGAAGGGTGGTTCCTTAAGGATGGATCACCGGTGGACGATGCCAGAAGCATTACTCTCCGCCATCTGTCCCAGACTGCAGCGGAGGGGGCGAACGCCATCTTCGAACGGCTGCGGGCTCTCGCCGGGGAGCTTTCCCAAGCCGTCACGGATGCGGCTGAAGCCTTGGGAAGTGCGCCTCCTCCGGGTGAGGAGGCGCTGGGTTCCGCAGTGAAGGAAATGCCGCGATTCGACCCCGGTCCATTGCAGATTGCCTTGAAGAAGGACATCTTCAGGCGTCTGGGCCGTGGGCTTGCCAAGCGCCGGCTGGAACGAATTCTCATCGACCAAATCGGAGAGCCCGTTGACGAAGCCTTCCACAACTACGGCAGATTACTAGAGTCCTGGATTCGCAGGACGTTGGCCGAATTACGCCGCCAGTTTGACGCTCGGGCCGACGAGTATCGCGCTCGGCTGGAACGCTTGAACGGCGCGCGCGGTGTCGGAGCGCTGGAGAGCGAGGGCGTTCGGCAATCTCTGGACGTACTCTCTCAGTTCCGAGTTGCTGAAGCCGTCCCGGCCGGTAGAGGCAGTAGGTAAAACCGTGATCGCCAAGCCCTCAAAGGACGCAGTCAGTCCAGTCGCGCTGAGTCGAAAACAGAGGAAGCCCAGTTGGTTCGCAAGGGCGGCGTTGGAACGAGGGCTGGCGGCCGGTGGATGCCCCGTCTGTAGCAGCCTCCGGCACGTGGCCCGTCGTTACATCTTCAGCTTTCTGTATGAGGGTATGATGTCGGGCTCGGCTCGGGCGCAGTTTCTGAAGGGCGGCGGTTTCTGCCGCGAGCACTTCTGGCAGGCAAAAGCGATCGAGGCGGAATGCTGGGCTGACGGCTTCGGCGTCGCCATTCTCTGCGAGAACCTGCTCGCCCGATCCCTGAACGACGTCGAGCGCATGCCCAGCGCCAAGCTCGCAAAGAAGACCAATATTTTCGGAATCGAGAAGCCATCCCACGGAAAGCCACCCGAATTCGGCGTGGTACCCGGTTCCGGATGCACGGTCTGCGCCACGCTCGAGGAGTCTGAGAATCACTACCTGACGGTCTTGGAGAACTTGCTCGAGGAAACAGAGTTCAGTCAGCTGTACCAACATTCTCCGGGCTTGTGTTTCTATCATCTTCGGGTTAGCGCAGGACAATGGAGATCAGCATCTGCTTTGACGCTTGCCAGAAGTACGGCCGGCAGAGTCGTACATGGACTGATCGCCGATCTGCGCGAATTTCAGCGTAAGCACGACTACCAATTCAGCGACGAGCCGCGAGGCTCGGAGTCAGCCTCGCCCGAGCGCGCGCTAGAGTTTTTGGTGGGACCGAGGACAGAGTTGGCAGGCTTCTGTGATCTTGTGCCGGCTCGACGACACAACCGCTAGTTCGTTGAGCTTCTACGGCAGGTCCGGCCTGGGCACCTTCGCCGGATCAAGAGCCGGCCCTGAACGAGGCTGTGCGACCATCCCCGGCCGCCGCCGTTCATAGCATTCCTTCCCGCTCCAGCGATACGAGAAATCGTGCGAGGCTGCACAAGAGCCTTATGGCATAACCCTCTCCATCCACCTGCGGAACTCCGAGTGCAAGCTCAGGCCGCGGATCTCTTTTCGCGTGAACCACCCCGTGGCGTCCGTCTCGCGTACGCAAAACGCCGGAAAAGGGTAGTCGACATCAGCACTCACGATGTAGAAGCTCCACCCACCCCCGCATTCCTGGCTATCAATTCGCGTGACTCGATAGGGAGGAAGAGGACCGATCTCCTCCTCCGCTTCTCTCCGAGCCGTGGCCTCTGGGGATTCCCCGTCCCTCATGGCTCCTCCGGGGATGCCCCACGTTCCGCCCCGATCCAGCGACTGGGACCGAAGTTGGAGGAGATATTGATCTTCGTCCACGTGCGGTGAGTAGCGGAACAGAAGGCCAGCGCCGCCGGCTGCGCCCCAGTGCACGTGGCCTTTCTCGCAAATGATCCAGCGATCCGTAAACATGCTTCTTTTCTTACCTTTCGACAGCTACGCGGGCGTCGGCCTCTTGGTAGGGGCTCGCCAACAATTGATTACCATCGGCTCCCCCTCCGTTTTACGACCGATTGGCCCGTGCTGACGTCGTGTCCGGTGATGAGGTACTCGACATATGCCAACTTGATTTTGATCCGGGTTCCGTATTGGTACCGCGCGTCGGCGGCGAGCGCACACATTTTCACGATGGCCCCGGGAACGCTCCCGCTCAGTTCAAGGACCTCTTCACGAAAATCAGCGAGGTCTAACCGGGCGAGACCGAAGCGTTCGATACAGTTCTCCAGCAGTTCCTGCGCGGCTGGACGCGGAAGCGCGCCGAGCACCAGCCGCTCCCGGTCGCCCCAATAAAAGAAGTGGCTGAACCGGGATATCGTCTGTTGAGCTTCCGCGCGGGGCACAAGATACACAGGAGTACGGCGCATCCAAAACAGCTCTTTGACGACCTTGGCCACGGGGCGCGTCAGGGGTGGAAGATGATCGAGGAAAATCCGATAGTCGCCACCTTCAACCGCGCGATAGAGGGTGCCCTTCAGACGGCTACTCGAGAGTTCCTTGAGCCAACCAGCAAAGCTCAGCGTTGAAACTCTCTCTCCGTGGAGCTGCCGGCGCAAGCGGGGATCTTCGGCTTCATACAGAATGCGAATCAGCCGGCGTAACAGATCTTGAAGATTGTTCATTCCTGCGACGTACACGCAACGCGCCGTCATGTCTTCTGGAAGGCTGTGGATGACCTTAGCGATCAAAGCGGTCTTGCCGATCCCAGCGGGACCTTCGATCATGAGAGTCTGGCACTTGAGGATGGCGTCCCGCAGGCGGCTGCCTTCGCTCTCACGGTCAACGAACATCGGAGGCGGCCAGGGAGCGATGGACAGTTTCCCTTGAAGCGGGTACTTGGCCTTGTGTTCACCGCTTTGCACGTTTCAATGCCTTCAGGGCCTGATCTGCCGCAATTCTGACTCTTAGCGCACCTTCCCGATTGAGTTGATCCAGCAGCGGTAACGCCCTGGCGTCGCCAATACGTCCGAGCGCGACCACGGCGGCCTCCTGGATGTAGAGGTCAGAACTTAAGGCAGCTAGCTCAATCAGGGGTTCAATCGCAGCTTTTGAACCAAGTTCGCCGAGAATTGTTGCGGCTCTTCCGGGAACTGTGGGCTCCGGATGGTAGAGTGCCTGCAGCAGTTTTTCTTCGTAGCTCTCGCCCGACAGGTCCCGGAGGTCGGTGCCGCAGATCAGGCAGACAGGTTCGGTGGCAATTTCACTCCAGCACGAAGGGCAAAAATGGGTCAAAGCCATCGCGATCCCAACCCTTCAACGCACGCGGTAGATAAGCGCTGCGCCCGCTGCCATCATTAGAGCCGCGTAAGCGAAAGCCGCCAGCGGGGAGTACGCCGTCCAGAGCGATCCCACAACCACGCTGGCCACCAGATCGCCCACGCCATTGACCGTCCCGAGAACTCCGTAGGCTGTGCCACGCAGCATCTCTTCAGCTACAAGGTCCCCTGTCAATGCACCCTCGAGCGCGTCCACGACAGCCATCGAGAAGCCAGCCAAACCAAAGAGCGACAACAGATAAACGATTGGGAGCAAATGCCACAAGAATGCGGCGAGAAAGCCCAACGATGCCAGCGCACCAGCCAGATAACCCAGAGCCAGGAGGCCGCGCCGGCCGAGTCGGTCAGAAAGCGCGCCAACAGGATACGAATATGCGGCGTGAAAAACGTTGTGGCCAACGTACAAAAGTCCGGCGATCTGCGCTGCATGCTGCAGGCCGTACTCCGGAGCGAGGAGTTGCGTGGCCGCCAGGATCATCAGAGTCCGCGCAAAATCACCCAACCCAAAAACTCCCACGCCCAAAAGGGACCGTCGGAAGGGGCTGGGTAGCATCCGGATTGCTGCCCAGAAGGCGGTTCGAGAAGGCGCGCCACCTTGCTCTTGCACCGTGGTGGCGAAGGCGATAGCTGCGCCCACGCCGGGTATCAGCGCAAGGAGAAATATCAATCGGAAGGGAGCAGAGGGGTCAGTTGCATGGGAACCGAACAATTCAAGCAAACCTACGCCCAGAAGGGGTCCAACGATCGCACCGATCGTATCGCCGGCACGCTCGAATCCGAACGCCTTGCCGCGAAACTGTGCCGGCACCGAGCTTGCCAGCATCGCGTTTCGAAGTGGTGTTCGGAACCCTCTTCCGAACCAGCCTACTGTGCGGGCTGCGAGTACAAAAAGCCAGCCGTTCGCGAGGGCGAACAGGCCGTTCGAGACGCCGGTCAGAAGATATCCGCCCATCGCCATCCCTTTGCGATGACCGAGGCGGTCCGAAGCCCAGCCTGAACCCAGCTTCACGAAGCTGGAAACCGAGTCCGCGACTCCCTCAACCGTGCCCAGCGCTGCCGAAGAAAAACCGAGGACAGTCAGGAATCCCGGTAGCAGGACGGTAATCATCTCGTGGCCGGCATCGGAGAGCAGACTGGTTACAGCCATGCCGACGACGTTCCGATTCAGCCACGCAGGCTCTGGCGGAGCCGTTCCGGAGAGCTGGATGGTTTGCCCAGTTGCAGCCAATTCACCCACCTCGCTTGCTCTTGCGCTCAATGCGAAGGAGGATCGCCAAAGGAGTCTCTCTTGGCCAGAATTCTTCAACTTCACCCTTTAGCCGACGGTCTTCAATTTCCTCCCCGAGCAAGTCAGAACCTACGTCAAGATAGGTGAGCAGCAGCCGCTCAACATCGGCTCGCACGGAACCGTCGGATGATTGCAGGAGCTCGATCGCAGCGCGAAAGGCTCTCCGCCGCGGGACGGGCCTCCCCTTATCAAGGAAGAGTTCTACGGCCTTGCTGCGGATGCCCTGATCGGAGTCATCGAGGAGGTCTTCGAGCCCGTCGACGCTCTCCGGAGGTGCCAGCTCAGCGAGGATTGCCAGAATCCGCGCCCTGCGGCGCCGGCTCGCTCCGCGCTCGTCGCCATGACGTGGATGTTCTTGCTTAGGGTGCGCAGCGGCTACACGATGCGAGACCTGGAGGAGTGCCTCGGCGAAAGTCATCACAAAATCCAGCGCTGGATCGCGAATGGCTGGCTCCGCGACACCCTGCAGGGTACGCGCCGACACGACGGTAGCGGGCGGGACATCCATCGCTTTCGGGAGAAGGATATCTTGGATTTCATCCGAGAATATCCGCTGGAGGTCAACCTCGGCCGCCTGGATGCGGTATGGTTCCTCGACATGATTCTCCTCAAGGGCAGGGAAGCCTCTGTGCGTGGCAGCCGTGGTGGCGCCGAGGCCGACGGCGAGGCTGCATAGGAGTTCTGCCTCCTACCTACCTAACCGGTGGCCTCTGTTCAGGCCTGAAATGGAGGAACAGTCCCCGTCGCCATCAGAGGTGTTGCGGAGGTCAGATTGCCCGGAAGCCGTGCGGCCGCGAAGCTCAGAAGTAAAGCTCCCGTTATTGGGGCACGCACTCGGCGTAGATGTGCGGGCGATCGGATGGCGGCAAAGGCCAGCGAAAATCAACGTTTCAACAAAGAAAAAGGAGACCATTATGAGCGGATCAGTCAATCGAGTGATTCTCGTCGGACGTTTGGGAAAAGACCCCGAAGTTCGCTACACGGCCGAAGGAACGGCCGTGGCCAACTTCAGCCTCGCCACCGACGAGAGCTTTACCGACCGAGCCGGGGACAAACAGACACGTACCGAATGGCACAGAATCGTCGCTTGGAGAAGGCTCGCGGAGATCAGCGGGGAATTTCTAACCAAAGGCAAGCAAGTCTATGTCGAAGGCACCCTTCGGAGTAACAAATGGCAGGACCGGGAGGGAAGCCAGCGGACTTCACTTGAAGTCGTTGCGAGCCGAGTGGTGATGTTGGGTTCTAAAGCTGGAGGGCAACAAGCGCCAAACGGGTCAGGTGACAACGGCCGGGCGACGGGGCAACCCACCACCGGCCCAGAAATCGGAGCGGAAGACATTCCGTTCTAGGTTTTTCGAAGTAGAGAGTGTCCGCTTTGGCGTAAGACCATGCTCGTACTCGTAAGCCTCTTGCGTCCCGGCGCGCGAATCCGCATGGGCCGTTAAACCGAAGCGGGCCTGCGCGCCGGGACAGACGAACCCCGGCTCCTCATAGACTGCCCTTCCCGCAGGGGAGCGAGTTTCTAGTAATCCCATCCAGCACGCTCTTGAAGCGGGTTCCGATCAATTTGATCGGCATCGTCGGCGTGTGCGGCCTGTGTGCAGTATTCGGCGCTCGAACTTGCGGACTGGCAACTCTGGACTGCGTCACCCTCCGTGATATCGGTAAGCTTGCCGTCTACCAGGAAGACGCGACGCGCGTTTGAATCCCTCCAGGTGCACCCGGAGGGCTGCTCGACGAGCTCGTGCCGCTCTCCATCATTCCCTTCCTGATCTCACCGAACAGCGCTTTGAACGAATCCGCGGCGCCCGCACTGTGATTCCCAGCACTAGCAGTCCCGTAATAGGCGTTCGCGAAGTCTGCAAACGATCCCCACGAGGTCTGGAGCATGCCGAACATACGAGGGACGATGAGATCGTTCGCATGGGCGCGCACCGAGCGCACCAGATCGAGTCCCTCTTTTCCCAAGGTGCGGCCAGCACGCGGAAGCCCTGCACCGCGAAATAAGCGGCCGTAGGAGGCGCGGAGTCGTAGTGCCAGTCGCAGATAACGATGTCCCGCGGAACATCGTTGATGGCGGCCGCTGTGCCGTTCTGGCTGGCCTCCCACTCGCCGAGCCCGGTCACGTAACCGTCCAGCAGGCGATCTCCCCACATCCACATCTCGCGGTGAGTTTCGGCCAGATGATCGTGCAGCGTACGGACCTCCTGCGCGAACAGTTCGGCCCGATTCCGGCCGCGGCAACGCGGGCAGTCATCCGTGCCGATGAGGAACACCTCGTCCATGCCCACGTGCACGGCGTCTGCTCCGCAGGCGCCTGCGAGCTCGTCGATAAGGTCGAAAACCACCTTGTGCACGTCGGGATGCAGAGGGCAGTAGCTCCGGCAATAGATGCCCTGGTTGTTGGGGTACTTGCCGGGCGTCTCGTCGAATTCCGGGTGCGCCCGCAGCAGGCCGAATGTTTGCTGGGCCCAGGACTGGTGGCCAAGCAGGTTGATCAGCGGAATCAGGCGCACGCCGGACTCGCGGGCGGCGGTTGCGATGGCCTGCACGTCCGCCTTGGAGAGGGCATCCCGGTCCGCGACCTCGGGGTGACTCGCGAACTGGTACCGGTAGTCGAATTCCATCACCAGCACGTTGACGCCTTCCTTGGGAAGCGCGTCCCGGATGAAGCGCACACAGAGGGGCACCTCATCCGGCTTGGGCGCTGCCATGTGCAAGCCCCGGACCGGGAGGGGAGCCGAGACAGGTCGAGCCAAGCCAGCCACCGCCAACAGGCAGAGCCCGGCGATAGAAGTCTTGATAGCAGATTTGGCGAATTTCATGCAGGTACCATCCCTCCGATGCCCGGCGAACCAGCGGCGGTCACTCCGGGTATCTCTCCCTGATCTTTACCGTTCGGTCGAGCTCGTCAACCGCTTGAAGGATCTTGAGCCGCAGATCCTGATCTAGAGTCGCGGTGCGCAAATACTGATGAACCTCCGCTTGCGCTGCCGGCGATTGCTGCCCGTCGACGAACGCGCCCAGCCATGCCATGAGGAAGAAGATTTTGCGATTGCTCTTGATCTCGGGTAGGGCCTCCAACGCAGGCTTCAGATACGGCTCCGTCAGGGCTGATTGGTTCCAGTAATTGAAGGCACCGAGGCTCTGCGCGATCCAGTCTTCAGGCCGGGACGCATTGTGCAGGTAATCGTCGAAGTATTTCTGCTTGGTCGCGCTGTCGGGCCGCGCGGCCTCGGCGGCGTAAGCGTACTCGGGTCCATCCCCACCCGGATCGCGGCCACGCTCAGCGTCGAAGATGGTCTCTGCGCGCTGACCTCCGAGCGCGATCAGGGCGGTCACGAGGCTCCAGCGATCAAGAGGCCGAAGCTGCACGCCGGGCACCGAAAGCTGACCGCTCAGCAGAGCCTCCAGCTTGCCCAATCCCTGGGGGCTTTCAGCCAGGGCGCGAAGGCCACGGAACCACGTAATTCGCAGGTTCTGGTCGGGGTCGTGAATCATTCGGTCCGCCGCCATCAACTCCAGGGCCGGAACGAATTGGCTTCGCGTGCTCGCGCTGACGTACCGGTGCAGTGCGGTGGTGGTGTGCGCCAGAATGCTCTGCGTGAGCGATTGATCGCTTTCGGCGGGCAGTTGACGCTGGGCGAGCGCAATATACGCGCGCGGCGCAAGATCGGCCTGGCGCACGGAATCCCAAAACGATCCCCACAACAGAGTGCGCAGGAAAAGGTCCTGGACGCCGCCGAGCCCGTCCATGACGCTCGAGCGGCTGGCGGGATCAAGCAGGAAACGGCCATAGGCAAAGTCCTGGTCATTGGCGAAAACGAAACTCGGGCAGGATTTGCCTGTGGCCTCGGGCACCGGCATCGTTGGCTGATCCAGCTCCACGCGCATTTGGACGGAGCGGCCGATCGGCTCATCGAGCAGGACCTGGGTGGCGATGGGCCAGATCTCGCCGGTGCCCAGCACGTCGTGCTGAGACAGTGATAATCGCCTCAAACGATTGCCGTCGCAAGACCAGGCCACGTCCACTTGTGGCATGCCTCGATGCCGGATCCACATTTCCGCCCAACGGGTGAGATTTCGGCCTGAGACCTGCTCAAGAGCATGCACTAAGTCGCTCCATTCGGCGTTCGAATAGGCGTGGTCTTTGAGATAGAGCCGCAGGCCGTCGCGGAAATTTTCCGGGCCCAGCACGAAGGTAAGCTGCTTAAGAACCGCCGGGGCCTTGGAGTAGACGATGGCACCGTAAGCCGACTTCGCATCCGTCAGATTAGGGATGTCCTGATAAATTGGGGTCGTGCCCTGGGTGGAATCGATCTCGTAGGCCGCCGGCTTGATCGACTCATAAAATCGCTTCCACACGTTTTCATCGGGCTTCAGGGATGCGAGCGTCTGGTACGCCATGTACTGCGCAAACCCTTCCTTCAGCCACAGATCGTCGAACCAGCGCATCGTGACCAAGTCGCCGAACCACTGGTGGGTTAATTCGTGCAGCACCAGGATGTCGCGGTTGAGCCGATCTGTGTGTGTGGGCGCGGTGCGAAAGAGCACGGATTGTTCGCGAAGAAAGGTGGCTCCCGCGTGCTCCATGCCGCCGTAAGCGAGCTCAGGGATCAACACCATGTCGTACTTCGGGAATGGAAACGGCCGCGCAAAATAATCGGAGAGGTAGGCGATGCCCTGGGCAGCGATCTGCCGGACTTCGGGGCCCTCGTCTTCCGCCTGCCTTAGCCTCGACTGCCGCACGTAAAGTCCGGGCAGCCCCGCAGTTTCGTTCAGGCGTCGAAATGGCCCGGCAGCGAAGGCAAACAGGTAAGTGCTGATGGGAAGGGTTTCGCGGAACACCGTTCGGCGCAGCGCGGGGCCCGCGGCGGACTCTGACGCAGGCGCAGTATTCGAAATAACGGTCCAACTCTCAGGTGCAATCAATTCCAGCCTGAAGCGTCCCTTCAAATCCGGCTGATCGAAGCACGGAAACGCCATACTGGCGTCCATGGGGACGAACAGGGTGTAAAGGTATTCGGTGTTGTCGTCGTGGTCCTCATAGCGAGTGATCGGCTCGCTGGTAGGTGCTACGTGGGAGGCAAACTGCATTCGCACAGTGTTATCTCCCACATGGAGCCGCTCGGCGGGAAGCTCAATGTGACCGCTTTCGACCGTTATGGTAACCAGGGCGCCGTTCACCTCAAGAGAGGTAATCGTGCCGTCGCGGAAATCCAGCAGCACGGGCTGGAAACCGCGAAGCGTAAAGCTGAGTTCTTCGCTGCCGCCGACACTGTCGGCGTGCGGAATGAGGGTGAAGGTCAGGTGGTAGCGGACGTTTGAAATCCCCGCCGCGCGCTCGCGAGCCAATTCACGGGGAATGCCCACGGGAGCGCTCGCGGGAGCAGGAATCGTGGCGATGATCAGGAGGAATGCCGCCCGCCAGGCCACCGCAAGCGAGCCATTCGCGAGAAATGACGGCCGAGTCGCTTGGCGGTACACTCCGGATCCTGGGCTTTCGTTGTGAATCATCAGGGCGCCGCCTGTTCGCCGGCCGGCAGTTGCTTCAGCATACGCCGCCAACCGTGCGATTACGAAAAACCGGTGGCCGAATACAATCCGAACTCGGCTATCGCCGGGCAAACCGGGCACTGGGTGATCCTGAGCCGTACTCGACTTGTGGTCAGCCCTTCGGAAATTGGGAACAGACGGCAGGCACCTACGCTGGTGCCCTCGGCGAAGGTTTTCCAGGAGCCCTGACTCCATCGATCCAGTGCAAACCCCTCCACCCGCTGTCCGAGCTGGATATTCTCCCGCAAGCGGACCACGTTGAAGGCAACTGGCTGTTCGAAATCGAACGCCACCTGTGGCATGTTTGCGCCATCGTCAGCGCTCCAGTACGTGTAGGGGTTGCCGTCGATGAGATTGTGAGCTCCAAAGACGTCATCGGGGGCTCGCACCGAAGTTGCCGTCACCCGAGCCTCCGCCGCCAGGTTCTTCGCAAAGGTCGAGCTTAAGAACTGCCCGAAGCCCCGCAGTGAGTCGACGTCATTTTCGTGCAAAAGTCCCCGCCGATCGGGAGGTACGTTAACCAGCAAGCTGGCACCATGCCCCACGGACCGATAGAAAATATTCATGATCTCAGCGGGCGATTTGACCCGCGTATCTTCGGCTGCGTGCCAGAACCAGCCCGGGCGGATTGAGACGTCGCATTCTGCCGGCATCCAGTGGGAGCCGTGCCGGGTTCCAGTTTCCCCTTGCTCGGCTCGAACATAGCCGGGCGCTGCCGGACCACCGTCCTCCCCGACGGGGTCATAAGTCGCCCAACAAGTCTCGTTGGCGAAGCCCGACTCGTTGCCCACCCAGCGGATATCGGGACCGACATCACTGAAGATCACAGCGTCGGGCTGCAAGGATCGAACCAGCGACCAGGTCCCGGGCCAGTCGTAATAGGTCCGGCGATCGATAACTCGCATTAAGGTAAGCCACTGGTTCGACCAGTGAGACTCGAAGAGGTTTGACCGTTGAAGAGAGTAACATCCTCCTCCAAGGTGGCTTGATGAGAACCCATCCAAAAGGAGGATGTCATGTCAGACCTTTATCAGAGCCTATCCCATTCGAAATGGGACTGCAAATACCATGTGGTGTTCGTTCCCAAGCGACGGCGCCAAGTACTGTTCGGGAAGACGCGCCGCCAATTGGGCGAGATCTTCCATGCTCTGGCCCGGCAAAAAGAATGCGAAATTCTCGAAGGTCATCTGCTGCCGGACCATGTGCATATGTGCATTGCGATTCCCCCCAAGCACCCGGTGGCTTCGGTGATCGGGTTCTTGAAGGGGAAGAGCGCGATTGCCATTGCCCGACTGTGCGGCAAGGAGCGGAATTTCAGCGGCGAGCATCTCTGGGCCCGCGGCTATGCCGTTTCCACTGTCGGTTTCGATATCAACGAAATCCGCCGTTACATCCGCGACCAAGAGGCAGCGGATGGAACCGAGGGAAACTTCTAAGCGTGAACGGAGTCGCGCTGGGCGCGACGCTCTAACCACCTTGGGCGACCGCCTTTGAGGCGGCCCCGCTCATCAAGCCACCCGCTCTGCGGGGGGTGTCTGACTCGCTTTTCCCGGGCGCCCCCATAGTACCCGTCGCCGCCGTTGGCGCCATCGTGCCACACTTCAAATACCGATTCATACCCGGTCAGTAGCTCGCGCAACTGTGCCCGGTACATCTCGACGTATTCCGGCTTCCCGTACAGAGGAGTATTTCGGTCCCAAGGGGACAGATAGACGCCGAATCTCAGTCCTTGGAGGCGGGCCGCCTGCGACAGCTCCGCCACCACATCTCCTTTCCCTTGCCTCCAGGGACTGCTCCGGACAGAGTGCTCGGTGGTATGTGTCGGCCACAGACAGAAGCCGTCATGGTGCTTACAGGTGAGGATCAACCCCTTCATCCCTCCGGCCTTGAGACCGGTTACGATCGCATTCGCGTCGAAGGCCGTGGGGTTAAACAGGGCCGGATCTTCGTCACCATAGCCCCATTCCTTGTCAGTGAAGGTGTTTATGGAGAAGTGAAGGAACGCATAGACCTCCATCTTGTGCCACTGCAGTTGACGGGCGGATGGGACAGCGCCGTAAGGAGCGGGTGGTCTCGCTGCGAATGGCCTTCCCCACAGTGCCGCCACGCCTGCTGCCGCAAGAAACCTGCGCCGCGAGATTTCATCTGACTTCACGAACCAGTTCACAGCCTAAAGACCTTCGGCGCCGGCTGCGCAGCCGCACAACTCCAACAGCCCATGATAAGGGGTTCCGTCGCGAGTCGCCGCGATACATAGAAGGCCGCGCCTTCACGCCTTCACACTCGACGTGTATTCCCACGTGCTGCCGCACATGCAGGAGGCGGCTGCCGAAAAGGTCCAAACACTGCTCTTGCCGTGATCCCGCGCCATCGGTGCATTATTGACTTCTAACCCGATAAAATACATTATCGGGTTAGGAAATCAACGAGAAAATATACCCAAAGCTCTTTATTTATAGAAGTGTTGTAGAATGATCATCCTGCATTACCGCAACACTGCCGAGTCCATCGTCCCTTGGTCCAACCCAAATGCTTCGTCCAGCAATGACCCGAACAGGTGCTCCGTCTGTCGTAGCGCTTCTCGTTGTATGGCGCGCAACCGCTCAACCTTCCATACGGTCTTGGCAAATTCGTCCTGCAGATTCTTCGGTGGAACAGGTACACGCAAATCTCGGAGTATCTCTAGGTTAATGTTCTTTTGGGCGGACTCTGGTGCTGTACGTTCAAGATGCTGCTGGACAAAAACAAACCAGGCTTGGATGAACTCTGTGTTTGTTTCGGCGTTTGCCGTGAATCCCACCACGCTGTCGGGAAAGCAGGCGTCAAAAAGCAGGATTCCAGTCTTTGCGATGTTTGCCGCAATGGTTATGCAGAGTGTGCCCTTGGGCCAGAGTTTGCTCTGCGCAAGACCCAACTCTGAGTAGGTCTGCTTGAAGGTCTGGATGTGGCCGTTTGAATTAGCAACGTCACCTGTCTGGATTAGGGGATACGGTCCGCCAAGGAGTTCCGGAGCGTTCCGAGGACGATGTTGGGAACGTCCGCGGTCGAGGTCTCCAAGCTCTTCGAGGCGGCGCACCTCCCAACTTCTCGAATTCACGCGCGGATTACCGAACAATTCGAGAAACACGGAGGCAGCCATCGAGCTCGTAGCTTCGAGCGCATAGCGATGAGTTCGCCTCAGCCGGTCTATCTGCTCAAGTGTTCTCGCGATCGTCTTTTGCTCGACTAGTGTAGGAAGGGGAATTTCCAACGACCTCAGTACATCCGTTGGAACATTATCTGCCGTTGTGCCTCGTACTGCTTGGAGCACTTTGTGAGACAACGCCTGGACTGCTCTTGCAAGATAGTCCGGAAAAACGCGGTCTCCACAGATGAGCGCCTTCAGGTCTTGGTTAATCGTTACCGGCACTCGGTTGATTGCCACCGGAAGCGTATGCTTCAAGACACCTGATCGCGTCACTACCAGCACCGCATTAGGGTCGATGAGCTTTGTAGAACTATTTTCGATCGCCTCTTTTGTGACGCGCTCTTGCGAATCAACGATATTCCAGACCTTCATGTCCTTAGGAGATATCCAAGGAATACGGCCCCTGAAATACTCAGGGCGCTTGGTGCTTGGTGTCCCGCCTCCGACGATCGTCACGAGGTCGTCAAGGAGGGCTCCTGGGCATCTCATCGCCGCGTCTCCTTTAAGGACATGATGATGTTCGATGAGAAAGTCTCTAGCCTGCTCAGTCGGTCCAAAGTTATGCAGGGTTGCTCATAAAACCGCTCGTCGTATTCGATTTGACGATACCGGCTGGCGGACAAATCGTACTTATTGGCCTTGACGTGTTCTTTTGTGACCCAGAACTGCCGGGTCAGTTGGTTTATGTTCGTTTGCAACGGGGCAAGACGCGACTGCAGTTCGGAGAGTTCGGCCTCTGCCTTCTCTCGCGCAGCACGAGCGTCGTCCGGCGACATCGAGACAACTTCCTCGAATTTCAGTTTGTGTATCGTCGCATGGTGCGCAAGCCGATCCTTCTTGAGCGGGGCGATTTGCTCCTGAAGGTCTGCCAATCGTTGCACCCGCTCTTGCTGAAACTTGACGTCTCGCCTGTGCGCCCAACACTCCAGGAGATCGGGGATGTCATTCGCGGTCACCTTCTGCCGTCTGTCGTCAAGCGAATAGCCGTCATGCTCCATGTCGTAAAACCATATTTTCTCAGTTGTACCGCCCTTCGTGAACAGTAGGACTGCAGTAGAAACACCTGCGTAGGGCCGAAAGACGCCAGAGGGCATCGAAACGACACCCTCAAGCAGGTTTTCCTCGATGAGCTCCCTGCGGATTTCCACATGTGCATTTGACGGGCCGAACAGCACGCCATCCGGGACGATTACAGCCGCGCGTCCACCGTTGTCGAGCAAGCGAAGAAAAAGATGCAGAAACAGGATTTCGGTCTTCTTGCACTTAGTTGGCAGTGTGGGGTTGATGTCCGCAGAGTCAATTGCGCCTTTGAATGGAGGATTCGCCAGAACAATGTCGTAAGCTCGCTCTTCGGTAAATGCTTTCGAAAGCGTGTCCGTATAGCGGAAATTCGGTGACACAATGCCGTGGAGCATCAAATTCATGCTGCCAATGCGCAGCATCGTCATGCCAGAGTCGGAGTCGAACCCGGTCAACGCCTTCGTCTGGCTGAATTCCCACTCATCCTTTGTGAGCTTGCTGCCGGTCAATCCATGCGGATAGCCCTCTTCGTCATAAGTGATGTCCCGCGGGTCCGTGTTAGTTTCCAGCAGATGTTGCCAGGCATTGACAAGAAACCCGCAGGTTCCGGCCGCGGGATCACAAATGCGCTCACCAGGTTGCGGATCTCGCATTTTGACCATCATGCGGATGATATGGCGAGGCGTGCGGAACTGGCCGTTCTGGCCGGCGGTGTTCAGCTTGCTCAATAGATACTCATAAAGGTCACCTTGGACATCCTGGTTCTGCGCCGATATTTGCATCGCATCGATCGCCTTGCAGGCCTCGATGAGCAGACTCGGCTTGTTGATCTTGAACTCCGCATTTTCCATTTGCTCGGCGAAAGAGCCACCGGCGCCGCCAAGCGTCTTGATGAAGGGAAATACAGCCTCTTTGACGTGCTTCAGTGCCGCGTCTGCGGGGAACTGCGTCCAATGTGACCACCGGAGGTCGGGTTTCGGAAAGATCGGAGTGAACTTTTTGCCGCGAAGCTTCGCCGCCCGCTCCGCGTCCTGCTCACGCTCATCGAGGCGCTTAAGGAACAGCAAGAAACTCAGTTGCTCAATAGCATCGAGCGGATTCGAGAGGCCGCCAGCCCACAGCTTGTCCCAGAGGGTCTCAACAGCAGAGCGAAGCGTCGTATCGGTAAGCATATTAAGCCGCCAGCGATTGCGTTAGTTGAAGCAAATCCCCGATTTGCTGGGGAGTGAAGAAGCGCTCGACCGCGTTACGCCCGAAATTGGTCAACGGCGGGTCGTACAGGTCGGCCTCGGCCAATGAGCGCTTCGACAAGAACACCTCTTGAACCGCTCGTAGGAAACGTATCTGTTCCGCATTGTAGGTGTGCGCCTGGATATGCTGCTCAAAGCTGCGCTGCACAATCTGAATGTAATCCGGCAGCGTGTCCAGAGCCAGCAGGTGCCGTAGGAAGGCGAGGAAATTATCCACGCGCAAGCCATAGGCGATCCTGATATTTCGGCTCGACAGTTGGATGTCGGCCCGCCCTAGTTCGCGATGAAGGGTGCGTTCCAAATCAACCAGTTGATCGTCTTTGACTTCCCGGCCCTCCCGGAGCGCCGCCAGGGCGGGATGCTTCTCGACGATCTCCAGCACGCGGGCATCGACGCGTTTTTTGTACTCTTCAATAAGAATCTGGTGCCCCCCCTCCCCTACCGAAATGTAGCCGTGCGTTGCGATGAAATCAGGCAGGTCGATCTTCAGAAACGCGCTTGGACGGTCACGGCGATTTTTCATTTCCGGCGCAAGGTCGCGGACTACCTGCGTTAGTTGCGCAGGCGTAGCCCTAGCAAGATCAGGCGAGAGGGCTAGTGCGGCGCTCGGCTGATATTTCACGCGCTCGCCAATGTCCGGGAGCAGGCTTACATCCTCGGCGATCGAGCGGAGCAAGTCCGGCGACGGGGAGCCTTGAATGATTTGCAGCTTTAGGCGTTCAACCTTGTGGGTGAACGTCTCGGCCGCGACATCGACATCTGCCGCGAACCTCAGAAGTGGCGCCACTTGAAGTCGCAAAAACTCAATTTTCTTTGGACTGATGAGCGTCCAGAAATCGTCTTCCCAGGCCGACGCAATCTGAAACCAGACTTTCTTGACCGGGAACGACTCTTGCGGAATCCGCGCCATCATGGCGCGAAGGTCTGCCAGAGCTTGCCGGAACGCCTCGGCCGTGTGGTCTGGCAGATGTCGCTCAAGAATTTTGAGCCGCGTATTGAAGAGCGACACCAGCACCGGGATGTCGACAGGCGGCTTATCATCGGCCTTCTTATTGAAGTCGTTCTGCCAGAAATCGATGATCTTGAACTCGGTCTTCTTGCCATCCGGCAGCCGATCAAAGTACTTGCAGGCCTTGTTATTGCGGGTTCCGCGGCCAATCATCTGCCAGAGCTTGATGCGCGACTGGACGGGCTTCATAAAGACGAGATTGACGACTTCCGGCACATCGATCCCCGTGTCGAGCATGTCCACGGAAATCGCGATCCGCGGCAGGTTGTTCTTCTTGAACTTCGTTATCAGGCCGTCGCCGTAATTGCCATCCCGCACTCGCTCGGTCGTGGACGTAATCACTTGAATGAGACCGACATGCTGCGGGTACATCTCCTCGAAGACCTCGGCAATGCGATGTGCGTGGTTTTTCGTCATGGCAAAAACAATGGTTTTTCCAGGCAGCTGCCCGGATTGATCCTTGAGGCAGGTTTCCATGATCTCTTCCCATTGCTTGCGCAGCGTGTCCTTATTGCTGACCTCAACCTCGATGTCCGTGCCTTCGTAATCGAGGCTGTCCGGATCGATCCCCTGCTCAACGAGAGCATTGCGATCTTCCTCGCTGAGATCGACGCCCTTGATGCCCTTGCGCTGGAAACTGGTGTGCGCCTGGTAGAGCGAAAAATCAACGAGGTTTCCCTCTTTGACGGCCTGCGGGTAGTCGTAGAGGAAGGTTGGAACGTTCGCGTCACAACCGAACAGTCGGAACGTATCCCGGTCGATGAAATTCGCCGGGGTGGCCGTCAGCCCGATCATTCGCGCGTCGAAATACTCAATCACCTCAGTAAAGCGCTTGAACAGCGACCGGTGAGCTTCATCGAAAATGATCACATCAAAGAATCCAGGGCTGAACTTGTTGTAGCAGAGCGCGAGCGTTTGTTCCGTCGCGACAAAGAGCCGTTTGGTTTTGTCGATCTGGTAGGTGTAGATGCGATCGCGCGGCTCATTCGGCAGATGCGCCTTGAACCCGTCCGTCAGCGCTTGATCGACGAGAGCGTCCCGATCGGCGAGAAAGAGAACATTCTGTGCCTGTCTGGCCCGCAGAAAGACATCGATGACCGCCATTGCAACGCGAGTCTTGCCGGTTCCGGTTGCCATCACCAACAGCGCACGCCGCTTATTCGCGGCAAACGCTTCGGCAAGCCGACGAATCGCTTCATGCTGGTAGGCACGATCAACAATGGAGCTGTTGATGGGCGCCGTTTCGAGGGGTTGCCGGTTTTGACGGATGAACTTAAGGCGATTCAGGTCCGAGCTTGTGAAGAACCCGGCCACAAGGCGTGGATTAGCAAGGCCGACTTCCCAAAACCAGATATCGTGCCCGTTTGCCATAAAGCCGAACGGCGCGAAAGCCTGCCGTTTGGCGATCTCACTGATGTAATATCGCAGCTGTTCATCCGCCTCACGCGCATTGCGGGAGCATCGCTTCGCTTCGACCACTGCGAGCACATCCCCGCTCGCCTCGTAGATGCAATAGTCCGTGACGCCATTCCATGGCTCGGCATCATAACCGTCAACCGGCACCTCCAGCCGAACCTGGGTCCGGTCGCTCAGGTTCCATCCCGCGACGCGAAGCTGCGGGTCGATCTGTAGTGCGCGCGTCAGCGCCTCATTCGGAGATAGACTCTTCATCTTCCTGGTAACTCCGGGTGCGTGATCAGCGCTTCAACATCCCCGTAATTAACTCAAAACTGAAACTCCATATAAAAGCAGGCCCAGCTGGGGCATGGCAACACCGTTCGCTATACCACACCGCAGCCCCGGAGAGAGGGGCGAACGAACATCTATTGGCAAGCGAAGAGCGGTTGAAGGCCCCCGAAGCTGACTTACACAACCGGCCAAGGCCGCGCTGACCCGATGTCGGGGTGACGCGGCTCGGACTCTGGCGGGCCATATTCGTCTCGAAGCTCGTCAACAGCGGTAAGACACTCCTTCGCCAGTTTTGCTTTGGACGCTTCCCCGGAAATCATTCCGAAGAGCTCCTTTCGGAGCCCAGCCACGTCCACGCCGAAGGAAACCGTTGCGCCTGCCCAGTCTTCAGACGCGCGCTCACCTACCGCAACATGTCGTATGGCGGTGGGCAACACGCCAGGAAATGGTTTTTCTCGTCGGGCATAGTTCCGAACAAGCAGGAGCGCTCCAGCCTCATCTGCGGCTTCAGCGATGGCCATCTCCACAATGTCACATCCAGCGCCACACGTATCGCCCTCATACCGCTGGTAGACTTCGGCTCGGAAGCTGCCATCAGTACGCATAGCAGCGGCAAGCTTCCTAGAAAGAGTCCATGCGTCGACCCTCCCAGGTTTAGCTGCATATGCGCCTTCGCAGATGAATTGTAAAAGGGTGCGGCCTGCAACCACTAGGCCGCGCTTGTCCAAGGCACCCAACCAGTCATACTCACCGAGAAAGTCTGCATTCTTGCGGGGCAAGCTCATCAGGACGGCTTCAGCTTCTGCGGACGGCGAGTGCGCCAACGCCGAAAGCAGCCCGCGCAGTCGCCAGGGTTGAACTGGCTTCGGAAGCAGGTCCAACGCATCACTCACGGCCGTCGGTTTGTCACTGAACGGTATCAGTTTCAGCCAACCGTCCCATTCCCACCATTCGTCGTCCGAGAACCACTGTTTCTTTTTGAATTGCTCCCCCAGCGATCTAATTCCATCGAGGATCATCTCCGAGCAGAGCAGCTCACCGGCAAGCGCCAGCACGGTCAGAAACTTCTGCCGTACGCGAAGGCTCTGAGGCAATGCCAGCAACGCATCGATCGTTTTCCCCTCGTCGCCATAGGGCATACCAAAGGCGACTGAGGCCAATTCCAATGCGTGGCCACGTGCATCCTCACCTTGATCCGGTCGAATAAGGTCACGAACGACCGACAAAATCGCCTCGGCGAATGCAGTAGAGTTCCCGCCAGCGGATTGCCTCTGGCGTTCAATGCGTCGGGCCCTAACGCCGGAGAAATCTGGCCATGAAACAAATGGCCTTTCAGTTGTTTTCGGCTGTTGTTGATCCCACACTTCCTTCAGGACGCGGGCCGCATCAACACCAAACCCACAGAACCCGAGGTCCGGCAAATAGGATTTCATCAGCTCCACTACGGGATCTCCGCCGATGGCCGCAAATGCTCGGCTGTACTGCAGCCTGTAACACATCTGCGCGTCCGTATTGCGACGGATTCCTTGTTTCAGCGAAGCGAGGAACTCCTCCCGCGCTTTGCGCCACCGCGCCAAGTCTTCCGTCAGCATTCTGTTGAGAGACGGGACAAGTTCCGGCGCCGCCAATCGCTCAACAACACACGCCACACTCGCGAGCTGGGGCCGAGTGGACGATGGACAGGACGTGAGTATCTCTCCCCATTTGCCGGCAACAACTATCAGGTGCTGGCGAAGCGGGTCTGGAATCTGCAGGCGTGATCTCTCGACTCTTTGCCCGTGCCGGCTGATCAGCTCTGCAAGTAATCCAATCTCCTCAGGTTTATCCGTACCGGACCGCTCTAAAACTGCCGTGATGAACGCCGTCGCTTTCGAGGCTGATATACGGTCCATCAGCTGGTGGTATTGTCCGCGCGCCGGTTCTGATACGCGGGTTCCAGGCGCCTTGATTTCGGCGCTCGTTCCGATAAACGCATCGATCAGTCTCCCGACGGTTTGGGGACCGAGGATGCCACACGCGTCGACCGCAAGTCGCTGCGGCGTTTCCGGCCGCAGTACCAGTTCGGTAAGCGGCCCTTCGTCGACGGTGGTTTCGGTCGCCCGCAGAAGTTCCGAAGAGCCGAAAGGAATTTCGAGGCCGGATTCCAACCGGCGCGCGAGACCCCTTGCTACTTCCGTTGGATACAATTTGAAGGCTTCCGCAAGGACCCATCTGGCCTGCTGATCGTTCCCTGGGAACTTCGGATCTTCGATTTGGCTTCCAATTTCCGAGCCGACGGCTACTCCATCACGCGCTGCCTTAAGCAGTTCCCGAATCTTACTGACCGGGTCGGTCACACCGGCGATCAACTTATTCTGCTCATCCCGCAAACGCCTGGCGGCGCTGGGGTCGGCGATCTCACCCGCGTAGCCGTCGCGAGCGAGTTTCACCCACACCTCATCAGGCGCCGTTCGCAGAGTGTCCGCAACCAATCGATCCGCACGCCGGAACTGGAGCGCCTCGATGGCCGATGCCTTCACGCCGGAACTATCGTCGGCTTGCGCCAGCCGCGCGGCTAATTCGATTCCGTCCGGCCCGCTCTCCATCGCGATTTCAGAAATCACGTGCTGTCGGTGTTCTTCCGGCAACTGCGCGATTCGCGCCTCGATATCGCTTCCAAGAACAGATGGCCGAAAGCGGCGAGCCGCTCTGAATGCCGAGAGGTAAACCTGATTATCGGAACTGGAAATCAGCTCCCAGATTGGAGAAGCGAACTCGCTCCGTGCGGTCGTAATCATGAACCGCACCGCACGATCCACGCTCCCTTTCGTATGCCAACGCGTTGCAAAATCGACGACCCCGTCCTTGGTCAACTCCCAAACCCGCGCATCCGAACGATAGATCATTTCCGCCGCGAGCATCGGATCAATTCTGATCGTTTCTAGAATCGCGCTCGCGACGGCTTGCACACCCTGTTGAGCGCCACGCGATGCCCGCTCACAAGCAAACAGGATCGACTCTTCCCAAGGGTATTCGTTGAGCACTTCGGTCCGAAGCTTTTGCCGGCTGGCATCATCATTTCCAGCCGATTTGCGCATCAGCTCCTCAACCGCGAATGACGCGTACCATTCTTGGAATTGTTGATGCTGAAATGAAACCCCTTCTCCGGTGCGAACCAGCATATGCTGACTGACCAGGACATCCAGAACTGCTGTTGGTTGGGGCGCATGTGACATCTGCTTGTCGGTCATCAGCTGATCTTCAACCGACCCGATCACCGCGCGTGCCACGCTATCCGAGAGAACCGTAGTCTCCCTGCGTGTGGCGTGGACCGCCAGACCGCGCAGCATTTCGCCATGAAATCCACAGAGCGACTCGCGCAGCGTCGCAGCTTTCTCCGCAGGCCTTTCGTGTTCCTCGACAAACAATCGAAGGACCTCTTCCTTCGTTGTGGGCAGAGTTTCCCCTGCCGCGCGGGCGAGAAGCGCTGTCAAATACAGTGGAATCGCGACTAGTTCTCGGATTCCAGCGGTCCGCCACGCATGGTCAAGAATGGCTTCGCCTTCGGAACCTCTCAAGGCCCGAGCAATCTCAAGCTGCTGGTCAGGATTAAGCGCATCAATTTCGACGAGGGGACCGGAGATCGGTACGTCAAGCGCCTGACGCCTCGTGCTGACGATGATGCTCAGGCTGCTAAAGTCTCTCTGCAACGCCCTGACTTCCGCGCCGGCACGCCTTCTTGAGGCTGCGTCCAGCTCGTTCCAGCCATCCATGACCAGGGCCAGTCGGCCAGCTTGGGCGAGCAGATTCAAATCCTTTTCCGTCACGGCAGCGAATGAGTGGCGTTTGGTCACCGACTGTAGCAACGAACTCGCTTGCGACGACCATTCTCCGAGGGGCACGAATACGGCCGCGACCTCGCCAAGCGAAAGTATTGCCTCCGTTAATTGCACAAGGGTCGTCGTCTTTCCGGTTCCCGGAGCCGCCACGACGACGATTTCATCGAATGTCCTGCTCGCCGCAGCGACGGCTGAGATATCGAATGCGCGAGCTACGTTCCCATCGGTCATTCGGAGGTTCAGGCTGATCGCATGCTGGGGCCAGGAAGCTTCGCGCTTGAACCCCTCCAGGTCCGTCTTTGCGGCTTTAACAGATTTCTCGGTAACTGCAGATACGTCATCCGTCGCCGGGGCGAGGACGGCCGTCGTTCTGGCATTACCTTTCTTAAGTGTCAGGATCGCGCGAAAGGAGTTCTCTTCTGCTGTTTGCTTCCATTTTCGCAACATCTCAACCGAGAAATGGTCAGCATCGGAATCGACAGCCTTTCCATGAATTTCGCAGAGCCAGATGCCGTTCGAGTGGTGACGTCTCTCCTCCGGTGTGAGTGCCGGATCGTAACGCGGACCGCCCGCAGCCGCCGCCGTGATGTGCGCCGCCACGCCGACGTTTATCGATTTATCCGCAGTGGCGGCAGCGCCAACGGTAGGAATGTTGCAGTCAGGATTTGAACACACATATCCTGCCCGCTTCGCAAGTAAACCGATCGTCGTTTTGCTGAAATCGTCTCTCATTTACCCTTAAACGCGCCCGCTCTTCGGCTTATCGACGACCATATGCTGTGGCTTTCTGGCCGGTATTTCTGCATCTGACAATCGGACCGTCATACCTTCCCGTGATCATCCTCTCAGCGCATCTTCATTGTTGATCTCTCTCTCAAGCTCGCTCAGCGTTTCCATAATCGCCTCGAATGGCGGCGGTTCGCCGAAGATCATAGCGCTCATATTTCGATAGTCGCGGGCCAAGTCCCTCACGCGAGCTTCGGCTGGGATCACGTGAAAGCTGCCGACACGGGCCAGATCGTAGCGTGACCATGCGGAGGCATAAAACGTCTCTTTGTGCCTCACAACTTGGTCCAGCAATCTCAGATCCGCAAGCGCCTCGGCCCGGATCGGCCCCCGCGCCAGCATCGCCACATCGTAATAGTGCCGCGAATAGCGGTCGGGCAGCGGCTTATCCGCCGGCCGGTGATACTCCCCGTGAAGAATGGTCGCCTTTTCCCAAAACGTGCGTTTCGCCAGAAGCGCCAGCACCGCGACTTTGCCCTCAGAAACGACGCTCGGAAATTCCTCCGCGACAAACGACTTGATGGTGAAGCGCTCGCGAGGCACGAACTCCGCATGGGTTCCCAGCTCAAGCACGACCTGCGGGGCGACATAGGCAAGCTGACCGGTGCTTGCCGGCGGATAATGAAACCGCACCACATTCAGGTCTCGGTCGCTGACACCCAAACTCCACGCTTCCGCTCCGAGGATTTCCTCGCAGCGCCCCTGCAGCGCCTTCAGAAATTCGTCTCCGATATAGCGCTGACACTCCGCCATCATCGCGTCGAGGATGGCGTTACGCTTTGATCTTGAAATCCCCTCCTGTCTCGGATCGCGCTCCCCCGTGAATCCGAGAGCCGCGTAGTCGACGGCGAGATCGATGTCTTCCGAAAACCGGTTGATCGCGTGGAACACTTTCGAGAGCGACGTCCCGCCCTTGAAAAGCAGCCGGCCGGAAAGGCTCTCGATCGAAAACAGCTGCTTGAGCGTCCAGCAGACCCAGAAGTCCTTCTCGATAATGGCCTCGGACAAACCCCTACGCTCCGCCGTTTCAGCGAATATGGCCGCGCGCTCTTCCGCAGGCATGCGGGCAATTCGGTTCAAGCTGCCTTCTCCGCAATTTTCTTCGCGACTTCGTAGATCCAGTCCACACCGAACCGCGTATCTTTCACCAGCTTGCGCTTCTCCGCGGCCGACATCACCGACCGCAGCGTCTCAAGTTCGCGCGGCCCGACGCCGTCCTGACCCAGATAGCGCAGCGCCTGGACGACGAGCGCAAGCTTACCTTCAAATCCGGCCATTGCCTTCGGGCGCGCGTGCTTGAAGTGAATGGTGCGGCGCCCGATCGGCACATCCTTGTTGGGGCCATCTGTCAGGTAGACAATTTTTGACGGCACCTGCGTCGACAGCCCGAGCAGGTTCGCGGCCCACGCACCGTCGGGCACGATCGTCCATCGTTGCCGTCGCGCGAGCGCGCGCGCGGCTTCATCGATGTCCGGGCTCAGCTTTCCGCCGAGCGCTTCATTGACTCGTGGCATGTCGTAAAGACCGCGCCGGATACGCCGAATTCCCCCGCTCCGGGTCAGGGCACCCAACGCCATGTCAATCGTGCCCCGGCTCGCGATATCGAGGAAATCCTTCGCCGAGAACGCCTTTCCCTCGCCGAGGCGGTTGATCCTCGCAAGTATTTGATCCCGCATCGCTTGCATCGTTATGCCCGCTCTCTCAATTTAGAAAAAATGTACCACTTTTTCTAAATGGACCGCAACCATCGTATCGCGTCCGCTTAGCGGGCCAGGAGAAGCTCGTCCCAAGGCGGCAGCTCGCGTTCCGGAGCAGCCGGTTTTCTGAATTCCTGAGCCGTCCGCCGGATTGGTATTTACTGCGAAATCTCAGAATCCATCAAGCTTAAAAATAACTGCGCCGCCGTCGCTATATTAGTATTAACAGCTCCGTCTATCCCCAAATTTTTGCGACACTGGGATCGTGCCAGTAAATACCAATCCGGCGGACGGAGATAGAATCCGAACCGAGAATTCGACTGCCGAGCGCAGCACATTAGCCGAAAAGTGGGGATCGGCCCTCATCGCCGGCTTTCAGGTCATTCCCAGTGTCCTCATCAAAGCGCAGAGTCGGCTCAACCTCGACGCCGTCGATTGCATGATCCTTCTCAATCTGAACTTGCATTGGTGGCAAAAGGACAATTTGCCCTATCCGCCCCCTGCCCTTATAGCCCGCAGAATGGGCGTCAGTCGCCGGACGATCGAACGCCGGCTCTTTCGTCTACAGAAAGCAGGCTGGGTCAAAAGACTTCCTGCGGATGGGAGAGACGGCCAACCGAAGGTCCGCAGATACGATTTGTCCGGTATGGTTCAACGGCTTCAAGAGGCCGCGATCATTGGTGTCAATCAGCGCGAGTACCGTGCGCAGGATAAGTCAAAACGGAATTCGCAACGCAGGCTGCCGTCAGGAGACAACCATACGCCTCTCCTTCTGGGGAGCGGCACTTAGAACTGCAGTCACTCTGTATGAGCGAGTTAAGCCTCAAGCCGTGGCAGACCGACCCGAAAGATCGCATAGCCAAGGTGCGAACATTTCGGCAGAAGCTCCACGAGAGCTGTCAGGACATCAAGTACATCGGCGTCGAAGTTGCGACGACGGTTGTCTTTCTGTACTGGCTCATACGGACCGTTTGGCACGAGCTCGGCCTTTAAGACTCTTGGATCGCCAAAGGCCAGCCCCCTCTCAATCCCTCTCCGGCTGAGCAGACTGGGCCGGACGGGTGTCCAGATTCGTGCCCAGTGGCCATCAGTCATGATCCTGATAGAGACCTTCGCGCGCGAATGCCTCATCCGGCAGGAGCGGGATCTTGGCCGAAAATTGCGCGAGCTCCTGTAAGGTGCAGTCGAGCTGGTCCCCAGTGAGCTTCTTCGCCGAGCGCACACGCACCGCCTCTTCGAGCAGGGTAGCGGCATAATGTTCCGGCTGGACGCCGTGCGCCGCCGCCTGGCGCTGCAGCTCCGCTTGTGTCTCCGGCTTGATATTGATGGTGATTGACATAACTGGCCTCGCCGTTTCAGTCCATTTTGCAGGAAACGCACGGGTACTGCCTTACATTCTTCCGGCGGAAGCCGCTATATCACGACGCAGCCAAGACCCGAAAATAGCGACTTCGCCGCATGGCAATGCACCTCACCGCGCCGCATGATTGCCGTTGCGCCCGCTCCGCCAATTTAGAAAAAGCGCGCCAGTTTTTCTAAACGCGCCGCAGTCTCATCTTGCTGCCACACCTCCAGCACCATATGCCTTTCTCTGATCACGCTTCCTCCCCGGCGACGTTCATTTCCTCGCATCGACTTCTCTTTTTCCTGCCGCCCCCTTTCGTGGCTTGTCAGTCTCAGCGCTCCATCCTGGCAGGGCGCACCGTGCGGTCAACGGGCTGCCCGCTCCAACAATCCGTGTTGCCCGTTGCCCTGGCGGTGACCGCCCGGCTATTCCGCCCTGCCCTGTCCCCGCGCATCGACAACCCACGAAAGGAGACAGCCATGAATAATCCCGATGAAGCCTTTGCGAGCTATGACCGCTACCGCGAGGCTGTGACCAGGGCCAGCCAGAGCAACAAGATCGTGATCTTCGACGCTCTCGCCGCGGCGAACATCACTCACGTGCATATCGAGTTCGACGGCTGCGGGGATAGCGGACAAATCGACTGTGTCACGGCATATCGGGGCGAAGAAAAGATCGAACTGCCAACCGGCTTTATCACTCTTCAGCAGGCCTCCTGGAATCATAGCGAGGTTGGAATAGCCGAGGAGCCTCTGTCGCAAGCGCTTGAGACCCTCTGCTACGACTTCCTCGAAGCGAAGCATGGCGGTTGGGAAATCGACGACGGCGCCTATGGCCAATTCCGGTTCGACGTTGCGGCGCGCACGATCGAGCTCGAATTCAACGGCCGCTGCAGCGACACCTACACCGAAAATCGCACGTTCTAAGGGAGGCGATCATGGCACATCCGTATCATCATTCGCTCTCCAGCGTCAGGAAGTGGGGAGGCACCGTTGCCGACTACCAGCGCATCCACGACTGGTTCGACGAGTCGAAAAAGATCATCGCCGATTTCCGGCACCGGGCCTTGCGGCATCACGCCGAGGGCATCTTCATGGCGGAAACCATTTTCGACGCGACGATCACGCTGTCCTCCGGGCGCGTCATACCGACCCGCTGGATCGGCGAGCAGCATGTTCGCGAGGATCTCGGCTTTATCCCGTCCTTCGCCGACTGGGTGAAAGCGATCCGTCCCCTGCCGTGGATGGGCCGCGCACAGCAGCTCGAAGCCGGCCTTGAAATCGCCGCTCAACCCGCAGCTTAAGGAGATGCAGATGAGCTACGAACCAAGACGCCATGCGACGACAGTCGAAAAGCTCCACGCCCTCCTGTTCGCGGCGACGTACGTTCGGGAAGTGATCGACGCGACCGCCCCCGAAGCCGTGAGCGACCTCAACCACCTCGCCCGCATTCACCTCGGCATCACGGACTTCATGGACACGCTGAAGAAACGCGAGGGCCTCTCATAAGATACGTCGTGATCAACCGCAAGCACCATCCCTGGCGCGACATCCTTCAGCTCCGCCGTGAACAGACGAAAGCCCAGGCACGGGCGCAGCAGCCGACCTTGTCTCCAGCTCAAGGAGGGCCGGCGTCCTGTCGCTGAGCGGACCGCTGCCAGCCGTTACCGCGAGCCAAAGCTGTTTTTGCGCCGAAGCCGCCTGCCCTGTCCGCTCGGATCGCTGTGTCCGCCGTACCGTGCCTGTTCATTCGTGCCGCCCAGGATTGGCGGGGCAGAGTCAATCTAGCAGCCGCAGGCTGGCGTCAAGGCGCTTTCGCGGCATAAACGAGCCTTCCCTACGGGCTGCCCCTCATATATTCCACGTCGCCTGTGACGCTGCGCCTTCCATGCGGCTGTCCCTTGCCTCTCACGCCCCGCCATGGGGGTCAATCAAAACGAAAGAGGCACAGCATGACGACCACCGCAAAGCTCAGCGAATCCGATCTGAGCCGGTTCACCGGCAGCGAAAACCGGTACCGGCACGCGCTCAACCGCAAGGTCCTGTTCACCGAGGGCGCGAAATACGTCGCCGACCAGGGCAACGCCTACTGGCTGCTCGACGCCATTGTCATCGCGCAGCAACACGAGGATTGCGCCCGGGCAGGCTTCCAGGTCTGGAAACTCACGGTGCCCGAGGACAGGTTCGCGTATCTGGTCGGCACCGATGGCGACGACAACATTCTCTATACGCAGCCCTTTGACTTCACGGACTTCCCCCGTGACGAGATCACCCTCTGGTTCTCCAACGGCGTGATCCACCTGCCGAGCGAGCATTAAGGACACACCGCTCGCGCCGATCCGGTCGGCGCGGGTTTCTTAATGGACTTTTCACTCCGCGACGGATCGGTTCCACGCCTGCGCAGCCGGGACGGTCCTGCCCTCCGGGATCTTGGCCGAGAATTGCCCGAGCTCCCGTAAGGTGCGGTCGAGCTGGTCCGCAGTGAGCTTCTTCCCCGAGCGCACACGCACTGCCTCTTCGAGCACGATAGGCTCGACGACTTTACAAAGTTCACGGGCCACGGTTAATTCAACGGTCTTGACCTACTGAAGGAGCAAAGGAGCCAACAAAAAATGAAAACGAAACTTTATCAGATAATCGCGGCGCTTTTGTTCATTGCGACGACTTGCGCCGCGCAGGAGCAACCCGCGACACGCACAGAAAAAATCAGCGGCGTCCGCCCGGTTGCGGATTCCGTTCTTGCCATCGAACGGGCGTATCTGGTGCCGATCAACTACGAAGATATTCGCTACGTGACGCCTGAAATCGGCCTCACCTCTCGCACTCTCATGCAGGATTGGACGGCAACCCTCCGCAGCGATGTAACGTTCCAAAGCCCGTTTGCAGATCGAAAGAAGGCCGCGCGGGATGCTCTCACCGATCTTCTGGCGCACTACGAACGGGCGACGGGCTACAGCAATGTTTTTGCTGTTCTCGATAATGGCGACAGCTTGGCGCTTGTCCCAACACATTCGCCTAACGGCGGCGGCGGGATGGAAACGATCACCCCCATTTTGGCAACCCGCATCACTCTTCCCGCCGAAAACAGATCAGCCGCCGCCCTGATAACGGCCATCGGCGAGCAAGTATCTCAAGCCACCGGCAAACCCCTCGTTGCCGGTACTCCCCCTCAACCCCTATTCGATGGCGATCAAACCAGCATCGGCGCGAGCAACGAACCGGCCCGTTCTGTGCTGGCGCGGCTCTTGAAGGAAGTGCCTGTAGGGTATATGTCGGAACCAAATTTGGCCGGGGGAGTTCATCCCGTCCCGACTACATTTGCTTCGCAAGTCCTGTGCGAACATGACGACATGTGCGCGATAAACGTGCATGTAATCCAGCCTCAAGGCCGGGGTGCCATCGGCATGGAGCCGCCCACCCAGTCAGGGCTTCTAAATATGCCGCCAGAGTAAATTGTCCTTTTTATAGTGCGGGAATCTGCACTATAAAAATTCTAGAAATGGGTAAGTCACGGCATTCACATCATCCGCCGCCCCGATCCCGCCGATAATAGAGGCATGAATGAAGACTGGTACGGAAAAGAGCCTGACACTTTTTTCAACAGGAAGGTCCAGCCGGTCCTTGCGTTCGCCTTCGCTTCGATCATGCCCTCCACGCTGCTTTATGCGTTGATCCTGTGGGTCATGGGGCTGTTTCATAAAGGGCCTTGGCGGTAGTGATTTGCAAACAGCGCAGGCCCCCGCCAGTGTTCCCAGTCTCGTAAAGGGTAAGTGACGCGACAAACGCGCGGCCCAATAAAATCAGGGCTTCGCGTGTCTCAAATGTTTGTTCCAAAATGGAGGGCATGAAAACGCCTTCCAATCACCTGAAAGAGCTTGCAAAGTTCATCGGCCGGCACCCTTGTCAGCGGCGCATTCTACACTCCTATGGTATATCGCGAGGCTGCAAGGCCCCGGAAATCCCGACTTAGCCGCATGACAATGTACCTCGGCACGCCGCATGGTCCTGGTCACCTCGCGCTCTTTCTTCCTGCCACCCATATCGGCGGAGCGAAGGCACTTTAGCCGCCGCCGCTCGCCGTCAATGACGGATTTTGGTTCCCCTCCCCGTATTTGCGGACTCCGTTCCTGGGAGCGGGCAGTCACCCCAAAATCCTATGACAGCTTCGCTCCCTTGCGCCGGCCTGCCGTGCCCTCTTTCGCCCCCGCCGTGGGGGTCACTCAAACGAAAGAGGTAATCATGCCGAAGTCAGCGCACACACCGGGACCGTGGATTTACGAATACTCCCCATGGATCTCCCAAGGCCGAACGGAAATACCCGCCTTTGAAATTCATGGCGAAGAAAAGGTATGCGACACCAACGAAGATCGCCCCATTGAAGAACAGGAAGCCAACGCGCGCCTCATCGCCGCCGCGCCCGATTTGCTGGCAGCTGCCGAGCTCGTCATCCAGCGTTGGTCCCAGGGCGACTTGGCGGAAGCGGTCCGGATGCTTGATAGTGCCGTCGCCCAAGCCACGGGAAGCGCGTCATGAGTACTTCCCGTTTCATCGAAATCGACGGCAAGCGCCATCTCTGGCGCGACATCCTGCAGCTCCGCAGTGAACAGAAGAAAGCCCAGTCACGGGCGCAGCAGCCGACCCTCTTCGAGATCGAGGAGGACTGCCGCCCCATCCGGCAACGCACGGCCGAAGGGCGTTATCTGGAACCGACGCTCTTCTGCAGCTGAGGCTCTGCCCGTCTTTGCTTTGGAGGTACCTTGCGTCGGCCGGACAGAGCCTTCTATTCTGGTGGCGCAAAAGGCGGCTTAACACCATGCACTCAACCTTCGCCAAGCTGCTTGAGGGGCTTCATCCGAAATTCGAGGCGCTTATGCAGGTGCCTCCCTGCCGGTACGGCAACCTGCCGAAGGCGATGCCGAAGCAAGGCGTTTATCCTTTCACCGAGAACGGCAACCATCTCTATGTCGGACGATTCAACAAAATACGCGCGCGGTACGGACGCCACTGCAATCCCGGCGCCACCCACCGCATGGCCGCCTTTGCGTTCAAGCTGGCGCGCGAAACAACCGGCAGGATGACCGCCAGCTACAAGCCCGGAGAGCACAGCCGCAAGGGCTTGATGCTCAATCCGGAATTCAGGGCCGCGTTCGACGCGGCCAAGGCCCGCATCCGGCAGATGGATTTTCGCTTCGTCGAGGAAGCCGACCAGAACGCGCAGGCGCTCCTCGAAATCTACTGCACGCTTGCGCTGAACGCGAAATACAACGACTTCGATACCCACTAATTCCTTTCCTACTGCCAACTGCTCTTAATGCGCGCCTAGAGCGCTTTCCGCTTCGGTGTTCGTAGCCGAAGCCGTCTCCTTCCCCACTTTTTTCCTGCTCAACCCGCGCCCTGAAAAACGGCGTTACTCCAGCCGTGCTCCCCGTCAAGGGTCTGCGATGAACGCGGGTCCCCCTCCCCCGCGCCCTTGACTGGTCCGCGCCGCTGAACGCCTCCAGACCGTCGCGGGTTTCGCGAAGAAAAAAGTTGTTTTTGAAGGAGGAGACCATGCAAGACACCACCGAAAGAAAAGACGTCTACAGCCGCATCACCGTGCAGATCGTGGAGCATCTGGAGAAAGGCGTGCGCCCGTGGATTCGCCCGTGGAATGCCGAACACGCCGCCGGCCGGATTACGCGCCCGCTGCGTCACAACCACCAACCCTATTCCGGTATTAACATCCTGTCGCTCTGGATGTCGGCGCTAAGCCAGAATTTCGTGGCGCCGATATGGATGACCTACCGGCTGGCTACGGAATTAAACGCGCATGTCCGCAAGGGCGAGAAAGGCTCGCTCGTGGTTTATGCCAACACCATCACGCGCACCGAGCATGACGACAAGACCGGCGAGGATATCGAGCACGAAATCCCTTACATGAAGGGTTATACCGTGTTCAACGTCGAGCAGATCGAAGGCTTGCCGGAGATCTACTACGCCAAGGCCGTGCCGGCCCGCGATCCCGTGGCGCGCGTCGAGCATGCCGAGAAGTTTTTCGCCAGTCTCGGCGCGACGATCAGGCACGGCGGAAACCGTGCCTATTACGCGCAGGAACCTGATTACGTGCAGATGCCGCCCTTCGAGGCCTTCCGCGATGCCGAGAGTTATTACGCCACCCTCGCCCACGAAGCGACGCACTGGACGAAGCACCCGGACCGGCTCAACCGGGATTTCGGCCGCAAGATTTGGGGCGATGAAGGTTACAGCCGCGAGGAGCTTGTCGCCGAGCTCGGTTCAGCCTTTCTTTGCGCCGATCTCGAATTGCGTCAGGAGCCGCGCGAAGAGAACGCTGCCTATATCGCGACCTGGCTCGAAGCGCTGAAGAACGACAACCGCGCCATCTTTGCGGCCGCTGCCCACGCGCAGCGCGCTGCCGACTACCTCCACCAGAAAGCCTCGCAGGGTTCACAGCCCTGTGCGGCCTGACGGCCGATTTAGAAGAGTGGCCCGGTTTTTCGGATTTATCTACATGAGGTCTGCAACATTCTGGTACTAAAGGACATTGGTATTCTGAGGCTGCAGGCGTCTGTGAGACAATGCCCTGCATGACCATATGCGGATACGTCAGACGGGCTTGGGGTCGAACGGTGCGATTGATCGAGAGTTTGTTTGTGGGATTCCTAGGAGCTGCAGTCGCACACAATTTCTATCAACAGCCCTTAAAGCCGACTCTAGTTGCAGGCCTTACCTCCTTTGTCGGATTTCTTGTTTTCAATTTGGCGAGAAGTCCTTGGTTGGATGACAAACCTCGTGGCCTATCGGATCGCGCGAAACGAAAGATTACAGAGTACCTGCGGCAGTACAGTCCGCAGCTCTTAGAAATCCATACTGTCGATACACACGACGAGAAGGCGGCAGAAGGCATGAATGCCTTAAGTCGAAGCATTCAAAGCGCCATTGCCTCTGCTGACTGGGGTGCCGACTTGGCTGGGACTGACTCCAAGACACATGAGCCGCGTCGGTACAGCGAAGGCGTTTGGATATGCGGCAAGGGCGCATTTGTCGGAACTCCGTCCCCTGCCGATATCCTTCAGGATGCCTTCCGCCGCGTACGCTTGAAAGTCAAGGTTGATAAATTGCGACCATGGCCAGGCATTAACATTGTGGTGGGCTTTCGAGAGGATAAGTGTCTGTTACAGAAGGACGTGCGAAGACTCTTCACCCTATCGAAAGTCTAAAAGCGCTGTCGACAACAATTCCCGCTCCACCACTCAGAGCACCCCGAAATGTTCCAACGCTTTCCTGATCGCCGGTTGTTTTTCCGAAGGGCACGGCTTCACGCGTTTTGAGCCTTGGCGGTTCGGAGCGTGGCGCAACGGCAGGCCGTAAATTTCCTTGCAATGGGCGATCCAGCATGTCTCCGGCACGAAGCCGAACTCCCGCTTAACCCAATCCTGGATATCCCTGTACGTTGCCGTTCCCCGCATAAACCGACCTTACCATATCGGGGCGCGCGCGGTGGTCCCGGTTTTTCCCGCCTCTGGATTCATCCCTGCTCGTTCCCTATAGTCCCGATCCATGGACGACCTGAATGCAAAACTTCTGGCGCTTGCCGATCTCGACCGCGTGCCGATGATCGAGTGCCTGATCGCCCTCGATGCGCAGGCCAAGGCGCGCGCAAGGAAAGGGAAGCGCGCTCGCCCCGGCGGCGGCGTGAGGAACCGCGCGGACCAGGCTGAAGCCGATGCGCAGCGGCTCGACCGTATCATCCGCTTTCTGCGTACGCGCTCGCTTCCCCCGAACCTTACCGGTCCGGATGCCCGTCTGTGCGAGGAGCTTGCGGGCACGTTGCGGCGCAAGGGCCAGTGGAGCTGCGATTATTTGCTCTAGCCGTCGTCATGCCGTCCCTCTTTCCGGTTGCCCCTCAATCTGGCGGGCCGGAGTCAAGTTAACAGCCGCGGGCTTGCGTCAAGGCGCTTTCGCGGCATAAACGAGCCCTTCCCTACGGGCTGCCCCTCATTTATTCCACGTCGCCTGTGACGCCGCGCCGTCTGTTGCGGCTGTTCGTTGCCTCTCTCGCCCCGCCATGGGGGTAACCCAAAAGAGAAAGAGGCATCACATGACCAAGAGAGCAAAACTCGGCACGCAGGACCTGAACCAGTTTACCGGCAGCGAGAACTGGTACCGGCACGCGCTCAACCGCAACGTCCTTTACAGCGACGGCGCGAAATACGTCGCCGACGAAGGCGGCGCCTACTGGCTGCTCGACGCGATCGCGCTCTGCCAGCGTCACGAGCGGCGCGTCGCCGCGAAGCCCTTCCAGGTCTGGCGCCTCACGGTGCGCGAGGACCGGACGGCCAGCCTCGTCTGCGACGACGGTAACGACAATATTGTCTACGCGCAGCACATCGAATTCACCGATTTTCCCGCCGATGAGATCACGCTCTGGTTCGCCAATGGCGTCATCTATCTGCCGAGCGAGCATTGACGATCGGGACCGCCGGCGCGGGACGCCAAGAATTAATCTACGCAGGCGCTGCGTCGATTAATTCGCCTATTCGACGCACGTTTTCGCCGCGGCGACGGCAATTGAATGTCGCACCGTCCGTTGCTATCAAAGGCCTGGCGCGCCTGTGCCGCCGATGTAAAGGCGCGATGACAGGAACGCAGGGAGTTGTTGATTGCCATGTTTCCGCGCCGCCGCGACCTGGACGGCTACCCCGATGGATTGCCGCTTCGTATCCACGTGAGAATTGGCCGCCTGCGGCAAAGCGTCACGCTTGGCGTCGGAACGTTACATGCGCTCTACGACATATTGGACCGCGAAGGCGTGCGTGTGAATGATATCTGCCTGCGGGTCGCAGAAGACATGCGGCCCGAGGAGAATTTCACCGAGGCCTTGCGCTCCTATGTCGTGAACTACTTCAAGGATGCAGCGACCGAAGATGGACACCAGCAAGCAGGTCACGGCAACGTGGCCGTCTCCTAGCGTCTGCAATTGTGTGCGAGGACGGCATGTAGGCGTCGGCGTACGCAGGGCCCCGACATCTGCCGGTCGTCGCTTAGTACTACTACGTTAAGTCAAGGCGACCGTTTTCGTTTGTCGATCATGCTGCCACAATACGCACACTCGCCGGTCCAGGTAAACAACAGGCGTTGGATTTCACGACGCGTCCGTGGCAGGGTCCACCCAGAAGTTTTTTTTGCTGCGCAACGTTTCCAAGGTCAGGAAAGCGTGCGCCAACATGACCAGCGTGACATGATGATGCCAGCCGGTCCAATTGCGGCCTTCGTAGTGATCCAGCCCCAACTCCTCCTTGAGTTGCTGGTAATCCTGTTCGATCTTCCAGCGGCTTTTGACCAGGCGCACCAGCCGCCGCAGGGTATAGCGCGCCGGCAGGTCGCAGAGAAAGAATTGGGTGGGTACTTTCTCGCCAGGCGGCCACTCCCCCAGCAGCCAAACCTCTTTGTGGGGCGGGTCGCCTTCGTCGAATCCGTGCGCCGGCTGCACGCGACCAGCGTAAAAGCGGGACTCCAACCATCCCTTGGTGCCTTCGCGCCAGCGCACTTGCTTCCACCCTCGTGCCTTCTCCGCCACCTCCCGGACCGCGTCCGGCCGCTGGTCGCCGTACTGGTAAACCGTGGTGCGACGCCCTCGCCCCGGCACTTTCCGCAATCGAGGTGGTTTCGTCCACACCCGGACGGTGGAAGCAATGCCCACCGCATACCGAAGTTGGCGGGTCTCGATTCATGAGAAATTCTCCTTTCCGGCGCGATCATGCGCCTCACCACGCGGGCCTGACCAAAGCCCTCGGCCCTGAATAGAGGGCTTATCGCCTCAGGTTATTCTCATACTTGTTGGGAGCCGACTGTTTAGCTGGGATACAAGGACGAGCCTCCTAGATTAGGTTTGCCATTTCCGCGGCCTTCGCCGCCGCAAGGCCCACAAGAGAGAAGTCGCACAGCTAAAGAGAGAATTACAACCATACACCCGGATGGAACCCGCTCCCTCGATCGCCGAGGTGAGCCCCAAAGTGTGCAGGCCGTGTGCCGACCACGATCTACAAGTGCACTGCGCATGTTGTGCATACACAGAGAGGCTGCCGGAACGACGGAAGACTCGCCAGCTCAAGTTCACGTTTCAGCCTGCCGCTGATCGGGCCGAATCAGTGGTGCGAAGTCACCACGGGGCATGACGCATGCCCGGCTTGTCCTAGACACCGAGCCCGAAGGGGTCCACTAGGCTTAGCTCAATCCCGAGACCCATCCAGCCAACATCGGCCGGGAGTCCCGCGGCGGTTCTCTTCGGATCGCCCGCCTGCAACGAAGTTGAGAGAGAATCGAATTGGGTGCGCCGCGCCACCTGCACTTAACCTCCACAGCTATGAGCCTCGTTCCAGGTTGCTCCTGGGTCTCGAGGCCGCAGCGAGCTTGCCTCAACCGTGATAGGATTCGGCCCATGAAAACCACCCGAAGGAGATTCCTCCAGACCTCGGCGGCAGCCACGGCCGCCGGCGCAGTCTCCCCGGCCGCGGCCGCAATCGATATGACGGCTGGCGGAGCGAACGCAGTCCCGAACCCAGCTTTAACCGCACCTGCTGCGGAACTAAACGGGTTTGAGATCGCGCGGCGGCACAGAATTGAAAAGGACCTGCCCACCCCGAACTTTTTTGAGGGCATGTTGCTGGGTAACGGTGACGTGGGCGTCTGCGTCACCGTGCGTCCTGACGCGATTGGCCTCCACCTGGGTAAGTCCGACAGTTGGGATATCCGCGTCAGCGAGGACCATTACCAGTACGTGCTGCCGTTCCGCGAATTGTTGGAGTTGTGGGAGCGCGCCAGCGAAGAAGCAAAGCGGCAGGGTAAGCCGGACATGACCTACCTTGAAAGCAACATCGATTTTTTCCGCCAGTACACGGAGAAGGTCGCGGCGTCTTATGGCAAGCCCTGGCCTAGACCCTGGCCGTGCGGAATCGTGTGGATCCACTGGGACCCCAGAATCGTGACGGTGCGGCATCAGGTGCTTGACCCCTCGAATGGTTTAATGACCCTTGATCTCGACCAGGACGACCTGCGAGGGACACGAACCAAACTGAGAATGCTTTGCTTTGTGGACTGGGAGACCGGTCTCGTCTCGCTCGCCACGGACCGGCCCGCTCCTTTCTCGTCGATCACCTACGAGGCTTATAGCGATGTCGAAGCGCGCCTGCCGGGAGCGGAAGTCACCGTAAGCACTGACGAAGCGGGCTCATGGCTCAGTTGTCTGCAGCGCTTTCCCGCGACTGAGCCCACGGACGCGGTTCCAAATCCACCGGCCTCAGACAACGATCGCAACTTCGCTCTGCTCGCCCGCTTGGAAGGAATCTGGACGCCGCTGCCTTCTGAATCCGGGGGTTCGGGCCCCGCCGAGCATAGCGCGACGCTCGTGCCAAAGAAAGAACAGCCCTTGCGTCTCGATCTTGTTGTCACGACGCCGCGCGACCATACAGACAATCTTGCGTTCGGGCGTGCCGAAGTCCGACGCCTGCAAGCGCTCGCGCCCGCCACCCTTCAACGACAGTCGGAGAAGCACTGGCGCGAATTCTGGTCGCGGTCGGCCGTGGAATTTGAAGATCAGGAACTGGAGCGCATCTGGTACCACAACCAGTATTTTCTGGCCTGCTGCCTTCGCCAAGGCAACGTGGCACCGGGCCTTTTCGGCAACTGGACCAGCGGGAAGATCGGCACTTCGTGGCACGGCGATTACCACATGAACTACAACACGCAACAGGTGTTTTGGGGCGTGTTTTCAAGTAACCACGTGGACC
>Ga0335085_10001976_pt1 | contig 40160 bp, 43 predicted proteins | sample Lox_Sample_45_FD_206712 | JGI IMG/M metagenome (GOLD analysis project Ga0335085, IMG submission 206712) | Soil microbial communities from Loxahatchee National Wildlife Refuge, Florida, United States - Lox_Sample_4.5 | ecosystem: Environmental > Terrestrial > Soil > Wetlands | place: USA...
GCCAATTTTCCTTCCGCCCTATGCTCCGGACCACAATCCGGCCGAGCATGTCTGGAACGCCGGGAAGGGACACATTGCAAATCTCCAGCGAGAAACCCCGGAAGAGACGTTCTCGGCATTCATGTCCCACAACACGAAATCTGCCGCGCGGTACGTGCCGCCATCAGATGACGAAGGAGCGCAGGGTTCAGGCTACTGGATCGCGGTGGCCAATTGGCAGTCTGTAGGCCCCGGCGGAACAGGTGCAGTAGAATACACTTTCTCGAACACGGTACCACTTACCTACAAGCCGTAACAATTCCAATGGAATCACCTAAGTCTATCAAATTACACTCGCAATCATGGCGAAGTTCCTAGCCAAGCTGGGCGACGCCGGGCGGGGCGCGTAGCCGGACTGGGCGAGGTAGAGCCTCAGCAGCGCGACGTAGCCGCGGTCGTCGAGCAGCACGGTGCGGACGGTGCCGCCCTTGCCGTGCACGCGGGCGTGCTCGGCGTCGAGGCGCAGGTCCAGCTCCTCGACGTAGATGGGGTGCCGCTAACGGACGTGTCATGAGCCGCAAACGAGCGTGACGTCCCTTATCGGCAGGTCGCGCCTTGAACTCCGCGCTGCCAGTGTCCGCATGCGGCCGGCTGCCCGCAGGCGTCGGCCTGGGCCTGGATCCGGGCGGCCTCCTCGAATTTCCCGGCCTCCCGGGCGGTGACGGCGGCCTCAGCCGGCGCGAAGAAATCCGCGCGGTGCTGCGCGTCGCGCGCCAGCTGCGCGGGATCGGCCCGGTGGCGGGCGATGGGGTGGTCCGGATCGGGGATGCGGACATCAGGGTACCGGGCCGTGTAGTGGTCCCTGTTGGCCTTGACGTGCTCGCGTCCGGCCGCGGTGAGCCGCACGCACCACCCCGTCCTCGGTGGTCTGGAACTCCTCGACGTACGGCACGCTGCGGTTCCTCAGCCGCACGACGGTGTTCCACGAGGGGCACTTCTCCCAGTCGGCCAGGCTCACCCGGCGCGTGGAGTGCCAGATCACGAGCCCGCCGTTTCCCGCCGCGTAGAGCCCGGCCAGGGCTGTCCAGGACCAGCGGGACAGCAGCCCGCGAGGCGCCCGGCCGGGCGCCTCGCGGGCTGTGCCGGCGCGGGCGGCGGCACGTCCTGTGCGGGTCATCCTCACCCAGCCGTTGTCGTCCAGCTCTATCAGCCCGGCGTTCCGCAGAGTCTCGTAGTCGGCCCAGTCGGTGTCGCGTGGCCGGGGCCGCCCGCGGGCCCGGCCAGGGCTGATCCACCGCCATGCGCTGGCCGGGCGGGACTCGGGGTACAGGGCCTTGGCCTCGGCCTGCCGGCCACGCGCGCCGCCGCTCGTTCTCCTCAGCAGCATGGTCGGCGTCGAGCGCCTTGCGGAGCAGGTCGCGCTGGCGCGGGCTCAGGCTGCTCCACGCCTGAGCCGTCATGCCGGCCGGGGGCCGCTGGCTGCGCCATTGCCCTGTCCCTTCACCTTAGCGGGTGCGCCGGCGGCCGGCTGGGTCGGCTTCGGCGGTGACGCGGGCGGAGACCTGCTCGCCGAGGCGGACGTAGCGGCCGAGGCTGGCCAGGTGCTGGTGGCGGGACTTGGCCTGGAGCTCGGGCGCGGTGCGGCCGTCGGCGGCCAGGTGCTCGAGTGCCGAGTGCCGCAGCTGGTGCAGCGTCCAGCCTGTCTCGTGCGGGTCGAGCGCCTTGCTTGCCTGCTTGAACAGGTACTCGGCGCGCGGGTAGGACAGCCGGCCCCGGCCGGTGACGGGGCAGGTGTCCCTGGCCGCGGGCGCACGCCGGCCGGCGCCCGGTGCGCGCCGGCCGGCGAGGAACACCGGCCCGGCGGTCCGCCCGCGCAGCAGGCGGGGCAGGAGGCGAGCAGTTCGGCCGACCCTCTGACCAGCCCACTGCCGCTTTTGGGCTTACTTGGTCTGCCCCCGAAGGAGACCGCGCAACGCCGCCAGCGGCTCACTGAGCAAACTTAGCCCGAAGCCAGTACATCCGCAGGCCATCATGGAGTGCCACAAACCGGACCATTGTCGCGGGCGCGCCTGAGGGCAAGATAACAGCAAGAAGCACAGAGCGCCGCCAACGGGTGGCGGCGCTCTGCGGGATTTAGGCCTTAAGGCTGTCAGGCGAGGCCGTCCCCGGGCCACCAGGTGCCTGGCTGCCAGCGGAGGTCCAGCCAGGTGGCGCGGACGTGGGCGAACGGGTCGGCGGCAAGCCGCGGTTCGTCCGGTTCGAAGATCATCGCGGTGTGGCCGGAGGCGGCGGCGTAGCCGGGCCAGCCGGAGTCGCCGGCCGTCGCGAACGCGCCCCAGGCCTCGTGCAGCGGTCCCGCGAGGCCCGAGCCGCCGAGCCAGATGCCGGTGCCGTCGCCGCCGTGCGCGCCGACGAGGACGGGCGCGAACTTGGCGAACGCGGGGTCGTCGTCGAGGCCCAAGTAGGGGCCGTCGTACCGGGACCGCCAGACGGGGCCGTGCGCCGCCTGGGCGTCGGCGAGCATCTCGGTGCGCGCCATGTAGCGCTCGTCGGACATGATCGCGACGCGCAGCGCGGTCGCGTCGAGGGCCGGGTAGGCGGCCGCGTAGCTGGCGAGGATCGCGTCCGCCTGGCCGGCGCCGAAGTATCCGGAAAGCACCCCTTCCGTCTGCTCGGCGGCATCCGGGCCGAGCAGCTGGTACAGGGCGGTTTCCCTGGCGCAGGTTTGCAGCAGCAGCGGGATGCCGGCCGCGGCGCCGCCGGCGATCGCGGTCAGCGGATGGGCGGTCAGCGCTACTCCGTCGACCGAGGGCCGCCATATCCAGGTCGACCGCGGCGGAGACGCGATAGCGGCCTGCGCGGCGAGTATGTCGGCGGCGGGGACGGCACGCAGCCGGTCCGCCGTGGTGCCGAGCTCCCGCAGGAATCGCTCGGTCAGGGCGGTGGCCTGCTCCGGGCTCTTGATGTGGTCGCCGCCGCTGGACTCCGCCGCCCGCGCGATCAGGCCGGCGGCCAGCGGCGAGGCCAGCAGGTTAGTGACCGACTTGCCGCCCGCCGACAGGCCGTAGATGGTGATCTGGCCCGGGTCGCCGCCGAACGCCGCCGTGAATCCAGAACAGGACCGGGCGTCCGGACGCTCCGGCGGGCGCGGTCACGTTGAGGTACAGGCAGTCCTCGGCCATCGGCGGCGCACCCGGCTCGGGGAGCGGTTCCGGCTGCGGTGCGCGATCGCCGTACGCGAGCGCGTGCCTGATGCCGCTCCATGCCTGCGGCGGCGCCGGCGGGCGCAGCCGCAGCTCGCCGACGGGCGGCGCCGCAAAGGGGATGCCGCGCCAGCTCAGCACGCCGTCGGCGAGCTCGGCCCCGCGGACCTTGCCGTACGCGGTCTCGACGATGGACTTCGACTCTCCGTTCAACTTGGATGCCTAGTATCGGCTGGACACGTCAGGATCTGGGAGGGCGGGCGCATGTCCACGATCATGTCACCGGTGAGCCGGCTAGCGGAACTGTTCGATTCTCGGGGAGCCAGTGACTACCTGGGGGAGCCGGTGACCGTCGCGCAGCACCTGCTGCAGGCCGCGGCGCTCGCCGAGGCCGCCGCGGCGCCGCCCGCGCTCATCGGCGCCGCGCTGCTGCACGACGTCGGGCACCTGCGCGGCACCGACCCGCTCGCCGACGAGGCGGAGCTGAGCGGGCGGGACCTGATGGCGGGCGCCGACAACGACCACGGCGACCGCGGCGCGGCGTGGCTGGCCCGGTGGTTTCCCCCTGCACTCACCGAACCGGTCCGGCTGCATGTCGCCGCCAAGCGCTACCTGTGCGCGGCCGAGCCCGGCTACTTCGCGAAGCTGTCCCAGGCCTCCGTCTACACCCTTTCCGTTCAGGGCGGCCCGATGACCGAGGCCGAGGGCCGTGAGTTCGGGGAGAACCCGTTCGCGGCCGACGCGATCGCCGTGCGCCGCTGGGACGACCTTGCCAAGGACCCGGATGCCGCGGTGCCGGGATTCCCGCACTACCGTCAGTTGCTCGAGGGACTCCTGACACCAAACTCCTGACACCACCCGCGTAACCGGGCATAAGGCGCGGACGGCATTAGTTGTATGATGCGAAATATTGCCGTCCGCTCGCGTCCATGGGCCCTCTTCCGTGGAGGTTACCGCTGCCTGAGCTGAGCCGTCAGCGCCGCTACCTGGTGCTGGCCATCTGCTGCCTGTCGCTGTTCGTCGTCGGCATGGACGCCACGATCATCAACGTGGCGCTGCCCGCGATCGGACGCGGCTTCCGCGCGCCCGTCTCCGGGCTGCAGTGGACGGTCGACGCCTACCTGCTCGTCATGGCCAGCCTGCTCATGCTGGCGGGGTCAACCGGCGACCGGGTGGGCCGGCGCACGGTCTTCCAGATCGGCCTCGTCGTCTTCACCCTCGGCTCGCTTGCCTGCTCGCTCGCGCCGAGCCTCGGCTGGCTCATCGCGTTCCGCGCCCTGCAGGCCGTCGGCGGTAGCATGCTCAACCCGGTCGCGATGGCGATCGTCACCAACACGTTCACCGACGCCGCCGAGCGCGCCAAGGTGATCGGGCTGTGGGGGTCCACCTTCGGCCTGTCTGTCGCGGTCGGCCCCATCGTGGGCGGTGCGCTGGTCGACTCGGTCGGCTGGCGCGGCGTGTTCTTGATCAACATTCCCATCGGCATCGCGGCGATCGCGCTGACCGCTCGCTACGTTCCTGAGTCGCGGGCCGCAGTGAAGAGAAGGCTCGATCCGTTCGGGCAGGTCCTTGTCATCGCCGCGCTCGGCACGCTCAGCTACGGCATCATCGAGGGACCCGACCTGGGGTGGGGCTCCGCGCCGGTCACCGGCTGCTTCGCGGCGGCGGCCGCCGCGGTCACCGTGCTCATCGCTTGGTCGCGGCGGGCCGCCGAGCCGCTGATCGACCTGCGGTTCTTCCGCTCGCTTCCGTTCTCCGGGGCCGCGCTGACCGCGGTCACCGGCATGTGCGCGTTCGCCGGCTTCCTGTTCCTCATCACCCTGTACCTGCAGGAGGTCCGCGGCTACAGCGCGCTGGCCGCGGGGGCGTTCCTGGTCCCGATGGCGCTCGTGATGGCCTGCTCCGCGCCGATGTGCGGCCGGGTGATCGCGCGGATCGGCACCAGGGTCCCGCTGCTGATCGCCGGCACCGGAATCACCGCGGGCGGCGTGCTGCTCACCTTCCTCACCGCATCGTCTCCGGTCTGGTACGTGCTGCTCGCCTGCCTGGTGCTCGGCTGCGGCATGGGCTGGGTCAACGCGCCGGCCACCAACAACGCGGTCGCCGGCATGCCGCGCGCCAGGGCGGGCACTGCCTCCGGGACCGTGTCGACCGGGCGGCAGATAGGATCGTCGCTCGGCGTCGCGGTGACCGGCTCGGTGCTCGCCGCCGGCCTGCACGGGCCGCTGATCACCGGGTTCGCGTCGGCGACCCGGCCCGCCTGGTGGATCGTGACCGCGATGGGGCTATGCGTCCTGGCGATCGCCTTCGTCACCACGGGGCGGGCCGGGCAGGCGAGCGCCGCGCGCGCCGCCGCGCTGATCGAGCGGGCGGACGCCCCGCTGCCACAGCCGGCGCCGGCCGCATAGCGGAATCAAGGAGCCGGTGAGATCGAGACGACGTTCGCGCGCGAGGTGATCATCCCCGACGCGCAGGCCGTCCGGGATCTCTGTGCGGCCGATCCGGCTCTCCGGGGCGAGCTCACCCAGCGCGAGTTCCAAGTGGTCGCCGGGCGCCTCAAGGACACCAGGGCCAGGCTGACCGCCAGGTCCTACGACATCAGTCCCTACGCGATGGCGTGACCGGGCGTAACGGAGGGCCGCGGACCTGCCCCGGGCCGGCCAGCCCCGCGCTGCGCGAAGGTAATCGTAGGAGCGCGGAGGGAGCCGGTGATGAGCGGTAAGGGGTGCGGCGTCGTCGACGACCGCACCTCGGGCGCTAGCGGCCGGACGAGGTCAGCTTGCTCTTGGATTCAAGAAGGGCACTGCGGAGATCGTCGAAGGCCTTTTCAAGCCCGGTGCGTACCGTGTCTGCCACGCTAGACGCCGTCCTGGCGCTTTCCTCGAGCTGCCGCCTGGCGTCGGCCCACCTGTCGCGGAGCTTGTGCATCTGTGCGGTCGCCTTGTCGGTGGCTTCCACCGCACCGAGGTGCATCTGGACTTCCAGGTCCTCAACGCGCCCCTGCCACTGGTCGAGCTCGGCCTTGGCCAGCTGCTTGCGCAAATCGGCCAGCTGGTCATGGAGCCCGTGGATTTGATCCTCAAGCTGAGTAACGCGATCTTCTGTGTTCATGAACCCAGCCTCCGGCCCGGGCAAGCGCGGGACCAGAGGCAAAGGTCCTTTGGTGATCGCGCGAGGGTATCCGCCGCGAGCCAGGGGAATTGGACCCTGGCAGGCACAGAGCCGGGGGAGGGAACGAGAAGCCGGGTCCTGGCTGGCCAGGAAGTCCCAGTGGAAGTTCTCCTTCAGGCTAACCGCCCGAAGAGGCGTATCGCCCGCTCAGCAGACCGGAAAGCCTCAGCAGCGAGTCTCCTCGGCCTCTCCGGCCCTGCCCGTGCCCGGCCAGTTACCAGGCGACCCCGGCCGGGGCAAGGGCGGGCATCCGCTCGAGTCCAGCGGGTTGCGCGGGCTACCCCGCGAGCACGGCGAGCAGTCGCTGCTCCTCGGCGGGGTCGAGACCCTCCGTTTCCGGTCCGCCGCGGCCGAGATCCCAGGCGAGGGTGTCGCGGATCGTCTCGGTGAGCGGCCGGCACAGCAGGCCCGCGGCGACCGCGCGGGAGGAGTCGACGTCGTTGAAAGCCTCGTACCCGGGCTCGCCGACCCACAGCGGGATGCCCATGCCCGGGTCGACGCCCGCCGCCACCAGGCGCTCGGTGGAGATCCAGACCGGCTCGGCGTCGCTGTAGGTCGCCGTCCGGCACAGGTCGAGAAGAGTACCGAACGGCCGCGGTGTTCCCGTCAGGTTGAACACGCCGCGCCTGTCGCGGTGCAGGCCGTCAAGCAGGAACGCCGCCAGGTCCCTGGCGTCGATGACCTGCATCAGGTCGCCAGCGTCGCCGGGGGCGAGAACCCGGCCACCGCGGGCGATCCGCCGCGGCCAGTACGGGAACCGGTCGGTCGGGTCGTGCGGGCCGCTGATCAGGCCGGGGCGCCCGATCAGCGCCCGGTCGCCGTAGACCTCCTGGATCACCTGCTCGCACAGCGCCTTGTTCGCGCCGTAGTTCTCCGCGAAGTCGGTCGAGTCCGGCTTGAGCGCGGCAAGCGGCGAGTCCTCCAGCTGCGCCTCGGTCGTCGCCTGGCTCGCGTAGACCGACACGGTCGACACGAACACGTACCGCCCGGTCCGCTGCGCGAACGCCTCGGCCGACAGCCTGGCCGTGTCCGGGTCGTAGCAGGCGACGTCGATGACCGCGTCGAACTCACGGCCGTCGAGCGGGGACAGGTCCTTCGTCCTGTCGCCGAGCACTGTCTCCGCCCCCGGGTACAGGCCCGGGTTGCTCTGCCCCCGGTTGAACATCGTCACGCCGTCGCCGCGCCCGAGCGCGGCCTCGACGATCGCGCGGCCGGCGAACCGGGTGCCGCCAAGGATCAGGATTCGCATGGGCCAATCCTGGCAGTGCCCGCGTGCGCGGGCGACCTTTCGCTGCGCACAGCAGAGGCCTCTTTCCCGAAGGCCATCACGCTCCGTGACCGCGGTGGCCGGGGGGAGATGATCTTGAAGGCTCGACCCCCTGGGTAAGGTGTCAGCTACCGGGGGGATACATGATCGTGACCATCGTGGGCGCCGGACGGCTTGCCGAAGGCATTGCCGTACGGGCTTTGGCGGGCGGGCACCGGGTGCGGATCGTCGATGAGGAGCCAGGCAAGGCCGACGCGCTGGTCGCGAGCCTGCTGGCGAGGAGGCAGCGTGGGGGGTCGCCGGGGAGCGACTCGTCATCACAGAGCGTAGCCACGGTGGCGGAAGCCATCGTGGGCGCTGACATGGTGATCCTGGCCCTGCCCTACCCGCAGGGACGCCTCCTGGCGCGTGAGCAGGGGGCGGCGCTGTCCGGCGTGACGGTGGTGGACACCTGCAATCCTGTCGACTTCTCCACCTTCGACTCGCTGCTGACAAGCCCGGGCATGTCGGCGGCCGAGGAGATCGCGGCGTCAAGCCCCGACGCCCGCTTGGTCAAGGCGTTCAACACCACGTTCGCCTCCGTCCTCGTCGCCGGCTGGGTGGGCGGCATGCCGGTCGACGTGTTCATCGCGGGCGACGATCCCGCCGCCAAGGCGCAGGTCGCCGCCCTGGTCAGCGACGGCGGCATGCGCCCGGTCGACACCGGGCCGCTGCGCCGGGCCAGGGAACTCGAGGCGTTCCAGCTCCTGCACATGACCCTGCAGGGCCCGCTCGGCCTCGACTGGGCGAGCGCGCTCAAACTGCTGCCCTGACCGTCGGCCGAGTCGAATGGGGCGGGTTACCCTGGAAGCGATGACAGAACGCAAACCGCCGCAGATGTCCTACAACTCCTGGATTGACCAGCAGATCGCGGACGCGGAGCGGCGCGGCCTGTTCGCCGACCTGCCGGGGGCGGGCAAGCCGCTGAACATCAAGCCGGGGTCCGCCGACGGCGACCACGGCCAGGCGTGGCTGCGCGATTACGCGCGCCGGGAGGGCGTCGCGGCCGAGGAGATGCTGCCGACCCCGCTTCGGCTGCGCCGGGAGATCGAGCGGCTCGCCGAGAGCGCGGGGGAGTTCCGGTCCGAGGCGGAGGTCAGGGAGGCCGCCGCCGACCTCAACAGGCGGATCGTCGAATGGCGGCGCATCCCCGTCGGGCCCCCGATTCACGTGCGCCTGGTCAACGCCGACGACCTGGTGGAGCGCTGGCGCACGGCACGGGCCGCCCGCCTGGCCGAAGAGGAGGGCCCAGCCGAGAAAGCGGGCGGAGCCAGGGCGGCTGGGACCAACGGTAAGGCCGGAGCCCGGGCGGACAAGGCGGGGAACGGCACCCGTTCGCGGTGGCGCCCTTCGCGGTGGCGCCGCTCCCGCCAGCGGCGGGCAGACGGCGACCACTGACAAGCGGCGCCCAGGGTCACTGCGAAACGCCGGTTAGCCCCAGTCGGGGAGCCTGACGCCGCAGCGCGCGTTGTCCGCCAGGGTCTGCTCGCCGTACGGCCCGTCGCCGGAGTCGATGTGCCGCAGCACGCCGAGGCCCGGGTCGTTGGACAGTACCCGCTCGATCTTGGCCGCGGCGAGCGCCGACCCGTCCGCCACGCACACCTGGCCCGCATGCAGCGAGCGGCCGATGCCGACGCCGCCGCCGTGGTGGAACGACACCCAGGTCGCGCCGGACGCGGTCGAGGTGAGCGCGTTGAGCACGGGCCAGTCGGCGATCGCGTCGCTGCCGTCGGCCATCGACTCGGTCTCCCGGTAGGGGGAGGCGACCGAGCCCGCGTCCAGGTGGTCGCGGCCGATCACGATCGGCGCCCGGACCTCGCCGGCGGCGACGAGATCGTTGAAGCAGGCACCCGCCACGTCCCGCTCGCCGTAGCCGAGCCAGCAGATCCGCGCGGGCAGTCCCTGGAACGCGACCCGCTCGGATGCGGCGGTGATCCAGGTGCGCAGGTGGTCGTTGCCGGGGAACAGCGAGAGGATCGCCTCGTCGGTGACCCGGATGTCGGCCGGGTCACCGGACAGCGCCGCCCAGCGGAACGGTCCCTTCCCCTCGGCGAACAGCGGCCTGATGTAGGCGGGCACGAAACCGGGGAACGCGAACGCACGGCCGTACCCGCCGAGCCGCGCCTCGTCCCTGATCGAGTTGCCGTAGTCGAACACCTCCGCGCCGGCGTCCATGAACCCGACCATGGCCTCCACGTGCCTGGCCATGGACTGCCTGGCCCGGTCGGTGAACTCGGACGGCTTCTTGTCGGCGTAGTCGTGCCAGTCGCCGAGGTCCACGTCTTCCGGCAGGTAGGACAGCGGGTCGTGCGCGGAGGTCTGGTCGGTGACGATGTCGACCTCGACGCCGCGGCGCAGCAGTTCTGGCAGCACCCGGGCGCAGTTGCCGACCAGCCCGACCGACAGCGCCTTGCGCTCCGCCTTGGCGGCCAGGCACAGGTGCAGCGCCGTATCCAGGTCTTCCGCCACCATGTCGAGGTACCTCGTCTCGACCCGTCGCGCGAGCCGCACCGGGTCGACGTCGATGACCAGGCACACGCCGCCGTTGAGCGTCACCGCGAGCGGCTGGGCGCCGCCCATGCCGCCGCACCCGCCGGTCACCGTGAGCGTCCCGGCGAGCGTGCCGCTGAACCTCTTGGCGGCGACGGCGGCGAACGTCTCGTAGGTCCCCTGGAGGATGCCCTGGGTGCCGATGTAGATCCACGACCCGGCGGTCATCTGCCCGTACATGATCAGCCCGGCCGCCTCAAGGCGGCGGAACTCCGGCCAGTTGGCCCAGTCGCCGACCAGGTTGGAGTTGGCGATCAGCACCCGCGGCGCCCACTCGTGGGTGCGGATGACTCCGACCGGCTTGCCGGACTGGACCAGCATGGTCTCGTCCTCGCGCAGCTCGGTGAGGGTGCGGACCATGGCGTCGAACGCGGCCCAGGACCGGGCGGCCCGCCCGGTGCCGCCGTAGACGACCAGGTCGTCGGGGCGCTCGGCCACCTCGGGGTCGAGGTTGTTCATCAGCATCCGCAGCGGTGCCTCGGTCTGCCAGGACCTGGCGGTGAGTGCGGTGCCGCGCGGTGCGCGGACGGGCCGGGCGCCTTCCATGATCATCGTTCCTTTCCTGCCGCGACGACGTTGGCGCGGCTGGTCGGTGCTGCTCCTAAGACAGCATCATCCGAACGGGTGCGTGGTGTCACTCAAGCGCACCCGTGACACCCTCGGCGGCGCGGACGGCGCCGCCGCTCGCGACATACGCCACCGCCGACTCGATCTCCGGTGACAGGAAGCGGTCGCCTCCAGGCGCGTCGACCACGTGACGCATCCCGGCGGCGACCGCCGCGGTGGCGGTCCCGGGCGCGAGCGGCGCCCGCATGTCGAGCGCGCGGGCGGCGGTGAGCAGCTCGATGGCGAGCACGCGGGTCAGCCCGTCGATCGCGCGGCGCAGCTTGCGCCCCGCGGACCAGCCCATGGACACGTGGTCCTCCTGCATGGCCGACGAGGGGATCGAGTCAACGCTCGCGGGCACGGCGAGCCGCTTCAGGTCGGACACGATGGCGGCCTGCGCGTACTGGGCGATCATGTGGCCGGAGTCGACGCCCGGGTCGCCGGCGAGGAACGGCGGCAGGCCGTGCGAGCGGGCCACGTCGAGCATCCGGTCGGTGCGCCGCTCGGCGATCGAGGCGACGTCGGCTGCGGCGATGGCGAGGAAGTCCAGGACGTAGCCGACGGGCGCACCGTGGAAGTTGCCGTTGGACAGCACCCGGCCGTCCGGCGTGACCACGGGGTTGTCGATGGCGCTCGCCAGCTCTCGTTCCGCGACGGTGCTCGCGTGCGCGACCGTGTCCCGAGCGGCGCCGTGCACCTGCGGCGAGCAGCGTAGCGAGTAGGCGTCCTGCACCCGGGTGTCCTTCGGGCCGCGATGGCTGGCGACGATGGGGGAGCCGGCGAGCAGCGCCCGCATGTTGGCGGCGGAGGCAGCCTGGCCGGGATGCGGGCGAAGCGCTTGCAGGCCGGCCTCGAAGGCCGCGTCGGTGCCGAGCAGCGCCTCGACGCTCATCGCGGCGGTGATGTCCGCCGTTGCCAGCAGCAGCCGCAGGTCGGTGCAGGCCATAACGAGCATGCCGAGCATGCCGTCCGTGCCGTTGATCAGCGCCAGGCCTTCCTTCTCCGCGAGCACCAGCGGCGTGATGCCGGCTGTCGCGAGGGCCTGGGCGGCGGGGATCTGCCGACCGGTCTCGCCCGGCTTGACCACCCGGACGGTGCCCTCGCCCATCGCGGCGAGCGCGCAGTGCGCGAGCGGCGCCAGGTCGCCCGAGCAGCCGAGCGACCCGTACTCGCGCACGACCGGGGTGATCCCGGCGCTGAGCATCGCCGCGTAGGTGCGCGCCACCTCAAGGCGCACCCCGGTCCGCCCGGTGGCCAGCGTCGACAGGCGCAGCAGCATCATCGCCCTGATGACTTCCGCCTCGACTTCCGGCCCGGATCCCGCGGCGTGCGAGCGGACCAGGGACCGCTGCAGCTGGGTGCGCCGTTCCGGCGGGATGTGCCTGGTGGCCAGGGCCCCGAACCCGGTCGATACCCCGTAATGCGGCGCCGTGTCGTGCGCGAGCGCCTCAATGACCTTGCGGCTCGCGACGATCTCCGCCTCGGCGTCGGGGGAGAGCGCCACGGCCGCGCCGTGCCTGGCGACCGCGATGAGGCCGGGGAAGCTGACCGGCCCGGTGCCCACGATGACGGTGTTCATGCACTCCATGATCGCCTGCCGGCGTCTCATCGGTGCCAGGGGCACCGATCCCGTCCCGTCTCCTTCCCGTCTCCGTACCGATAACAGCAAGAAGCGTCCTGATTAATGACGGCCCGAGGGTGATTGGTGGACGTTCAGGTACCGCCCCGTCTACCCAAACGTCCACCGTCACGCTGCGGGCGGCCTACCTGGCGATGGTGATCGCGTACTGCTCGCTGAGGCTCTCCCTGGCCGGGGCCGCGGAGTCGGTCACCGTGATCGTGAACTCGTACTTGCCGGGGCGGGTCGGCCGGCCGCTGATCAGACCGGTCTCCTGGTTGAGCCGCAGGCCGGGCGGAAGGTCGCCGTGGGAGACCCGCCAGGTGTACGGCGGGGTGCCGCCGGAGGCTGACAGGGGCGCGGAGTAGGACGCGCCTGCCTTCCCCGCGGGCAGCGCGGTGGTGAGCAGGGCGAGTCCCGGCGCGGTGGCCGTCACGGTGACCGTCGGGGCGGGTGCGGGAGTGGCCGTCACCGTGACGGTGGGCGCGGGGGTGGGCGTGGCTGTCACGGTCTGGGTGACCGTGGGCGCGGGCGCCGGCGTTGCCGCGGTGCTGAACTGCTCCTGCTGCCCTTGCACGGTGACCTGGAGGTTCCCCGGCAGGAAGTACCTGGTGTCCACCCGGTAGTAGTACGTCGTGGACGGGGCGAGCCCGGTGAGCGCCGCCTGGACGGTCTCCGGACGCATGCCGGCGCCGCCGTCGGCTGTCCCCGTGACGGGGCCGTAGGAGGGCGTCGTGCCGTTCAGCGTGAAGTTGGGGGGCAGCGGGGTGGTTGCGTACTCGAAGAAGTAGCTGGTGTCGGTCCCGCCGGGCGTGATCACGCCATTGAGCGTGGCGGCCGTGTCGGTCACGTCGCTCACGGGGGAAGTGGTGCCCTGATCGCACTGCTGCGCACCGGTGTACGCGTTCGCGGCCTGGCCGTTGAGGAGCCAGCCCAAGCTCGGAGTGATGATCGGGTCGAAGGCCACGCTGAACACGGTGGAGTAGGTGCCCGGCTCGAACGTGGTCGGCTGCCCCTCGAACGCGTTCCCGGGAAAGACCTGGTTGTCATCCCCCACGGGGATCGTGGTGGAGGTGCTGTCGGCGTCGGTGTAGCCGAAGTACGCGACGGAATCTCCCGCCGTCCCGACACCGCTGAAGTTCGAGTCCGGGGTCGCGACGCACTCCAGGAAAGGCGTCGGCCCGGTCGTCGCCGCGTCCGCGGGAACCGCGGCCGCCAGCCCGCAGGCCAGGCAGCAGCCGGCGAACCCGGCGACGACAGCGCGGCGGCGCCGCGGCGTCATGTTCTTCGTGATGTTCATCAGTTTCCCGTTACGCTCGGTAGGGGCAGGGTGCCGCTGTGACGTTATCGAGCGTCACCGGGGGATTCTCAGGGTGCTCCGGGGGTTGCCCGTTAGACCTCGCCGCGGTTCATCGCGATCAGCCGGTCGAGGACCTTGCCGCCGCTGATCCGCAGCCCCTCGTGCTCCCATTCGTTGGTCACCCAGGTGCGCAGGCCGCTGATCGATGCCGCGGTGCGCAGCGAAAGCGCCGCGGGCACGTACATGTCGTCGTGGTAGACGGCGGCCGCGACGGGCACCTCGTTGGCGGCCAGCCGCGACGGGTCATAGAGCGGTGGCCAGCCCTCGCGCTCGGCGAGCAGGTGCGCGGCGTCGCGCAGCGGCAGCAGCGCCGGGTCGAGGTCGACCATCCACGGGTAGACCATCTCCCCGGTGAACAGCAGCGGCGCGTCGCCCGCGACCGCGGGCGCCGGGTCGAAGGCGGGGAACTCCTCGCGTACCCGGTGCGCCGCCCACCGCGTCGCGGTGCCCTGCGCGTAGCAGGACTCGTGCAGCACCGCGTACAGCGGGGCGCGGGCGAACCCGGTGCGGTCCGCGATGTCCGACAGGAACGAGTCTGACAGCCCGCCGTCGCCGTCCCACGGGTCTTCGAGCAGGTAGTGCAGCTCGTGGCTGCCCGCGGAGCCGCCGAGCATGCCGCCGATCGACTGGAACCGCTTCACGGTCAGCCGCGACCCGTCCGGCAGCCGGACGTCGTGGGCGGTCAGCTGCCTGGCGATCGCCTGGGCCGCCTGGATGTCGCCGGGGTAGCGCTCGTAGTGCGCCGCGCAGCGGTCGGCGCAGAGCCCGTAGGTGATCCGGTAGACGGCCTCGGCGTGCGATCCGAGGCCGGGCAGCCCGCCGGTGATCAGCGCCTCCGCCATGCCGTGCGGTGCGAACGATAGGTAGCTGACCGTGCAGAAGCCGCCGAACGACTGCCCGAGCACCGACCAGGGCCGCTCGCCGCACAGCTGGCGGCGGATCAGCTCGCAGTCGAGCACGATGGAGTCGGCGCGGAAGTGCGCGAGGTACCGCGCCTGCGCGGCCGCCGTGCCTCGCTGTGCCAGTGACCGTGCGGTGGCCCGGGTAGACCGTCCGGTGCCCCGCTGGTCGAGCAGCAGCACCCGGTAGTCGTCAAGCGCCCGCGCGAGCCACGTGGACTTGCCGACCGGCCGCTGCGCGGCGAACCCGGGCCCGCCCTGCAGGAACACCAGCCACGGCAGCGTGTCGGCGTGGTCCGCCTTGCCCGCGGCGACGACCTCCCTGGCGAACACCTCGATCTGCTCGCCGCCCGGTCGGCCGTGGTCAAGGGGAACGCTGAACTGATGGTCGGTGAGGACAGTGCCGGGCTGCCGGTAGGTGCGCACGACAGGGATTATCCCAGCCGGCGTATGCGGCGGTAGGCTCGCCGCCGGTGGGCACTTCACAGACACAGGCGGTCGCAGACTCCGGCGAGCGCGCGGTGACCGCGCAGCGGTGTGCGGCGCAACTGCTGTGCGGCGACCGGGCGGTCAGTGCCGACGAGGTCACCGGGCGGCTGCTCGCCGTCCAGGCGCAGGACCCGCGCGGCGCGCGGCTCACGATCAGGTCGCGTTCCGCGGGGCTGACCGCCGCCGACGTCGACGCCGCGCTCGATGAGCGATCGCTCATCGTCTCCTGGCTCAACCGGGGGACCCTGCACCTGGTCCGCGCGCGGGACTACTGGTGGCTGCATCCGCTGACCACCCCGCAGCTGCGCACCGGGAACTCACGCCGGCTGGCGCAGGAGGGCGTGCCGCCGGACGACGCGGCCAAGGCGGTGGCCGTGGTGCGGGCGGCGCTTGCCGCCGACGGCCCGCTGACCCGGGCGCTGCTGCGCGAGCGGGTCGCCGCCGCGGGGGTGCGGACCGAGGGCCAGGCGATGGTGCATATCCTCGCGCTCGCCACCATCGACGGCCTGATCGTGCGCGGGCCGATGGCGGGCAAAGACCAGGCGTTCGTGCTGGTCAGCGACTGGCTTGGCGCACCGCCTCCGGCGCTGGGCCGCGAGGCGGCACTCAGCGAGCTCGCCAGGCGCTATCTCGCCGGGCACGCGCCCGCATCCGACCGGGACCTCGCCCAGTGGGCGGGCATCGGGCTCCGTGACGCACGGCTCGGCCTCGCCGGGTGCGGCGCGGTGCAGCGGGCAGACGGCCTTGCCGAACTCCCTGCCGAACCTCCCGCCGCCGGCCGGCGCGGCGAGGTCACGCTGCCGCCGCCGCTGCTGCTCGGCGCGTTCGACCCGCTGCTGCTCGGCTGGGCGTCCAGGGAACCCATCGTCGGCCCGCACCGGCAGATCGTCACCGTCAACGGGCTGTTCCGGCCGTTCGCCATGGCCGGGGGACAGGCGGTGGCGACCTGGACGTTCGCCGGCGGGAAGGTCGCGCTGGCGCCGTTCGGACCGCTCGTCGAGGGCGTCGCGGCCGCACTCGACGCGGAGGCCGCTGACGTCAGCCGGTTCCTCGGCCCCTAATAGTGGACGGTTCAAGTAAGCCTGGTTCCCCTGCACTGATAACAGCAAGAAGCAGTGATTAACAAGCACATTGGCAAGCCGAGCCGGGAATAACCCGTCAAATCATCACCGAACAGGGCGGACAAACGCCGTGACCAGCAAGTACGCTCCTACTGCTCACCGCGCCGCAGACCAGGGTCCCTTGGCTTACCGGCGTGCGCGGCAGGGCGGGAACGTTCGTATGCGGCGGTGCGGGAGCGTGGGCTGTGGCGGTCGATCTCCGGGACGTGGCACGGCACAGCGGAGTGTCTGTGTCGACCGCGTCCCGCGCGTTGCGCGGCTCGGGGCGGGTCAGTCCCGCCACCGAGGCGCGGGTGCGCGCTGCCGCGGCCGCCCTCGCGTACCGGCCGAACGCCAGCGCGCGTGCGCTGCGCACGGCGCGCTCGGGCTTCGTCGGCCTCGTCGTCACCAACCTGGTCAACACCAGCTTCCACACGATCGCTGAGGTCGTGCAGCATGAGCTCGCCAGGCGCGGCTTCCAGCTCATGCTCGCGGTGACGGCCGGCGACCCGGCCGCGGAACGGGCGGCGCTGCGCACCCTGGCCGAGCACAGCGCGGCAGGCGTCATCGTGGTCGGCGCCGACGACAGCGCGAGCGAGGACCTGCGCGCGCTCAGCGTGCCGACGGTCCACCTGGCGCGCCGTCCGCCGCACCTGGCGGGCGACTGCGTGCTCGGCGACGACATCGCCGGGGGGCGGCTGGCGGCCGAGCACCTGCTGGGCCTCGGCCACCGCAGGATCGCGATCATCGCCGGGCCGCCCAGCGTGCAGTCCGGCCGGGAGCGGATGGCCGGGTACTGGCTGGCGATGCGCGGCGCGGGGATCGACCCGGACGCGGATCTCGCGCTGGCGGCCGACCTGTCGCCTGATGCGGGGGCCGAGGCGGTCGCGACACTGCTCGCGCTGCCGTCAGAGCGCCGGCCGACCGCGCTGATCATCGCCAACCACGAGGCCGTCTACGGCGCGCTTCCCGCGCTGCGCGGGCGGTCCGTCGCGGTGCCCGCGGAACTGTCGGTGATCTGCTACGAGGATTCACCGCTGGTGCGCTGGTGGCATCCGGCGATGACGGTGGTCGACAACAGCGCGCGGCAGATGGGCGAACTCGCTGCCCGGCTGCTGCTGACCCGGCTCGAGCGGCCGGGCGGCCAGGATGGTGACGGTGCCAGGGAGTTCAGCGAGTTCCGGGTCGGCGGGCGGCTCGTCGAGCGGGACTCCTGCCGGGCACTGCCCGGCAGCTCCGCCTAGGCGTCGTCAACGCCGATGGCGGCGAGCTCGTCGGTCAGGCCGAGCAGTTCCCAGCGCAGCAGCGCGATCGGCACGTTGCCGTTGACCCAGATGGCGTCGTGCAGCTCTCGCAGGCCGAGACCTTTGTCCGCCCGGCCGCGGACCCGGGCGGCGTCGGCGAGCAGCGCGATCAGCTGCGTCTTGCCGATCTGGTAGGTCAGCGCCTGGCCTGGTGACTCGGCGAAGAACGCGGCCTCCTCCGCCGCGGTCGCGGCGTCCATGGGCACCCGGCCCGTCAGCTCGGCGGCTGCGTCAGCGATCGACAGGGCACCGGTGGCCAGGCCCACGTCGACGGTCACTCGCAGGGCGCGCAGCCGCATGAAGTTGCACACGGCGGTCCTGGTGTGCGGCGCGTCGTCGAGCAGGCCCGCCGCCAGCATCAGCTCCTCGTTGTAGAACGCGATGCCCTCGTTGGCGCCTGAGTCGTAGTAGTGCCGCCGCACCGGCCGCGGGTTGCGCCAGGACAGGGCGAGCTGCTGGTAGTGGACGCCCTCGTGGATGATGCCTGCCCTCGGGTCGCGGGCGTTGGCCGCGTAGAAGTAGGGCAGGTGCGGACCGGGTTCCGGCACGTACGCGACGCCGTCCTCATCCAGCCGCCCTGGGCCGGTCAGCTCGTCGGCGACGCCGAGGAAGCGCAGCGGCTCCAGGTAGCCGGGCATCGGCTTGGCGAGGTAGCTGCGCAGCCCGGCCGGCTGGCTGAGCAGGTCTTCCCGCTCGTAGAACGCGCGGACCTCGGCTTCGGCCGCGGCCTCGGCCCGCGACTGGTCGGCGGCGCTCGCGGGCAGCGGCGGTTCTGGCACGTTCCTGTTGCGGTTGCGGTGCACCAGCTCGAGCCAGACCGCCCTGTCGTACTCGCGACGGCCGATCGCGTCGATCTCGCCGACGCCGATCGGCACGCAGGCGACCTCGCGCAGGAACCATTCGTATCGCTCGGCACCGATCGGCGCGGCCAGCGCCAGCCCGGGCAGCGCGGTGGCCAGCCAGCTCGCGTGCGTCTCCAGGGCCGCGGCCGCCTCGCCGGCGGCGGAGCGCAAGTCCGCCGCCGCGGCCGGGCTGATCACGGCCAGCGCGTCGGCGCACGCGTCCAGCCGTCCGCCGATGCCGTCGAGTTCCGCGAGCGCCAGCTCGGCGAACTCGCGGGCCGCGGCTGCCAGCGCCGCGGGTGCCTGCGCCAGGGCGGCGGGCACGGCGCGCAGCAGCCTGACGACCTCAGTGACTCTGGCCTGGTCCACGCCGGGGCGCAGCAGCGCGTCGAAGACCGGGCCGATCGCCTGGTCGGTCCAGAAGCGGGGGATGGACCGCACCCGCAGGATGTCGGACTCCCAGGTCACCCGCGCGATCGCGGAGCGCAGCAGCCGGTGGTCGACCCGGTCGGGCACCGCGTCCGCGTCTGGGCGGATCCGGCCGAGCGCGGCGCGGAACGCCTCGAGTTCCTCGCGCCTGCGGCCGGCGAGATCAGCATCGGTCTCCGGCAGCCAGCCCTGCGGCCGGTCGAGCCGGGGGATGTCGTCGCGGGTGCGGGGCTGCTGGCGGGCGCGCCAGGCCCAGAACCGGCCGGCCAGGTCATCGAGCTCGCGCAACGGGATTCTCCCTTGTCTGATGAAACAGTCCCGTGAACGCCGCGTGAGGCAACGTTTGCGCAACCGTATCGGGCGCCGGCGGGCCGTGTCGCGCGGGGTCTCCGTGGCTGCTGGTCATTGCCTTACCTGGGCAAATGGTCACGAAGTCGTTGCACGGAAGAAACATAACCCGCTTGACCAGCAGGGGTATCGAATGGGAACGTTTGCCTACCTTAGACCGGAGTGAGGGTGAAGGAGCTTTATCGATGAGATTGTCCCGATGGGCTGCGGCGGGCGCCGTGGCTGCGCTCGCGGCAGGGGTGACCGCGTGCGGCAGCAGCGGATCCAGCAGCGCTGCCGGCTCCGGCAGCACGTCGAGCACCTCGGCGGGCTCTTCTGCGACGCTGGTGGTCGAGAACGCCTTCGTGCTTAAGACTCTCGACCCGGGCCGGATGTTCGAGCCGACCGGCCTGATGATCGACCGTGTGCTCTACGACACACTGCTCACCTACAAGGGCAGCGACGTGTCCAAGCCGGTGCCCGACCTCGCGTCCTCATGGACCGCATCGCCGGACGCCAAGACGTTCACCTTCACCCTCCGCAAGGGGGTGAAGTTCGCCAACGGCGAACCGGTGACCGCCAGCGATGTCGTCTTCTCGCTGAACCGGACCAAGAACATCGCGGGCAACCCGTCGTTCCTGATGGCGGGGATCACCGCGACCGCGCCTGACGCGAACACCGTGGTGCTGACGTCCGCGACGCCGAACACCGCCATCCCGGCGATCGTCACCAACCCCGCGCTCGGCATCCTCGACGCCAAGGCGGTGACGGCCGACGGCGGCACCGACAGCGCCAAGGCGGCGACCGCCGACAAGGCCGAGGCCAAGCTCAACACGGTCTCCGAGGGCAGCGGCCCGTACACGCTGACCAGCTTCAGCACCACCAGCCAGGTCGTGCTGACCGCGAACCCCGACTACTGGGGCGGCAAGCCCAAGTACGGCAAGATCGTGATCCGCAACGTCGAGGCCAGCGTGCAGAAGCTTGACGTGCTGCGCGGTGAGTCGCAGATCGCCGTCGACCTGTCGCCCACCCAGGCGGAGGGCATGTCCGGCGTGCAGATCGTCAACGGCGCGTCGCCGAACCTGTTCTTCGTGCTGTCGAACGACAACACCAAGGTCTCCAAGATCGCGTCGAACAAGGACTTCCAGACCGCGGTCAGGGACGGGATCAACTACCCGAGCCTGCTGCAGCTGGCGGGCAAGGGCTCGGTGCAGGCCGCTGGCGTGATCCCGTCGATGTTCCTCGGCTCGCTGCCGGCCAGCAAGGCGCCGACGTACGACCTGGCCAAGGCCAAGGCGGCGCTCGCGGCGTCCGGTCTCGGGCACCCGACGGTGACCATGACCTACCCGAGCGACCTGTCGGTCAACGGCATCAGCTTCGGTGACCTGGCGGCCCGCGTGCAGCAGGACCTGGCGCAGGTCGGCATCACGGTGAAGCTCCAGGGCCAGTCGATCCAGGTGGCGCTCAACACCTACCGGGCGGGCACCGAGGAGATGGGCCTGTGGTACTGGGGCCCGGACTACCCGGACCCGAGCGACTACCTGAACTTCATGCCTGGTGAGCTGGTCGGCCTGCGGGCCGGCTGGGCGAAGGGCGCGGACCCGTCGATCGAGTCGCTGGCCTCCACGGCCGCGTCGACCACGCAGGACTCCGCCCGCTCTTCGATCTACCAGCAGATCCAGGAGTCCATGAACACCAGCAGCCCGTTCATGCCGCTGATCCAGCCGGCGCAGATCGTCGTCGGCGCCACCTCGGTGAAGAACCTGCAGTCGAACGCGCTGTGGCTCGTCAACCTGGGTGAGCTCGGCTGACGTGACCTCGGCTAGCCCGGCCACGGTCGTGGCGGGCCGCCCCCGATCCGGGGGGGGCCGCCCGGCCCGGGGGGGGGGGGGCCCCCCCCCGCGCGGGGCCGCCCCCCCACGACCTGCGCCGTTTCCTGCTCCGCCGGCTCGGCACCGGCCTGGTGCTGCTGGTCGGAATCACCCTGGTCGCGTTCGTGGTGACCCACCTGGTGCCCGGCGACCCGGTCGCCGCCAACCTCGGCCAGGGCGCGCTCAACGATCCCGCGGCGGTGGCCGCGTTCCGCCACCAGTACGGCCTCGACCAGCCGCTGCCCATCCAGTACCTGCGCTATCTCGGCGACCTGCTGCACGGCAACCTGGGCATCTCCGAGCAGTCGCACCGCGCGGTGCTCAGCGACCTGAACGAGTACGTGCCCGCGACCGTCGAGCTCGCGCTGTTCGCCATCGTGACCTCGCTGGTGATCGGCGTGGGGCTCGGCATCGTCGCCGCCGCGTTCCGCGACCGCTGGCCGGATCACTTCATCCGGGTGGTCAGCCTCGGTGGCGTGTCCATGCCGGTTTTCTGGATCGCGCTCGTCGCGTTCTACCTGCTGTTCTTCCGGCTCGGCTGGCTGCCTGGCGGGGGCAGGCTCGACCCGACCCAGTCGGCGCCGACCCACCTGACCGGCCTGTACACGGTGGACGCGCTGGTACACGGCCAGTGGGCGCTGCTGTGGTCGGCGCTGCGCCACCTGGTGCTGCCAGGACTGGTGCTCGCCGTCTACACCGTCGGCATGCTGACCAGGTTCACCCGCGCCTCGATGCTGGAGATCATGGGCAACGACTACGTGCGGGCCGCCCGGCTCAAGGGGCTGCCCGAGCACACGGTGATCCTGCGGCACGTGCTGCGTCCCGCACTCATCTCGGTCATCACCGTGGCCGGGCTCGCGTTCGCGAACCTGCTGTCGGGCACCGTGCTGGTGGAGAACATCTTCGCCTGGCCCGGCGTTGGTCAGTACGCCTATCACAGCGCCGTCAATCTCGACCTGCCCGCCATCATGGGCGTGTCGCTGTTCATCGCGCTCGTCTACATCGTGCTCAACCTCGTCGTCGACCTGCTGTACGGGGTCATCGACCCGCGGATCAGGCTGTCATGACGGAATCGTCCCTTCCCCCGCCCGTGCCCGCCCTGGCCGCGGAGGCGCTGCGCCGCCGCCGCTGGCTGCGGATTCCCGCGCCGTGGCGGCGCCCGCTCGCCGCCGCCGGGGTCGCCGTGGTCGCCGCCTGGGTGGTAATCGCCGTGTTCGCCCCGGTGATCGGCCCGGACAATCCGCTGGCGCAGAACTACGACATCCTCGCCGCGCCGTCGTCGGCGCACTGGTTCGGCACCGACGAGCTTGGCCGCGACGTGCTGTCGCGGGTGCTGTCCGGCGCCCGGGTCACGCTGCCGCTGTCGGTGCTGCTCGTGATCCTCTCGATGATCATCGGTGCGGTGATCGGCGCCGCCGCCGGGTTCCTCGGCGGCTGGGTCGACAACACGCTGATGCGCCTCGCCGACCTGTTCTTCGCGTTCCCTGGCATCATCCTGGCGATGGCCGTCGCCGCGGCGCTCGGCCCGCAACTGCGGAACGCGGTCATCGCGGTCGTCGCCGTATCCTGGCCGTCGTACGCGCGGCTGGTCCGCTCCCTGGTGCTGTCCGCGCGCACCGCCCCCTACGTCACCGCGTCCCGGATGCTCGGCGCGTCGGGGTGGCGAGTGCTGCTCACCGACATCAGGCCCAACATCTCCGGCCCTGTCTTCGTGCTCGGCGCGCTCGACCTGGGCAACGCCGTGCTGCTGCTGTCCGGCCTGTCGTTCCTCGGCCTTGGCGCGCAGCCGCCGACCGCCGAGTGGGGCGCGATGGTCGCCGAGGGCACGCAGAACTTCAACGACTGGTGGGTGGGCCTGTTCCCCGGCCTAGCGATCTTGACGGTGGTGCTCGCGTTCAACTTCATCGGCGACACGCTGCGCGACGCGCTCGACCCGCGCACCGCGAGGGCGGTGCGGCTGTCATGAAAGCGCTGCTTGAGGTGAACAGCCTGACCGTGGCGCTGCCGACCCGCGCCGGCTACCGGAACGCCGTCGACAACGTGTCTCTCACGGTGAACTCCGGCGAGGTGGTCGGCATCGCGGGGGAGAGCGGCAGCGGCAAGACCATGACCGCACTGTCGCTTTTCGGCCTGCTGCCGCACGGCGCCCGGGTGGCCGGCGAGGCAAGGCTCGACGGCACCAACCTGCTCGCGCTGCGCGGCAAGCAGCTGCGCGCCGTCCGCGGCAGGCAGGTCGCCATGGTGTCGCAGGACCCGTCCGCCGCACTGCACCCGATCCTCACCATCGGCACCCAGCTCACCGAGCACATGCGTCACCATCTCGGCGTCTCCAAGTCCGAGGCGCTGAGCCGGGCCGCGGAACTGCTCGACACGGTGCGCATCCCCGACCCGGAGCGGGCGCTCAGCTCGTATCCCGGTCAGTTCTCCGGTGGCATGCGGCAGCGGATCGCGATCGCGGTCGCGCTCGCCGCCGAGCCGCGGCTGCTGGTCGCCGACGAGCCGACCACCGCGCTTGACGTGACCGTCCAGGCGGGCATCCTGCGGCTGCTCGACCGGCTGTGCCGGGAGCGGGACATGGCGGTCATCGTCATTACCCACGACCTGGGGGTGATGTCGGCGCTGGCCCGCCGGGTGTACGTGATGTACGCGGGTCGGCTCGCCGAGGCGGGGCCCACCACGCGGCTGCTGACCAGCCCGCGGCACCCCTATACGCGGGGGCTGCTCGACGCGCTGCCGCATCCCGAGGCCGGCGGCGCGCCGCTGGTCCCGATCGGCGGCACCCCGCCGTCACTCGGCGCGGTGCCCGATGGCTGCCCGTTCCACCCCCGCTGCTCGCACGCGGTGGCGTCCTGCGCGACCGCGCGGCCGGACGCCGTCCAGGCCAGCGACGAGGACGGCCCGCACCTGCTGGCCTGCCCGCCCGACCCGCTGCGGGCGCTGTCATGACCGCGGCCCAGGAGAACCCCGTGACCGACGGCACCGTGTCGAACAACCCCGTGCCGGCTAACCCCGTGCTGGCGATGACGGAGGCGGCAGTGGACTACCGTCGCCACGGGCAGCGGGTCCGCGCTCTGGACGGCGTCGACCTGACCGTGGCCCGCGGCGAGGTCGTCGGCCTCGTCGGCGAGTCCGGCTGCGGCAAGTCGACGCTCGCCCGCGCTGCGGTCGGCCTGGTGCCGCTCGCCGCGGGCACGGTCACCTTCGAGGGGGAGCCGGTCGCACCGCTCGGCATGCGCCGCAGGTCCGGCCGGCTCCGCGGCCTGCAGATGGTCTTCCAGGACCCGTACGAGTCACTCAACCCGCGCCGCAAGGTCGGCGACCTGATCGCCGACGGGGTGGTGCTTGGCGGCGGCAGCCGGTCCGCCGGCCGGTCCCGCGCCGTAGAGCTGCTCGAGCGGGTCGGCCTGCCGGCCACCGCGGCCGACGGCTACCCGCACGAGTTCAGCGGCGGGCAGCGGCAGCGCATCGCGATCGCCCGCACCCTCGCCGCCCGCCCGTCCTGCCTGATCGCCGACGAGCCGATCAGCGCGCTCGACGCCTCCGCGCAGGCGCAGATCGCCAACCTGCTCACCGCCCTGGTCCGCGAGGAGGGCATCGGCCTGCTGCTTGTGTCCCATGACCTGTCGGTGGTCCGGCAGGTCGCCGACCGGGTCGCGGTCATGTACCTGGGCAGGATCGTCGAGTCCGGCGACACCGCCGAGGTGTGGTCGAGCCCGACTCACCCCTACACCGAGGCGCTGGTGGCGGCGATCCCGCGCGCCGACGGCGCCGGGGTGCTGCCCGCCGACCTGCCCGGTGACGTGCCCGACCCGGCCAGCCCGCCGCCCGGCTGCCGGTTCCACCCGCGGTGCCCGATCGCCCGCGACGACTGCGCGGTCACGGACCAGCGGCTCGTCCGGCTGGCCGGCCGCGAGGTCGCCTGCCATGTCCGCGCGCCGCTGTCCGGCGCCGGCCTCGATCCCGCTGGCGCCCATCCCGCTGGCACTGCCGCGGACGATTCGCGCCCTCAGGCATCCGGAGCTGTCTCGTTATGTGGCTTGTCAACGCGCACGTCGTCGACGTGCTGGCGGGCGAGGTGCTGCCCTCGCGCGCCATCGAGATCGCGCCAGACGGCACGATCGCCCAGGTCGTCGCGACCGCGCCGCCCGGCCTGCCGGACGAGCAGGTGACCGATGCGGCGGGCCGCTGGCTGCTGCCCGGCCTCATCTCCTGCCACACGCACCTGTCGGTGGTGTTCCCGTTCTCCGACACGGACGAGGCGGAGAACCCGGCGCTCACTGCCTACCGCTCGGCCGCCAGGGCCACCGCGGCGCTGACCGCGGGCATCACCACGATCCGCTGCGTGCACGAGCAGAACCGCGCCGACCTGCTGCTGCGCCAGGCGGCGCGGCGCGGCTGGATCGACGCGCCGCGCATACTCGGCGCGGGCCGCGCCGTGTCCACCCGCGGCGGGCACGGCGCGGGTTCCGGCTGCGCGCAGGCGTCAGGCGAGGACGAGTTCTACGCGGCCGCGCTCGCCGAACTTGAGGCGGGCGCCGACCACATCAAGATCTTCATCAGCGGCGGCCTGGCCAGCGCGGGGGAGCAGGTCGAGAACCCGGAGATGACCGACGGCGAGATCCGCGGCGCGGTGCGCGCCGCCGACTCACGCGACAGCTACGTGGTGGCCCACTCCGGCGGGTCTGCCGCGATCAGGCAGGCGCTCGCCCAAGGGGTGCGCTGCTTCGAGCACGCCTACCAGCTCGATGACGACACGGCCGCGCTGCTGGCAAGCCGCGGCGCCTACGTCACCCCGACGCTGTGCGTGACCAGGTCCGAGACGTGGATGCGGGCCAACGGGTTCGAGGAGCACACCATCGCCAACGCTGCGAATGCGGCCGACGAGCACCTGGCAAGCGCGCGGCGCGCCATCAAGGCCGGCATCACGCTGCTGAACGGCACCGACTACCCGCCAGGCGACCTCGTTGACGGGGTGCCCGTCGCGGTGCACGAACTGTTCCTGATGGCGGAGGCGGGCCTGACCAGCCACCAGGCGCTGCAGACGGTGTCGGTCAACGGGGCGCGGCTGCTCGGCATCGACGGCCACGTCGGCCAGATCCGCCCCGGCTACGCCGCCGACCTGATCGCCGTCGCCGCCAACCCGCTGGCGGACCTCGCCGCGCTGCGGGACATCAGCCTGGTCATGCAGGCCGGCCGGGTCATCCGCGACAGCCGCGTTCCCGCGGTGGCGGCCCGGTGACCGGCACCACGCGGTACACCGACTCCTCCGGGTGGCAGCAGCAGGCCGGCTACAGCCGCGCGGTGCGGCGCGGCCCGGTGATCACGGTCAGCGGCACCACCGCGACCGGCCCGGACGGTGTGGCGCTGTGCCCGGGCGACACCCTCGGCCAGGCGCGGATCTGCCTGGAGCGGGTGCTTGGCGCGGTGGCCGTGCTCGGCGGCACCCCGGACGACGTGGTGCGCACCGTCGTCTACCTGGCGCCCGGCGCGAGCTGGGAAGAGGCGTCGCAGGCGCACCGGGAGGCGCTCGGCGACGTCGCGCCCGCCAACACGATGCTGTACGCCGCCGGGCTGATCGGCCAGGGTTTCCTGGTCGAGGTGGAGGCGGTGGCAGTGGTGGTGACGGCCGGATGAGGTTCTCCGTCCGGGTCAACAACGACCTGAGCGTCGCGGAGCTGAGCGCGCTGACCGTCGCGGCGGAGGCTGCCGGGTTCGACCAGCTGTGGGTGTCCAACGACCTGCTGCTGCGGTCCGCCCCGGTGCTCGCCGCGACCCTGGCCGCGCGGACCAGCAGGATCAGCCTCGGCATCGGCGTGATGAACCCGTACTCGGTGCACCCGAGCGAGCTGGCGATGATGGCCGCCACGCTGCAGGAGGCAAGCGGCGGGCGGTTCCTGCTCGGCATCGGGGCGGGCGCCGAGGAGTTCCTCGCCTGGGCCGGCATTCCCCGCACCGCGCCGCTCGCCACCACCAGGGCCGCGGTCGTCACCCTGCGGGCGCTGCTCGGCCACCCCGACGCCGACCGGTCGCTGCTGCCCGCCTGGGCCCGCGAGCAGGTCGCGGCGCTGAAGTTCCCGCTCAGCCGGCCGGTGCCCGTCTACGTCGGCGCGATGGGCCCCAAGATGCTCACGATGGCCGGGCAGCACGCCGACGGCGCCCTGCCGCTGCTGTACCCGCCGGAGACCTACGCCGCTGCCCGGGCCGCCGTGTTGTCGGGCACTGCGCTGTCGGGCACTGCGCTGTCGGGTGCGGCACCCGGGGGCCGCGACGTGGACCTGCCCGCCTGCTTCTGGGTGTCGCTGTCCGACGACCCGGCGCAGGCACGGGCGGCGCTCGCGGAGAAGCTCGCCTACTACGGCGCGTCCTTCGCCGAGCCGCTGCTCGAGCAGGCCGGCCTGCGGCCCGCCGACTTCACCGAGGCGGCGCGGCTCGCGCACAGCGGACAGGCGGCCGCCGCACACATCGACGACCGGATGCTGTCGCTCGGCATCGCCGGTGACGCCGGCGACGTGATCGCCCGCTGCCGCGGTCTGTACGACATGGGTGCCAGCCATCTGTCGTTCGGTCCGCCGCTCGGGCCTGATCCGGTCAGCGCGATCGGCCTGCTCGGCGAGCGCGTCCTGCCCGCGCTGCGCGCACTGCCGGAACCGGCGGCGGTCCCCGCGGCCGGGGCTCAGCCGGCCGGGACTGGGCCGGCCGGCCTGTCGGTCCCGGCGGAACGCGGCAGGCGATGACCACGCCGGAAGACAGCCAGCCCGTGCCCGCGGAACGCGCCGGCGACGGCGACGGCGACATGGTCCTGTGGGACCTGCGGGTCACCGTCGACTCCATCGGCGGCCGCCCGGTGTGCGGCCTCGCGGTCGGCGATTCCTTCGACGTCACGGAGAGCTGCCGGCTGTCCCTGCCGCCTGGCCGCCACTTCTGCCTGTACGCCCTGGCGTCGGTGCTGCCGCTGCTGCCAGCCAAGCAGCGCGACCTGCCCGCCGCGGACTGGCTCGAGCGCGACAACCTCGTCGCCTGCCCCGACCCGGATGAGCGGCTGGTCATGCGGATCATCAGGACCAAGCGGCGCCCGCTGCGCTCCGCCGACCTGACGTGAACGAGACCTCGGTACCCGCCGAGATCGGGATCGCGTTCCAGACCGACAAGCCGGCCGGCGGCTACGGTCCGCTTGCCGCCGCCGCCGAGGCGCACGGCTTCGACGTGGTCAGCGTGTTCGCCGACCTGCTGTACCAGCCGCCGCTGCCCGCGCTGCTCGAGATGGCCGCCGCCACCAGCCGGGTACGCCTCGGCACCGCCTGCCTGAACCCCTACACGCTGCACCCCTACGAGATCGCCGGCCAGGCCGCCGCGCTTGCCGCCGCCTCCGCCGGCCGCGGCTACATCGGCCTGGCCCGCGGCGCCTGGCTGGACGCGGTCGGCCTCACCCAGCTGCGGCCGCTCGTCAGGCTGCGCGAGGCCGCGGCCATCGTCCGCGCACTGCTGTCCGGTGACGACACCGGGTTCGCGGGGGAGGAGTTCCGGCTGGCGCCCGGCACCCGGCTGCGCTATCCGCTGCCGGACCGCGTCCCGCCGCTGATGCTCGGCGCGTGGGGCCCGCGCGGCGCCGCCCTGGCCGGTGAGATCGCCGACGAGCTCAAGATCGGCGGCACCGCGAGCCCCGACGTCATCGCCCAGGCCCGCGCCCGCACCGCCGCGGCCGCCCAGGCCGCAGGCCGTCCGGCCGGCTCGGTGCGGGTGGTCGCGGGCGCGGTCACCGTCGTCGCCGAAGACGGCGCCGCCGCCAGGCGGCGTGCCCGCTCGGAGGTCGCCATGTACCTGGCGGTCGTCGGCGCGCTCGACAGCACCCGCGAACTGCCCGAAGGCCTGCTCGCCCGGATCTCCGCGCTGGCCGCGGCCGGCGACGACACGGCGGCAGGCGCGCTCATCCCTGATGACGTGCTCGACCGGTTCGCCTTCTCCGGCACCCCCGAACAGGTCGCCGAGCAGGCCCGCACCGTGATCGCGGCAGGCGCCGGCCGGATCGACTTCGGCACGCCCCACGGCCTGACCGACGCCGAAGGCGTCCGCCTCCTCGGCACCCGGGTAATTCCCCTGCTGCATTCGTGACCGCCCGGACAGCCGTCATCCCGGGCCGCCGGCGTGTCATTTCTTACTGTTATCTGACCTGGATAGTACGCTGATGATCATGCCAGCCCCCGACATGACAGGCAGCGACATGCCAGGCCCCGGCGGGAGCGCCCAGGCACGCGACGCCATCGACGCGTTCCTGCGGCACCTCGCCGACCGCGGCCTGTCCGCGACGACCCGCCGGATCCGCAAGACGTACCTCAACGAGTACCTGCGGCACGCGCAGCGGGCCAGCGAGGACCCGGCGGACGCGGCGGACCCGGACGCGGTGCGGCCGCTCACCGCGCGGGAACTGCTGGACGCCGACCGTGCGCGGGCATGGCTATCGGACGCGGCCGCAGGCAAGACCCGCATCCGCAACACCAGCCGGGGCCCCGAGGCGTCCGCCTACCCGAACTCAATGCGGGTGCGGATCGACTCGGTCAACGCCTTCGCCGAGTTCATCGGTGAGCCGGCCCGCCTGGACCGGCAGCCCCCGGCGCGCGGCTTCCACCTCACCCCAGGCGACACCGAGGCGCTGCTGCACGACCTGACTGTCAAGCGGCCCATCCACGCCAACGCGATGACCGCGCTGCGCACCGCCGCCGTCGCCGCGCTCGTCGCCGACACCGGCCGCGGCGTACCCGAACTGGCCGACCTGAACGTCAGGGCCCTGCATCTGGACGGCGACGACCCGTACGCCGAGGTGGAGGGAGAGTCGGTCCCGCTGACCCAGTCGACGGTGCACATCCTGACCCGCTGGCTCGCCGCCCGCGAGTCGATCGTTGCCGACCTGGAGGGCAGCGACCCGGGCCACCTGTGGATCCCGACCAAGCCGGGCCGTGCCCGCGGCGGCGTGCCGTCGGCCAAGCCCGGGATCAACCCCGCCGCCGTCCGTACCTTGCACGCCTCGCACCGCGCACTGGTCAGCCAGCTTCTCGGCACCCCGCTGCGCCCCGGCGCGCTACGCGCCGCGGCCGAACCGCACCTGCTCGCAGCGCCGGAACAGGCGCGCTCCTGACGGGAGGTCAGGGACCGAGCAGGTCCCAGTGGTTGCCCGCGATGTCGAGGAACACCGCGACCTGCCCGTAGGGCTCGGCGCGCGGCACGGTGACGAACTCGACCCCGGCGGCCGTCATCCGCTCGTAGGCGGCGGCGAAGTCGTCCACCCGGAGAAAGAACCCGACCCGACCCGCGACCTGGCGGCCGACGACCGCGCCCTGGTCCGGGCCGTCTGCCTTGGCGAGGAGGATCCCGGTCCGCTCGCCCGGCGGCCGGACGACGACCCAGCGCTTGGGCTGGCCGCCGTGGGTGGTCAGGGCCGGCGAATCCTCGACCAGCTCGAATCCGAGCTTGCCGGTGAAGAACTCGATCGCCGCGTCGTAGTCGTCAACGATGATCGTGAAGTGCTCGAGCCACACGCCGCCCAGAGTATCCGGCGATGTCGGCGGCACCGCGGTCGCTCTTCGGCCTCCCCGCGGGCGCCACTTCAACTCATCAGCCCGAACGGGTACGACACTTCGCCCACCGCCACGCCATCTCCGCGGGCCGCGCCCCGATCGCGGTGCCCCGCGTCCCGACGGCCACGCCACCCCGCCCCCTGGACATGCCGCGCAGCATGGCGGCACGCACGCCTGGTCCGCGCGGCGCGCTCGCCGGCGGGCGGCGCCACGCCGATAATGGCCGCATGGACGTGACAGCCAAGCTGCAGATCAGGGCGGGCCAGCGGGTCGCCACCTTGGCAGGCTCCGGCGACGTGCCGCGGGTCGCCACGGCGGACGCCGACCCGCCGGCCGAGGCCGCGGATGCCGATGCCGTCATCGCGTTCGCCAGGAACAAGGCGGAGCTCGCCGTCGTCGCGGCGCCGGCCATCGAGGCGGCCAGGCAGGACCGGCTGGCGTGGGTCGCCTACCCGAAGGCCGGCAAGCTCGGCACCGACCTCAATCGCGACATCCTTGCCGCGCTGCTCACCGCAGAAGGAGTGCAGCCGGTCCGCCAGGTGGCCATCGACGAGACCTGGTCCGCGCTCCGCTTCCGGCCCGCCTGACCGCCGCGCGCCGTCGTTCAGGCGGCCTGGCGTCAGCCGGTCAGCAGTGGCAGCTGTCAGGCCCTCGCCACGACCGTGGCCAGGGCATCGGCCGGTTCCGGCAGGGCGCGGTCGAGCGCCGCGGCAAGCGACCCGCCGTACTGCGCGGCATACAGCGGGAGGGACGGCCTGCCGCCCAGCCGTTCAAGCCCCGCGGCGATCTCCGCATCGAGCGGCGCGAGCTTGTCGAGGGCGATGGCCTGCACGCCGAGAAACCGCGGCTGGCGCACCTGCTCGCCGAGTACGGCGAAGAACCCGCCGAGGACGCGGTTCATCTCCGGCTCGTAGCCGGACATCTTCTCCGCCCCCACGGTGACGCCGACGCCGAGCCGGTACGCCTGGCCCATGTTCAGGTAGTTGTGGCAGAAGATCGTCTGGCGCGGGTCGAGCGGATCGGGCGGGTCCATCTCGTCGGCTTCCCCGTCGGTAAGCGGGCGGAGTTCGTTGCCCGCGGTGACGGCCCGCAGCGGCAGGCCGAGTTCACCGCAAGCGCGGCGCCATCGCGGCCAGGCGGCGCCGCGCAGCGAGAAGACGTTCATCAGGTCGATCGGGACCTCGACGGTGCCGCCGGCGTCGTGCAGGCCGCATGCCCGTTCCAGTGACATCCGGTAGAGCATCGCGTAGTAGGCGAAGTTGGTGGCGTGCCCGGCGAGTTCCACCGCCGCGGCGTCAAGTTCGGCCAGCCCTGCGGGCGGAACCGGCGGGACCGGCTGGCACAGCAGTATCTGGTGCGCCCAGCGCGATGCCTGGCTGAACAGGCGCGTCTTGGTCACGGCGCCGCGGTCGTCGAGCCGCCACCACGCGTGGGGCTTCCACCGGCTGTCGCTGAGGTTGTTGTGCGTGATCTGAGTCCGCAGGTGCGCCGGCTGGCCGCCGGGACCGCTCGCCGCGTGGGACATGATGCACTTGCAGAACCAGGGGAAGGTCAGCATCGGGGCGAAGGCGTTCATGCTGACGTGCGTCGAGCTGTGCACGACAAGCGGCGAGACGATGAACCGGTGCAGGGACTCGTCATCCCAGCCGAGCAGGCGCCGCAGTTCTTGCTGCCGCGTCTCCTGGGCCGTGAAGACCCTCGGCTCGACCTCCCGCAGGAACGCGGCGAGGTCTTCCCTGACCGCGCGCACCGTGGCGCCCGGCGCCTCCGCCGCGGCCACGCCATACAGGAGACCTGCCAGCGACGGCGATTCAGCCGCGGCGACCAAGCCCGCTCACCCGCCCGCCGTGACGCCGGCCAGGACCGTGCCGATCACTCTGGCGAGCGCCGCCGGGTCGGGCGCCGCGCCGTCGGCGTCGCTGAACAGCAGGTGCGCGGCGCCGATCAGGGTCGGGGCGAGCGTGGCGATGTCGGCGTCCGCCGCGATCCTGCCCAGGTCCCGTTCGGCCTCGAGGTACCCGGCGACAAGCGCGGTGGACTCCGACATCAGCGGCAGCCTGACCCCGGTGGCCGCCCGCAGCCGCGCGCGCAGCTCGTCGCGGGCGATGACCAGGCGGATCAGCGCGAGGTAGCCGGGGCTGAGCACATCGGGGAGCGCGGCGGCCAGGTTGCCCGCAACGGTGCCGGTCCCCGCTAGGGCGCATAGCTCGCCGGCCTTGGCGCCGATGCGGGCGACCCGGTCCAGGGCGAGCCCGGTGAGGAAGTCCTCGAAGTCGGCGAAGTGCCGGTGCAGCACCCCCTTGGCGACGCCGGCCTCCGTGGTGACGGCGCGGCTGGTCAGCCCGGACGGCCCGTCGCGCAGCAGCACACGCTCCGCGGCGTCGAACAGCTGCCCGCGCGGGTCGCGGATGGCCACTCCGGTGGGCACGAGCTGCCGTCCTTCCCTGCTGTTCCTTCGCCGTCAGCGAACCGGTCTCGTAAGTGGGCGCTTGCCCATTTAGAGTGGGCACATGACCACTCTACCGCCAGGATCCTCGCCGATGCCCCGCTCCGGCGCGCCGTCCGCACCCGGAACACCACCGCCCGGCACGGATTCACACCAGTACCGGCGGGTCGCCGAGGGCTTCGGCGTCGACGCCGGCCGCTACGACCGGGCCCGTCCCGGCTACCCGGCCGGGCTGACGGACCGGGTCGTCGCGGCGAGCCCGGGTCCCGACCTGCTCGACGTGGGCTGCGGCACCGGCATCGCCTCGCGGCTGTTCGCCGCGGCGGGCTGCCGCGTTCTCGGTGTCGACCCCGACCCCCGGATGGCGGAGATGGCCAGGGACGGCGGCACCGACGCGGAGGTGGCCACGTTCGAGGACTGGGACGCCCGCGGCCGGATGTTCGACGCGGTGACCGCCGCGCAGGCCTGGCACTGGGTGGACCCGGTGGCGGGCGCGGCCAAGGCGGCGTCGGTGCTGCGGCCGGGAGGGCTGCTCGCGGTCTTCTGGAACGCGATGGAGCCGCCGGCCGCGCTGAAGGAGGCGTTCGGTGCGGTGTACCGGCGGGTGATGCCTGAGCACCCGATAGCCGCCGGGTTCTGGTCCAGGCCCGCCGTTGACACGTACGCGGCGGGCGGGGTCCGCGCCGCTGACGGGATGCGCGCGGCGGGCGGCTTCGGCGAGCCGCAGGAGTGGCGGGAGCCATGGGAGCGGGACTACACCCGCCAGGAGTGGCTGGACATGGTGCCCACCCTGGGCGGGCACAGCCAGTTCCCGCCGCAGGTGATCGCCGCGCTGCTCGACGGGCTTGGCGAGGCCGTCGACGCCGCGGGTGGCGGATTCACCATGGGCTACACCACGCTCGCGGTCGTCGCGACGCGTCCAGCTGACTGAGGCACCGCGCCCGGGCCGCCCGCCGGCAAGCTGGGGCAGGTCAGCGCTGCGCTTGCCCGGCGGCGAGCCTTGCGACGGCGTCCGCCACCCGCTTGGCCCGCGTCTCCGGCTTCTTCGCTTCCTCGATCCAGGTGACGTAGGCGTTCTTGTGGCTGTAGGACAGCCCGGCGAAGAACCCGGCGGCCGCCTGGGCGCCGGCCAGCGCGGCGGTCAGGTCACCGGGAACGGTCACCTCGCGCGGCGCGGTGTCGGCGGTCACCCCGACGACCAGGACGTCCCCGGCGGTCAGGCCGGCCGCGGCGCGGACCGCGGCGCTGACCGGGATCTTCGCGACGCCGCCCATGCTGCCGATGGTGGTACGGAACGTGTGCCCGTTGATCGTCACCGCCACGGCCGGGCGCCGCCCGCCGCCGAGCGCGGCGAGCACGTCCTCGGGGACCGTGATGCCGGTGGCGGCCTTGCCGGGTGCCTGCTCTAGCTCTGCGCTGAACTCCACTGTACCGACGTCCCCCTCGCGCTCTGGTGCCATCTGTTCGTGCACGTCCTGCTTATCGTCTCTGACGGCCGCCAGCCCGGGAACTCATCGCCGCGTTAACGGCCGCAGACAGTGCGCCGTCAGCCGCCGCCCTGGCCGACCAGGGCGGCGAGCAGTGCCGCGATGGCCGGCGAATCGCTCATCGAGGCGCGGTACAGCGCGACGATCTCCCGCCTTGGCACCGGGTCGACCGCGGGCACGGCCACCAGGTCCTCGCCGAGCGGCGCGCGGCCGAGCCGCGGTATCAGCGCGATGCCGAGCCCGGCGCGGACCAGCGCCAGGTGGCTGTCGAACTCCATCGAGACGTGCGCGATGCGGGGCAGCCGGCCGGTGCCGTCGAACATCCGGTTCAGCCACTGCCGGCAGATGGTCCCCTCGGCGGTGGCGATCCAGTCCTCGCCGGCCAGGTCGCGCGGCGCGACGACGTCGCGGCCGGCGAGCGGGTGATCACGGCGGACGATCACCTCGGCGAGGTCGTGTCCCACGGTGCGGCGGGCGAGATGGCCGGGAATCACCAGCGGGAGGTCGCCCCAGCTGTGCGCGACGCCGAGGTCGGCCTGCCCGGACGCGACCAGGCTGACGGTGTCCCAGGGTTCCCGCTCGGCCAGGCTGACCCGCAGGTGCGGATGCGCCGCGAGGACGGACGGCAGCGCGGGCGCGATCAGGCCGCGCATCGCGGTGGAGAACGCGGTCAGCCGCACGCGCCCGGAGACGGTGCCCGCCTGCTGGTGCAGCCCCGCCTGAAGTTCCTCCAGGTCGGACAGGAGGCGGCCGCCCTGCTCGACGAGGTGCCTGCCGTGCCTTGTCAGCATCACGCCCCGGCCGACCCGCTCGAGCAGCGGCACGCCTGTCTGCTTTTCCAGGCGCTTGACCTGCTGCGACACCGCGCTCGGGGTGAAGCCGAGCGCGTCGGCCGCCGCGACGACGGAGCCGTGCGTGCCGACGGCACGCAGCGCGTCGAGCGCCACCAGGTCAATCATGAAGCAATGCTACATGATTGACGGCACGAATATTCGCTGGTGCTTCATAGTCGTCTCGGTAACACTGGGTGGCGTGAACCGCCGTGACACCTTCCTCGCCGTCCTTGTCGCCTCGCTGTGGGGCTTCAACTTCGTGGTCATCGACTGGGGCATGGGCACGGTGCCGCCGCTGCTGTTCGCGGCGATCAGGTTCGCCGTGGTGGCGGTGCCCGCCTGCCTCCTCGTGCCGCGGCCCGCGGTGCCGTTCCGCACCGTCGCCGCGGTCGGGGCGTTCATGAGCCTGGGCCAGTTCGGCTTCCTGTACCTGTCGATGCACCTGGGCATGCCGCCAGGCCTTGCGGCACTCGTGCTCCAGGCGCAGGTCGTGTTCACGATCGTGATCGCCGCCGCGGCGCTGCGCGAGCGGCCGTCGCGGGCGCAGGTCACCGGAGTGGCGCTCGGCGTGGCCGGCCTCGCGGTCGTCGGCGCGGGCATCGGCGGCGAGATCACCGTGGCCGCCCTGGCGCTGTGCCTGCTGGCCGGCCTGTCCTGGGGGATCGGCAACGTGGTCTCCCGCGCGTCGAAGGCGCCCGGCGGCCTCGCGCTCACCGTCTGGTCGGCGACCGTGGTGCCTGTTCCGCTGCTCGGGCTCAGCCTGCTCATCGACGGTCCCGGCGCCGTCGGCCAGGGGTTCGCGCACATCGGCTGGCACGGCGCGCTGTCCACCGTCTACACCGCGGGACTGTGCTCACTTGTCGGCTACGCCATCTTCAACCGGCTGCTGTCCCGCTACCCGTCCGGGCAGGTCGTGCCCTGGGTGCTGCTCGCCCCGGTGGTCGCGATGGCCAGCTCATGGGCGCTGCGCGGCGAGACGCCGGGGACGGCGGAACTGGCCGGCGCGGCGCTGCTCGTTATCGGCGTCCTCGTCGCCCAGGGCACGCTGCGGCTCCGGCGGGGCGGCCGCGGCCATTCGCCTGGAGGCGAGCCCGCGGCGAGCACGCCCGCAGGACCGCTTGAGGCGGTCGGCTCGCGGTCATAGACGCGAGCGGCGCACCCGGCGCTCCGCCGCGCCGGCGTTTACTGGTCCCGCAACGGACACCCGCCTAGCATGCTGTCATGGCATCGCACGAGCGATATTCCGAGCCGTACCTCGGGGCCATCCACCAAGGCTTCCAGTTCGCCAGGGAGCTTGGCCAGCGCCCCGGTCCGCTGCACCTGCTCGTCGGCATCGCCGACGGCGACGGCCGGGCCGCGGCCGCGCTCGCACCCGCTGAGGGGCCGTCGCTTCGCGCGGTCCTGACTGAGGCTGCCGTTACCTTCGGCGAAGGGGTCGGCTACCTGCAAGTACAGGCGCAGGAGGCTGCCAGGTCCCTGGCGGCACAGTTCGGCAAGCCGCCTGCGCCTGGGCACCTGCTGATCGCACTGCTCGACCAGGGCGTCCCCGACGTCCTGCGCGCCCTGTCGCTGGCCGGCCTCGATCCGGCGATCGTCAGGCAGTCGGCCGTCGCGGCCGCCGGCGCGCCCGTCGGGCTGGCGCCGCTCACGCTGCCGCCGCCTGTGCCCGCGGGAACCATGGATCGTCCGGCCCTGCCCGTCGAGGAACTCGACGGGCGAGCCTGGCGCACGCTGCGCTGGCGGCAGGACCACCTGCCGCTCGGCAAGGTCCGCGGCCGTGGCGACCTCGCAGCCCTCTGCAACCTGGAACGATCCGCCGCGCTGCGCGTCGGCGAGCGCCTCGGCCTTGCCGACGACCAGCGCTACTCGCTGCTGAGCCGGCACGACGCCGAGGTCATCCGCCGCGCGGCGGATGCCCGTCCCGACCTCGGCCCCCAGCCGCGCCGGCCGCCGCTGCGCTACCGCCGCCGGAGGCGCTACCGCCTGCCATGGCTGCCTGCCGTCCAGGGCGGCTTGGCCGCCTGGCTAAGCAACCGCCGGGTGAGCGTGCGCGACCGCTGGTTCCGGCTGCGCACCCGCGGCAGCTACCGCGGCGCGCCGCAGGTCTAGCTCCGGTCCTAGTTCCGGCCGCGGGCGAATGCGACGATCTCCTCAAGGGACGGCCGGTAGCCGTCAGAGGTGTCCACCTCAAGAGCGGGAACGTCGAGCGATATCCGGTCGAACGCGCGCAGCTGGCGCAGGTACTCCGCCCGGTCCGCGGCATCCGGGTCGGCGTGCGCGCGGCGCACCGCGTTCCGCTCCAGGCGCCGCACGATCCGGCCGAAGGCGACCTCCGGGTCCGTGACGCACTGCACGATCCGCAGCCGGGCCAGTGGCAGCAGCGGGGTCAGGGACGGACGCCACACCTTGTCCTGGAAGGCCGCCTCCGCCACCGTCGTCACGCCCGCGAGCAGCAGCTGCTCGAGCACGCCGAAGAACACCGGCAGGGTCCGCATCGTCAGCTCGTCGCCGGCCGCGGGCACGAAACCCGGGGCGGCGGCGTGCACCATCCCCTCCTTGATCTCGTCCCTGCAGATCGCCGGGCAGCCCACGGCGCGGGCGATCTCATGCGCCAGCGTCGTCTTGCCCGAGCCCGCCGGCCCGCTCAAGACGATCAGTGTGGGAACAGGGGAACCGCGCATCCGTTCGGAGTATCTCACCCGGAAACCTTCGGTACGGTTATCCCGCTTGATGCGTGCGGGCGACAACCGATCGCTTCTCACCGGTATCGGGATATCGATATGCGACAGTTCCGAACGCTGAGCATCCGGGCGCTTGGCGTTGCCGCCGCGGCGGGGGAACACGCCGTCTACTGGGTGTACTCCCGGTTCCCTGACCACGGGTTCAGCCAGGCGCCTGTCAAGATCACCGGCAGCGGCGCCACCGGCCGGGAGGCGATCGACCCGACCACCTATGCCGGCGCCGCGCGGCAACTGGCCCAGGTGGCGGGGAACGCCCCGGTGATGGAGGCGCCGAGCATGCTGTACCGCAACGACCGGCTGTGGCTGTTCGTCGCCTCGGCATCGGCCTGACCGCAAGGCCCGCGCCGCGTTAGGGCCGCTGCCGCGGCGCCACGGGCGGCGCAGTTGAATGGCACCATGACGGATCAGGACGCACGCCGGCACGTGTCCATCGAGCGGACCGGCGGGAAGAGGTACAACGCGACGAACGAGCGCGGCGGGGTCATCGCCATCGGTGACGGCAGCAGCGTGGCGTTCACCCCGGTGGAACTGCTGCTCGCCGCCATCGCCGGCTGTACCGCGATCGACGTGGACGTGGTGACCACGCGGCGCGCGGAGCCCGTCTCGTTCCGGGTGGACACCGACGCGCTCAAGCTGCGCGACGGCGCGGGCAACCACCTCGAGGACATCGCGGTCACCTTCAGGATCGAGTTCCCTGAAGGCGACGCGGGCGACAGTGCCCGCGCGATCCTGCCGGACATCGTCAAGAAGTCCCACGACCGGCTGTGCACGGTGAGCCGCACCGTCGAACGCGGCACGCCGGTCACCACCGTCATCGCGTAGTGCGAGACAGCGGGACAGCCGCCGGTCAGGCGAAGTGGGTGCGCGGCCGTTCCTGGAGCTCTCCGTCCAGGTAGACGTCGGTCTTCTCGTCGTAGAAGCAGGCGAGGCCGGCGATCTTCTGGCTCTCCGGCAGCGGCGCCCGGTATGCCCAGACCAGGTCGGCGTGCGTGCCGTGCCCGGTGTCCACCGACCAGTAGCCCGCCGTGCCCTTGTACGGGCAGTGCGTCTGGGTGTCTGTCGGGATGAGCAGCTCGGTGCGGATGTCGCTGAGCGGCAGGTAGTAGCGCGGCGGCAGGCCGGTCTCGAACAAGATGACCGGGCGCACGGAGTCGGCGACCGTCACCCCGTCGACCTCCACCCGCACATGCCGGGAGCTGTGCAGGATGTCGATGCGGTGGTACGGGTCGCGGGGATGGGTGTAGACGGGCTCGTCTTCTTCCATCCATTCGTCCATCGCCGCCCAGTCAAACCGGACCAGGTCGCGGATCGCGGTCAGCGGCGAGTCCGGGTACCGCCTCGCCGCGCCCTCGGCGACGTGACCGTCCACCCGCACGTCGTACAGCTCGGCGTCGCCGCGGCTCGGCGAGTGCTCGGTCTTCCCCGTCGGTACCAGCTCCGCGGTCACGTCGCCGAGCGGCAGGTAGTAGGCGGGATAACGCGGGCCTTCCCAGACCAGCGACGGGTGGCGGGTGTCCGCGACGAGACGGCCGGCCAGGTAGGCGCGGACCCGCTTCCTGCTCGGTTCGACCCGTACGGTGCCGCGTGCTTTGGTGTCCATACCGGCACGCTACCTCGCCCTGGTTTGCCCGCCCGTGTGGCCGGCGGAGTTACAGTGCCCGGGGAAGCACGCAGCGATGGTTGGGAGGCCCGCATGGACCGTCGCCCGCTGATGGCGGTCACGTCCGTCACGATCGGCGCGCCAGATCCCCGCGATCTCGCCGCCTTCTACGCGCGGCTGCTCGGCTGGCCGGTCACCGCGACCGACCCGCCGCGGCCCGGCATGCCGCCGGAGGACGGCTGGGCCCAGCTGCGGCCGCCGCCCGGCCAGGAGGGCCCGACGCTCAACTTCGAGTACGAGGCCAAGTTCGCCAGGCCGGTGTGGCCCGCCGCCGACGGCGCGCAGAACGCGACGCAGCACCTGGACATCGCCGTTGGCGACCTCGACGAGACGGTGAGCTGGGCGCTCGCCGCCGGCGCGACCTACGCCG
>Ga0335085_10001977_pt1 | contig 40142 bp, 43 predicted proteins | sample Lox_Sample_45_FD_206712 | JGI IMG/M metagenome (GOLD analysis project Ga0335085, IMG submission 206712) | Soil microbial communities from Loxahatchee National Wildlife Refuge, Florida, United States - Lox_Sample_4.5 | ecosystem: Environmental > Terrestrial > Soil > Wetlands | place: USA...
ACTTCCTTGGGCAGATTCTTGTTTATTTTTTCAACCAGATTTTGAGCAAAAATCTTTGGACTATCCGTTTTAACGAGAGTCCAGTGTATATCGCCAGAATGAGTATCCAAAGCTTTAGCCATTTCTCCAAACATCACCATCGCAATATTTGTTGAATAATCACCATATGAAATATCTTTGGGGTGTTCAAAATTGATCATGGTTGATACATCAGCTTTAACACCGACTCCTGAAAGAGCTTCTTTTATTGCTTTTTCTAGTATTTCGCGAACCATGGCCATATAGTAGCATAAAATAATGCTATAATTGAATATATGGAAAACACATCAAAAACCACCGCAAAAGATTTCTTTTTGTACATCGGCATCTTTATCGGCCTCTATGTCAGCGTCACGAGCTTTCTCGTGCTCGCCTTCCAGATCCTCGACAACCTCTTCCCGCTTGTTGGCGAGTATGTCAGCAGCGGAGATGGATTGATCAGAAGCTCGATCGCCGCGCTCGTGATATTTTTCCCCGGATTTTTGTATCTCTCGTACTTGGCAAACAAAGATCTCAAGGCCATGCCGGAGAAAAAAAATATGTGGGTCAGGCGATGGGCCATCTTTTTTACGCTCTTTGCGGCGGGGCTGACCATTGCGATCGACCTCGTCACGCTCGTGTACCGGTTCCTCGGCGCAGAGGATCTGACACTGCGGTTTTTCCTCAAAGTTTTCTTTGTCCTTGCGGTCGCCATCGCCGTGTTTAGATCAACACTCGCCGACCTGCGGAGAACGACATTTGATTATGACAAAAAGATCAAAATAAAGATCATCCTCGTATCGATCATTTCTCTCGCGATGGTAGTCTATGGAGTGGCCATCATCGGTTTGCCGGGCGAACAGCAGGCAAAAATGTTCGATGCGCAAAGGATCAATGATCTGGAGAATATTCAAAATCAGATCGTCTATACCGAGTGGCAAAACAAAGGTACCGTGCCGGACAGCTTGAGCGCGCTCAATGACCCGATCAGCGGCTTTACCGTACCGACCGACCCGAGGACCGGCGCAGAGTACGACTATACGAAAATGTCCAAAAACAGCTTCGAGCTCTGCGCGACATTTGAAACAGTCGCGGGCACAAGTACCGCAAATGGAAATGTTCCGGCGCCGGCGCTCTATCCGGACCCAACCATGAACCAAAACTGGCAGCATGGCATCGGCAACGTCTGCTTCACACGGACGATCGATCCGACTTTGTATAAAGTGGCGCCGGCAAAATAAAAATTAAAAAAGCGGAGATTTTGTCTCCGCTTTTGGTCCATATACTTACGGCAAATTGAATGGTCCGTGCATTTCAGCCCGGCAATTCGGGTCAGGCTCCGGACAATCATTGTGTACCGGGCAATGTTCACTTACCCGGTAACTGCCGTGTTTTCCATCCCAATCCTTGGGAGGCGGATCCTCGCAATCGCACAGCTTTGTGCAAATGCACCTCGATCGGTCTCTCCTGCGGATCAGGAGAACTGCACTGACAATAAAAATTGCAAAAGGAATGACATAAAATCCCATGATATCCTCCCTTATTTTTGAGAACTATTCGCTACTGAAGATAGTACACCCGCTCAAAATATTGTCAAAATTATCCTTTTGAAAATTCCGCCGCGGATTTTCCCGCCACGTATCCGGTTGTCCAGCAGAGCTGGAGCGAATAGCCGCCAGAAGGTCGGTCAAAATCCAAAATATCCCCGATCAAAAACAGATTATCAAAAAGTTTCGATCTTATCTCTTTGAAATCCACCTCGGAGAGATCGACTCCCCCGCTTGAAATGATCGCCTTGTCATAGCCGAGAAGTTTTTCGACGGAGAGCTCGAATTTCTTGAACTTTTCCACGATTGCGATCCTTTCTGCTCGTTTTATTTCGCCCGCAAACCATTCGCCGTCCATGCTCATCGTTTCAAGGATTTTGGCATAGACCTTTTCCGGCACTTCCTTGAACACGAGATTTTTTATCTTCTTTTTCGGATTCGCCTCAAAAACTTTGATCATATGTTCATGCATGATATCAAGCCCGACGCCGGGGAAAAAGTCGATCGCCACCTTCACCGGCTTCGCATCCTCATAGTCATTGCCCTCGAGCAGGTCGCCGATCGTTTTGCTCATGTTGATGATCGTGGGTCCGGAAAGCCCGTCGTGGGTGAAAAGCACGCGGCCGATCTTTGAAACGATCTTTTTACCGTCATACCAAACCGACACGCCGACATCGGACAATGTGATGCCCGCAAGGTCGCTCACCCATTTTTCTTTCGTCGCAATCGGCACAAGCGACGGGTTCGCTTCGGCGACCGTGTGGCCGATCTCCTTGAGCCACGTGAAGCCGTCGCCGGTCGAGCCAGTCTCCGGATGCGACTTTCCACCCGTCGCGAGAATGAAACTTTTTGCTTTGATCTCCTCGCCATTTTCAAGAATTACAGAAATTATTTTATTTTTTGCTTTTTTGATATGCGATACGCCGACACCGAGCTTGAATTCCACTCCGCGCTCTTTGGCGGACCTGACGAGCGCTCCGAGCACATCGGCGGACTTGTCGGAGACCGGAAAGACGCGGAAATTATTTTCCACTTTCGTTTTGACGCCGAGCTTCTCGAAAAACCTGATCGCGTCGTTGTTGTCGAACATCGAAAACGGCGTGAAAAGGAAATTACCCTTCTTGCCGAATTTTGAGACGAGCGTCCTTTGATCCGGCTCAGCATTCGTCATATTGCACCTGCCGCCGCCCGAGATGAGCAGTTTTTTGCCCATGATCTCGTTTTTCTCGATGAGCAGGACCTTCGCGCCGCCTTTTGCCGCAATGCCCGCCGCCATGAGCCCGGCCGGTCCCCCGCCGATCACGACAACATCCGGAACGTTCGTTTTTGTTGATGGAGTTTTTTTCGCCATGGAAAAAGGTTAGCATGAAAAATACAAATCTGCTAAACTCGCTCACATGAAGATTGCCGTAGATCTCGACGACGTGCTGGGACAAACCATGCCGGCCATAATCGAGTTCCATAACAAAACGTATGGAACAAATTTCCGCATACACGATGTCAAAACCTACGATCTCTGGGACATTTGGGGCGGATCAAAAGAAGAAGCGATAGAAAAGATCGCGGCATTCCACACATCGCCCTACGGAGAAAACATCAAGCCGGTATCGGGAGCTTTGGATGGCTGCGTGTCGTTGAAAAAGAACAACGAACTTTTTGTCATCACTTCGCGGAGAAATGAATTCATACCGGAGACCGAACGGTGGATAGAACGCTGTTTTCCAAATATGTTTGCCGGAATATATTTTACCAACCATTTCGGCCAAGATGCGGCAAAAATAACAAAAGGCGAAATATGCGATAATCTCGGAATAGATGTCATGATCGAGGACAGCCTCAAATTCGCCATCGGCTGCATCGCGCCGGATAGAAAAGTTTTTCTGTTCGATCAACCGTGGAATCAAAGTGATGGATTGCCGGAGGGCATCACCCGCGTGCATTCGTGGAAGGATATCGTGGAGAAGATCGGAAAAATGCGATAAAAGAGTTCAAAAGAGCGGCGCCTTCGGCGCCGCTCTTTTGTGTTTTTATTCTCCTACAAGGATCTATGAAAGGTGCTTGAAAACATATCCTGCCATTTTCATCATATTGACCCTTGCCTCGCCATTAAAAACTTTTTTCAATTTTTCATCGGCAACAATGGTCCTTTTATCCTTCGGATCCTGAAGATTGTTCTTCTTGATATAGACCCAGAGCTCTTTGATCACTTCCGGGGCCGGCATCGGACCCTTGCCGACAACTGCCGCGAGATCGGCGTCGATCATCTTTGGAGCCATAAACTTTGCATTCGATTTTGCCATATGTATTACGCTTAAATTAATTGGTAATCGTTACCGGGAAAGCATAGCATAAAAGGGTTCTCTTGGGTACAGCCTCTCTGCACAGCCTATTTCCCCGTGCTGCCGAAGCCGTCCGCGCCGCGCAGAGTGCCGGACAGTTCATCCGCTTCGACAAATTCCATCTTCTCCTTCCTCTGGATGATCATCTGGGCGACTTTGTGCCCTTTTTCAAAGGTATAATCCTTATCGCTCAGGTTTATGATGCAGACGAGCATCTCTCCCCGATAGGTCGAGTCCACCACGCCAGCGATCGTCTTGATACCGTGTTTCATTGCAAGCCCGCTTTTGTCCCAGACGAGTCCGACGAATCCCTCGGGTATCTCCATCGCAATCCCCGTCGGCACGGCAAACCGTTCGCCGGCCTTCACCGTGGTATTTTCTATCGCGCAGAGGTCGAACCCCGCATCGTCATGATGCGCATAGCTCGGCATTTTCGCATCCTTGTGAAGTTTTTTGATCTTGAGGATCATATTTTTGTACCAATATTCTAGCATACCGCCGCTTGCTTGACTTCAAGGCGCCGGCATACTACTGTGGATGCGGATGTGCATCTCTGCCTTGATCAGTTGTTCATCATAGTTTGGGAAGGAGCTTCCATGCATAAGGTTGAACCAAAAATATTTCTGGTCGGGGAAACAAGGGTCGTTGAAGAAGGCCTTGCGGCCTATCTGCAACACCTCGGTGTTCCCGATTGGGTCACCGATGCGCCAAGTGACGTTGAGAAAATCATCGAAGTCATGGGGAGGCTCTGTTATCGGAGCTTCGAACCGGGCCTCAATAAGAATGTCACTCGAGTGCGCGAGGGTAACAAGGATTACGTGGGGAATATTTTGAAAACAAAGCACGGTTCGGTCACCGAGCACTCAAGCGTCAATTTTATCTTTGCCGATGTCAGCCGTGTCTTTACGCACGAGCTGGTGCGTCATCGCGCCGGTACGGCCGTCTCGCAGGAGAGCTTGCGCTTCGTGCGGCTTGATGATCTGAAACAGTGGTTGCCAACGGTCATTCGCGAAAGCGAGGAAGCGATGGAGATCTATGACGAGACCTTTAAACATCTTGAAGGTCTGCAGATCCAGCTTGCCAAACTTTTCAAACTCGATGATCCGGACGTGCCGTTTGCAAAAAAGAAGATCGTCACTTCGGCTATGCGACGGATCGCGCCGGATGGCCTTGCGACGACGATCGGCTGGTCTGCAAACGTTCGCGCCTTGCGTTGGATCCTGGAACTAAGGACTGACCCGGCCGCGGAGGAAGAAATCCGCTTGGTTTTTGGAAAGGTTGGTGAGATCATGCTCGCCCGCTATCCAAATGTCTTCAGCGATTTCACCGTCGAAATAGCCGATGGGTTGCCCTATTACAAGGCGGCTTCCAAGAAGATCTGAGAGAAGAAACAAAAAAGGCGTCCATGCGGGCGCCTTTTCTTTTTGCATCGTCATTGTTTCAAAGAGGTTTCCAAGATCGCTTTGAAATCATTCCAGACGGCATCGATCGGTTTATTGGCATCGATGATCCGGTGCGGAACACCTTTCATGAACTCCTTGAAACCTTTTTGCAAGGTCGTGTGGAATTCCATCGGGCGGTCCTCAAAATGATTCTGCTCCTCGGCGCTTTGCTGTTTCTTGCGGGCAAGACCGACGACCGGATCAATGTCGAAATACACGTAGAGATCCGGCGCAAACTCGCCTAGGTAAAATTCCCTCGCGAGCCAGAAAAACTTCTCGAGATCGCGAGCGCCCTGGGCGACGATCTGATACGCGAACGTCGACGAGTCGAACCGGTCGCAGATCACCATCTTCCCCGCTTTAAGGGCCGGTATGATGGTGTTCTTCATATGGTCCGCCCTCGCCGCCCAAAAAAGGGCGAAAAGCGTTTTGGCATCCGCCTGGCCAGCGCTCGGCGAATGCAGAATGAGATTGCGTATCTCTTCGGCATACGGCGAACCGCCCGGCTCCCTGGTCAGGACGACGATATCGCCGAAAAAATCCTTGGCGCGCTTGATCTGAGTCGTTTTGCCGGCGCCTTCTCCGCTGTCGACAACGATAAAAATTCCTTTTTTCATTTTGTTTCCCCCTCTGTGATTGAACGATTCCATTTCACGCTAGCACCGATCGCGGAAAAAATCCATACCGATCATTTCATATATTTTTGAACGATCGCATCCATCTGTTTGTACAGATCTTCAAGAGTGCCGTCGTTGTTGACCGATTCTTTTGCCGATTTCATGACCGTCGGGATCTGTCTGTCGGCCTCCGACTCATGATCGTGCAAAAATTGCTCGAACGTCTTTTTGTCATCTCCCGCATTTTCATTCCGCAGGACCAGCCGCTGAAAACGGATCTTCGGGTCGGCGTCCACGGCGATTAAAATGAAGTTTTCTTTGGAAAGCAAGTGGCTGATATCGGTCTCGCGGCGCACGCCATCGATGACCACGATATCGGCATCGAGATCCGCCGCTTCTTTGGCGATCGCCTTGGAAAGCAGGTCTTCGCCGAATGTCCGGCGCAGGACCGTGGAAACCTTTTGCAGATTTTCCCTGCTCGTCGGAACATCGAGTCGGTCGAGGACATCGCGCAGAATGGTGGAAAAACGGCAATCCTTCGCATGATATTTCTGTTCCAAATATTTTTTGACCGTGCCTTTGCCGCTTGCAAGCGGGCCGACGAGCCCGAAGATGACCTTTGCCATGTTATTTTTTTGGTGAATACTGCCGCGTCTTTACTCCCGCCAAAGAGAGCATTTTTTTGGAAGCCTTGACCGCGGGCGTCCCGTCGTATTTGTCGCTATCATAGATCACCTCGACAACGCCGTTCTGAATGATCGTTTTCGCGCATTCGTTGCAGGGAAAGAGGTTGCAATACATTCTACATCCGTGCGTAATATTGTTCGCATTATAAATGGCATTCTCCTCGGCGTGGCAAACGTAGGCATACTTGGTATTTTCATAATCGCCTTCCCGCTCCCACGGAAGAGCATCAGCGTCGATACCGCGCGGCCAGCCGTTGTATCCCATGCCGACGACGACATTTTGACCGTTCACGAGGACCGCCCCTGCTTGGGTGGAAGGATCTTTTGAGCGTTCCGCGATGAGAGAGGCCATGCGCATGAAACATTCATCCCATGATATGGAATCTTTCCTCGGTTGTATCATGAGTCCATTCTATAACTTCCCGAAAATAAGACAAATGCAAAAGGGCGGCTCGCTTCGCGAGCCGCCCTTTTGATTTTTGATCGTAAAATTTATTTCACCTCCACGCCCATCGATCTTGCCGCGCCTTCCACCATTTTCATGGCGGCGTTGATGTCATAGGCGTTCATGTCGACGAGCTTGCGCTCCGCGATCTCTTTGACCTGGGCTTTCGTAAGCGTACCGATCTTTTTGGTGTTCGGCTTGCCGGAACCTTTCTCCTGGCCGAGCGCCTTCAAAATGAGCTTGGCGGTCGGAGGGGTTTTGAGCACGAAGTCGTATGAGCGGTCCTCGTAGACAGTGATGACGACCGGCAACACATCGCCGATCATCGCTTTGGTCGCGGTGTTGAACTTGTTGATGAAATCGCCGATATTGATGCCGGCCTGGCCGAGCACCGGACCGACCGGTGGCGCAGGAACTGCCTTGCCCGCCGGGATCTGCAATTTCAACTTTTTCATTATTTTCTTTGCCATGTTTTTGTATGTTATGAGGTAATCAGAGGCCCAGTCAAACTAACAGAAAAGGCCCTGAAAGTAAAGTTAGGCCTTTCTGATCTGCAAAAGGTCGAGTTCGACGGATGTTTCGCGACCGAACATGAGGACCATGACGCGCGCCTTGCCCTTTTCGCTGTCGATCTCGCTGATCTTGCCTTCGAGATCTTTGAACGGACCATCCACGATCTTGACGGACTCGCCGACGGAAAATTCCACCGCATGGGTGACCGTGCTCGCGTCCATTCGTCCCAGGAGAAAGTCGATCTCCTTCTGGGTGAGCGGCACCGGATAGACCCCCGCGCCGACAAAGCCGGTCACGCGCGGCGTGTTTCGCACAACGAACCATGAATCATCGGTCACGATCATGTCGACGAGAATATAGCCCGGATAGATCTTTTCCTCCTCCTCCACCCGCTTGTTGCCCTTGATCTTGATCTTTTTCTCGACCGGAACGACGACATTGAAGATCTTGTCGTTCATGTTCAAGGAGTCGATCCTTTGCTTCAAATTCCTGGCGACGGCATTCTCATATCCGGCGTAGGTGTGGATCGCGTACCAGTGCCTGCCCTGTTCTATTGTTTGTTTTGCCATGGCGTATGTTCTATAAAATGATGCTCTTCAAACCCGATGAGAAGATAAAATCAAACAGCCCGAGGTATGCGGAAACAATGATGGAGATAACGATCACCAGTATCATAAAAATGAACGTCTGCCTTCTGGTCGGCCAGTTCACGTGCTTCATCTCCTCTCTCGTGTCGGCAAGATATTGCGATAATTTTGACATAGTTTTATGTTTCTTTAAAAAACCGCCCTTGCGGGCTTGCCGATAGAGTACCATAGAATACCGGCAAAATGCAAGAGGGCGCGCCGTACGGCGCGCCCTCTTGCATTTTACGCTTCTATCAAAGCCTTATTGTATCTCATACGTCACGCTCACATTTGAGGTGATCGTATTCTGTCCCGTCGGCAAGACCGCTTTCACGCTCCCGCCGCCCATCGCTGACGGCACCGCCATCGCATTCGTTGCATAGTAGATCGGCTGAGATTGATCTGAATACGCGACAATTTTCACCAGCTTCACGCCAAGAGACTTGGCAAGATCCTGCGCTTGCGTTCTCGCATCGGCGATCGCCGCATCCCGCGCCTGTTTGACCAGATCATCATACTTATCCTCGGTAAAGTTCAAACCGCTCATGTCGGTCACGCCAAGCGCGCCGAGGTCGGTCACAATGCCGGCCGCTTTGGTAAGGTCGCGGATCTTGATATCGATGCTGTCGGTCACATTGTATCCGGCAAGCACCTGATTGCCGCTCGGTATATATGGCATGTTCATCGGCACCGGATTGTTTACATAATTATATTGCGGGGAAATATCATAACCGGTCGTCTTGATGTCCGCTTCATCCACTCCATCCGCTTTCAATTTGGCGACGATCGTAGCGATCTTCGCATTGACCGCGTCCGTCGCCTTCCCGACGTCCAAATTCTCATTGGTCACCGAAAAAGAAACCTCCGCAATATCCGGCTTCACGGTCAATTCTCCCTTTCCGGAGACCACGATCGTGTCTTGCTCTCCATCTTTGTGACCCCTGCCACCTCCGACGGCATTCGCAACGACCGATGCGATGATGACCGCGATAATGACGATCCACACCATTTTCCAAACTCGCTTGCCTCCGCACATGCCGCACATGCCGCACATTTTTTCTTCTCCATTCATAATTTATATTGAAGTTATATTTGCTAAATCATTCGAGACCTTTCTGCCGCTTATATGATATCAAAAGGTTTTCAAAAAGAGAAACAACGGTCATCGGACCGACGCCTCCCGGCACCGGCGTAATGGCCTTTACAATGGGAAATACAGCCTTAAAATCGACATCGCCGAGCAATCCATCGCCGACCTTCGTGATGCCGACATCGATCACCACCTGTCCCTTCCGTACAAAATTTCTCGTGATCAGTTTCGGACGGCCTGCGGCGACCACAACGATATCAGCCTTTCTTACTTCGTCTTTCATATGTTTCGTCTGGCTGTGGCAAACGGTCACCGTGGCGCCCCTGTTCATAAGGGCGAGCGCAGTCGGCTTGCCGACAAGGAGCGACCTGCCGATGACGGTGACCTTTTTCCCCGCAAGCGGAATTTTATAAAAATCCAAAAGCGACAGGACGCCTTTTGTTGTCGCGGGCATAAAACCGCCGGGAATATTTTCCAAAAGGAAGCGAAGATTTTTGGAATTGAGCCCGTCGATATCTTTTTTCGGATCGATGGTTTCGATGACTTTGAGCGTATTGATCTGTTTCGGCAGAGGCAGTTGGACGATAATGCCGTTTATATTTTCGTCGGAGTTTAATTTTTCTATCTGCAATAACAGATGCAATTCAGAAGCGTGTTCATCAAGCTTGATGTGCCTGACCTCGAATCCGAGCTTTTCCCCGAACGATCTCTTCTGCCTGACATAGACCGAAGACCGCTCATCGTCGCCGACCTGGATGATCGCAAGCACCGGTTTCGCTTTGATTTTTTGCAACTCGGTCCGTATTTTTTCCGCAAGAATATCGCGGACCTTTTTACCATCTAAGATTTTCATAGTATTTTTGTACGCGGGCAGGATATTGATTTGAAAAGACTTACGGAGCAAAATTTTCAGCAGAAAATTTTGCGAGTAGAGAAGAAATTTTTTGACGAAAAAATTTCTATCGTGCTTTTCAAAATTAATATTCTGCGAGCCTTTACGATTTTAACCACCTCACAAATATACCGCACGGAAGCAAGCGCTTGCCTTTTGATTCCTCGATCGCAAGCTCGCCAAGCTCAAAACTCCCGCCATATTTTGCAAGAAGCGGCTTGAGCGCATTGTAGTATGCGATGGCGGAATATCCCGCCGCATAGCCGTTTATCAGGAAAAATGCCGGATCATCCGAGAGGATCTTGGCGCACTCTGTGAGAAGCGGCAGGAGATCATCCTCGATCTTCCAGATCTCGCCCTTGCCTCCGCGGCCGAAGGACGGCGGATCCATGATGATGGCATCATATTTTCCTCCCCGCTTTATTTCCCGCATGACGAACTTCCTCGCATCGTCGATGAGCCAACGGACCGGCATTTTGTCCAACCCCGAAGCCTCGGCATTTTCTTTCGCCCAACTCACCGCAGACTTGGAACCATCGACGTGCGTCACTTCCGCCCCCGCGGAAAGCGCGGCGAGCGTCGCACCGCCCGTGTAGCCGAAAAGATTCAAAACTTTCAATTTTCTACCGGCCTGCCCGGCCAGGGAATTTTTTATCTTTTCCTGCGTCCACTGCCAATTCGGCTCTTGCTCTGGGAAAACTCCAGTGTGTTTGAACGCAGTCGGCTTGATATTGAACTTAATCTCACCAAATCCGATCTGCCATTCATTTTGCATTTGCTCGTTTTTCTTTTTCCAAGTTTTTTTATTCGCATCAAAAACCGCGTCTGCATTTTTCCATTCACTTTCCGGCAACATTTTCTGCCACAGAGCTTGCGGGTCCGGTCTTCGTAAAACGTATTTGCCGTAGCGTTCAAGCTTCTCTTCGTTGCCGCTGTCTATCAGCTCGTAATCCTTCCCCGGCTTGGTGATGAGAGTTTTCAGTTCCATCGGTGTACTGTAGCAAAAAATAAGACAAATAAAAAGCTCGTTTTTTTCCGAGCTTTTTATTTTCATTTCACTTTCTCTCTTAATGAATAATTCCCGCCAAATGCAAGAGCCAGAGAAAGATCCCGAGCTCGACGAAAAACAGTCCGAGACCGACCGGAGATCCCCAGCTAAACCAGGATCCCCATGCTCGCCAGTTGCGCATTGCCCATTCTTCTTCCTTTTGGTTATCCTCGCGGTGCTGTTTATGCATCTGCGAAAGCTTGTCTATGAAACCCGTTTTCTCTTTTTGTTCGTCCATGATTTTTATTTGGTTTGTAATCCGACCTTTGGATAAACCCCAAAGATTGTGGACGGGTGCCGCTGTTTTTTGGATCGAGGTTCGTATGATCCCAGCCGATAAAGCACCGCTTATACCGTTTTGGCATTGTAGCAGAAAATTTATTTTATCCCAAATACCCTTTTTGCATTCTCCACAAGCTGTTTTTGGACAGTTTCCAAACTCTCGCCGCGGAGCTCGGCGATCTTTTTCACCACTTCGATGACATAGGCCGGTTCATTCCTCTTTCCCCGGTATGGAACGGGTGCGGCAAACGGCGAGTCGGTCTCGGCATGCATCATATTGAGTGGAATATTTCGCACAGCTTCCTGCGTTTCTTTTGCAAACGTGATCACGCCAGGAAATGAAACAGTAAATCCAAGTTTAATAAATTTCTGCGCCCAATCGCTCGTGCCGGTGAAAAAGTGAACATTGCCCCGCGCTTTCGGATAATTTTTCAGAATTTCATACGCATCTTCGTATGCTTCGCGGATGTGGAGCATCAAAGATTTGTCGTATTTGATTGCAAATTCAATTTGTTTGATAAATTCCTTTTTCTGCCTTTCTTTTTCCGCCTCAATATTTTCCGTCAGCTTGAAATGATCCAATCCGCACTCGCCTATCGCCACCACTTTCGGATGTTTGACCAATTCAGCAAAATCTTTTTCTTCAAAAACGAAGCTCGCATCATCCCGCGGGTGCGCGCCGACGCATGCCCAGACATTCTCATATTTTTCTGCGATCTTCACCGCCTCGCGCGAGCTTTCCAAATCCGTGCCGACGGTGATCGTCGAGACGCCGGCATCGCGCATTCGCTTCACCACCTCATCCTGATCTTTCCCATAATCAGCAAAACCAATATGCGAATGAATGTCGATATATTTGATATCCATACTAGTCTTTGCGAACAAAAAGCGGGGTTTCGGGTTTTTTGTTTGCTTTGATGAGTTTCTGGATTCTGGTTGCAGTTTCCGGCAAAAGTGGCTCCAGATAAACGGAAATCTCATGAACTCCGTCCACAAGCTCCTTGATTATTTCGATCGCTTTCTCCTTGTCGGTTTTCACAAGCTTGAACGGCTCAGTTTTTTGAATTTTTTCATCCAAAAGACCGATCTTTTTCCACACAAAATTGGATGCTTCCTGGAGATTGTATGCGTCGAAACATTTTTTGTATTCCTCCCCGAGCTCGACCCACTTCGTCTCGACCGGACCTTCAAGATTATTCTGTGCCATGGTCATGACACGGGAAACGAGATTGCCGAGACCGTTCGCCAGGTTTGCATTGTACGCGTCATGAAAACTTTTTTTTGTAAAAGGTGTGTCCTCGAACGGAGCGATCTCCTTTGCGACATAAAGCCGAAGGGCGTCTGTGCCGTATTCCTTCACAAGCTCGTCCGGCTCAATGAAATTTCCTAAACTTTTACTCATCTTTATACCCCCCTCTCCAGTAATGAAACCTTCAACAACAATCATTTTTGAAACAGGCAAATTTACCGACATAAGCATCGCCTGCCACATTGCTGATTGCTGGCGAAGATTGTCTTTGCCGCAGTATTGAGTCATTCCATTTTCTTTATTGTGCCATGTTTCAAACTTTTTCATATCGTCCGGCCAGCCGATCGCGGAAATATAATTGACCAGCGCGTCAAACCACACGTACATCACCTGCTCCGGATCGCCCGGCACCTCGATGCCCCACGGCATCTTTTCTTTCAATCGGGAAATGCTGAAATCTTGCAATCCCCGCTCGACAAAAGCTTTGATCTCATTGAGACGGTGGGATGGAATGACAAACTCGGGATTCTTTTTGTACAAATCCAAAAGTTTTTCGCCAAATGCGGAAAATTTGAAAAAGTAGTTTTCTTCGTTGATATGCTCGATCTCCAAATTCGGATGCAGCGGACAACAACCGTCGACGAGTTCCGAATTGGATTTCTCAAGCTCGCAGCCGACGCAATAATTGATCGTGTAATTCTTTTTGTAAATGTAGCCATTTTTATCGCAGAGTTTCCAGAATGCCTGGGCGGATTTGATATGGTGCGCATCCGTCGTTCTCGTAAACACCGCGTCACTCGATATGCCGAGAAGCGGAATGAGCGCTTTGAATTTTGCCGCATAATCATCAACATATTTCTGCGGACTGACACCGAGCTTTTCGGCACTCCTGAAAATTTTGAGCCCGTGCTCATCCGTGCCGGTGTTGAAAAAAACATCAAAGCCCGCGAGCTTTTTGTACCTCGCGATCATGTCCGCCCGGATCAATTCCATGGCAAAACCGATGTGGGGATCGGAATTGACATACGGCAGGGTCGTCGTGATATAAAAACGATTACGTTTTTTTCGCTCTCCTCGGCTCGAAAAAGAATCTTCTCCCGATAGATTCTTTTCGCTCGCTCTACGTCGGCGATAGAAATTTTTCGAGTTTTTTTCCGGCATCAGATTTTTTCGAGTTCTTCGGCCTTCTTCCAAAAGAGCACTTTGCGCTTTTCGATGTCATCGAGGAATTCCATGAGCGCCGAGACCATCGGGACGGCGAGCACGATACCGAGAAAGCCGGCGAGCTTGGCGCCGATGATGAGCGCGAGAATGACGAGGATCGGCGAGACGCCGATGATCTTTCTCACGACGAGTGGATAGATGAGATTGCTCTCGAACTGCTGGACGATGATATAGAGACCGACGACAAGGAGCGCCGCCGTCACGCCGCCGCCGACAAAGGCCATGACGATGGACGGAATGGAGGCGATGATCGGACCGAATACGGGGATGATCTCGAGCATGCCGGAGACGACCGCGAGCAGGAGCGCATTGTTCACGCCGAGGATGACCAGGCCGAGATACAGGAGCACGCCGACAAGGATGCCGAGCAGGAGCTGCCCTTGCATCCACTGGCCGATCTTCCTTTGCGACCGCTTCCAAAGATCGACGACATACTTTTCCTGTTTGACCGGAGTGACCAGGCCGAGGAATTTGGTCACGCCGTCCTCCTGGACGACGAGATAGAACGAAAGGACGATGATCAAAATGAAGGAAAGCAATCCGCCGAAGACCGTGCTGACGATCGTGATGAAGCCGCCGGTCGCGCTTGCGGTGATGCTCTGCACGCCCGCAATCAGGTCGCCGATACCGAAACTGGAATCGGTCGGATTTGTTTTTTGGGCCGCGTCCTTCACCAGCTGGCCCGGATTGTTGAGCTCTTCGGAAATATTCTGGACGGCTTTCTGGGTACCGGAAAGATCGGCGCTTGAGATATTGAGCGGGTTCCACAAGGTCGTCGAGTCGAGGTATTTCGGCAAAGCGGTCAGGAATGACGAGGTTTCATTGAGAACGGCCGGCACAAAGAAGAACATCAGTCCGGCGAACATGGCGATCAAACAGACATATGAGATGATCGCCGCGACGACGCGTTTTATCTTGAACCGCTTGAACCACTGGATGAGCGGCTCGATGCCGGATGCAAGCACGACCGCGGTCAGAACGACCAGCACGACGTCTTTGACATAAAAGAGAAACCAAAACAAAAGGACGAGCAAAATCCCTTTCAAAAAAGATCCGGGGGTGATGTTGACGACAAGTTTGGGAGCGTCTTTGGATTCCATAAAACGAATGATAACACTTAATCCAGATTTGTAAAAGAAAGGGCGTGCGGCAAAGCCGCACGCCCCGAATTCAGTTCCCCAATTCGCCCCAACTCGTGATGTTCAAGCCCCCCGACGGACCGGTCGAGAAATTCGGATTGGCAAGCCCGCTTTGATAGGTGACGACCGAGTTGCCGGAAAGCATGAGCTGGTTCGCCGTCGCTTCGTTGAGTGCCACACCGCCGGACAAGGAGATCGTGCCATTTTGCGCGTTCACAATAATGGCCCCCGAGCCACCCGAGATCGACACCGCGTCATTGCCGCCGCACGATGAACCTCCGGAGCAATTGCTCGTCGTCACGATCATGATGTAGCTGCCCGATTGCCCGTCGCCGTCCGCGCCGCTGCCGCCGGTAATGGCGACCATGCCATTCGTGACGATCAGGCCGCCGTTTGATCCGTATGATGATGCGAGTTTTACGTACGACCCTCCGTCAACGGTAACATTGCCGGTGACATACAGCGTCCCCGCGACCGTGAGTGTGCTGCCGCCCGTCACATGCAGATTGCCGTTGATCTCTTTCGGACCGATCGTCGCTGATCCTCCGCCTTGCAGGGTATAATCGCCGTTTTGCGTGCCGCCCGCCGCCGCTGCCGTTTCCCAATCGGTGATATTCGCGTTTGAGACCGGATACGATGCGGGCGACGGATCGTCATAGGATTGATCGCATGCTTTATTGTTGAGCGTATCGTTCTGGCAGCGGAGCGGTCCGGTGGCGTTGACGTATGTCATATTATGCGCCCATGCTATGTCGGTGCCGGTCGTGCCGATATTGATCGGATTGTATTGCCCCTCGCCGCTGATACCGTTGAAGAAACCTCCGAGAAATACCCGGAAATACATATCATAGCCGGTATTGCTCCAGCTGCCGCCGAGCGATCCTGTTTTGGACGTGCCATTCGCGTAGTTCGTATCAAGATTTGCGCCGGCAACATAATCGTTCGAGGCCGAGCCCGTCGATCCATCAAGCACGATCCAGTACGTCGAACCGACGGTGAGGGACGGGTTCGGCGAGAGCGCGATGTCCACCCAGTCGGAACTGGTCGTCACCAGCGAAGCGTTGAGCGGACCGGAAGCAACCACATCTCCGGCATTTCCGCTCGGCGAGCCGCCGCTGTCTTTTACGATCTTCACCGTGATATTCGCCGGCGTGCCGTTCTTTTTGAGATACAAGGAAACTTGCGTGATCGGCGAAGAGGTGGAAACTTTGAAACTCTGGGCGGCATCCTGCGTGCTCGCGGCATTGCCGAATGTGATCGAATTTGGCGATGATGTCGGCGTATCGTTCGCCTGATCCGCGGTCATGCTCGGACTGTTCGATACGATGGCGCTTCCGGTGATCGCGGAAGTCGGATTGGTCATGACGATACTGCCCGCCGAGTAGACGTTGCCGACGATTTTGCTTGCATTGAGCGTAATACCGCCCGTTCCGACCTGCACGCCGTAGGTAAAGGAGACGCCGGAACCTTGTTTGACCACCGTCTGGATCTTTTTATCGTACCTGTTCTCGTTTGATAGCGTCGTCAGCGTGATGCCGTTGATGCCGCTGAGAGATCCGGAGAGCGTCGTCGTCGCGCCAAAACCGGACAGCGTGATCGGCTCGCTCGTGCCCACGTATGAATTGAATGTGGCGCTCTTCAGCCGGTAGAGGACGTCCTCCACTCCCGATTCGGAGAGATAATAGCTCTGCTTCGCTCCCCAAATATCATCGGAGAGGAGGATCTGTTTGACGATCGGGGTCGTGAGTCCGAGAACGATCACGACCGAGACGAGCGTAAAGATGATCGCCGTAATGAGCATCGCATATCCCCTGTTCCTTTGTTGCCGTATTGTCGTCATGTCTCTAATATGAATCGCGCAAGACTGCCGTGTCATAAAACCACTGCGTCTTCGTCAGTCCGTTCGCCGACGCCGAGAGATTCATCTGGATCCTGACCGCCTGCGACCGGCCGGTGTTGATCGGCGTGAAGATCAAATTCAAAACCTTTGTGCCATTTGCGGTGATCGGTCCGACGAATGCCGGCGTCGTCGAACCTTTGCTCATGCCGAGCGCAAGTGAGCTCGTCGTCGCAAATTTGACGATGTACGGATTGCCGCTCGCGTCCACTTGATTGAGCTGCAACACGCCGGATTGGGACGGATACAGGACGCTGTTGACCGTATCGATGCTCTGCGAACCCCGGATCTCCCGCACCATGTTTTCCATGGCTGAATAGGCGGAGTTTCTGATGTTGGAGTCGGCGAATGACGCCCGGTTCGAGGCGAACACGACGACGAGCGATCGCACGAGGGCGACCGTGATGACCGTCATGATGGCAAGGTAGATGATCATCTCCACGAGGGTGAAGCCGCGGCGCGCGGTATTCTTTTGTAAGAAGAATGGTTTCATCAGTTTCCTATGATATTGGTCAGATAGGCGGACAATGATTTTGTCGTGAGTCCGGCTTTTGCCGTCCAAGAGACCGAAACGGTGATGCGCTTGGTGTTCGCGTCGGTCGTCCCGCCACTTGAAACAATGTGGCCGGTGGCGTCCCGATTGACGTTCGAAACGGTTATCTTTCTCGTCAGACCGTCGGTCGAGGTCGCAGTCGAGGTCGCACTCCAAAAACAGTTGGTCGATGAGGCGGTGTTGAACACCAGATAGTATGCCGTGCTCGTCGAGAGGGCGGTGATGTTCGTCCAGTTCGCATCGCGGATCGTCTTCATCGCCTCGATCCCCTCCTCGGCGAAATACGCCGCCTTTGCGGATTTCAGATTGTCGCCCGATGTGGAAAGGTACATGTTTGCCGCGGTGATGAGCGACGTAAGCACGACGGAAAAAATAAAGACGCCGATCAACACTTCGACCAGACTCATTCCTTTGTGAAAATTTGTTGTCCTCATGGCATGTTATTAATCGCGCTCGATGGCGCCCGTGGAAAATACCCGTATGGTGCTCGATGTCTGCGGACTCGCGACAAGATAGAGTTTGATCGTCCCGCTCGCGCTCGTATTGCCGTAGAGATTGTTGAAAATGATGTCCGTGCCGATGCCGGTCGACGTGCTGATCGCGATCAGATTGGAGAACGGATAGTCCGTGTTGCCCGTGCCATATGATCCTTCAAACGAGGTGACCTTGTTCTTGAAGATCCGCACGCCGAAATTGGACGCATCCTTCGACGACTGCGCCATCGAGTGGGCGCTATTGAGCACAGCGATGACCGAAAGCGTCGCCTTGTCGAGCGTCTGGCTGCCGGAAAGCTGGGAAAAAGAAAATGCGGCGGCGGCGGAAACGACGCCGACGATCGCAAGCACGATCATGAGCTCGAGAAAGCTGAAACCGCCGCGGGAACGACGTATTGAGAAAAAATTTTGTTTGGACGGGTGCATGGCGTGCATGTTAATTGATCGTATCCATGACCGAATAGATCGGCTTGATGATGGCAAAGGCAAAGAAGCCGACGGCGACGCCGATCACGATCATGAGGACCGGCTCGATGATCGTCGACATGTCCTTCGTCTTTTGATCGACCGAATTCTCATAGTACGTCGCAACCTCCATGAGCATCGCCGGCAGGCGGCCCGTCTCCTCGCCGACCGACATCATCTCTCCGACGAAATCCGGACAGACGCGGCCGTTGGCAAGGAAGACGCTCGAGATCGTTTCGCCTTTTTCCACTTTTACGCTCGCATCATGCAGGATATCCCTGAAAAAACTGTTGCCGACGACGTCCGAGGTGATGAGGATCGCCTTGTCGAACGCCACGCCGGAGGAAAGGAGCGAGGAGAGCGTCCGCGCGATGCGGGCTGAATTTGTTTCTTTGACGAGATCCCCGATGACCGGCAGTTTGAGCGAGAGAAGGTCGATCAGCCGCTTGCCTTTCTTTGAAATGGAGGCGAAATAAAAAATAAGGACGATGGCAATGAACGAGGACAGGGAAAGAAGGATATGATTTTTCAGGAAATCGCTCGTCGAGATCAATATCTGCGTCACGAGCGGAAGCTGCACGTTCAGGCTCTGGAACGTCGCGGTGATCGTCGGCACGACATAGATGAGCATCAGGACGCCGATCAGCACCATGAGCGAAATGATGATGGCCGGGTAGATCATTGCCCCGATGATCTTCTTTTTGAGCTTGTAGACGCCTTCCATCTGCTCGCCGATGATCGCAAGGGACTCTGAAAGTTTTCCGCTCTCTTCTCCGGCCTTGACCATCGAAACGAACAGATTGGTGAACACGCTCGGAAACATCGCCGCCGCGTCCGAGAGCGTCTGGCCTTTCCTGATCTCGGCCTCGATGGAAACGATGATGCTCTTGAAGCGCTTGTTCTTGATCTGCCGCTCGAGGACCGAAAGGCTTTTTGCGACCGGGAGCCCGGCGTCGATCATGTATCCGAGGTTTTTGGTGAAAATGATCTTCTGCTGTTCCGGCACTCCGCCCAAAAACGAGGTCATGGAATCGAACCAATGTTCCTTATGGTCGGCAAGCGAGGCGGTGACGAGCGTGCTGCCCTCCGACTTGAGCTCGTTGTAGAGGGAAAACTTGTCCTTGGATTCCCGGATCCCTTCGTAGACCTCGCTATTTTTTCCGATCGCTTTGAATTTGAATTTTTCCATATGCGGTCTATTCTGTCACCACGCGGAGGACCTCTTCGATCGTCGTCAAACCCTGGACGCATTTGAAAATGCCGTCTTCGACCATGGTGATCATGCCTTCTTTTTTGGATTGGTTCTCGATATCCTGCGAGGTCGCGCCTTTCATGACGAGGTCCTGGATCGCCGGAGACATTTTCATCACTTCGTGGATGCCGATCCTGCCCGCAAAACCGTCCTTCGCCTCCGCGGAATCCACCGCTTTGTAAAACGGAATGTTCGTCCAATCATCGCTCTTGCCGACGATATTTTCCTCTTTCAACAAGGAAAGGACGCGATCGAGATCGACGATCTTGGCGAGCGAGGCGAATTCGGTCTTTGATAGCACATATTTTTCCTTCGACTTTGCGAGCTTTCGCACGAGACGCTGACCCATGACCACATTGATCGTCGAAACGAGCAAAAACGGCTCGATCTTCATATCGATGAGTCTCGGCACGCAGCCGGCAGCGGAGTTGGTATGCAGGGTTGAGAGGACCAAATGTCCGGTGAGGGCCGCGTTGACGGCAAGCGATGCGGTCTCATTGTCGCGGATCTCTCCGACCATGATGATGTCCGGGTCCTGCCGCACGAGACTTCTCAAACCGTTTGAAAATGTGAAGCCGATGTCCGGTCGCACCTGGGTCTGGTTGACCCGCGGCATCTGGTATTCGATCGGATCCTCGATCGTCGCGATGTTCACGTTCGGCGTGTTCAAAAGTTCAAGAATGGTGTACAGGGTCGTCGTCTTTCCGCTTCCGGTCGGACCGGTCGTGAGGATCATGCCGTTCGCCCGCCGCATCGCTTCGTGGATCCTCTCCAGATTGGTCCCGTGGAAGCCCATGGATTCGAGGGAATACGCGCCGACATTTTCGCGCAAAAGCCGCATGACGGTCTTCTCGCCGAAATACGTCGGAATGATGGAAACGCGGAACGAAACCCCCTCGCCGTTGATCTCGATCTTGAAGCGTCCGTCCTGCGGAAGCCTTTTTTCATCGAGCTTCAGGTTGGAAAGCACTTTGATCCTCGCAGTAATGCTCGTCGCCGCCGCTTTCGGCAGGACCATCGCATCGTGCAAAATGCCGTCGATGCGATAGCGGATCAAAAGGTCGTTCTCCATGCACTCGATATGGACATCGGATGCGTTTTGCAAAATGGCGTGCTTCAGGAGCGTTTCCACGATGCGCACGACCGGCAGGTCCTCGGCCATTTTTTTGAGCGACGCCTCCTCAAGCTCGGTGCCGGACACGCCGACCGTTTTCAAGGCCATTAGATCCTTTTGGATCAGATCGCCGAACTCGGCCTTCAAACTCTTTTGGTATTGCAGGATCGCGCTTTTGATCGACTCCGTGTCGGTCAGTCGCGGAAGGATCTTCAGTCCGACTTTTTTCTTGATGAACTCTATCGACGACAGATCGTTCGTGTCGAGCATCGCCACTTCGAGCGAATCGATATTTTTCTTGAATGCAATGATGTTGTATTTCCTTGCGATCGGCTCGGGAATGAGCGAGAGGACATCCATATCTATCTTCTGTCCTTTCAGGTCCACGAATGGTATGCCGAAAACGTACGCTTGCGCCCGGCGCAGATCGTCCTCGGATATTTTTCCTTCGCTGACCAGGACCTTTTCAATGGAGTCGTTCAACTCGCCTTTTTTTATCCGACTTTCTATGTCGTCATACTCGCTCCGGGTGACAAGGCCCGAATCAATGAGAAATTCTTTGAGCTGCTTTGGTTCGATGTGCATGTTCGGGCTTTATTATACCAGAAAATAGGGATTTCTGTGAATATTCCAGTGCTTATTCACCAATACAGATTTGTGATACTATCTACCATATGTCTCAAAGGCAAACCCTCATCATTATTCCGGGCTTTGGGGAATCAAAAAAGGATGTAGCCTATACGATGCTCAAAAAAGAATTGGGTGGTTTAGGTTATAAAATTATTTTTCATACACCGAAGTGGAAAAGAAATACCGTACAGAAATGGCTTTCAGATTTTGATAAATTTTTTCAAAAATATAAAAAGAGAAAACCTATTGTTCTTGGATTCTCCTTCGGCGCTTATGTTGCGTTGTTATCTGCAACAAAATTCATCTTTTCAAAATTGATCCTGTGTTCCCTTTCACCGTATTTCAAGGATAATATAAAAAATCTTCCCCCTCTTGCCTATAAAATACTCGGACAAAAAAGAATGCGTGCCTTTAAACAGCATGACCTACCCAAAAATATAAAAATACCGGCAAGATTTCTCGTTGGGGATAAAGACCTGAACATTGTTATAAAAAGATCCATTTCAGCTTATAAAAAATACAAAGGAAATAAGAAATTGGTCATTATAAAAGACGCTGAACACGATTTAAATAATCGAGACTATATAAAAGGAATAAAAAAAGCGCTCCTTTCTTAAAGAGCGCTTATCAGTGTGGCTACAATGGCTTGGGTTATTTCCTCTTGTATATTATCGGGGAAAAAACCGTACCAGTCGCCACATGGATTTAAATCAATGAACGTATGTTTACCATCTTGATCAACGAGAAATTCCGGAGCAGACATCTGCAAATCGAGACGACTCATCAGAAGCAATAGCTTGTCAACAATTTCATTTGGCAAACTGTAGGCCTTCCAACAAACATCTTCTCTTTTCACTTGGTTAAGATACCGAAAATCGGAAATTTCCTCTTTTTCCCATGCAACGGACCAAATTTTTTTACCTACACAAAAACAACGAATTTGCAATTTGGCCCTAATCAAGGTCTGCCACTGCCATGGATATCCATCGAAAATCATTTTCTTCTTATCAAATTCAACGATGCCTGTGAGACCCACTTCTTCACAAGTATCTTTATTGATTGATAACCTGAATGGAAAACCAAGAGGTTTTTTACAAACATCAAAGTTTCCTTCGGGAGGAAAAAATGAATTTTCAGTAAATACCGGCACGGACAGACCAAGTCTTCGCGCAAGAGAAAATACGTAGGGTTTAGAATCCCCTCTCTCAATATTTTCGTTTTTCCCCGGCAACCATATTGCTTCAGTAAAAGCATGTCGGAAATCCAAAAGCATCTGGCTTAAGGAAAATCGATATGAATTTGGGTAGATGATATGTTCTGGAATAGCAACAATGGCATCCGTCCTTATATTATTTGCAATGTAGATCGTTTTAGGGGAAATTTTTCTACCAAGAAAAGATGCTGTTAAGCCATGCTCGGATTCGCTTATGGATAGATCGTGCTTAGAAAGTTTGTGAAAATCAATCAAAACATTCTCATGTCCCAACCGTGTAAGAAATTCCGAAATCTTTTTTGATTGAAGACTTTCTCCGATCAAAGATCCTAATAATATTGCTATCACGCGTTCCTCCCTTCTTAAACAAATAGGATTTTTATAGGGTGATGACTACCTGCATTTTTACAGATAGTCACCATGTTAACCCTTTTACGTCATCCGCCGATATAATACGTCCTATCGGAAGAATCCGCGGTCGAAATGCTTACAACTGGCGTTTCCTTCAACATGATGAGCTCCTTTCCTCATTAATTTTGACAACGAACAACAAAATAATTAAATCATATAAAAATTAAAAAGCAAGGCACTGATAAAATGGATGTGATAAAAAAATAGACCCGCTTCCTTGTGGTTGCGGGTCTAAAGTCGCTATAACAATTGTATAAGTTGCTCCGCCTTTTTCTCGGCAGAACTTATATAATCACGATAGCTGGTAATCTTCGATAAAATACCTCCTTCTAAAACGTACACGCTATTCAAGTTGGATTTTTCGAGAAAATACCGGTCGTGAGATATAACGATCAAAGTCCCCTTGTAGCTACCAACCGCCTCTTCAAGAGCTTCTAGAGCCTCAATATCGAGATGGTTAGTAGGTTCGTCAAGAATCAACACATTGACTGACAGTACGGAAAATAATGCCAATAAAAGACGAGCTCTACCTCCAGGACTCAAGGTACCGATACTATTTTTCATCTGCCGTTCACTGAAACCAGACTTGCTGAGTTTGGCATATACGTCTTGTTCACGCATGTACGTTTTTGATTTTAAAAACTCAAAAAGGGACATGTCTCGCGGAAGGTTTTCGTGTTCTTGCATCAAGTTACCTATTTTGATACCTGAACCAATTTCAACTTTCCCGTTCAGAGGAACAATCACGCCTGTTACAGTTTTCGAAAGTGTAGATTTTCCAGACCCGTTAAAACCCATAATACCGATTCTATCCCCATAATCGATATTGAGCGATATTGGACCTATTCGAAAATTATTCGGATAACCCGCAATCATGTCTTCCAAAACGATATTGAGAGATCTGGAACTTTCTGAGGGATTGATGACAATTTCAAATGGTTTTCTTTCAAATGGACGTTCAACTTTTTCCATTTGTTCGATCCGTTTTTCAATTGTCTTGGCAATCTTGGAAGATTTTCCGGCACGATCCCTTTTGGCACCACGGGCAAACTTATCATTATCTCGCCCCACAAATTTTGAACCGTTTTCAGCGCCAACCCGTTTTTGTTGGGCACTGCTTTTTAAACGGTCAATTTCTGCTTGTTGGATTCGATAACTTTCTTTGTTTGTTTGCAGTTGCTTTGATATAGCTTCCAAATAAGCACTGTACGTACCATTGGAAACTTGTAGGGTTTTGGTGTGCCAATCGATCTCAAATATCTTCCTCACGATCTTGTCTAAAAAATATCTATCATGAGAAACGATGATGCATGCAACATTGGAATCCTTCAAATAATCTTCAAGCCATATCAAAGCTGGAAGATCAAGATTATTTGTTGGCTCATCTAAGAGCAGCAAATCAATTCCTTTCAGTAGAATACCGGCAAGAGCAACTTTGCTCTTTTGTCCGCTACTGAGATCCGATAGTTTGTGATGAAGTCCAATGTGTACCAAACCAAATCCAGATATCAATATCTCAACTTTATGAGCAAATGAATATCCTCCCAAGCGCTCATATTGTTCCTGAATTTGATTATACTTCTGAGATTTCCGGGGATCATCTAACTGACTTTCCAATGTTTCCATTTCTTGTTCAAGAGATGCAATTCCAGAAATCCGACGGAGATATTCTGAGATTGATTCATCACCAAAAAGACTTGTATCTTGGGGCAGATAACCGATACAAGTGCCTTTTGCAACCTCAAGTGAACCCTCGTCCAGTTCTTCCAAACCTGCGATACATTTAAGTAGCGTTGTTTTTCCAGTACCGTTCGTACCGACTAAAGCAACCTTTTGTCCGCCCTCCAAGGAGAATGAGATATCGGAAAAAACAGCAAGAGAGCCATAATATTTACCAATCTTTTTTGCAGTTAGCATGGCCATGATCCTTTCATTATTCTTTTTGATCGTATCACGTTAAGGTACAGAAATCTCTGGTCACCATACAATAAAATTCAGAATATATCAAGCGATAAAATATATATCCTTTAATCTTTTAAACAAAAAATCATGCGGCAAGGATGAGTTTTTATGACAGAGATGAGGCGTTGAAGATAATTCCTGCAAACCCGTATTTCATTTCGGAAGATTACGGTACCGGATCGACCATGAAGGGAGATCTGAAGACTTGGTACGTATTTCATCTGCTCTACATGAAATCATAGAAAGGAACCTTATTTTAGGCCATTAAAAATAGGTTGTGGATAATGCTTGACAAGCTTTGCCTTTCTGGTATAATCTTGACAGGTAATAATGATTGTGGGGATGTAATATAAGCCCCAGGATCAAGAAAGGGGGATTCCCATGGAATTCTTCAAAAAGTCGTTCTTTATCATGTTGTTTGGCCTCGGGTTTATGCAAGTGGCGTGTACGCAGGGTAATCTCCCTTCCGCGCCTCAAGCATCCCAATCACCAGTTGTAACGCCTGTCGCAACACCGGTGCCGACGCTTTCGCCGACACCAGTGCCGATGGTCAATGTTGCCTTCTACATAATCGTAAACGGCAATGTTGGTTCCGCTGTGGTTTCATATACTGCGGGTGGAGTGACGGTAGCTAATACCGTTAATCCGACTGGAACACTTCAGTCAGTGGCAAGTTTCGACGTCCCAACTGGCACTATGGTATCTGGGCAGTTGAGCTTCACGTCCGGTCCTAGTGGCGGTGATGAGATGTACATGTACGTCAATGGCGTACCTTTCGCGCAGGGCGGAGGAACCTTTGGTTCTGGTCCGGTCGTCACTAAAATAAACCCGCAGCAAGTTTCATAATAACAACTCTTCGGGTTTTCAAGGGTTCGTTCATTCATTTGAACGAGCCCTTTATTTTTTACCTTAATTTTTATAACAACAAAAAACATCTCATTATTTGAGATGTTTTTTCATAATTTTCGCTATATCTCCTGATTCGTTCCTTGATCAAGGATGACCGTGGTGCTTGCAACACAGCTCGCAATACTCCCGACAGCATCGCTTGTCGTCGCATATATGAGCTTCGGACCAACGGTAGTATAGATATTCGTCACGGTGTTGCTATTGCTGCCAAGTATCGTTTTAGTGCCGGACCATGTGGTATTGGTACCCGTCCACGTCGTGCTTGCGGGGGTGAGAGAAGTGTTCAGAGTCCACGTCATTTGCTTGTTCGCGTAGACTTGATTGCCGCTCGGACCATTTGTCTGGGAGACGGAGCACGAAGTGACTACCGGGGGCAAGGCGCACAAGCTTGGACTGTATGATACCGCGCCCGGGCTTGAAGTGGAAGATTGCAGTCCATTCGCCTCTGCTTTGATCTCATATGAATACGTGGTGTTGCTGAAAGAATAACTATCGTTATATGTCGTTGATGCCCACTGATCCTGGATGAGGACATACGGCGAACCATTGATACTGCGATAAATGGCAAAGGCAGGAGCATTGCCCGGCGATGTCCAAGAGACATTGATTTTACATCCGGATTGGACCGGGTTGACATTGGTTGGGGTCTGCGGAGCCACACCCACTTGTACCGTTGTGGAAGTGCTGTTAGTTCCATTCGGTCCACTCGCGGTAAGAGTAAACGTAGTGAGTTGACTCATAGGACTAGTATTAGCGCTTTGGCTTACATTACCAGTTCCGTTTGCTGAATATACGTTTGGAACAGAAGTTACCGACCAAGAATTGGCGTTCTGGGTACTATAGGTCAGATTTGTTTGTCCACCAACATTGACAATTTGTGGGTTGGCGGAAAGAAGAACATTCGGAACGCCATTCACCCCCACGGCGACCGTGCTTGTCGATTGTCCATTGCCATTGTTGTTGCATCCGACCGCGAAAGTGGTGGTTCCCGTCAGATTGCCCGACATATTGAAGCGCTTGATCAGGTTGCCGCTATAATCTGAAGCGTACAGATCGCCGGAGGAATCCATGACCACACTTCTCGGATTGCCCAATCCGCCGCTCAGCGAGAAAAGGTACGTGGAGGTACCGTTCGTCTGGCCAAATACGTCAATATGGTCGTTATCTGCCACATAAATATTTCCGAGAGAATCAAGGGTGATGCCAAATGGCGCGGTGAACTGTCCGTTGCCGGAACCCGCAGATCCGAAGTTTGCGATAAGATTCCCGGAAGAATTGAACTTATCAACTTGTCTGTCGCTAAAATCAACGACATAGATATTGTTGGAAGAATCGATGGCAATGCCGGTCCCGTTTCCCGGGGTCGGAAATTGGAAATTGTTATATACATATGTGCCGCCTGAAGGGACAAACTGTTCAACGCGGCTGTTGTTCGTATCCGCCACGTACAGCCGGCCCGAGGAATCAAACGCAAGGTCATAGGGAGTATCGAACAGCCCGTTGCCCGTGCCCGGTCCTCCGATCGTATTGATGAGAGTTCCGCCAGGATTGAATTCCTGAATTCGGTTGTTCCCCGTATCGGCCACGAGAATATTGCCCGAAGCATCCACCGCAACACCGTACGGATTTTTCAAATTTATTGAAGAACCGATCGTTTGGAGAAAAGCGCCGGAAGGACTGAATTTTTCGATCCTGTTATTGGCAGTATCCGCCACGTAAACATTTTTGGAAGAATCGAGGGCAACACCGAACGGATTCGCCAATTGGCCATTGCCGGATCCATATGAACCAAAGATGATCGGCGACGAAGTGGCGGTCGAGAGAACCGCGTTTGTGCTCATATTTCGCACCGAACAAGCCGTCATGCCCGTCGAAGTCCATGAAAGATTGGTCGGTGATCCCAATGGAACCGGATTGGGAGAAGCCGAAATGGAAGTGCCGGTTACAGTGACGGTCACGCTCGCCGATCCTGTCGGCGCCCAGAAACCGCAATAGACGGTAAAGGTGCTACTATGGGTAAGAGGACCCGAGGAAACGGAACCCGATGTGCCCGCAGATTGATGCACCATGACGCCATCCTGCCAAATGTCGCACGAATTTGCGCCCGCAGAGTTCCAGGAGATGGTGGTTGACTGGCCCGAAGAAACTGCGCTTGCTCCGGCGGATATGGAAGCTTTTGTGGTAAAAGCGCTTCCGCCGCTAGCCCCTTGACTTCCTATGAAGTTCAAGTGATAAAAATTATTACTCGATCCATTGTCTCCGAGGACAACTCCTGAATTGTACACGCTGCCAGGATTTTTCGGCCATATGAGCCATGTATTGCCGGATCCATCAAGTCCGCCCGAAACCGACACTCCATAAAAAGAACTCCATGCACCGCTGCCATCATGCCACATCAGGTTTGGAGCGCTATTTCCCCCGATATATTCGCAGATGAAATATCCGGAACCGTTGCCGTTAGCATTTGCGGCAGGATCAACAGTGCCCGGATAGCACGTATTCGCAAACGCGGTGTGTCCAGAAAAACCAAAGCTCAGGACCAAAACAATTCCGATCAAGAGTGCCGATACGGGCGCTTTTTTCTTCATCCGCTTCATAATGATGAATAGTATAATGAGAATGATCAAAATCAAAACGCCCGCGAGCAACATGTTGCCCAATGACGGATTCATGTATTGCGCCGGAGTGATCATGGCGAACGTTTTGGTATCAAGCGTTTGCGCCGAACCGTTCTGATCTACTGCTGAAAGGACGATCGTCGCCGTCGGGTTGGCGCAATTTCTCATGATCTGCAACCGCATCGGTAGTACGGCAGCGCCTGAAGTCGAAGTGGTTGTATTTTGCGCCGCGCAAGCATTGCCCTTGCCATCCATCAACTGGGTGGCGAGCTGGAAACGAGTCCCTGTAGGAAGCAACTTACTACCCGACAAATACGCGCTGAAAGTTGTGGTGAGGAGAGCGGTATCGCCTTCTTGATATATGCTTTTATCAAACGTCGTTTTTTGTATCGTGCCGACAAGACCGCGCACATCGTATCCGAGCGAAACCGTGTTTGAAAGAGCGCCGCCATCCAAGGACGCGAGAGCGAAAGAAATATAATAATGCTGAGGCGAGGACTCATTTTTCACCGGAATGACGACAGTGTTCGTTCCGTTCTTCAGCGTGATCGGCTCCGCCGGCGTGCTTGTCGATACGGTCGCGCCGAATTCATTTTGGATCTTTATTTCAATGACCGGTGTAAATGAAATGCTCTGTGGAAATGTACTCATAACTGCGCAGCTGACCGAGAGAGTGTCGGTGGCCGACGCAAAAGCAATGGTATTGGCCTGTTTGTTTCCGGATACGAGCAATGCGCATGAATCCGGAACGATCTCGAGGCTCGGCTGCGTCGTGGATCCAACAGTTATTTCCTGCAGAGCGGTCGAACCGAGCACGGCACCGCTTTGATCCGCGACGATCATGGCCAACTGATAGCTTCCCGCGGGCAAGAGCGGAGAAATCGCATAGTTGATCGAGTCGTTCACGCTCGCATTCGCATCAAGGGAAAAATTCCTGCTGTAGACCTGTTCGTCAACCGGTGCACCGTTCTTTCCCGTTGTCGAAAGGATAAGCCCGTATCGCACATCCGGCTCCGCGCTTCCTTGATTGTTCAGGGCGAACGATATTTTGAAAGACCGGTTGCCGAGAGAAGAGACAACGATATCGGAAATGCTTACCGGCACGGCCGAAATGGTGGAAACGGATGATGTTCCGTAAGATTTGACCTGGTGGGTCGGAGCGCTCGGCATATTTTGCGCAAAAACAAACGCCGGAAGAAAAAGAAGGGGAGCGAACAGGGCGAGAAGTGTTTTTTTCATATATGGATTTAGATAGTTATATAAATAATACCGGACACGTGGAAGCTACTTTGTAGTATATCAAAATAGAAAACAAATAAAAAGGAATTGTTGACAATAAAAAAGCCCGATTTTTCAATCGGGCTTTACGAACAAATAGAGAAAATTCTTATGGCACCACATACGATGCCGAGCCGTATCCATTTCCAGTGGTTACGCCTGAACCGTTCACCACAGCCGTATTTCCGATGGAAGTTGTAACAGCGCCCCCATTTGATATGGTCATGGTTGTAGAACCAGAAGCAGGATCATTGTAGTATGCCGTTACGTATACCGCCACACCGCTACAATATCCCTGCGCAGACGATGCAAATGGCGGGGCCTGTGTCACAGCTGCAAAACCCGTCGATGGACTGCCGTATTGAATGACCACCTGCCTCGCCGTATCACCGGTGACTCCAAAACTTATGCTCGTCTGCGTAGTACAAGGCGTCGGACTTGGCGACGGACTCGGTGACGGTGTCGGCGTGAGCGTCGGACAAGTAGGACAAAGGGTTTCGGTGGGTGTGGCCGTTGCTTGAGGTGACCCAGGCGACGATGGCCCGCTCGTGGTCGGTGTAGGTGTCGCCGTCGGTCCTTGCGGACCAGAAGGCGAACTGCCGCACGAACTCAAGCCCAGCCCGAAAAAAACGACAACCACCGTCAGAACAGCAAAAAGTAACAACTTTTTCATTATTTCCCTCCGTGGAAATTTTTCTCCGTTTTTATTGTTTGACAAAAGAGTATCAGTTTTTACAAAAAAACCGCTACTGACATCCGATTTTATGCTACTTTATATTTAAATGTTTGTCAATGATGCGATACAGTTCAATATACCGTGATCATTTCAAAATATAATGAGTGAAAAATATGCCACGTTTTAAGATACTCTGTCATTGCCGGATCCGAGATCAAGCAACGATCCGTTGTGTTTTAATAAGTTTTCTTTTTGCAATTTTTGGAACAGTATGATCATAAATTGAAACCATTTAATCAATGATCTTCCCTAATTCTTTCTCCAAAGCATCAAGATGTCCTCTGCCGTAAACGACGAAAATATCTTTTCCTAACTCCCATGCCTTTTTTATTGCTGACAGCAGATATTCATTCCTTATTTTTGTTCGAAAAGCAACAATAGTATTTACTATCGTATCATTTTTACGCGGATCTGAGATAGACTGGAGAAATTCTCTATCACTAAGTTGTTGTTCACTAAATAATTTTTTGTGCTGATTATAAAACCAGGAATTATTCGCCACAAAACCATATATGCTTGAAAATTTTATCTCTCTGTTTATAGATTTAAACAATACTTCATTAAAATCTGACTGCCGTGAATAGTTGTACCATGCGGCAAGATTTTGAACGATAAGGGCATAAGCAACATTTTGTGGATCAAAAAAAAGACAGAGAGCTTTGCGCTGTTCTTCATTGGTTGGTTCAGGGCAGACACACATACTATTAGCTTTATAGGCTAACCATTGTGAAGCTCCAACTTCACCACGCTGTTTGATCGAATCTTCATACGATAGCGGTACTTCTCGGACCGAGCCCTCTGTGAACACGATACGATCTCTTCTAGAAGAGCTTAGAAATTCGTTCCAAAATTTTTCCAATTGAACAAATTGAATATCAACAGGACTATTAGTATGCCTCACACCCAAAAAATATAAAACCTGCTCGGTAGAAATTGAACTTATTTTCAATATTAAAATGTCTTTTGATTCTTCTGACATACGAAGATAAGCATTATATTACCATATAAAAATCGGATGGCGTGCGGTTGCATACCATCCGATTCAAAACATAAACAGTTTGGTCCCTACTCAAAATCGTTGTCCTGATAATCATCATAAGGACAATCGACGTAGGGAGTATCGCTGTAGGTGCCACCGGAACTATCGGGATAGCTATCGCTCGTATCCCGCATAATCATCTCCCCAACTACTGGTTGCGGAAAATGATTAATCCGTTTGAAAGCACCTTGCAATGCCTTGCTGTTTTTCTCTACCGTAAGCATCGCCATAACTTCCTCCTTTCTTTAAAAACCAGATTAACTTATCTGCTGAATCCCAATTATATAGGCGCAGACAAATTTGTTTGATCTGCTCCTATGCGTTTAGTCAGATAATCATAAAATGCCAAACGACTGCCACAATACGCGTAATGTGGTGAAGTATCACCGTCATTAACACGATGAGCAACGCATCCATTATGGCAGAAACTCTGCATGGGACAGGTCTTGCATTTATTCGGAATGCGCAGCGTTTGAGCTGCAAATTCACGATGTGTTGAAGCTGTAATAATCTCGACAAATGATTTTACTAATGTCACTTCGCCGAAACATACTGGTCTGCCCAAGCGCTCACACGGATAGATTTTGCCATCATGATCAACAAGCATCCAACTAGAACATGTGCCTCGAAAGACACATGATTGATCAGTTCGGCCTTGAGTCCAGGCAAGCATACTATCAATCTCCCGTACTCGTACGTCCGGACGATTTAACAGAATCCACTCCTCAAAAATGTCTTTGAGAAATTGAGTCCAGGCCGCATCACTAACAGCAAATGGATCGCGATTAAAATCCGTTGCTGTATTATAAAAAGCATTGAACGCAATACTTGTGAACCCAGATTCAACTAGACCACGGAGCATTTCTGCCCCTAAATGTGCGTTACGCTTTGTTATCACACAGATAATAGAAGGGTTTATAGCCGACTTCCGAAGGGTATGAACACCCGCCATTACTCTTGCGTAAGAACCCTGACCAGCAAGATTTATCCGATCAGTATCATGAGTTTGGGAAGTTCCATCAACACTCACACCAACTTTAAAATCATTTAACCTTAAGAATTCGGCCCATTCCTGGTTGATAAGTGTTGCGTTGGTTTGAATGGTATTTGTCCACTGTTTACCAGTTTGATCTTGCTGAAACTGAATAACTTTTTTGAAAAAATCCAAACCGGCAAGAGTGGGTTCTCCACCCAACCAATGTATGCGCTGAACCTTCTGAGGCAACTGCCCCAAAGAACCTATAAGTGCCTGAAGCACTTCCAACGACATTACCCGTTTACCGCCCTGATCAAAATCACGATCACGACAGTACGTGCATCGGAGATTACAAAAGTCCCCGACTATCTTTGCCTGAATAGATGGCATCTTATTCCTCCTAGTCAAAGAACTTTTTACCATTTAGTAGCCAAAAAATTCTGAGCTCAAAATAGTTTACCGGTTTAGAGTGTAAATAATAATTAATGGTTTGTCAATATCAGTCTAGAAGTATCTATTTGACAATTTTTTCGACCATGCTATGATACCGGCATCGGAAGTTCGCCTCGCGGCGAGCTCATTTTTTTAAATAATCAACAACAATCACATGATAGATCTCAAAGTCATCAATTCGGTCATCGACCAGATGGAACAGGAAAAAGGCATACCGAAAGCGAAAATGCTCGAAGCCATCGAGATGGCCCTTGCCACCGCCTACAAAAAAGAATACGGCAAAAGAGGCCAGATCATTCGGGCAAAGGTTGACCTCGGAAGCGGCAAAATGGAATTCGTCCAGGTAAAAACCATTGTGGACAAAAATGCGGTCGTCATGCGCGAAGAAAAAAAAGAGGACAGAGAAGCTGACGAGCGCTTCAGAAAATCCCGCAGGCTCGAGGAGGAAAAGGATGAAGTGAACGAGGCCGGCGAGAAGATCGTCTATTACAACCCGGAACACCACATTTTTCTCGAGGATGCGAAAAAGATAAAGAAGGACGCGAAGGTCGGCGATGAGCTCATCTTCCCGCTCGAGGAAAAAAGCGATTACGGCAGGATCGCCGCGCAGACCGCAAAGCAGGTCATCGTCCAAAAGATCCGCGAAGCGGAAAAAGTTTCCGTTTTCAACGAATACGGCGAAAAGGAAGGTTCGATCGTGAGCGGCACCGTCCAGCGGCTCGAGCGGGGAAACTTGTTCGTGGACATGGGACGGGCGACCGCCATCCTCCCCTACGAGGAACAGATCCCGGGAGAAAAATACAAACCGGGAGAAAGGATCCGCGGATACTTATATAGAGTGGAAGAAACGCCGAAAGGGATCTTTTTGCGGCTCTCGCGGTCGCATCCGAAATTCTTGGAAGAACTTTTCAAATCGGAATCGCCGGAGCTCGGCGCGGGCACCGTGGAAGTGAAATCCATCGCGCGCGAGGCCGGCTCGCGATCCAAGATCGCGGTCGCTTCAAAAGACGATCATATCGATCCGGTCGGATCGCTCGTCGGACAGCGCGGCGTCCGCGTCACGACCGTCATGTCGGAGCTCGGCGGAGAAAAGATAGACATCATCGAATGGTCCGCCGACCCGAAGAAATTCATCGAAGAGGCGCTCTCTCCGGCGCGGATCTTGTCCATCACGATCGATGAGGCGGAAAAGAAGGCGACCGTGGAGGTCGCCCGCGACCAGCAGTCGCTCGCCATCGGCAAAGGCGGCCAGAACGTGCGCCTCGCCGCAAAGCTCACCGGCTGGAAGATCGACATCGTCTCCGTCGAAGGAGAATACGTGGAAGCCCCGGATGCGGAAGGAGAAGGAGCGGCGGAATAAAATCAAAAAATGGTATATACTATGAATATGAAAAAAGCAGTGTACAGGACAACGATCATCCTTTCAGTCGCGCTTTGCGTCTGCGGTGTCTCGTATGCCCAGGATTTTCTCGGTCCGATCCAGTTGAAGATCGATGCCGAGAGGCAAAATGCCGGTTCTGAACAAGCGGCATATCTCGAGCAAAAATCGCAGATGGAAGCGCTCGCGACCTCATCGACGGACGAGAACGCCTCATCGACCGACCTGAAAGCCCTCATAGAAAAGAAGCTCGGCAAAACCCTCGACGCAGACAGGATGCAAGTGGCGACCGACTTTGAGAACGCCATCGCGAGGCTCAATGACCTGATCGGCAGGATCGATTCACGGACCGCTAAGATGCAAGCCGCCGGCATCGACATATCGTCTTCCACGGCGCCCTTTGACGCCGCAAAAGCGGGCATCGCCGCCGCGACGGACAACGTCACCGTTCTCGAAGACCTGCTCGCAAAGCCGACCTCCGCAAGCACCAGAAAAAATATTTTGACCCAGATCAAAAAGCAGAGCGACGTGACGAAACAGTCGATACAGACGGCGTACCAATCGATCTTGGATCTGATCAAGGAGCTGATGCAGGAATCCGAAAACGCGATCTCTGCGGATGCGGCAGGCCAAAACCAAGACCAGTCGACGACAACCGATACGGGGACATCGAGCGGAGAATAGTGCGAACACAAAAGAATCATGACGAACAAAGACGAAACAAATGAAATAGGAACGGTGTCGGGGATATTGATCATTGTCACCATGCTTCTTTTTGGCGGATTCTACTTTTTCGGACAGCGCATAGAAAAGCAAAAGGAGGCCGAAGCGCTGAGACAGCAGATGGCTTCGTCGTCGCAGGAGGACCTCAACAACATCCAAAACGAGGCGACATCGATCGATTTTCAGAACTTGGGCAAGGGCGTCGATAATTTGAAATAAAAAACAATGACAAAAATATATACCGTCAAAGAGACGAAAAAACTTCCGGATTCCATGGTCGAAATAAGCGCCGAGATCGAAAAGGCCGCTCTCGCCACCTACAAGGAAAAAGCCTTCAGGAAAATAAAAGAGGTCGCCGAACTGCCCGGCTTTCGCAAAGGACACGTGCCGGATGCGACGCTCAAAGAAAAGATCGGCGAGCTTGGCATCCTCGAGGACGCGGCTGAGATGGCGATCGAGAGCGCCGCTCCGGAGATCCTGCTCGAGTCAAAGGTGAACTTTCTCGGCAGGCCGGAGATCAAGATCACGAAGATCGCGATCGATTCCCCGATCGAATTCAAAATGACCGTGACGGTCATGCCGGAGATCAAGCTTCCCGATTACGCAAAGATCGCAAAAAAAGAGAATGCAAAGGAAATGAAGATCGAGGAGGTGACCGAAAAGCAGATCAATGACACGATCGAAGAGATCAGGAAGATGTACGCGAACCAAAATCATGTCCATGCGCCGGGCGAAACACCCGCTGACGGAGGAAAAATGGAATTGCCGGAATTGACGGACGAATTCGTCAAAAAGCTCGGCGATTTCAAGGATGTCGCGGATTTCAGGGCAAAACTGAAAGAAAATATCGGCAAAGAAAAGGAACAGAAAGCCAAAGAAAAAAGAAGGATCGAGATATTGGAAAAGATCACCGCGGACGCAAAGATAGAGATGCCGAAGATCCTCATCGAGAGCGAGCTCGACAAGATGGAAGGCCAGTTCAAGGCCGACATCGCCCAGATGGGACTCCAGCCCGAGGACTATCTCAAGCACATCAAAAAATCATGGGAGGACCTCAGAAAAGAATGGCGACCGGATGCCGAGAAGCGGGCAAAGATCCAGCTTGTCCTGCAGAAAATTTCACTCGAGGAAAAGATCGAACCGAAAAAAGAGGATATCGAAAAAGAGATCAAACACCTCTTGGAGCATTACAAAGATGTCGACCCCGAGCGCGTCCGGGCATACGTGGAAATGATCCTGGTCAACGAAGCGGTCATCCAATTTTTGGAAAAACAGAAATAAAATACAAAGGGCGGCTCGCGAAGCGAGCCGCCCTTTTCATCGTGTTCCCCATTTTTACAAACAGGAAACCGTCTGGGGAGAAGGAAAATTTATTCCGAAGGCGTTTGTGGGAGGCGTGGCATTGTATCCCGCCGTCGACGGATTCACCTCGTATGCTATTTTGCCGTTTGAATCCGCGCAAAAATAATTTTTCGTGTTCGAGGGGTCGCGAACCGATATCGCCCAATCGGAGGCCGCGGTCGCGATGGTGCCCGAGACAAGACACCACACTGTCGGCTGGGCGGCCGTCCATCCGGAATTGGCCTTTAGAGCGTTCAAAATATTCAATGACCCATCGGCCGTCGTTGTGCCGAAAATGGTTGAAGCAAAATTACTGATGGCCCACGGCCAGCTTCCTCCAGTGGTGCCGTCCTGCGCGCAAGGAAAAATAAGGTTGTTGCCTCCATTGAAGGAAAACGGACCATAGTTGCCGTAATCCGTATTGTAGTAGAGCGCGGACTGTTTCTCTATTTGCGTAAGCTCTTCTTGTATGTTCGATATGTTTGCCCTCTGCCTCGCCGAATTGAGCGAAGCAAGTATGACGGACGACAAAAGCGAGATGATCGATATGACCATGAGAAGCTCGACGAGCGTGAATCCGTCCCGGGGATGCAGTTTCATGCGTCGGATTATACCAACTTTTTCATCTCCTTCCAATTCTCCCCTTCCGTGCTCGAAGCTTTCATGACGATTCCCTTTGAATCTTTGAGCGGAATGACATTCTCCATTATTTTCTCAATTTTCGGGGCGATTTTTTCGGCGATCGTGGCATCCGCTTCATACACAAGCTCGTCGTGGATCTGCAATATCAGTTTCACTTTGTCGGAGAGTTTTTCATCTTTGAGATATGTGTCGATATGGATCATGGCGAGCTTGATCAGATCCGCTTCGGTCCCTTGGATCGGCGCGTTGATCGCCATTCTTTCTGACATCGCTTTGATGAACGGCACTTTGGACCGCAATCCTTCGAAATACCTGCGACGGCCGAACAACGTTTCGGTATATCCTTTTTCCTTGGCTTCGGTCTTTATGTTCTGCAAAAATCTGGCCAGTCCGGAAAATTTCTCAAAATAGGCGTTCAAATATTTCTGCGCTTCTTCGCGGCTCACCGCGCCGGAATATGCCGGTCGAGCTTCCGTGATGATCGTCGCGCCCGAGCTCAAGTTGACCCGGAGAGCATTCACTCCCATGCCATACATGATGCCGAAGTTGATGACCTTCGCGCGGCGGCGCATTTCCTTGTCCACTTCGCCAAGAGGAACATTGAAAACTTCCGATGCAACCGCGGTGTGCACATCCTCGTTGTTTTTGAAGATCTCAATGAGTTTTTTATCATCCGAAAGGAATGCCGCGATGCGAAGTTCCGCCTGCGAATAATCAAATGACAGAAGTTTCGTCCCATTGTCGGCAACAAATGCCGCGCGGATATTTCTGCCGAGCTCGCTTTCGTTCGGAATGTTCTGCAGATTCGGATTGGAGGACGCCATCCTGCCGGTCGTCGTTCCCGCTTGCAAAAATTTTGCGTGAAGCCGTCCATCTTTATCCAAAAGTTCTGGAATGACATCGATATAGGTGGAAAGAAGCTTTTGGAATTCGCGGTATTCGATGATGAGGTCGATGATCGGATGCATCTCGCGCATCTTTTCAAGCTCGGATTCCTTGGTGGACAAGGCGCCGCTTCCCGTTTTCTTTTGATTTTTCGGTTTGAGCCCGAGCTTCATGAACAATATTTCGCCAAGCTGCTTGGGAGAATTGATGTTGAATTCTCCGCCCGCATGGTCCCAGATCTTTTGTTCGATCGCGGACAATTTGGCATGATACTCCTTGGAAAGTTTCGCGAGCTCGCCTTTGTCGATTTGTACGCCGACCTTCTCCATGTTTTTGACGATGGGGATGAGCGGTTCCTCGATCGTCTCCCAGACATGCATCAATGCCCTTTTTTCGAGCTCGGCGAGCAGGATCGCTTTTGCTTCTTTTGCATCCTTTGTCTTCGTAAAATTGAAAACATCCTCACCCTTCGGATTGGTGATGTTCGAATTGACAAGCCAGAGCATGACCGAAAGCTCGTCGAGATTTTCATATCGGTATTCCGCGTTTTCCTCTTTTTCTTTTTTTGTTTTTTTCGTTTCACCTTCCTCTGCCGTATTTTTTTCTTCGCTTTTTTTGTTCGTACCGGACAATATGTCCTTCAATCGCTGTCCAAGCGTTCGGAATTCGAGCTCGTTCCAGACCGCATTCACTTTTTCCAGATCAACGCTTTCTTTCCAGCTTTTTTCCGGCAGTGTAAAATCAATCGGCGCATTCCGGTTGATCGTGCCGAGCATTTTGGAAAACTTCGCTTCTTCTTCGCCATCTGCGAGCAGTTGTACGATCCGCTCTTTGATCCCCACTTTCTCAAATAGTTTCTTTCCGCCGGTTTTTTTTAATTTTGCATATATCTCTTCGATCGACCCGAACTTCTGTATCAATTCGGTCGCCGTCTTCTCGCCGATACCCTTCACGCCGATGATATTGTCCGACGGATCGCCGCGAAGTCCTTTGTAGTCGGGCAGAAGTTTCGGGCCGAAGCCGTATCGCGCAAGCACGCCTTTCTCGTTGTAAATGATCGTGTCTTTGATGCCCTTCTTCAGCGTATAGACCCGCACGCGGTCGCCGTCGACAAGCTGGAGCGTGTCCATGTCGCCGGATGCGATGAAAATATCCAGATTTTTTCCTGCCTGCGCAGGCAGGTCTTTTTTTACTTTTTCCACGATCGTGCCGATCATGTCATCCGCCTCGAATCCTTCCTTGGAATAGACCGGGATATTGAATGCGCGGAATATATCGTAGGATTTTTGCAATTGTTCCACGAGCGCCTCGTCCGTCTTTGCGCGGCCGGCCTTGTAATCCTTGTATGCTTCGTGCCGATACGTCGGTTTCGGCAGATCGTAGCAGGCGGCGATATAGTCCGGTGAAAGGTCGGCAATGATCTTGAGAAGCATGGTGGAAAGGCCGTAGAGCGCGCCCGTCGGCACGCCTTTACTCGTGGCAAACTCGGGCAGGGCATGATACGCGCGATGGACGATCGCATGCACGTCGAGCAGTACCAAAGTTTTCATCGTGTCGGATTTTTTTGCCATTGGCTGTATTATATCTCAATTTCCCGTTCCATATCGGAGACGAATGTGAAATGGATCCTTACATGATTTTCCGGCAAGATCTCCGCGATCCTTTCCGGCCATTCGACGAGGATGATATTGTCCGGATTCGACGATATGTTCTGCCAGCCGAGCGAGAGCAGTTCCTTTCCGGAGCTCAAACGATACGCGTCGATATGGATGAGATTTTTGAACTTTGCATGATCGATCGGGTAGACCTTCTCGATGACATAGGTGGGACTGGTGATATTTTCCTCGATGCCGAATATTTCCGCGACGTCCTGGGTGAAGGTCGTCTTGCCGCTGCCGAGGTCGCCGTAGAGGCCGACGATAAGCGCCCCTGCATGCGCATGCAAAGAAAGTTTTTTGACGAAATCCGCCGCGATTTTTTCCGTATCCTCCAGACTTCTGCTTGTGATCTTCATGG
>Ga0335085_10001978_pt1:2500-40136 | contig 40136 bp, 33 predicted proteins | sample Lox_Sample_45_FD_206712 | JGI IMG/M metagenome (GOLD analysis project Ga0335085, IMG submission 206712) | Soil microbial communities from Loxahatchee National Wildlife Refuge, Florida, United States - Lox_Sample_4.5 | ecosystem: Environmental > Terrestrial > Soil > Wetlands | place...
AGACCGGGGTCTGTCAGACTCGAGTCACATGGTCGGCGCGGATCGCAGAAGGCGGCTCGGGATCCTCGTCCTCGCGTCGGGCCTCGGAGTGATCTGCCTGTTTCCGGGAGCGCTCTTTCGGGGAGAGACGTTCTGGGTGAGGGACATCCAAACCTACCACCGGCCGGGGAAGTCCCTCGTCGAACCGCTCTGGCGCGCGTCTTCGGGCTTACCGCTCTGGAATCCGTACTTTGCTTCGGGTCAGCCGTTCGCCGCGAATCCCGCGCACGAGATCTTTCATCCGCTCACCGCGCTGTTTCTGATCCTGCCGTTCGAGTGGGCGTTCCGGCTGCAGACGATCCTGCCGGTTCTCGGCGCGGCCTTCTCCATGTTCTTCCTCCTGGACGCCCTCGGGCTCGGATCCGAATCCGCGATTCTCGGCGCCCTCGCCTGGGGGTTCGGGGGCTACACGCTCTCGACGACGAACCTCCTCCCGACCCTGTTCGCGATCGCCACCCTCCCGGCCGTCCTGGCGTTCGCGGTTCGCGTCGTGACTCGAGGTGGCCCCGGAAACCTCTGCGGGCTCTCGCTCATGCTCGGTCTCGAATGCCTGGCCGGCGAGCCGTCGACGCTCCTCATGACGGCGCTCCTGATCCCGGTCGCTCTGGCCGATGTCGCCCTGCGGAGGGACGGTCTCAAGCGGCTTCGCCGTTCCTTCCTGCCGCTCGCGGCCGGGGTGCTCCTCGGTGGCGCCGTCGGTGCGGCCACGCTCCTCCCGGGCCTCCACCATGCCTCCAAGACCGTGCGGGCCGCCGGACTGCCCGACGCCGTCGCCGACAGCTGGTCGCTCCCCCCCGTTCGCCTCTTCGAGCTCGTCGCCCCACGAATCCTCGGACACGTCGAAGAGCCCGACGAGCGGTGGTACTGGGGCCGCAGCCTCTACCCCGGCAAGAATTTCCCTTTCCTCTTCTCGATCTACCCGGGTCTTCTCGTCGCCGTTCTCTCCGGACTGCTGGTGACGAGCGGCCCCCCGAGGCGATTCGTGTGGCTCGGGACTGCGCTTCTCGGAGTCCTTTTCGCCGTCGGCGCCCATTCTCCGTTCTGGCGCCTCGTCAAAGGAGTCGCGCCGGTTCTGAAGGGTCTTCGATACCCGGAGAAATTCATCCTGCTCACGGCCTTCGCGACGGTGATTCTGTCGAGCCTCGCCTTCGAGGAATTGCGCGGCGGCCGGCCGGACATCCGCCGGCGCCTCGTTCGGAGCCTCGGGGTCGTCGGGGGCCTCGCAACTCTCGCCGGCCTCGCTCTCCTCGTCCTCGACGTCGTCCGTGGAAACCACCTCTGGTCTCGCTGGGTGGGGGACGCCCTCGCGCCCACCTGGGCCGCCGTGGCGGCCACCGACTCCATCCGCATCGGAGTGACCGCGGCCGTCGCCATGGCGGCGCTCGTGTGCTTTCGCCGCTCGATCTGGCTCGTCATTGCGATCGAGGCGGTCGATCTCGTTCTGGCCGGGCGATCGATCGTCCTGACGAAGCCCGCCGCGCTCATTTCCGCTGTGCCTCCGGTTCTTTCTCCGCTCGCCCATGCGCACCCCCCGGAGGTTCTCTTCAACGACGCGGCGTGGGACAAGAGGTACCCGACGGTGGCGGGAATCTACGCGCCGCCCGCACCGGCCCAATGGGGCATCGCGACGACGCTCGAGAGCGACTTCGACCTGACGGAGCTCCGGTGGAGCCACCGGGCCACGCAGACGTTGCTCGAGGCGATGCACGCGGACCCGGCCCTCGTCTCCCCGCTTCTCCGCAGGCGCGGCGTCGCCGCGGTCCTCCGTTATCGACCGACGACGGCCGGGCCCGACGGCGCTCCGGGGGGCGGTCCCGCCGCGGCTCCCGGGCCACTCGTGGCGCTGCTCTGGACGAAGAATCCCTCTCCGCTCGCGTTCTGTGTGAGCCGGCTCGTCTCCGCCGCCGGAGAGGAAGGCTGGAAGAGCGCCGTCAAAGTTCTCGGCGCCGAAACGGCGACGAGCGCGGTCGCGGACCCTCGCGATGCCGGGCCCCTCCCCCGGGACGTGTCGCCGGGAGACACCGAGAGCGTGCTCGTGAGACCCGGCAGGGTCGAGCTCGACGTGAACGCCTACGGGCCGATGCCCGCCTTCGTCGCGGTCAACCAGTCCTGGGACGATGGCTGGAGCGCGCGTGTCGATGCGGCTCCGGCCCGGCTCGTCCGCACGGATCTTTCGCTCTCCGGTCTTCTGGTGCCGCCCGGACGGCACCACGTTCTGCTCGTCTACTCCGACGCCTGGGTCGTGGCGGGCATCGCGGTCTCCCTCTCGGCGCTGGCGGCGGTCGTGCTCGTCCTCGCGGCCGGACGCCGGCACCGAGCGGCGGTCGCCCCGTGAGAGAGAATGCGCCGGTGGAGACGCGCGCCCTCGTCACCGGCATCACCGGCCAGGACGGCAGCTATCTCGCCGAGCTGCTCCTCACGAAGGGCTACGAGGTGCACGGGATCATCCGCCGCTCCTCCTCCTTCAACACGGAGCGTCTCGACCACCTCTATCAGGATCCCCACGTTCCGAAGCGAGACCTCGTCCTTCACTACGGCGACCTGAACGACGCGTCGTCGCTGAACCGCGTGCTCCGGCTCGTTCAGCCGCACGAGATCTACAACCTCGGCGCGCAGAGCCACGTGAAGGTGTCGTTCGACGTTCCGGAGTACACGGGCGAGGTCACGGCGCTCGGCGCCGCGCGGATCCTCGAGGCGGTCCGCGAGGTCGGGCTGCGCCCGCGCTTCTACCAGGCGTCCTCGTCGGAGATGTTCGGAAAGGCCGCCGAGACGCCGCAGCGGGAGACGACGCCGTTCCACCCGCGCTCGCCGTACGGCGTCGCGAAGCTCTACGCGCACGCGATCACGGTCAATTACCGCGAGTCGTACGGCCTCCACGCGACGAGCGGGATCCTCTTCAACCACGAGTCCCCGCGCCGTGGCGAGACGTTCGTGACGAGGAAGATCACGCGCGCCGCGTCGCGCATCGCGTGCGGCCAGCAGGACACCCTCTGGCTCGGCAACCTCGACGCGAAGCGCGACTGGGGCTTCGCGGGCGACTACGTCGAGGCGATGTGGCTCATGCTCCGCCAGGACGAGCCCGGCGACTTCGTGATCGCGACGGGCGAGACGCACACCGTGCGCGAGTTCTGCGACCGGGCGTTCGCACGCCTGGGCCGGCCCCTGCGCTGGACCGGCTCCGGGGAGGACGAGACCGGCGTGGAGGTCTCGACGGGTGCCGTGCGGGTCCGGGTCGACCCGCGCTACTTCCGGCCGGCCGAGGTGGACGTCCTTCTCGGGGACCCGTCGAAAGCGAGGCGCGTCCTCGGCTGGGCCCCGCGCGTCGCGTTCCCGGCGCTCGTCGAGATGATGACGGACGCGGACCTCGCGCGCGCGAGGCGGGAAGCGGACTCCTCCGTCGCCTCAGTGTGACGCGAGACTGAAGGCGAGCGTCGCGCGGAAGTCGGGGAACGAGCCGGCAGTCTCGACGGCCCCGTGGAGCGCCGGCGTCAGCGTCCGCACGGGCGCCTTCGGAGTCGAGAGCGTGAGATTCGCCGTGACGCGCCCTTCGTCGAGAGCGATCCAGCGGGGCGGGTGGAGCGTTCCGTCCGCGCGACGCGTCGCGACGAAGCACTCCTCGAAGAGCGTTCGAAGCATCGCGGCGTCGTCGAGGCCCGCGCCCTGCACCGGGTAGGCGGACCCGTCGCTCCGGCCCGCCTTCGGCGCGCCGCCGTACGCGGCCTCGAGCGCGGCGTTCACGGCGTCGCGGTAGAGCTCGTCGCGCGTCCTCGCGGCGAGCGTGATCGTGAGAGAGTTCGGCGTCTGCGAGATCCCGTATGACACGTCTCGTGATCCTCCTCGATTCGGCGCCGGATCTTAGCCGGCTGCTAGTCTCGCGGCGATGATGCCCCTTGCTCAGCGCCTCGCCGCGCGCCTCCGCGCGGAGGGCCCGCTTCGCTTCGACGCGTTTCAGGAGGCCGCGCTCTACGACCCGGAGGGGGGGTACTACGAGCGCCCGGGCCGCGTCGGGCGGTCGGGCGACTTCGTGACCGGCCCCTCCTGGCACCCTGCCTTCGGCCGGACGATGGCGCGCATCGCGCGGCGGCTCGCCGAGGAGAGGAGGAAGGAAGAGAGTTATTCGTAGGGGGGATGGGGCGGGGGAGGGATCAAGGGCAGCCCGACGGACCTCGTGGATGTCGGGGCCGGGGAAGGGGAGCTCTTGGCGGCCGCCGACGCGGCGCTTCGGGAGTGGCGCGTGCGGGACGCCTTCCGCCTCACGGGGGTCGAGCGATCCGCCGTCCGCCGCGCGAAGGCGGCGGATCGGTGCCCGAGCGCCGCATGGCTCTCGTCACTCGAAGAAATCCCGCGGTCCTCTCTTTCCGGTCTTCTCGTCTGCTACGAGCTGTTCGATGCGCTGCCGGTGAGGGCGCTTTTCTTCGACGGTGAAAGGCTGCTGGAGCGCGTCGTGACGCTGGCGCCGGGCGGCAAGGATGGCCCGGGCGGGGAGGGCGCCGGGGATTCCTTCGAGTGGTCCCTCGCCGGGTGCGCGGACGGCGTCGAATTGCTGGAACGGTTTCGGAGTCGGGGCATTCGCCTTCGAAGAAACCAGAAGGTCGAGGTGCGCCCCGGCGGACCCCGTCTCGCTGCCGAGCTTGCCTCGCGTCTTTCCCGAGGAGTCCTTCTCGTCTTCGACTACGGGGCTCCGGCTCGCGCGCTGTACTCCGCCGCTCGCCCGAACGGGACGCTCGAGGCGTTCGTCGCCCACGCCGTCACGCGTGACGTGCTCGCCGATCCGGGGTCGCGAGACCTGACGGCGTGGGTCGACTTTTCCGAGATCGCGGACGTCCTCGCCGCCTGCGGACTCTCCGTCGAGGGCCCCGTCAGCCAGTCCCGTGTCCTCGCGGCCGGCGGCATCTTCGAAGAGGTCTCGTCCGGCCAAGAGACCCCGGCGGATCCCGCGCGCGAGGCCGACCGGCGAACGGCTGCCGCGCTCGTCCAGCCGGGGGGCATGGGCGAGTCGATCCGCGTCCTTCTCGCGTCGCGCGGCACCGCGACCGGGGCCGCGCTCGCTGAGTGGCCGCAATAGTTTAGAGCCGGTGTGCCGAACGTGCCGTGATGCCTTTGCATCGTTTGACTTCGCCCGGGTCGGCACACAGAATCCCCTTCGTCTTGACCGACCCCGGCGGCGTGCAGGCGCGGGCGGACCGCGAGTGAAGTCCTGATGAACCCGTCCATGGCGTCCTACCTGTCCATCCTGTACTTCGCGATCATGGCGGCGATCGTCCCGATCGCGGGCCTCGCGGCGATGTCTCTCCTGAGGCCATCGAGGCCGTCGCCCACGAAGCTCGCGCCTTACGAGTGCGGCGTCGCGTCGCCGACGGAAGCGTTCGACCACCGCTTCTCCGTCCGGTACTACCTGATCGCCGTCCTCTTCGTGGTGTTCGACGTCGAGACGATCTTCCTGTTCCCGTGGGCGGTCATGTACCACAGGCTGAAGTTCTTCGGCCTCGTGGAGATGCTCGTCTTCCTCGTGATCCTGATCGTCGGGTACGTCTACGCGTGGCGGAGGGGAGCGCTTTCGTGGGCCTGATCGAGAACGCGTTCCCGGAAAACGTCCTCACGACCACCGTCGACGCCCTCATCGGGTGGGGCCGCAAGAACTCGCTCTGGCCGATGCAGTTCGGTCTCGCGTGCTGCGCGATCGAGATGATGGCGGTCGTCGACAGCCGCCACGACATGGCGCGTTTCGGCGCCGAGGTGTTCCGCGGCTCGCCGCGCCAGTGCGACATGATGCTCGTCGCGGGCACCGTGACGGAGAAGATGGCGCCGATCATCAAGCGCCTCTACGACCAGATGGCCGACCCGAAGTGGGTCATCGCGATGGGCTCGTGCGCGACGTGCGGCGGCCCGTACCGGAGCTACGCGGTCACGCAGGGCGTCGACCGGATCATCCCCGTCGACGTCTACGTGCCGGGCTGCCCCCCGCGGCCCGAGGCCCTCCTGTACGGCCTCATGGAGCTCCAGAAGAAGATCCAGAAGATGCGCGTCGTGCGGCGCGCTCCCGAGGAGCTCGCCGTTGGCTGAAGAACCCAAGGACGCTTCCGCCGCACCTGCTCCCGTCCCCGCGGCCGGCGAAGCCGCGGCGCCTGCCGAGCCCGCGAAGCCCGCCGCCCCCGCCGCGCCCACGCCGGCACCGAAGCCCGCCGCGCCCCCGAAGGCGCCGATCCCGGCGCCCGTCGACGCGATGGGGGAGCCTCTCGTCGTCTCGCTCGCCGCCGCCGTACCCGGTGCCGTCCTCGGCGCGAAGAAGATGGTGGGACAGACGACGATCGAGCTCGCGCCCGCCAGGCTCGTCGAGGCCTGCCGCCATCTCAAGGACAAGGAGACGTTCACGTTCCTCGTGGATCTCACGGCCGTGGACTGGAAGGAGCGTGCCCCGCGCTTCGACGTCGTCTACTGGGCGCATTCCTTCGACCGCGGCAACGAACGCGTGCGGTTGAAGGTCGGGGTCGCGGACGGCGCCCCCTGCCCGACGGTGAGCGGCGTCTGGGAGACCGCGAACTGGATGGAGCGCGAGGTGTTCGACCTGTTCGGCATTCCCTTCGAGGGTCATCCCGACCTGCGCCGGATCCTCACGTGGGACGGGTTCCAGGGCCATCCCCTGCGGAAGGAGTTCCCCGTCGAGGGGATCGACACCGGCGCCGCGATCTATCCGGACCGCTATCCCGAGGGCGGTGGCCCCGCGCCCGACGACAAGAACAGGAAGACGGTCTCGTGAGCGACATCGTCGGAACCGTCGGATCCGTTCCCGAATCGGCGGACACGATGCTCGGGCTCCGCGAGATGGAGCTCAACTTCGGTCCGCAGCACCCGTCGACGCACGGCGTCCTCAGGATCGTGCTGAAGGTGGACGGGGAGCGGATCGTCTCGGCGCGCCCGGACGTCGGGTACCTGCACCGCGGCACGGAGAAGCTCTTCGAGACCGAAACGTACCCGATGATCGTCCCGCACACGGACCGCCTGGACTACGTGGCGGCCGCGACGAACAACCACGCGTACGTCCTCGCCGTCGAGAAGCTCCTCGGCCTCGAGATCCCCAAACGCGCCCAGTACATTCGCGTGACCCTCGACGAGATGCAGCGCGTCTCCTCGCACCTTCTCTGGCTCGCGACGGCCGCGATCGACCTCGGCGCGATCACGCCGTTCTTCTACACGTTCCGCGAACGCGAGGTCATCCTCGACCTCTTCGAGGACTACTGCGGCGCGCGCCTGACGCTCAACTGCATGCGCGTCGGCGGCCTGCAGGACGACCTGACGCCCGGGTGGGTCGACAAGCTCCGCGCGTTCGCGGAGGACCTCGGCGCGAAGATCGACGAGTACGAGGACCTCCTGACCGAGAACCGCATCTGGAAGCTGCGGACGATCGGGATCGGGATCCTCGACACGAAGCGCTGCATCGAGTGGGGTGTCACGGGTCCGCCCCTGCGCGCCTCGGGCCTCGCCTGGGACGTCCGCCGCGCGCTTCCGTACGAGTGCTACCCCGAACTCGACTTCGAGATCCCGACGGGGAAGAACGCGGACACGTACGACCGCTACCTCGTGAGGATCGCCGAGCTCAGACAGAGCCGCCGGATCCTCCTCCAGTGCTGCGACTGGCTCGCCGCGAACCCGACGGGCGACATCCGCGGGAAGGTCCCGCGGGTCATCAAGCCGCCCGCGGGCGACGCGTACGCGAGCGTCGAGTCCCCGAAGGGCGAGCTCGGCTTCTACCTCGTCTCGAACGGCGGGAACAGGCCCTACCGGCTGCGCGTCCGCCCGCCGAGCTTCATCAACCTGCAGGCGCTGCCGGAGATGGCGCGCGGCCACATGGTCTCCGACCTCGTCGCGATCATCGGGACCATCGATATTGTTCTCGGCGAGGTCGATCGATGATCGACGCTCGCCTGGCTCGCGCGGACCACGCGCTCGACATCGTCCGCGGGGAGGTCGACCGGTAGATGGAAATCTCCGAAAGCCTCCTCAATTATTTCCTGGTCCCGGCCGTCAAGGCGGTCGTCGTCGTGATCCTCGTCGCGACCGCGGCGGGCGTCCTCACGTACGTCGAGCGCCGGACCCTCGCGTTCCTCCAGGTGAGGAAGGGCCCGAACCGGGTCGGCCCGGAAGGCATCCTCCAGTTCGTCGCGGACGTCGTGAAGCTCCTGACGAAGGAGGACGTCGTACCGGCCAAGGCCCAGCATTTCGTCCATTTCCTCGCGCCCGTCCTCGTCATGGTCCCCGGTCTCGCCGTCTTCGCGGTGCTGCCGTGGGGCCCCGAGTTCACGGTGCGGATCCCGTGGCTCGGGAAGATCACGACGGCGTGGTACGCGGCGGACCTGAACGTCTCGCTGCTCCTCGTCCTCGCCATCACGTCGATCGGGATCTACGGCATCATCCTCGGCGGCTGGGCGTCGAACTCGAAGTACGCGCTCCTCGGCGGGCTCCGCTCGGCGGCGCAGCTCATCAGCTACGAGGTCCCGATGGGCTTCGCGGTCGTGAGCGCGATCCTCATGGCCCGCTCGCTCTCCCTCGTCGAGATCGTCGAGGCGCAGCGCGCGCACCACATGTGGTTCATCCTGCCGGGGCTCGTCTCGTTCTTCCTCTACTTCGTCTCGGGAGTCGCGGAGACGAATCGCATCCCGTTCGACCTGCCCGAGGCCGAGAGCGAGCTCGTCGCGGGTTTCCACACGGAGTACTCGGGCTTCCGCTGGGCGATCTTCTTCCTGACCGAGTACGCGAACATGATCACGATCTCGGCGGTCGCGACGGCTCTCTTCTTCGGCGGCTGGCTGCGGCCGTTCCCGAACGTCGCGGCCCTTTCCTTCCTCGACGTCGTGCCGGGAGTCCTCTGGTACGTCCTGAAGGTCGCCTGCTTCCTCTTCGTCTACATCTGGTTCCGCGGGACGTTCCCCCGTTACCGGTTCGACCAGCTGATGGCGCTCGGGTGGAAGACGCTGATCCCGGTCTCGCTCGCGAACCTCGTCCTCGTCGCGCTCGCGGCGCTCGGCGGGTTCCGCGGTCTCCGCATCCTCGGCGCGCTCCTCTGGATCGTCGCCGTCGGCGCCTTCCTCGTCGTGACACGACTGCGCGCGGCCCGAAAGCCGTCCGCCGCGCCCCCCGCACCGGCCGGTGCCCGACCGGCGGAGGCCTGACGTGAGCTTCTGGGACAACGTCCTCCTCCTCGACATCTTCGGCGGTCTCCGGATGACGGGCCGCCATTTCTTCCGGAAGGCCGACACCGTCGAGTATCCCGAGGCCGCGCGCGAGCCGAGCGACCGCTTCCGCGGCATGTTCCGGCTGGACGAGGAGCGCTGCATCAAGTGCACGCTCTGCGCGATCGAGTGTCCGATCAACATCATCTTCATCGACTGGCACAACGAGAAGAACCCTCAGGGCAAGAACGAGAAGGTCCTCGACCGCTTCGACGTCGACCTCAAGCGCTGCATGTTCTGCGGCCTGTGCGAGGAGGCCTGTCCGACGAACCCGAAGTCGATCTGGCTCAAGACGAAGACGTACGAGCTCGGGACGTACGAGCGGCACGAGGCCCTCTACCTCGACATCCGGAAGCTCACGAAGTGGGACGAGAACGTGAAGCCGTTCACCGTCGTCGAGCAGGGGGAGCAGCCGTGACGGCGCCGTTCTTCTTCTGGTTCTTCGCGGCGATCGTCGTCGTCGGCGCGATCGGCGTCGTCGCGATGCGCCAGCCGGTCCACTCCGCGCTCTTCCTCCTCCTCTCGTTCATGGGGGTCGCGGCGCTCTTCGTCACGCTCCGCGCCGAGTTCCTGGCGGCGGTCCAGGTCCTCGTCTACGCGGGCGGGATCATGGTCCTCTTTCTCTTCACGATCATGCTCGTGAACATCCGGCGTACCGCGGGCGAGCCGTTCCTGCACCGCCAGGCCGGAGGAGCGCTCCTCGTCGCGTTCCTCCTTCTCGCCGTCGTCGGGGGAACGATCGTCGCCTCTTCGCGCGCGACGGGCCTCACGGAGGCCGGCGCCCCGGCCGACGCCACGAGGCTCGCGAAGACGACGGTCACGCGCGCGGTGGCCGAGACCGTCGACGGGAAGACGGTTCGGACCCCCGTGACGGAGGAGATCGCCGGCAACAGCCAGGCCGTCGCGTGGGGCCTCTACCGCGACTATCTCCTTCCGTTCGAGGTCGCCTCCGTATTCCTGCTCGTCGCGATGATCGGGGCGGTCGTTCTCGGCAAGAGGACGATGGAACGGGTGGACTGAATGATCTCCGTCACGCACTACGTCGCCCTGTCGTTCCTGCTCTTCGCGATCGGGGTCACCGGCGTCCTGATCCGCCGCAACCTCCTCACCGTCCTCATGTCGATCGAGCTGATCCTGAACGCGGCGAACCTGAACCTCATCGCGTTCTCGCGTCAGCTCGGCGACCTCAACGGCCAGCTGTTCACGGTCTTCGTGATCACGCTCGCCGCCGGCGAGGCCGCGATCGGCCTCGCGATCATCATCTCGCTCTACCGTCTCAAGAACTCCGTGAACCTCGACGCCGTGTCGGAGCTGAAGGGCTGATGAACGCCGCCTCGATCCTGCCGTGGATACCGGTCTTCCCGCTGATCGGGTTCCTCGTCAACGGCTTCCTCTACCTCGTGTCACACAGCAAGCTCGGCGGCAAGGACGCCCCGAAGGGCCCGCACGGGCACGGCGACGACCACGCGAGTGGTCACGCCGCGGAGACGCACGACACGCATGGCGCCGGCGGCCACGGCGAGCACCACGAGATTCCCTTCTCCGCCGTCCACGCGGTCATCGGACCGGCCGCGACGATCCTCTCCTGCCTCGTGGCGTTCGCGGCGATCTTCCTGTGGTGGGGGGAGACGCGCGGGCACGAGGCCGTCGTCGCGACGATGTGGACGTGGCTTCCTCTCGGGTCCAACCCGACGTGGTTCGGCGGAAAGGCTCTCGTCGTCGACGCGGCCTTCCGGCTCGACGCGCTCTCGGCGCTCATGCTGGCCTTCGTGACCTTCGTCGGCGCCCTCATCCACGTCTACTCGGTCGGGTACATGGGGCACGACCCGGGGTTCGGGCGCTACTTCTCGTACCTGAACCTCTTCATGTTCTCGATGCTGACGCTGGTCCTCGGGGCGGGTCTGCCGATCCTGTTCGTGGGGTGGGAGGGCGTCGGCCTCTGCTCGTATCTCCTCATCGGCTTCTACTGGGAAAAGGACTTCGCTGCGGACGCCGGCAAGAAGGCGTTCGTCGTGAACCGCATCGGCGATTTCGGCTTCGTCCTCGGGATCTTCGGCTGTTTCGCGCTCTTCGGGACGACCGACTTCGGATCGATGTTCGCGATGGCCGCGGCCGACCCGGCGAAGTACGCGGCGGGCGGCATGCTGACGGCCGTCTGCGTCGCTCTCTTCGTCGGAGCGTGCGGCAAGAGCGCCCAGATTCCGCTCTACGTCTGGCTCCCGGACGCGATGGCGGGCCCGACTCCGGTCTCCGCGCTCATCCACGCGGCGACGATGGTCACGGCGGGCGTCTACATGGTCGCGCGCTGCAACGTCTTCTACCGCGTCTCGCACGAGTGGGCCATGAAGACGCTCGGCGAGGGCGCGACGGTGTGGGGGCTCCTGACGCACGACGCGTCGTTCGTCGTCGCGGTCGTGGGCGGCGCGACGGCCCTCTTCGCGGCGACGATGGGCCTGACCCAGACGGACATCAAGAAGGTCCTCGCGTACTCGACCGTGTCGCAGCTCGGCTACATGTTCCTCGGCTGCGGCGCGCTCGCCTTCTCGGCGGGAATGTTCCACGTCTTCACCCACGCGTGGTTCAAGGCCTGCCTCTTTCTCGGCTCGGGCTCCGTGATCCACGCCCTCGGCGGCGAGCAGGACATGACGAAGATGGGCGGGCTCCGCAAGCTGATCCCGCACACGTTCGTGACGATGTTCATCGCGACGCTCGCGATCGCGGGCGTCCCCGGCCTCGCGGGCTTCTTCTCGAAGGACGCGATTCTCGCCGAGACGTGGGGCGCGGGCTACAAGGTCCTCTGGGCCCTCGCGGTCCTCACGGCCGGGATCACGGCCTTCTACATGTTCCGGCTCATCCGGATGACCTTCTACGGGACGTTCCGCGGGACGCCCGAGCAGCTCCGGCACGTCCACGAGTCGCCCGCGTCCATGACGGGACCGCTCTGGATCCTCGCGGCGGGCGCGGTCTTCGTGGGGTACCTGGGGATTCCGAAATTCCTGCTCGGAGAAGAGAATTTCTTCGAGAGGTTCCTGGAGCCCGTGATTCCGGCTCTCGCAGCCGGGTGGCGGCCGGAAGTCCACGAGATGACTCATGCGACGGAGTTCATCCTGATGGGCTCTTCCGTTCTCGTCGCCCTTCTTGGAATCTTCCTGGCTGTGGCGTTCTATTCGGGTTCCTACCCGTTTGCCCTGCCGGAGCGCGTCGCGTCCTCTCTCGGCGGCTTCTACCGCCTCGTGCGCGACAAGTACCGCATCGACGAGCTCTACGAGGCCGTGTTCGTGAACGGGCTCGTCAAGAAGGGCGGCCGCCTCCTGTGGGAGATCGACGCCCGGGTCCTCGACCTCATCCCGAACGGTTCGAGCTCTCTCACGGTCGGCCTCTCGAGAGTCTCCTCGTGGTTCGACCGCACGTTCGTGGACGGCGCCGTGAACGGCGTCGCCGCGACGCTCGAGACCGCGTGGCGCGGCATGCGCCGCGTCCAGTCCGGACGCACCCAGAACTACGCGCTGACCATGGCGGCCGGCGTGTTCGGATTCGTATGCCTCTACCTCCTCCTGAGATGAAGAAGGACGCCGCATGAACGGACTCTTGTCGCTGCTCATCTTCCTGCCGGTCGCGGGGACCCTCGCGGTCTTCCTCGTGCCCCGCGAGAAGCCGGGCGTCATCCGTTGGCTCACCACGCTCGTCACGGGCGTCGAGTTCCTGCTCTCGATCCCGCTCTGGACCTTCTCCGGCTTCCGCGCGTCCGGCGGCTTCTTCTTCCGCGAGACGCACGACTGGATCCCCTCGCTCGGCGCCAAGTACGCGCTCGGCGTGGACGGCATCGCGGCGCTCCTGATCCTCCTGACGACGCTCCTGTCGTTCATCTCGGTCTACTCGTCGTTCACGGCGGTCACGAAGCGCGAGAAGGAGTACTACGCGTTCCTCCTCCTCCTCGAGACGGGGATGGTCGGCGTCTTCTGCGCGCTCGACTTCTTCCTCTTCTACGTGTTCTGGGAGGTCATGCTCGTCCCGATGTACTTCCTGATCGGCGTCTGGGGCGGGCCGCGCAAGCTCTACGCCGCGATCAAGTTCTTCCTGTACACGCTCGCGGGCTCGGTCGTCATGCTGCTCGCGATCATCGCGCTCTACTTCTTCAACACGTCGGGCTTCCTGTGGTGGAAGGGGCTCGGGAACGCGCCGACGTTCGACATCGTCCACTTCCAGACGATCGCCTCCCAGATTCCGCCCGACCTCCAGGTCTGGCTCTTCTGGGCGTTCTTCCTCGGGTTCGCGATCAAGGTCCCGATGTTCCCGTTCCACACGTGGCTGCCCGACGCGCACGTCGAAGCTCCCACCGCGGGCTCGGTCATTCTCGCGGGCGTCCTCCTCAAGATGGGGACGTACGGCTTCCTGAGGTTCTCGCTCCCGATCTGCCCGACGGCCTCGCGCACGGGCTGGGTCCAGCTCACCGTCGTCGTCCTCGCGATCATCGGCATCGTCTACGGGTCGATGGTCGCGATGGTGCAGAAGGACATGAAGAAGCTCGTCGCGTACTCGTCGGTCGCGCACCTCGGCTTCGTCATGGTCGGGCTCTTCGCGCTGAACAACGCGGGGATCCAGGGCGGGATCCTCCAGTCCATCAACCACGGCCTCTCGACGGGCGGCCTCTTCCTCCTCGTCGGGATCGTCTACGAGCGAACGCACACGCGCATGATCATCGACTACGGCGGCCTCTCCGGGGTCATGCCCATCTACGCGATGCTCTTCATGGTCATCCTCCTCGCGTCGATCGGCCTGCCGCTCCTGAACGGGTTCGTCGGGGAGTTCACGATCCTCACGGGGGCGTTCCTCGCGAACTGGCGCTGGGCCGCGTGGGCGAGCCTCGGCGTGATCCTCGGCGCCGCGTACATGCTCTGGCTCTACCAGCGCGTGTTCTTCGGCGAGATGACGAACGAGAAGAACAAGGGCCTCCAGGACGTCAATCTTCGAGAGATCCTCACGCTCGCGCCTCTGATCGTCGCCTGCTTCTGGATCGGCCTCTATCCGAAGCCGTTCTTCGAGATGACGGCCAAGTCGGCCGAGAAGATCGTCCTGGCCGTGAGCGCGCCCCCGGCCTCCGAGTCCGCTCCGCGTTACGCGGCCGGCGTCCCCGCGCCGCCCCCGCCGGCCCCCGCGGCCGCCCTCGCGGAAGCGAAGTAAGAAGATGCCATTCGCGGCCGCCGACACGCTCCTCATCCTGCCGGAGCTGTTCCTCACGGCGGCGGGGCTCGTGCTGCTCCTCGCCGCGACCGCCGCGGGCCGTGAGAAGGAGCGGACGATCGCTCTCGCCGCGGTCGGCTCGCTCGTCGTGACCGGTGTCCTCCTCGCCGTCTCGGCTTCCACGGCGAAGGCCCTTCCGCAGGCGGCCTTCGGCGGGATGTTCGTCCTCGACCGCTTCGGGCTCTACTTCAAGGGCCTCATGCTCCTCGCGGCGGCCGTGACGATCCTCTTCTCGCTGAGGTTCGTCGGCGCGTCGCCGTACCCGTCCGGCGAATATTACGGGCTCATCCTGTTCTCGACCGTCGGGATGCTCTTCATGGCCTCCGGGACCCATCTCGCGTCCATCGTCGTGGCCCTCGAGCTCATGGCGCTCTCGCAATACGTCCTCGCCGGCTACTTCAAGCGCGAGACGAAGTCCCTCGAGGCCGCGGCGAAGTACTTCGTCCTCGGCGCGTTCTCGTCGGGGGTGCTCCTCTACGGGATCTCGCTCGTGTACGGCGCGACAGGCACGCTGTCGCTCGCGGGGATCGCGAAGGCGCTCGGCGCCTCGGCCCCGACGCCCCTCCTCGTCGTCGGGATCATCCTCGTCGCGTCGGGGATGTTCTTCAAGATCGCGTCGGCGCCCTTCCACGTGTGGGCGCCCGACGTGTACGAGGGCGCCCCGACGCCGATCTCGGCGTTCTTCGCGGTCGGCCCGAAGCTCGCGGCGTACTCGATCTTCGCGCGCATCTTCTTCGTGGGCTTCGGCCCGCGCGCGCACGAGTGGACGGCGATCGTCGCGGCGTCGGCCGCGCTCACCATGGTCGTCGGCAACGTCGGCGCCCTCCAGCAGACGAACGTCAAGCGGCTCCTCGGCTACTCCTCGATCGGCCACGCGGGCTACGCGCTCCTCGGGCTCCTCGCCTACGGGGACGGCACCGGGATCGGCCTCTGGTCGATCCTCGTCTACCTCCTCGCCTACGCGTTCATGAACCTGGGCGCCTTCGGGCTCGTGATTCTCCTCGAGGCCAAGGGCTACGCCGGAGAGAGCGTCGACGACTTCAACGGGCTCTCGAAGAGAAACCCGTGGGCCGCCGCCGCGATGCTCGTCTTCCTCCTCTCCCTCGCGGGAATCCCGCCCACGGCGGGCTTCGTCGGGAAGTACCTCCTCTTCTCGGCCGCGATGAAGGCGGGCTGGTTCTGGCTCTCGCTGCTCGCGGTCCTCATGTCGGCGGTCTCGCTCTTCTACTACTTCCGCATCGCGCGGGCGATGTACCTCGTGGACGGCGAGGGCGAGCTCTACTGGCGCGAGGAGCCCGCCGTGACCGCCGCGATCGCGATCTGCGCGGCCGGGACCCTCGCGATGGGTGTCCTGCCCGGCCCGTTCGTCGCGTTCGCGAAGTCCTGCCTGCTGCCATGAGCCGGAGGGCGTCCGGATGAACGGCGGCGCCGGCCCGGGCGGCGACGGCGGCGCGAAGCGCTACTTCGCGGACGTCCTGACGTTCGGATGGGTCCTGCCGGCGGCGATCGCGGCGGGCGCGGGCCTCGGCTGGGTCCTCGACAAGGTGCTGGGTCTGTTTCCGGTTCTGACCGTCGTCCTCGGGGTGCTCGGCCTCGTGGCGGGCCTGCGGCAGGTGTACCGCGAGTCGGCCGTTCTGTCGGGCAAGGGAGGCGACAAGGGACCCGGAAATGGCTCCCCCTGACTCCACCAGGGGCCCCACGCCACGGGGCCGGGAATTTCTCGGGACGGCGGCCGTTCTCTCCCTCCTGGGCGCAACCGGGCTCGCCGCGCTCGGTCGTTTCCGGCCCGCCGTCGCCTTGACTCTCGGGGCCTCCGTGGCTATCGTCTCGGCGCTCTGGCTGTCGGATTTCCTCGGTCGCCTCGCGGCTCCCGACCGAAGTTCGCCGGCTCGATTCGACTGGAAACTCGGGCTCAAGGCCGTTCTCCGGTACGGCCTGATCGGCGTCGCGCTATGGGCGTCCGTTCGGGCGTTTCCGGCCGACGTCCCGTGGCTGGTCGGGGGCCTTTCGACGGTCGTCGCCGCGGCGGCGCTCGAAGGGATCCTCGAACACCTTCGCGGGCGCGGAAGAGGGACGGGCTCGGCCCCGTGAAGGCGGAAGCGGCGACGTGCATCACGAACACTCCATCTTCTTCGGGTTCTTCAACGACCTCCTGACCCGCCTGTTCGGGCCGGTCGACGGCGCTCCCGCCTGGTGGAGGAACGGCGTCGACCTCGGCGGCCTGCACGTCGCGGGCATCGCGCCGAGAGGCGAGCACGGCGAGCTCCTCGGCTGGGTCCCCGACCACCTCGCGATGGCGTTCGTCGTCTTCCTCTTCTGCGCCGCGCTGTTCTTCTTCGCCTCCCGGACGTACCGCCGGGACGCGCCGGGAGGCCTCCAGAACGTCATCGAGGCCTTCGTCGACTTCCTGCGGGGCGTGATCAAGGAGAACATCGAGCACGGGGAGCACTACCTCCCGATCGTCGGGGCGTTCTTCTTCTTCATCTTCTTCTCGAACATCTGCGGCCTCTTCTTCTTCCTCCAGCCGCCCACCGCGAATCTCAACGTGACGTTCGCGCTCTCGGTCACGTGCTTTCTCGTCTTCAACGCGGAGGGGATCCGGGAGCACGGCCTCTTCGGGTACCTCAAGCAGTTCCTCGGGCCCATGCTCGCGCTCGCGCCGCTCATGTTCCTCATCGAGATGATCGGAAACTTCGCGCGCGCGCTTTCGCTCTCCATGCGTCTCTACGGAAACATCTACGGCGAGCACACCGCCAGCGGCATCTTCACGGGCCTGATGCCGATCGTCGTCCCGTGGCCGATGATGGCGCTCGGGATCTTCACGGCCCTCCTGCAGGCGTACGTGTTCACCCTCCTGACGACCGTCTACCTGGGCGGCGCCACCGCCCACGAGCACTGATCCGAGCTTTCGTCTCGAAAGGAGTCCCCGAAATGTTCAAGAAGCTCATGTCCGCGGGCGCCCTCGGCGCTCTCGCCCTCGCTCTCCCGAACCTCGCGTTCGCCGAAGAGGCCGCCAAGGCCGCTGCGGCGTCCGGCGGCGCCGGCTGGGGCCACTGGTCCGCGGCGTTCGCGATCGGCATCGCCGCCGCCGCCGGCGCCATCGCCCAGGGCCGGACGGCCGTCGCGGCCTGCGAGGGCATCGCGCGCAATCCCGGCGCGGTCGGCCAGATCCGCGGCCAGGCTTTCCTGGGCCTCGTGCTCATCGAGTCGCTCGTCATCTACGCGCTCGTCATCGCGTTCGTCATCAACGGCAAGTAAGTCGTTCCCCGTGAGCGGGTTGACGGCCCCCGAGAACGGGGGCCGTCCCATTTTTTCCGTGCCGGAAAAGGCAGGACGCAGCCGGCGCACGTATTGCTTCTTCGAGGGTGGTGCGGACGATGATCCTCCGGAACTCCAAAGAGGCCTCCTCCCCGGGCGCGTGGGACTTCCGAAGCGGCGAGTTGCCGTTCGCGGACGCGCTCTACGGGGCGGCCCTGCGCCTGACGCGCAACCGGCAGGATGCGGAGGACCTCCTCCAGGAGACGTACCTGAAGGCCTTCTCGCACTACGAGGGCTTCACGGAGGGGACGAACCTCAAGGCGTGGCTGTTCCGCATCCTCAAGAACGCGTTCATCAACGGGTACCGGCGCGCGAAGGCGGGACCGAAGGAAGTCGACCTTGCCGCCGAGGGCGGCGAGGCTCTCGAGGCCGCCGGGACGCGCGCTCGCGGCCCCGCGGCGCCCGGCCCCGAGGAGGAGCTCGTCGCGGCCACGATGGACGGGCCCGTCGCGGAGGCCCTCGCGGCGCTGCCGGAGGAATTCCGCCTCGTCGTCGAGCTCGTCGACCTCCAGGACTTTTCGTACCGCGAGGTCGCGGACATCCTCGAGATCCCTCTCGGGACGGTCATGTCGCGCCTCTACCGGGGCAGGCGGCTGCTCGAGTCGGCGCTCCTCGAGTACGGCCGGCGGCGGAACTACCTGGGCGCGGGCGAGCCCGCCCGGACGCGCCAGCCGGTTTCCCCCCAGGGGCCCGTCCGGCTGTCGGAATACCGTAAGCGCCGCTGACGTTCCACACGGCGGCGGGACGACGCGCCATGACGATGGACTGCCGCACGGCCAGCCTCCTCATCGAGGCCTACCACGACGACGAGCTCGAGCTCGTCGACGCCGCCGAGCTTCTGGCCCACCTGGAGGCCTGTCCCGACTGCCGCTGCCGCTGCGACGAGGCGGGGAGGCTCCGCGACACCGTGCGGTCGGGCCGCCCGGTGGACCGGTGCCCGGAAGAGCTCGCCCGTCGCCTCGCACGGTCGGTCGAGCTGCCCGCGCGGCCCCGGCGTCGGCCTCTCCGGCCGGCGGTCGTCGCTCTCGCGGGCGGCTGCGGGCTCCTCGTCGGATGGACCGCCGGGCGCTTCGTCCCGGTGATCGGGCGCTCCGCCTTCGTCCTCGCGAGCCCGCGCCGGACGTTCGACGCCGACGTCTTCTGCCTGCGGTGCGCGCTGCGCGACCTGTTGCCGCCCGGCTCGGGCGATACGGGCCCGCACACGTCGATCCTCAGGACCGCCGACGGGAAGATCTGGGTCGTGAGCCCGGACAGCGCGGCCCGGGTGCGGCTCGGGGACGTCGGCGCCCGGCCGCGACACGTCGTCGTGACGGCGGCGCTCGACGAACGCACGGGCGTCGCGGACGTCTCCGACGTCTCCGACGTGGCGAACGCCCGCCCCGCGGCCCGCTGAGCGCGAGCCGGGCCTATCCGGCCGCAGCGGGCGGGTCGAGGCGCTTCTCGAAGACGATGCGCTCGCGGGCGCCGCTCCCGACGGGGTAGGAATCGAGCGAGGCGACGCGGAACCCGTACTGCCAGTAGAGGCGGCAGGCCGCCGGAGAGACCGCGAACGCGTACGCGCGGAGCTGATGGCGCCCGCGCTCGCGACACGCTTCGATCCCGCGGAAGACGAGCTCGCGCCCGATTCCGATTCCCCGGAACGCGCCCTCCACGGCGAGCCACGTGAAGACGGCCGCGTCCGGCGTGCCGCCGCCCGGAACGACGAGGAGGACTCCGACGTCCCTCCCGTCCGCCTCGGCGGACACGCAGACGTCGCGGCGGGAATCGAAGAGAGCGGCCGCGGCGCCGGCCTCGCGCGAGATCTCCTCTTCGGCGGTCGCGTCGAACTCCTCGCGCAACACGGCCGCGACGAGCGGCACGAGGGCCGCGAGCACCTCCGGTCCCCGCTCGCGGTAGCGGACGTCGCGGGTCGCCGGCGTCACATGCGCTCCGGTACCGGCACGCCGAGGACGCCGAGAACGTCCGCGAGGTGATCCGAGACGATCTGGAGCGACGCGCGTCGCGCGCGCCGCCTGACCTCGTCCTTCTCCTGGGCGATCGGGTGCGTGTGGTAGAGATGATGAAAGGCGGCCGCGACGGCGAGCGCGTGCCTCACGAGAAGGGAGACCTCGAGGGTGTCGGCGACCTTCTCGAACGTGTCCGTCGTCCGGCCGCAGGTGCGCACGACGTCCCACAGGCCGTCGTCCAGCGCGTCGACGGGAAGCGCCTCCACGGCGGCCGCCTCCGCCGCGTCGAGGCGGCCTTTGAGGCCCGTCTCCTCGAGCTTCCGGAAGATGTTCAGCGCCCGCACGGCGGCGTACTGGAGGTACGGACCCGTATCGCCCTCGAAGGCGAGCGCCTCGTCGAAGTCGAACGCGATCACCTTGTTCCGGGAAAAGCGCGTCATGTAGACGCGCAGCGCGCCGACGGCGATGGATTCGGCGCGCCCCGTCTCGGGGGGCTCGCCGCCCGCACGCGACGCCACCTGGTCGCGCGCCTTCTCGACGAGCCGGTCGAGGAGATCGTCTGCCTTCACGCCGAGTCCCCGGCGGCCGGACATCTCGACGAAAGGCCGCGCCCGGTCCTCGTCGGTCAGGTCGACCCCGAGCGCCTCGGCCGAGGCCGGCGTCAGCGCGACCATCTCGTAGGCGAAGTGAACGGACCGGTCCGCGGCCTCCGGATGGCCCGCGCGACGGACGGCCTCTTTGACGACCTTCTGCGGGTACGACTGCCTCACGTCGATCACGTTGATGACGTCCGTGCCGCCGCCGAACCTGCCGCGGACGAGAGGGTCGGCACCGTCGGCGTCGCGCCGGGTGCGATAGAGCGGGGAGACGCCATCGGAGGCGTGGAACTCCGGAGCGCCGTCCACGTCGACGTACGGCACGCGCTCGTATTCGAAGTCGATCCCGAGGACGCCGAGCTTCCAGAGCTGGTAGGCGACGTCCTTGCCCGTGTAGGTGACGGTTCCGTTCGAGCGCACGAGGACCTTGTCCGCGTCCTCCATCCCCTCGAACTCGGCGGCGCCCTCGAGGGGCATGACCCAGCAGCCGGCGTTCTTGCCGGCGACCTCGAGGCGGGCCGCTCCCGTGGCCTTGAGGCGCTCGAACGCCGCCGCCCAGAATTTCCGCGCGAGGATGTCGCTCTCGCGCGGAAGGAGGTCGTAGTCGACGCCGATGCGCTCCATCGTGAGGAGGTGGCAGCGCACGACGGCCTCCGCGAGCCGGGACGCGAGCGCGGCCGTGTCGATCTCGTCCGGCGTCTGGCTCGAACCCGTCGCGGCGCCCTCGATCGCGTGGAGCGTCTCGCGGCGGGTCTCCTCGAGGTCCGGATCGGCCGCGTAGCTCTTTCCCATGAGCGCGTAGAGATCCCACGCGAGATCGCCGAGCCTGCGCCCCGGCACGCCCGGCGGGTCGGCGGGGAAGGCCTCGAGGATCTCGCGGATCTCCTCGCCGAGGGCGGCCGCGCGCTTGGGATCGACGAGCGCGCCCGGGTGCCGGAGACCGACGACGACGTCGGCGACCTGCACCCCCGTGTCGTCGAGGTAGTTCTGGACCTCGACGAGCCGACCGAGGCGCCGGAAGGTCCGCACGAGGACGTCGCCGAGCACGGCGTTCCGCAGGTGCCCGATGTGGGCGGCCTTGTTCGGGTTGATGTTCGTGTGCTCGACGATCAGCTTGCGGGCGCCGTTCCTCCCGTCCGGAGCGGACGCTGCGCGTGCGGCCGCGTGCGGGTCCTCGAGCATGGCCCGCAGGACCTTCGCGCGGTCGACGAAGAAATTCAGGTAGCCGCCGCCCTCGACGCTCGTCCTCGCGACGACCGGCGGGAGGACGAGCGCCGGCGCGAGCTCCTCGGCGATCCGGCGCGGCGGACGCCGGAGCACCTTCGCGAGCTCGAACGCGACGGGACAGGCCAGGTCCCCGAGCTCGACCTTTGGAGGCGTCTCGAGGACGAGCCGGGGAGGCTCTGCTCCGAACGTCTTCAGGCAGGCGTCCACGATCGCGCGCTCGAGCGCGCTCTTGAGACCGGGCAGCATGGCGGCGGGGATTCTCGCACGTCGTAACATCGCGCCCCGCGGTCGGGCGCCCGGCTTCCGGGACGCTGAGACGGAGTTGCGGAGTGCCGGCCGCGTATAAGATCGACGGGGTGCCTCGATCTTCGCGAAGGGAGTCCCGATGATCCGACGAATCGTTCCGATCGCGCTCCTGCTGCTGGCGGGCGTCGTTTCCGCGGCAGGCCTCGAACGCTACAAAGCCTGGGACAAGTCGCCCGAGTTCCGGTTCCTCGCGACCGACGCCGAGCAAAAGGCGTGGAAGAAGGTCGCCTCCGACGAGGAGGCCGCGCGTTTCATCGACCTGTTCTGGGCGAAGCGCGACCCCGACCTGAAGACACCCGTCAACGAGTACAAGGTCGTCTTCGACGAGCGTGTGAAGGACGCCGATCGGCTCTTCGCGATGCCTCACCTGAGAGGCGCGCTCACGGAGCGCGGAAAGGCGTTCATCCTCATCGGCCCGCCCAAGTCTCCGATTTCGCGGGTCAACGGGACGAAGCCCCAGCCCGGTCTGCGCGCGATGGGAGGCGAGGCGACGGCCCCCGGGAGCACCCTCCCGCTTCCGAACGATCCCGGGACGTCGATCGGCGAGTGGATCGAGACCTGGACGTGGGAGGCCGCCAACCTTCCCGACTGGACGAAGATGAAGTCGCTCATCGCCAAGTTCGTCGTCGAGGAGTCGAGCGACTTCGTCGGGGGGAATTCCGCCGGCGACGTCACGCGCCTCGAAGCGTCCGCGCGCACCGCCCTCCTGAAGAGCCCCGACCTCAAGGAGGCGCCGCACTACCGTACCGCCGCGGAGCTCGAGGCCGATCGGCAGGCCGCGCTCGCGGCGGAAGCCGAGGCGCGCAAGGGTCCCGCGCTCACGCCCGCGATCCGCGCGTCGCTCGAGGGCCTCGCCGCGGACACCGCTCTCCTCTCGGTGCTGCCTCTCGCGGGGGGCGAGGCGGACGACACGCGGATCCAGGCGCAGATCTTCCTGCCCGCGTCGGCGGGCGAGCCGCCCGCCGACAGCCGGCTGGCTTTCCTCGTGCGCGACAAGGACGGGAAGGACGCCGGACGGTACGAGGAGGCGACGCCGCTCGAGCCCGCGGCCGGCGGCCGTTTCGCGAGCCGCTGGTTCTCGGTGCCACCGGGCGACTACACGGTGACCGCCGGCGTCTTCGACCCGGGCGGCAGGCTGATCGGGGGCGCGAAGAAGCCGGTCACGGTCGCGCCGCCTCCCGTCGATTTCGCGATCTCGCCGATCGTCATCGCGGCCGCGTTCTTCCCGGTGGCGAGCCCGAGGCCCCAGGACGCGTTCACGTTCTCGGGCCAGCGGTTCCTCGCCAAGGGCGGCCGCCTCGACCCGGAGGACGGGCTCTCGTTCGTGTTTCGCGCTTACAACCCCGCCGTCGACCCCGCGACGAAGACCGTGAGCCTTTCACGCACCGTGAAGCTCAAGGCGAAGGGCTCTCCCGCGATGGACGTCCCGCAGCCGCAGGATCCGCCTCTTCCGGCGCCGGACCGCAAGGACAAAGGCTCCGGCATCCTGACGGTGGACGTTTCGGCCGTCCTCATCGACTCGCGTCTCGGCGAGTACCTGAGGAAGCCGGGCGAGTACGAGATCCGGGTCTTCGTGACGGACAACGTGTCGAAGAAGACGGCCGAGGGCGTGGCGTCGTTCGTCGTGACGGGGACCCTCCCCCCGAAGAAAAAATAGGAAGCGGAGCCCCTCAGAACCGCGGGTCGCCCGGGAACCGGAGCTTCGCCTCGCGGCGCATCACGCGCTCGCCTTCGAGGTCGTCCGTGACGCGGCACGTCTTCATCGCGACGAGGAACGACTCGGGGCTGGGCTGCCTCACGACGAGCGCGATGAGCGTTCGCCGCGCGTCCGCGCGCCGCCCCACCGACGCGTAGAGCGCCGCGAGCGAGACGCGGGCGTCGAGCCGGTCGGGGTAGAGGCGGATCTCCTCGAGGAACTCCCGTTCGGCCTCGGGCGCCCGCCCCTGCCGCCCGAGGATGTCGCCGCGCAGCATGTGGAGACCGGACTGGACGATCTTGTCGCCCGCCGAGAGCGCGGCCGCCTCCTCCGCCCATTTCTGCGCCGAGACGAGGTCGTTCCGGAGGACGGCGAGGCGCCCGAGGACGAGGGCGCCGCGCACCTTCGTCTTTCCGGTGCCCCTCTCGTATGCGGCGCGCGCGGCGGGCTCGGCCGCCTTGAGGTCGCCTCGGCCGAGGGCCGAGCGGGCCGCGATGTCCTCGGCGTCCGGGTCACCGAGCGCGCGCAGCGCCTCGGCGTGCCTGGCGGCCTCGTCCCACTTCCCGAGCTGGAGACACAGATTCGCGACGTCGCGCAGGTACGGCGTCCGCGCCGCCTCGGGCGCGAGGTCGACGGTCTTCTTGATCGCCGCCAGGGCCTCCTCGGGCCGTCCGAGCTGGAGGAGGGCCTTCGAGTCCATGTCCCACACGTCCAGCATCCGCGGGTTTTCCCGGAGGAGCTTCGCGAAGATCGCGTGGGCGGCGCCGGCATTTCCCGCGGTGAAGTTCCCGAGCCCCTTGCGCAGCTCTTCGAACGTCCCGATCCGGTCCTTCGGGTCGTCGAGGCTCCCGGCGCTCGCGCTCGCCGGGCCGGCGCTCAGGTAGCCGAGGGAGGCGAGCTTCTTGCGCGCCTCCGGATCGAGGTCGCCCGCGGACTCGTACGCGGGCCTGCGCCTCCCGGCTTCGGCGACCATGGAACGCAGCGCATCCGGCTTCTCGGCGAGCCGGTTCGTCGTCTCTCCCGGGTCGCTCGCGACGTCGTAGATCTCGGCCCTCGGCGCCTCGACGTAGTGCCAGCGTCCGTCGAAGAGCGAGGAGAGCTCGCTCCACCCGAAGTGGATCCGCGGGAAGAACGTCTCGGAAAGGATCCGGCGCGGCGGCGAGCCGGGCGGGTCGAGAAGAGACCGCGTTCCCTCGGGCCTCCGGAAGCCGGGCACGCCCACGGCCTCCGCGATCGTCGGGAACACGTCGATGAGCGCCGCCGGCGCCGTGACCGTCTCGCCGGCCCGCTTTCCGCCGGGGAGCTTCACGAAGAGGGGAACCTGGAGCGTCTCGCGGTAGAGGAACATCCCGTGCTCGGATTCCCCGTGCTCGCCGAGCCCCTCGCCGTGATCGGAAAGAAAGACGATCAGGGCCCTGTCGTACAGGCCGCGCGCCTTCAGGAACGCGAGGAACTTCCCGACGATCGCGTCCGCCTGGGCGATTTCGCCGTCGTAGGGATGCGCGGCGTAGCGCGTCTTGAACGGCTCGGGCGGCTCGTACGGCGTATGGGGCTCGTAGAGATGGAGGAACGCGAAGACCTTCCCGCCCGGTGGCCGGGCCCCGAGCCACGCCTGAAGGCGCGCCTCGGTGTCGGGGCCCGCGCGCTGGACCTGGCCGAGAGCCGCGGCGCCCTCGGCCGGGTCGACGGCGTCGTCGTAGAAGTCGAAGCCGCGGGCGATCCCGCTCTCTTTCTTGAGGACGAAGCACGAGACCGCCCCGCCCGTCTCGTAGCCGAGCGTCCCGAGGAGCTCGGCGATCGTCGGAACGCCGGCCCGGAGGTGGTAGCCGAGGTTGTCGTGGATGCCGTGGCCGGACGGCTCGCGCCCCGTCAGGATCGAGGCGTGCGACGGGAGGGTCAGCGGGACGTGCGACCAGGCCCTTTCGAAGAGGATCGAGTCCCTCCGAAGCGCGTCGAGGGACGGCGTCTCGACGCCGGCGTAGCCGTACGCGGGGAGATGGTCCGAGCGGAGGGTGTCGACGCTGACGAGGATGACCGGCGCCGACGGGAACGGCGCGGCGGGCGGCCGCCGGCGGCAGCCGGCAGCGAGAAGCGACAGGGCGCACGCGGCGGCGATCCTCCGGGGACGCATCGATCGAGGGTAACCCAGGCGGACGAAAAGGAAGGAGCCGGGCCGAAGCCCGGCTCCCGAACCGAACCGCGTGGGGAGCTAGAAGCGGACGCCCGCCGTCAGGAGGAACGTCCGGGGCTGCTGATAATCGAGAGCGGAACGGGCCTTCCCGAAGTTCGGGCCGTAGTCCCAGTTCGCCGTGGTCTCGCTCCCGGTCCGCTTGACCGGAATCGTCGTGAACGGGTTGAAGTTCTGGAACGTGTTGCCCGTGCCGGGGGAGACGGCCGTCCGGACGGTCGTGTCCACCGCGAGGACCCCCTGGTTGTTGAAGAGGTTGATGACCTGCGGCTGGACGAAGATCTCGACCGAGCTGAAGACCCTGATCGTGTACGTGAGCGAGAGGTCCGTGCGCTTGATGTCGTCCGTCCGGAACGCGTCGCGCGCCGTGTACCAATACGTGACCGAGCTGGGGCGCGTGATGTAAGCCGGGGTCGGGGGTGTCGCGTAGAGATACGACCGGACCGCGCCGACGGCCCCATACGGGGCGCCCGTGTCGTAGGCCTGGATGAGGCCGAGGTTGAAGTTCCCGAGCCACTTCGGAATGAAGGGGAGGTCCGCCGCGGCGAGGACCCGGACGCGATGCCGCTGGTCGGTCGCCATGGACCCGTAGGGCGCGTACCAGGCGACCTGCTTGTACTCGGGGTACGTTTGCGTGTCGTTCTGGATCGGGCCGCTCGTGGCGTTCTCGCCGTCGAAGTTGCCGAGCGTATGCGACCAGGTCCAGTTGGCGCCGAGGGTGAGCCACTGCCACCGGTACTGGAACTGCGTCTGGAGGCCCGTGTAGTTGCGCTCGACGGCGTTCGTGTTGCCGATGATCCCGAGGTCGTACTTCTTGCCGGTGACGTCGGAGACGGTCCCCGTCGCCGTGTTGATCACGAGGTTGTAGAAGTCGTGGAAGTCGCGGCGGACGAAGTCGGCGCGGTACGAGAAGCCCGACCCGACGTTCCCGTTCACGCCGACCGTGTACTCGCGCGCGTAGGGCGACTTGAGGGTCTCCGTGATCTGGCGGTTGAGACCGGGGACGCTCGCGTAGATGAGCGGGACGGTGCAGGTCGAGAAGTTCGGGCAGCCCTGCGCGAAGAACCAGTTGAAGACCTGCTGCATCGCGTCCGCCTTCGCGACGGGCGGGACGGTCCCGGGCGGCACGCCGACGTTGATGGCCGGCCCGGCGTAGTACCACTCGAACGTCGCGGGCTGGCCGCCGGACGAGGCGCCGTCCTGCTGCGAGTCCTGCAGGCCGCCGACGTAGTGCGCGTAGGACGCGGCGACGCGGACGTCGCCCTTGCCCGTCACGTCGTAGTTGGCGGCGAGGCGCGGGCTGAACGCCGAGTCGTCCGCCGTCTTGGCGCCGATGCTGTTCTCGGCGTCGTTCTTGTCGTAGCGCACGCCGAGGTTGATCGTGAGGCGTTCGTTCAGCCGCCACTGGTCGTTCACGAACCCGGAGAGCGTCCGCGTGTTCGTCCCCTGCGTCGGCGTGAAGATCGGCGTGTAGTAGACGATCGCGTTCGAGCCGAAGCTCGGATAGACGTTGCCGTTGTAGAGGCTCGTCGTGGTCGCGAAGAGGCGGTAGTTGCTCCCCGACTGGTAGTTGTTCGCGTAGCGCTTGCCGTCGAAGTCGTCGAAGCCGACGACGATGTTGTGCGAGCCGAGGGAGCCCGTCGACAGGAAGTACGTGCCCTTGAGGAGGATGTCGTCGTTGTCGCGCTTCTCGGGTCCGCACACCCCGCAGAACGTGGGCGAGTTGCCGCGGATGTTGCCGCGCGAGCGGTCGCGGATGATCGTGCCGTTGATGAGGTCCGTGTAGGAGGAGCCCGAGTTCTCGAACGTGAAGTGCCGGTTCGAGAACATGCCCTCGAGGAAGAGGTCCGTCGTGAGGACGCCGTTGTAGCTGATCGACAGCGTGTCCTGCGGGAGCTGACGCGGGATGAGTCCCGCCGTGTCGAAGTTGCTCGCCGCGTTCGGGTAGATGTAGTTCGTGTTCTCGTCGTTGATCTTCATGTACGACGCGGCGACGGTGTGGTTCGGAAAGGGCGTGAGCGTGAGCTTGCCCTGATAGCGCTTCTCCGAGTCGCCGAACTGGAACGGCGTGCCCGGATAGCCGCCGACGGGCGTCTGCCCGTTCACCTTCGCGTCGGCGTACGTCGTCTGCGCCTGGCTCGTGTCGGCCGAGCGGAACGCTCCGAAGAACCAGATGTGGTCCTTCCAGGCCGGTCCGCCGAGCGTCGCCTCGTAGCGCTCGAGAACGTCCTGGACACGGACCTCGTTCGAGGGCGAGACGGCCGTCCAGGCGTCGTTCGTGAACGTCGTGCGGAACGAGCCCGAGAACGCGTTGCCGCCGGACTTCGTCACCGTGTTGATGACGCCGCCCTGGAACCGGCCGTACTCGGCCGAGATCCCGTTGACGGACGTGGTCGTCTCCTGGATCGCGTCCTCGATGAAGAGGTTGTTCGGCGTCGCTCGGATGTTGTCCGTGATGACGGCGCCGTCCACCGTGTAGAGGTTGTCGAACGTGGGAGCGCCCGAGACCGAGATCGCGTTCGCGAGGCCCGTGATCTGCGCGATGCCCGAGGAGAGGGACGCGGCCTGCGCGATCGTGCGCGTGTTCGGGAGCTTGTTCGTGAGGTCGCTCGTGATCGTCGTCGAGGCCTGCGTCGTCGTCGAGACGATCTCGGACTTCGCCGTGACCGTCGCGCTGGCCTGGACGCCCGAGAGCGTCATGTTCACGTCGAGGGTCGCCGGCTGCCCGGCCGTCACGGTGACGGACTTCGTCAGCGTCGTGAAGCCCTGGAGCGTGAACGAGACTTCATAGGTGCCGGGAGGGAGCGCCTGGAACGTGAAGGCGCCCGCCCCCGACGTGACGGTCGTTCGCGTGCCCTGCAGGGAGGGCGACTTGAGCGTCACGGTGACGCCGGGAAGCGATGCGTTCTCGTTCTCGACCTTGCCCGTGAGGCTGCCGGTCGTGAAGCCCTGCGCGAGAGCGCCCGCCGCACCGACGACGAGCACGAGAACCAAGACGAGGTGCACGAAGTTCCTGAGTCTGGTCATTCTTCTCTTCCTCCTCCGAAAAAATGAGTCCCCTCCGACTCGAGATCCCGACGGCTTCGTCCGGTCACCGTCGGTGAAACGCGGCAGAAGCGACGAGGTAGACGATTCCCGTGAGCTGTCCAGAGTCTAGCATTCCGCGTGCCGCCGCCACGCCCCGGGCCGCTCCGCGAATCGCGTTGGGAAATGGAGGCTTCGGGACGGGCGCGGCGCGGGCCGGCGCGGCCCGGCGCCGGTCGGCGGGATCGTGCTCCAATTTCCGGGATCTCGCGCTCGCCCGCAGAGCGCGTGCCGGCGAGATCCCGTCTGTATAATCGCGGATTGGTGCGCCCGGAGAGGCGCCCGACCGAAATCCGCGCAACGCGCGCCGGGAGTCCGTCGATGAAGCGTTCGATCCCCGCTCTGACCGTCCTCGCCTTTCTCGTCTTCGCCGCCCACCCCGTGCTCGCCGCGCTCGACAAGCACAAGGACTGGGACAAGTCGCCCGAATACCAGTACCTGGCGACCGACGCCGAGAAAAAGGAGTGGAAGAAGATCGCCTCCGACGCGGACGCCGAGAATTTCATCGCGCTCTTCTGGGCGAAGCGCGATCCCGACCTCCGGACGCCGCAGAACGAGTACCGGGAGCGCTTCGACGCGCTCGTGAAGGTCGCCGACGAGCACTTCGCGATCGGCCGAAAGCGCGGCGCCCTCACGGAGCGCGGCAAGCTGCTCGTCCTCGTCGGGGGTCCGAAGGAGATCATCCCGAGGGCGATGTCCTCCTCGGCCCCGCCGACGGGCGGCGCGCCGGGCGCCGGCGACGTTTCCGGAGCCGGCACCCTGACCGGTACGGCCGGCGGCGGGGCGACGCTCTACACGTTCGTCTACGACAAGGCGCATCTCCCTTCCTGGGCGGAGGGCGCGACGCAGAACATCGGGTTCATCGTCGACCCCGCCCTGGGGACCGAATCTCTCGTCGACACGGCGGCGGCGCGGCGGCTCGAGAACAAGGCCGTCCAGATGGCCCTCGTGAACCCGGACCTCAAGGAGGTCCCGGTCTACAAGACGAAGGAGCAGGCGGAGGCCGAGCGGAAGGCCGCCGCCGAGGCCGCGAAGGGCCCCGCGCTCGCGCCCGCGTCCCGCGCCGCGATCGACGGCCTCGCGAGCGAGCCGTTCGGCCCGCTCGCGGTGCTCCCGCTCGCCTACGGCGACGGTTCGACGCGGCTCAACGTGCAGCTCTACGTGCCCGGCGCCGCCGTCGGCACGAGCGGCAGCGCGCGGCTCGCGATCGTCGTGCGCGCCTCCGACGGATCCGAGGCGGCGCGCGTCGACGAGGACGCGAAGCTCACGAAGACGCGGTCGGACTATTTCGTCGATCGCTCCCTGCGCGTCCCGCCGGGAGAGTACGACGTCGCCGTCGTCCTGCTCGACGCCGCGGGCAAGGTCCTCGTTTCCGGGCGCCGGACCGCGACGGTCCCGGCGCTCCCGACGGAGTTCGCCGCGTCGCCTCTCCTCGTCGCCGTGAACGACTTCCCCGCCGAGGGCACGAAAGGGGACGAGCCGTTCACGTTCTCGGCCCGGCGATTCGTCGCGAAGGGTGACGGCAGGCTCGATCCGTCGGACGGCCTGTCGTACGCGGTCCGCATCTACAATCCGCCCATCGATCCCGTGAGCCACATGGTCACGCTCAAGCGGGTGATCAGGCTCAAACCGAAGGGTCAGCCTCCGATCGACGTCCCGACGCCCCCGGAGGAGCCGGCGAAGGCGCCGGAGGTGAAGGACGGCGGCGCGCTCGTCCTCGACCTCGCGGGGGGCATCATCGAGTCGAACCTCGGCCAGTACCTGAGGCCGAACGACTACGAGCTGCGCGTCACGATCCTCGACACCTCGTCGCAGAAGAAGCTCGATCTCGTCGCGCCGTTCACGGTCGTCGGCCCGGCGGCGCCCGCGACGGCTCCGGCCGCGCCGCCGAAGAAAAAGGGCTGAGGCGCCTTCACTCGACCCTCACGCTCGCCGAGCCGACCCCGACGCGATTCGTCGCGACGTCGCGGATCGTCGCCACGAACCGCATGTTCCCGGTGCGCGTCTTGAAGGTGCCGTGGTAGACGAACGGTGTCTTCGCGGCGGCCGCGAGGGACTCGGGCGTGACGACGATCTCCTCCTTCTCGGTGACGGGAGTCGAGCGCGCGCCGGTGTCCTCGACGGCCGCGAGGCCGATTTCGACGACGGCCTTCTTCTTTCCGTTGTCGTCGATGAACGTGAGCGAGGACACGGGGACCTGCACCTCGAAGGGCACGAGGCGCCGGCCGATCCCGCCGCCCTTCTTCGGAGCGTCGGTCAGGAGCGCCACGGCGAAGTCGCCCGAGGCGCCCGGCGTGATGAGGGCCATCTCGAGGCGGTTCCGGGCGGCCTGGGACGCCGTCAGGGGCGCGAAGCTCCGCCGGGTGCGGAGCGAGACGCCGACCCGGGTCGTCGTGACGTTCACGTCGTGGAGGGTCTTCCTCGGGTCGAGGGAGGCGAGGGTGACGCCGACGGAGTAGTAGCTCGCCGACTCGCGATAGATCCTGTCGAGAGACGCCGCGAACACGTTGCGGTTCTCGACGAGGATGCCGCCGGTCTCGTCCGCGAAGCCCGCGATGACCTCCCGCCGGTTGACGTTCGCGAGGAACGGGTCGATGGCGGGCGGGTCGGACTCGGACGCGTCCATGTCGGTCGAGAGTCCCGTCGCGTCGAGCGCGTGGATCGTGATCCCGGAGCGATTCGCGGCCTCGAGGACGGCCTTGTACTGGGGCGTCACGTCGTAGTCGAACTGGTTGAGGGCGGTGCCGCCGAGCGACTGGGCGAGGCTCTGTCCCGGTCGCATTTCGATTCCGTGCGAGACGAAGATGATGACGCGCTTGCCGGAGCGCGCGCCGAGCGCGTCCACGCTCCGGTGGAACTCCTCCAGCGTGCCCTTGTCCCGCGCCCAGGCCTGCGCCCCCCAGTTGCGGACGACGGAGTCGCGGGCGATCTGGCCCCGGGCCGAGAAGAGCGAGTAGCGCCGGGCGTCCTGGATCGCGAGGCGGTACTGCGAATCCCAGTAGAGGCCGCGTGGCGCCAGCTTCTCGACCTTCGCGAGCCCCGCGAGGAGGTCCTCCTTCGAGTTCGTGAACGGGACGTCGACGCGCGTCGAGACGTTGTACGCGAGGATCGCCATCGCGTCGGACGGGGAGAGACGCGTCACGAGGTCGCGCAGCCCTTCGACGACGCGCTTTCTCTCGAACGGCATGAGGTGCTCGTCGTCGAAGAAGACGAGGTACTGGCGCGGGACGTAGCGGGCTTCGCCCGCGCGCGTCGTCTCGAGGATGAAGTCGGGCGACGCGGTCGCGAGGTCCGGCCCGTGCAGGCGTCCGGTCTCCACGCGCACGAAATAGTCCGGCTGGTACGCCGTGCCGTCCACGAACACCGTCACCTCGTCCTTCCGGAGGTCCGTGACGGGCGCGTCCCCCTTCGTCGTCGCGACGACGTCGAGGTCCATCGCCGTGACGTCCACGGCCGTGCGCACGCCCTCGCGGGACGCGGCGCCGGCGTCCTCGGCGCCCGCTCGTCCGCCGACGAGAGCGAAAGCGAGAGCGAGAACGCGTGCGCGCCGGAAAGCGACGGCTGGGGTCATCGGTCCACCTCGGGGGGGCGGGTCAGAGCTGCAGGATCTCGCGGAGCATGGACGCGTCGCGGGCGACGACCTGCGGGAGGTCGGGGCGCGCGGAAAGCGCCACGACCCTGTCCGTGAGCTTCGGATCCTCGCTCGTCCACTCGTGTCCGATCTGTTCCGAAGGGGCGATCTGCTTGGCGAGAAAGATCAGCTGTTCGGCGGCGGGGCTCTTCGACGCGACCCGGCCGCTCGAGCCGAGGACGTCCTCGACGGACGGCGGCAGATTCAACTTCCGCGCCAGGACGCGCCCGGCCGCCGCGCGGAAGCGCGAGAGCGCCCCGATCCGGATCGGACCGGGCGGGAAGGGCACGGCGATCAACAACTTGAGGAGCTCGTAGCTCCCGAGAGGCTCGAGGAGGCCGAGCGTGTAGGCCTCCTCGCGGGGGATCTCCGTCCCTTCCGCGAGATGGGAAGCGGCCACCGCGGTGGACAGCGCCGCGCGGCGGACGACGCGCTCCATCTTCTCTTCCGAGGGGACCTTGGGCGAGCCGGCGTCGGCGAGGAGGGAGGCGAAGCGCCGGAGGGCCGACGGGCCGATCACGCCGGCGGCCTCGCGCGAGGTCCGGACGAGCTCGGCCGCCTCCGTCCTCAGGGCGTTCGCGAGGTAGAGGAGATCGATCGTGAAGAACGGGTCGAGCGCCGCGATCTGGACGATCCGCTCGGGGTCGGCGCCCTCGTCGAGCGCCGTGCGCAGCATGACTCCGGTGTCGTCGTAGACGGGGAAGAGGCGTGCCGGCTCGCGCAGGCGCTTGTGCACCCGGTTCGCGAACGACGTGAAGCCCTGGAAGGAGTCGCGGAGCTGCGCCGCCGGCAGCGCGTCTCCGGGTAGGCCCTCGAGGATCTCCCAGAACATCGCGGCGAGGACCTCGGGCCTGAACTCGCGCTCCCAGCGCGCCCCCGTCTCGTCGGATCCGGCCGCCGCTCCGACGTTCACCCGGGAGTCGTCGACCGACTTGGCGCCGTGGAACGCGAGGACCTGGCCGCGCAGCGACAGGTGGATTCGGATCAGGTCCTCGATCTTGAAGAGCGGATCGAACTCGAAGGACGCCCCGGCCCAGTGGAAGAGGTCGAGGAGGACCTTCATCGCGAGGCCCTCGACGGCCTCGGCGAGCTTCTCGCGCGGGAGGAGGCCGCGCTCGAGGATGAGCCGGGTGAGGTTGCGCCCGGTCGCGAAGCTCTCGGCGAGGAGCTCGAAGACGACGGCCTCGGTGAGGACCTTGCGCCGCGTCAGGAAGATGCCGAGGCGTTCGTGCGGGACGGACGACGAGACGAAGACGATCGCCCCGCCCTTGAGGTCGATCGTCCGCACGACCTCCCCCCGCCACACGGTGACCCGCCCGGACAGGGCGTTGATCTCGAGCCACTGCAGGAGGTCGGCGAGCGAGAAGGTATCGAGGTTTCCGCTGAGCGTGCGTGCCACGTGGGTCCCATCTTGACATGAACGCCCGGCGGCGCGGCCGGAACGTCTCAGAAGCTCGTGCGCAGAAGGCGCGTGGCCTTCTGGAGCGAGATGAGCTCCCGGGCGTCCTTCTGGAAGACGCCTTCCCCGTAGCCCTTCTTCGTGATGAAACGGTACTCGAGGTCGTGGAAGGGAAGGCCCTTCGGGACGCGATCCACGCGGTAGTACCAGGTCTCGGTCACGCCTTCCGCGTCGCCGGGCGTCATGAGATCGAGGGGCGACCCCGGGGCGCGCACGACGCTGTTGCCGCCCGTCGGGTTCACGGCCGGGACGAGGGCCGTCGCCTTGAGGCGCGACATCGGGTCGTCCGACTCGAGAAGCGCCGTGCGGCCGACGTAGGAGGGGGGGCCGAGCACGAGGAGGACGCGCCCGCGGTCGGACTGCGATCCCCGAACCGTCTCCGTCGAGAAGTGGGCGTCCGCGTACTGGGCGCGGCGGTAGAACTCCGTCTCGTACTCGTTCTCGGGCGTCGACGGGTCCGGGTCGAACGTCTTCCAGAACCGAAAGACCCACTCGCGTCGGGACGCGTCGTCCGGGAGCGAGGCGAACGCCTTCTTCTCGTCGTCCGTCATGAGGACGCCGACGGGCCCCGTCGGCCACGTCGGGTCGCCCGTGTACTCGGGTGACGTTCCGTCGTCCGGAAGAGTCTCGGCGATGCCCGGGAGGCCCGCCTCGGGCCGGGGCGCCGGGTTTCGCCGCTCGGCCGCTCGGCGCTGGGCGTCGAAGAAGATGCAGAAGCTCTTCGGGTACATGCCCGGGTCGATCGTTGCCTCGGGCTGAAAGTCGAAGTACCGCGCGAGCTCCTCCCGCGCGCGGGGCTCGTTCTTCTCCTCCCAGGCCACCGCGGCCGCGTAGAAGTGGTACGGGGGAAGGACCTTCGGAAGGATCGGCTCCCGCCCCGGCGCCGCGGCGAGCTCGAGAAACCGCTTGAGGGCCGCGTCGGCGTCGCCCCAGCGCTTCTCCTTGTAGGCCTTCTTCGCCTCGAGAAACGCGAGGAGGAGCGGGTCGTCCGCGGCGCGCGAGGCCGTCGCGGCGAGAAGGGCCGCGAGGACGACGACCGAGAGCCGGCGCAGGGGCACTTGGGGACCTCGAGCGCTCAGCTTAGCATCGGGTCCATGAGCGATTCCGCCCTCACGACGACGTCCGGCCTTCCCCTGAAGCCCTCGTACGGCCCGGGGGACGTTCCTTCCGGCTGGGACCCGGGCCTCCCGGGACAGGCGCCGTTCACACGCGGGACGCTCCCGGGCGGCTACCGCACGAAGCTCTGGACGATGAGACAGTACGCGGGGTTCTCGAGCGCCCGGGAGTCCAACCGCCGCTACCGGTTCCTGCTCGAGCGAGGCCAGAGCGGCCTCTCCGTCGCGTTCGACCTCCCGACGCAGATCGGGTACGACTCGGATCACGTACTCGCGCGGGGAGAAGTCGGCAAGGTCGGCGTTCCGATCGCCTCGCTCGAGGACATGGAGACGCTCCTCGAGGGGATCCCGCTGGACGCCGTGTCGATCTCGATGACGATCAACGCGACCGCGTCGATCCTCCTCGCGCTCCTCCTCGCCGTCGCCAAGGGCCGCGGCACGCCGTGGACGAGACTCTCCGGAACGATCCAGAACGACATCCTCAAGGAGTACGCGGCCCGCGGAACCTGGGCGTTCCCTCCCGGCCCGTCGCTGCGTCTCGTGACGGACGTCTTCGCGTTCTGCCGGACGGAGGTCCCGCGCTGGAACACGATCTCGATCTCGGGCTACCACATCCGCGAGGCGGGCTCGACGGCCGTGCAGGAGGTCGCGTTCACCCTCGCGGACGGCCTCGAGTACCTGAAGGCCGCGGCGGACGCCGGTCTCGACGCCTCCCAGATTGCACCGAGGATGTCGTTCTTCTTCAACGTCCACAACGACTTCCTCGAGGAGATCGCGAAGTTCCGCGCCGCGCGGACGCTCTGGGCCCGCCTCGTGAAAGAGCGCTTCGGGATCACGGACCCGCGCGCGGCGGCGCTCCGCTTCCACACGCAGACGGCGGGCTCGACGCTGACGGCGCAGCAGCCGGACGTGAACGTCGTTCGCGTCGCGATTCAGGCTCTTGCCGCGGTCCTCGGCGGCACCCAGTCCCTCCACACGAACGGCAAGGACGAGGCGCTCTCGCTGCCGACCGAGGAATCGGCGCTCCTGGCCCTGAGGACGCAGCAGGTCATCGCACACGAGACGGGCGTCGCGCGCGTCGCGGACCCGCTCGGCGGAGCCTGGGCGGTCGAGGCCCTCACGGCGGGCATCGTCGAGGAAGCCGGCGCGCTCATCCGGAAGGTCGACGCGCTCGGCGGCGCCCTGAAGGCGATCGAGGCCGGCTTCTACCAGCGCGAGATCCAGGACGCGGCCTACCGGGCGCAGAACGCGATCGAGGACGGAAGACAGATCGTCGTCGGCGTGAACGAATTCACCGTCGCGGAGGAACGCCCGATTCCGACTCTCGAGATCGACCCTTCCGTCGAGGCGGACCAGGTGGCGCGCCTCGCGGCGCTGCGGGCGCGGCGCGACGCGACCGCGGTGCGGGGGCTGAGGGCGGCGGTGGTCGACGCCGCGCGCGAGGGTCGCAATCTCCTCCCGCCGGTCATCGGTGCCGTGAGCGGGCTCGTCACGCTCGGAGAGGTCGTCGAATCGCTCAGGTCGGTCTTCGGCGAGCACCGCGAGAACGCCGCCTGGTGACCATGGCGGGGCTCCTGGAGCACGTCAAACCGGCATTTCTGGCCGGTTTCCTCGAGTGGATGGCGATCAAACCCGCATGGCAGGCCGACTCCGGCCTGTGTAATTCAAGAGAGACGGCCATTCATGCGGCTTCGCGCGGTCTTAACGCGCGCCCGGCACGTCAACCTGCCTGATCGCAAGGGTTTGGCCGATGCACAGAGATCCGTGCAGGATTTGTGAAGACCGCTGAAGACGCCGGAGAGCCGTGTTTTTCACAGATCAATTCACAAGGAAACGCACAGACGCTCTGAGGATCTCGGCAAGGCGTTCCCGTTCAATCGGTTGGGGAGCCGTCTCCACCCTCGGGAAAGGGCAGCGTGCGCTCGGCTTGCGCCACGCCCGGCTCGAAGCAGCGCCGGCAGCGCGCCTCGTAGAGGCCCGCGGCGCCGACGACGACGCGCTCGGTGGACTCCACGAGCCGCTGCGTGCGGCTCGCGGGCTGCCCGCATCGCACGCAGATCGCCCTCGTCTTCGTGATCTCCTCCGCCGCGGCCATGAGGGCCGGCATCGGGTCGAAGGGCCGTCCGAGATAGTCCTGGTCGAGGCCTGCGACGATGACCCTCTTGCCGAGGTCCGCCAGGCGCGAGGCGACGTCCACGATCCCGGCGTCGAAGAACTGGGCTTCGTCGATCCCGACGACCTCCGTGCGCGCGTCGGTCTTCGCGAGGACCTCCGCCGAGGTCGCGACGGGGACGGCGACGAGCCGCAACCCGCCGTGTGAGACGACCTCCATCTCCGCGTAGCGGTCGTCGATCGCGGGCTTGAACGCCTGGACCCGCCGCCGGGCGATCTGCGCTCGCGTGAGGCGGCGGATGAGCTCCTCGGACTTGCCCGAGAACATCGAGCCGCAGATGACCTCGATGGAGCCGATTCCTGGCGTCATCATGTTCGTAAGAGATTCTTTCTGCTGTCGGCGGCAGCTGTCGCTGCCGCCGCGGGGGAGAACCTGGGCCGGGCGGCGGCT
>Ga0335085_10001979_pt1 | contig 40095 bp, 35 predicted proteins | sample Lox_Sample_45_FD_206712 | JGI IMG/M metagenome (GOLD analysis project Ga0335085, IMG submission 206712) | Soil microbial communities from Loxahatchee National Wildlife Refuge, Florida, United States - Lox_Sample_4.5 | ecosystem: Environmental > Terrestrial > Soil > Wetlands | place: USA...
CCTTCGTGGCACCGCCCGGTGCGCGCGCCGCGAGTGCGGGAACCTACATCCTGTATGCGAGCCACATCGCGGCCATGGCCCCGGCCACGAATCTCGGCGCGGCGACACCGGTGCAGATCGGGGGCGAGTCGGCTCCGCAGCGGGGGCCGCCCGCCGATAAGAGCGGCAAGCCGCCGCTCTCCCCCGGCGAGTCGCCGAGCTCGCTGACGACCATGGAAAGGAAGGAGATCAACGATGCGGTCGCCTATATCCGCGGACTCGCGGAGCTGCGCGGCCGCAACGCCGAGTGGGCCGAGCAAGCCGTGCGCGGCGCGGCGAGCCTCACGGCGAGCGCCGCCCTGCAGCAGCATGTCATCGATCTGATTGCCCGCGACGTGCCGGATCTGCTCGCCAAGGTCGACGGGCGAGAGGTGAAGGTCGGACAACGCGTCGTCACGCTTGCCACCAGGGACGCGAGGCCTGTGCCGGTCGAGCCGGATTGGCGCACCCGCTTCCTCTCGGTGATCACGCATCCGACGGTCGCCTATGGACTGATGCTGCTCGGGATCTACGGACTACTGCTCGAAGGCTACAATCCCGGTGTCATGTTCCCCGGCGTTGCGGGCGTGATCGCCCTGCTCATCGCGCTCTACGCCTTCCAGATCCTCTCAGTCAATTACGCGGGACTCGCTCTGATCGTATTGGGTATCGGCATGATCATCGCGGAGTTCTTTTTTCCGACTTTCGGCTCGTTGGGGCTGGGAGGGCTGATCGCGTTCATCGTCGGCTCTCTGATCCTCCTGGACACGGACGTTCCCGGACTCAACATCGCGAGGCCGGTGATCGCGGGAGTCGCTACGGCGGGGGGCTTGGTGCTCATCGGCCTCGTGTATCTCGCGACACACTCGATGCGCCGGCCGGTGGTGACCGGGACACAGGCGATGATCGGCGCGCGCGCTGAAGCCTTCGAGGACTTCACCGAGCGGGGCCGCGTGCGCTTCGGGGGCGAGCTGTGGAATGCGCGCAGCAGCGCTCCGCTCAAGGCGGGCCAGGCGGTGCGGATCGTGCGGGTCGAAGGATTGTCGTTGTGGGTGGAACCAGCGTGATTGCCGGAAGGAGAACCTGAATGCCGAGCTTCCTCATCGTCGTCATCGTGCTCATCGTGGCGGCGATCTTCACCTCGATACGGGTGCTCAGGGAGTACGAGCGGGGCGTGATGTTCACGATCGGCCGCTTCACGGGCGTCAAGGGCCCGGGGTTGGTGCTCGTGTGGCCGATTCTGCAGCAGTTGATGAAGATCGATCTGCGGGTGATCGTGCTGCAGGTGCCCAAGCAGGATGTGATCCTGCGCGATAACGTTTCCGTCAAGGTGAGCGCGGTCGTCTATTTCCGTGTCGTGGATCCGGGCAAGGCCGTGATTCAGGTCGCCAATCCCTACGAGGCGACGAGTCAGCTCGCACAGACGACACTGCGCTCGGTGCTCGGCCAGCACGAGACCGACGAGATGCTCGCCAAGCGCGATAAGCTCAACGCCGACATCCAGCAGATCCTCGATCAGAACACGGATGCGTGGGGCATCAAGGTGACGAACGTCGAGATCAAGGACGTGGATCTCGATGAGACCATGATTCGCGCCATGGCACGCCAGGCGGAAGCCGAGCGCACGCGGCGCGCGAAGATCATCAATGCGGAAGGCGAGAAGCAGGCGGCCGAGTCGCTCGTCGCGGCCGCGCAGGCGCTGTCACGCGATCCGCGGGCGCTGCAGCTGCGCTATCTGCAGACCCTGGCCGACATCGCGAGCGACAAGACCACCATCATCGCCTTCCCGTTACCGCTCGATCTGGTCACCCCGCTGCTGCAGCGTCCGGCGGCGGGGACGTAGATGCCCGTGCGCACCGGCATCAGCCACCGGTGAGCTCGGGGACGAGCATGCAGAGCTCGCGCTGGATCCTGGCGGCCGGCGGGCTGCTGCTCGCCACGGCCACCGTGCTCGGCGCCTTCGGTGCCCATGCGCTGCAGGCGCGCCTGCCCGCAGATCGGCTGCAGGTCTACGAGACGGCGGTCCGCTATCAGTTCTATCACGCCCTCGGTGTGCTCGCGATCGGCGTGGCGGCTCTCACGATCGACACGCCGCTCCTGCGCTGGTCCGCCGGGCTCCTCATCGTCGGTATCTGTGTCTTCTCCGGCAGCCTCTATGCCCTTTGCGTCGGCGCACCGCGTGCCCTCGGCATCGTGACACCGCTTGGCGGGCTCGCACTGATCGCGGGCTGGGTGGTCTTCGTGGCGGCGGTGTTGGGCAGGCGGGCATGGCACGGGCCGTGAGGCCGCGCGGCCGCTGCGCTCATGCAGGACGTTTCCTCGATCGATCAGCAGATCTCCGCGTGGTTGCGGCCGGACACGTTGACCGGTGCGGTTGGCTACCTGCTGCTCTTCTGTTTGATTGCCTCACTGCTCTCGCGCGCGCTCGGCCTGGGAATTCGCGCCGCGCTCAGGCATCCGAAGCGCGAGCACCTGGATCCCACGGCGATGAATTTCCTGCGCCAGCTCGGCGTGCTCGTGATCTGGATCTTCGTGCTCACGCTCTACGCGCACCTCATTCCAGCGCTGCGCGCATTGGGCACGGCACTGCTGGCGGGGGCGAGCGTCGCCTCCATCGTCATCGGACTCGCCGCGCAGGGCACGCTCGGCAATCTCGTGGCCGGAATCTCGATTCTCATCTACCGCCCGTTTCGTCTCGGTGATGTGCTGCAGATCAGTACGCCGACAGGAACGGAGGTCGGCACGGTCGTGATGCTCTCGCTCGGCTACACGATCCTCAGCACGCAGGACGAGCGCCGCGTGATCGTGCCCAACAGCGTCGCCATCAGCCAGGTCGTCGTGAACCTCAACGTCGGTGCGGCCAAGGCGCTCACGCTGAACTTCTGGGCGCCCCGCTCGGAGCTGCTGCAGGCCCGTGCAGCCGCACTCGACTTTGCACAGCGGCTCGGTGCGGAGGTACTCGGCTGCTTCGTGACCAAGTCGGAAGTGGCCGCCGCGCAGGTCTCGCTCATGCTGCGGGCAGTGCCAGGGCAAGCTGCGACCGCGGGCGGCGCGGATCTTGCGCAGCGCTTGTCCGCTACCCTGCAGAGCGGCGGTATTCACACGCCTGCCGGCAAGCCCGCTCCCACGCTCGCTTGAGACGTGCGACTCGAGCCAGCTCGCCCTCACGGTGAACGTCACGCCCTCGGGCCTTGCGATCGACGCTGCGCTGCCCGCGTTGCGCACGGCGTTGCAGGGCGCCTCGAACGTGCTACTGGTCGCACCGCCAGGCGCGGGCAAGAGCACGATCGTGCCTCTCGAGCTCCTCGGTGAGTCCTGGGCCGCAAACCGCCGTCTGATCATGCTCGAGCCGCGCAGGCTCGCGGCGCGTGCGGTCGCCGAACGCATGGCCCACCTGCTCGGCGAGCGCGTCGGCCATACGGTCGGCTATCGCATGCGCCTGGATACACGCATCTCGCGCCACACGCGCATCGAAGTCCTGACCGAGGGCGTGCTCACCCGGATGCTCCAGAGCGACCCGGCCCTGGAGGGCACCGCAGCGCTCATCTTCGATGAGTTTCACGAGCGCAGCCTGCAGGGCGACCTGGGACTGGCACTCGCACTCGATGCACAGGCCACGATCGCCCCGACCCTGAAGCTGCTGTTGATGTCAGCAACCCTCGATGTGCAGGCTGTCTTGCACCTCCTGGGGGGTGCCCCGCTCGTCTCGGCAGAAGGACGCGCATTCCCCGTCGAGACGCGATACGTGGGTGGGGGAGATCCGCTTTTGCCCGGCGGCGGCGTCCGCGATGCCCGCCGCGGGCGCGAGGACGCGCCGGAACGCGCCACGACCCGCATCGTGCAGCGCGCGTTGCGCGATTACCGCGGAGACGTACTCGTCTTTCTGCCCGGGGCCGCCGAGATCCGTCGCGTTGGGGCGCTGCTCGCGCAGGCGCCCGATCTCGATGCAGCGATTCGCGTGCTGCCGCTCTTCGGCGAGCTCGCACAGGTCGATCAGGATGCTGCGCTCGCACCCGATCCCGACGGTCGCCGCAAGGTGGTGCTGGCGACCAACATCGCCGAGACCAGCCTGACGATCGAGGGCATTCGCATCGTCGTCGACTGCGGACTGGTGCGCCGCCCGAGCTTCGATCCGGTGACGGGGATGAGCGGCTTGACGACGCGTCGCATCTCGCGCGCCTCGGCCGCACAGCGACAGGGCAGGGCGGGCCGGACCGCGCCCGGAGTGTGCTATCGGCTTTGGAGCGAGGAAGCACATCGGCGGCTGGCCGCGCACTCAGCGCCCGAGATCCTCGAGGCAGATCTTGCTCCACTCGCGCTCGAGCTCGCACTCTGGGGCGCTCGCGAAATGGCCGAGCTGCGCTGGCTCGACACGCCGCCACCGCCCATGCTCACGAGCGCGCGCGAGCTGCTCCAGCGTCTCGGCGCGCTTGATGCAAAAGGGCGCGCGACTGCCCAGGCGCGCGCCATGGCGCTGCTCGGCGTGCATCCGCGCCTTGCGCACATGTTGCTGAAAGCGCGGGAGCTGGGCCGCACCGACCTCGCGGCTAAGCTCGCGGCGTTGCTGTCCGAGCGCGACGTACTGCTCCAGGATGCGGACCGCGATGCGGACATCCGCACACGGCTCGAGCTCCTGGACAAGGCGACCGCAGGCGTGCGGCAGGGAACCGTCCAACGAGTGCGGCGAGCAGCTGCCGCGCTCGCACGACAGCTCGGCAGCACGCAGGAGGCGTCCCGCGGCATACCGCAACAGAGCACGGATGCGGGGATTCTCCTGGCGTTTGCCTATCCGGACCGCATCGGCCTGCGTCGCCCAGGCGCCCCGGCGCGCTATCTGCTGACGAACGGGCGCGGAGCGTTCTTCTCTGAGGCGCAAGTCCTCTCACGCCGGGAGCTCATCGTCGCCGTGGACCTCGACGACCGCGACCGCGAGGCGCGCATCCTGCTCGCCGCACCGCTCGAGCGCTCGCAGCTGCTGGAGCATTTCAGCGCACAGCTCGAGCGAACCCAGTCGGTCGGGTGGGACGAGCGCGAGCAGGCCGTCATTGCCCGCGAGACAGTGCAGCTCGGTGCGATCACGCTCGAGGAACGAGCGCTCAACGAGGTGCCCGCCCAGGCGGCACGAGCGGCGATGCTTGACGGAGTGCGGCGGCTTGGGCTCGACGCACTGCCCTGGAATGCCGAGGTCCGGGATCTGCAGGCGCGCATGCAGTTCGTGCGCCGACTATTCGCTGCGCCAACCGGGGACGAGGCCCCGGCGCAAGCCAGGTCCGCAGCGCAAGTTGAGCCGGGTGCACCCGCGTGGCCGGACGTGAGCGATGCCGCGCTTGAGGCCTCTCTCGAGCAATGGCTGTCTCCGTGGCTCGAGGGAGTGCTCCGGCGGGAGCATCTGGCACGCATTCCGCTGCGTGAGGCGCTGCATGCGCTGCTCGGCTACCAGCAGCAGCGCCAGCTCGAGCAGTGGGCGCCCACTCACCTCACGGTGCCGAGCGGCTCGCGGGTGCGTATCGATTACCTGGACGAGAGCGCACCGGCAGTTTCGGTGCGGCTGCAGGAGGTCTTCGGCCTGCAAGCCACGCCGCGCATAGCCGGCAATCGTGTGCCTGTCACCTTCAAGCTGCTCTCGCCAGCGCATCGTCCGGTGCAGATCACTCGCGACCTCGCGAGCTTCTGGCGCGGTGCCTACGCCGAGGTGCGCAAGGATCTGCGCGGCCGCTACCCCAGGCACTACTGGCCTGAGGATCCCCTGCAAGCGAGGCCGACCCGCCGCATTCGCCCGCGCAACTAGGCGGGATTCACAGAGTTTCGAGGGGGCGCGGACCCGCCGGCGGCGGGAAGGCCTGATCGAACTCGTGCAGCTGCGCCGAGCTCAGCGTCTCCTGCAGCGCGCTCAGGTTCTCACGCAGCCGCTCGCGGTTGCCGGTCTTGGGTATCGTAATCACGCCCTCCTGACAGAGCAGCCAGGCCAAAGCTGCCTGAGCTGGAGAGAATCGAGAGCGCTCCGCGAGCGCGACCAGGCGCGGGTCGCGGATCAGACGGCCCTGCTCGAGCGGGGAGTACGCCATGATGGGGATGCGCCGCTCGCGCGCCCAGGGCAACAAGTCCCATTCGATGTTCCGCCGAGCGAGGTTGTAGAGCAGCTGGTCGGTCGCGGTCGCAGGACCGGCGGGCACCGACCACAGCTCGCGCAGGTCCGCCAGGCCGAAGTTGCTCACACCGAAGTAGCGGATCTTGCCGGCGCGCTGCAAGCCCTGGAAGGCATCGAGTGTCTCGGCGAGCGGCACGCTGCCGCGCCAGTGCAGCAGATACAGATCGATTCGGTCCGTGCGCAGCCGCGCGAGGCTGCGCTCGCAAGCGGCCGCGGTGCCGTGCCGCGTCGCGTTGTGCGGGTAGATCTTGCTGACGAGAAAAGCGTCGTCCCGCCGGCCGGCGAGCGCCTCTCCGACGAGCATCTCGCTGAGTCCCTCGCCGTACATCTCCGCCGTGTCGATCACCGCCACACCGTGATCGAGAGCAAGACGGAGCGTTGCGAGCTCCTCGGCACGGGCGGTGCGGTTTTCGCCCATGCGCAACGTCCCGATGCCGAGCGCCGGCACCTGCTCTCCGGAAGGCAGGGTGACGCTCCTCATGGTCCTCGCCCGCATCCTCGCATGGGCGCGTGTCCGCATTTTCTGTGCCGCGATCGGTGCCGCAAACCGAGTTACGCCGCTCACGATCTCGTGCCATTATTGCCCTCACCGGGCGCGCGCTGCGCGCGCGCATGCGGGCCAATCTACGCGCTGTCTGTGCCAGGCACGAAGGATGCCGCGGTCCGCATCACATGGGATTTGACTCAAATGGACACGGAAGCATCGAACCTAGAGATCACGAGCAAGCGGCTCGATGAGCTGATGCGCTGGCACGGCAAGGACGAGAGTGCCCTGCCGCCCGCGCACACTTTGCAGAACCTCTCTCGCGATACGATCGCCGCGCTGCGCCAGCTGCAGCAATCTCGCCTCACCATCGAGTGTCTGCGTACGGCGCTGGGCCGCGCATTCTGGGCGAAGAGCTCGAGCGAGCTGCGGATCACATTGCTCGAAGCGCTCGGACCACCTCCTGAGCCGCGGGAGGCGGACGAGGCCTCTATGTGGTCGTCTTCTTCAGATCCTCATCGCGAAGATTGAAAAGGCGCTTCTTGTCCTCATCGGACATGGGCTGGGAGAAGTTCACCCACTCCTTGCCCACGTCGGCCCCTCTTTGCACGGCCGCGCGGGCGCCGATCGCCTGAAACCAGCGCTTGACGTTGGGGAAGTCGTTCAAATCCTGTCCCTGCCAGTCGTGACGCACGACCCAGGGCCAGGCAGCGATGTCGGCGATCGAATACTCGCCTGCGAGGTACTCGTGCGTGCCGAGCTGCACGTCCATGACCTTGTATAGTCGCGCGACCTCGGTGCGAAAGCGGTGCATCGCATACTCGATCTGCTGGGGCGCGTAGCGCAGGAAATGATGTGCCTGGCCGGCCATGGGACCGAGGCCACCCACTTGCCAATAAACCCAGGAGAGCACGCGGTACTTTCCCGGCGTGTCTCGCGGCAGCAGCCTGCCGGCCTTCTCCGCGAGGTATTGCAGGATGGCGCCGGATTCGAAGATCGCAAGATCCTGCGCGTCGTGATCGACGATCGCCGGCATCTTGTTGTTGGGGCTGATCGCGAGGAATTCCGGCTTGAACTGCTCCCCTTTGTTGATGTTCACGGGGATGACGTGGTACTTGATCCCGCACTCCTCCAGCATGATCGTGATCTTCTTGCCGTTGCCGGTCGGCCAAAAATAAACGTCAATCACCGTTGCCTCTCCTCGACTCTCAGCGCCCGTCACACATACTTTACTCGCAAACCGCAACGCTCATAATCAAGGCGCCACAAAGCGGGGGAGCAGCCTCGATGGATAGGATTCTCGAGCCGGAAATCATGGACGGGCGTGCCGAAGCCGTGGCTTACGCCCGGGCGGATTTCGCCGACTCCAATGCCGCGTACGTGCAGCATCTGATCGAGGGCTTCCCCAACCATCTGTCGCGAGTGGTCGATCTGGGGTGCGGACCTGCCGACATTCCGCTGCGCCTCGCACGCGCCGTACGCGCGGCTCACGTCACCGCCGTCGATGGCTCGGGCGAGATGCTGGCGATTGCGCGCGAGGCCGTGCGCGCTGCGCATCTCGAGGGCCGGGTCACGCTGTGCCTCGGACGACTCCCCGGAGTCGCTCTGCCCGAGCATCACTTCGATGCCGTGCTCTCCAAGGACATGCTGCATCATCTGCCGGATCCGCAGGTGCTCTGGCAGGAGGCGCGCCGGCTGCTGCGACCCGGGGGGCTCGTCTATGTGGCGGATCTCATGCGGCCGAGCTCACCGCTCGAGGCCCGGGAGATCGTTGAGCGTGTGGCGTCGCGCGAGGACCCGATCCTGCAGGAGGATTTCTACAACTCACTCTGCGCCGCCTTCACGGTCGAGGAAGTGCGCGCACAGCTACGCACCGCGGGTCTGCCCCTCGACGTGCATCCTCGTGGCGACCGCCACATGGCGATCTACGGTGTGCTCGACTGAGGCTCTCACTTGAGCGGGTCATTCGCTGACGCGAATGACGATCTTGCCGAAGAAGTTTCCCGAGCGCATGAGATCGAACGCGGCCGCCGCGTCCGAGTAATCAAACACGCGGTCGACCACCGGCTTCAGCTTGTGCTTCTCGATGAAGGCATTCATCGCCTCGAAGTCGGCGCGCGATCCAACGTAAATCCCCGACACGGTCGAGTTGCTCCCCATCAGTACCATGGCCGGGATGTCACCGCCGAATCCCCCCAGTCCGCCGATGAGTGCCACGTGTGCTCCGGGCGCCAGAGCTTTCAATGCATGCGGCAACGAATCTTTGCCGCCCACTTCGAGCACCTGATGCACGCCGAGCCCTCCCGTGAGCTCACGTACCGGGGTTTCCCAATCGGGATTCTTCTTGTAGTTGACGGTGCCCACGGCTCCGAGCTTGCGCGCGCGCTGCAGCTTCTCGTCGCTCGAGCTCGTGATGATCGGCTTCGCGCCTTCGGCGACCGCGAACTGCAAACCGAAGACCGAGACGCCGCCCGTGCCCTCGAGCAGCACGTTGTCACCGGGGCGGATGTGACCGCGCGTGAAGAGTCCGTTCCACGCCGTCACGCCCGCGCAGGGAAGGGTAGCGCCTTGCTCGTAGGACAGGCTCGACGGCAGCGCGACCAGCCCTTCCTCGCTCAAGGTGACGTATTGAGAGAGCATGCCGTCGAGCTGGCCGCCGAGTGCTGAGCCGAGAACCTCCGCAGCCGGGCGCCCATGCAGCCATTTCTGGAAGAAGATCGCTGCGACGCGGTCGCCGACTTTAAAGCGTGTGACGCCGCTACCGATCTGCACCACCTCTCCCGCGCCGTCCGAGAGCGGCACGACACGCTCGCGCGGACCCACCGGATACTGTCCCTGAACGAGGAAGATGTCGCGGCGGTTGAGCGAGGCGGCGTGCACCTTGACCAGCACCTCGTGTGGCCCCGGCGCGCGCACCGGCGCATCGGCCAGCTGCAGCGTGAAGGGTCCTTGCGTGCCCGAGCGCACCAGTTGATATTGCTTCTGAGTGGATGGCGCAGCCATGACGACTCCCCAGGAAATTCCGACCAACGCGATGAGCCATGCGGCCCGCGCAGCCGTCGGCGCATGCAATTCTCGCCTATGTCGCTGCATCTGGTAATCCTCGCGAAGGCGGGGCCTATGACTCGAGTGTCTCAGGGCGCATGATAGCAGCGCTCCCGTCATTCGCATGGTGCACCGTGAAGCCGGTAAGCCTTGTTGCCGCTGCATTGCTGGTCAGCGCCGGCCTGGCCGGATGCGACCGGCACGCGCATGCCTTCGCTTCGGCGCAACCTGCCAGCGGCAGTGCGGCCTTGCCGGGCAAGGCCGCGGCCAGTCCCGGCATTGCCTGGTTCTCCGGCACCGTCGAGGAGGCCTTCGCGCACGCACGCATGGAGCACAAGCCGGTCTTCCTGTACTGGGGAGCGAGCTGGTGTCCCCCGTGTCACGAGCTCAAGGCAACCGTCTTCTCACGTCCGGAGTTCATCGAGAAATCGAAGCTGTTCATTGCCGTGCATCTCGATGGCGATGATCCGGGTGCACAGAGGTGGGGCGAAGTCTTTCACGTCCTCGGCTACCCGACCGTGCTGATCCTGCGCGACGAGCACACCGAGCTCGAGCGCATCTCGGGCGGCCTCGACATGGATGAGTACGCGAGGGTGCTCGACCTGGCGCTCGGGGACGTGCGGCCGGTTCGGGAACTGCTCACTGCGGTAACGGCTCCCGGCACCGCCCTCTCAGCCGATGACTGCCGCCGGCTGGCCTATTACGCGTGGGACGACCTGGCTGACGATGCGAGTGTCCCTCATCTGTCTCAGACATTGAGTGAGGCTGTCGAGCGCTGTCCGTCCCAGTCGAGCACCGAGCGCATGCGACTGACCATCGCAGCCACGATGATCCAAGTTGGGGCGGAGCAAGCGGCGCTGAAGGCGGGCAAGGCGCCGAGCCCACATCTCAGCATGCTCATTGGGCAGGTGTACGAGCTGGTTGCGAATTCCGCACGGGCGGTGCGCGCCGCGGATGTGCTGGAGTCCCTCGGCGACTCCTTCTTCAGCGCGGCGCGGCAGGTTCCCGGCGTCGATGCAGCGGAGCTGCTGCGACGGTGGGAGTCGGTGATGGACTCCGCCGCTGCGGATGCGCGCTATTCGGATGCGGATCGTCTCGATGCCCTGGAGAGCAAGCTGCGCGCGGTCAAGGCGCTCTCGCCAAGCCGCGCCATTCCGCCCGAGCTCGCTGCCTTCGCGGAGCAGCGCATCGATACGGTGCTCGCGCAGACTCACGACGAGCACGCGCGCGCCAGCGCCGTCAATTCCGCTCTCAATATGCTGGAGGTGCTCGGCGATGACGCCAAGGCGGATGCGATTTTGCATCAGCAGCTCACCGTCTCGAAGTCTCCTTACTACTACATGCCTGATATCGCCGCTCTCGAGGAGAAGCGGGGCCACAAAGAGGCGGCGATCGAATGGCTTGCACGCGGCTACCACGAATCGCAGGGCGCGGCGACGCGCTTCCAGTGGGGCCTGCAGTACGTGCTCGGGCTCGTGCGCCTTGCACCCGATGATGAGGCTCGCATTCGCAGCGCGGGCCTTTCGGTCCTGGGCGAGCTCTCCGGCCCCGATCGCATCTACGCTCGCACGCGGCTGCTCTTGCAGAAGCTCGATACCAGCCTGCGCAGGTGGAACGAGCATGGCACGCATGAGGCGACCATTGCGGCTCTGCGAGACAAGCTGCACGGGGTCTGTGCGGACATTCCGGCCGCGGACCCGGCGCAAAAATCGTGCAGCGGGTTTCTCGCGAAGGCGTGATGGCCACCCGCGATCCGGCTCGCGTCCCAAAGTTGCTACAATTGCACGGCGTTGGGCCTGTAGCACAGCGGTTAGTGCAGGGGACTCATCGAGAGGTGCCTTCGCGCGGGAACGCGCGAAGTGGACGGGATGAATTCAGGGAAACCTTCGAGCGCGGCGCCGATCGCCGCGACTCATGGCAATCCTGAGCCGAGCCGGCAGTGCACTGCCGGAAGGTGCAGAGACTACCTGGGGGCTCGAGCGCCCTTAATGACAGGCTGGAGCATCCCGCACCCCACCGCTCGCGGCATACACCGCGTGCGCGGGTGAAGAGATAGTCCACTCCCGGCGGAAACGCCGGAGCAAGTGAATCCCTTGGTCGTAGGTTCGAATCCTACCGGGCCCATCTTATCTAGATTGTCTATTCCGATGACATCGGCGACGGTTTATACCTGAGACATGGGTGACAGTTTCGCGGCGAAGGGGTTCTCCGCGCTCTCGATCCGACATGTCTCATCATCGAAGTAACCCAGATCGTACTGCATAAAGCTCACGAGCCAATCTCGATCACTGACCTGTTTGACGCCCACCTTCTGACCGGCAAGAGCCTGCGTCTTGCGAGGATTGCCCGCACTGGCACGCTGCGCTCGTGCCACTGGGTGTGATCGCACCGGCAAGCACGCGATGCCGTTCGCTATAGCCGCGGACCGCCGATCCGAGTTTCTCGATGACGCCCACGGGCTCGTGCCCGACCGTGAGGCCGCTTGCTACCGGATATTCGCCCTTGAGTATGTGCACGTCGGTCCCGCAAATCGTCGTCGTCGTGATCCGCACGAGCGCGTCAAGCGGACCGACCTCTGGAACGCGCTTTTCACGCAGGACTATTCTCCCGGGCTCTACGAAAACAGCCGCTCTCATCATGGTCATGATTCGGAGTCTCCCTCGACTTCGACGGGTGGTTGGGTTGAGGGCTCCACGATAGGCGTCTCGAGACCGCCCGCCATCCGTAGAATCAGCTAGCCCGCCATTGTTCTCATCCGCGGTTTCGACTCGATCAAGAGATCTCCCTTGCGTTGGGCCGGAATCGATCCGGGGACCGCGAGTGGCCAAGCTACTAAGGGGATTCCTGCGTAGAATTCCGGTGCACGACGGAGGTAACGCTATGAGTACTGCTGGGGGGGCTGTCACCGGCGATCGCGCTTCCCCCGTTCAGCAGCGACGACCTTGGGGAGCAGCCGCCGTGCTCTGCATGGGCGTGGTGTTCGGCGACATTGGAACCAGTCCCCTCTATACGCTCAATGTCGCCGCCAAAGCTGCCAGTCCGAGCGGCGCCGTCACGCCCGAGGCGGTACTCGGCGTGGTGTCGCTGATCTTCTGGTCGTTAATAGTCGTGATCTCGATCAAGTACGCGCTTCTCATCATGCGTGCGGACAATCACGGCGAGGGTGGCATCCTCGCGCTGCTCGCGCTGATCAGTCCAAGCCGCGCGAAGCAGAGCCGGCGACGTGCCATCATGGTGATCGTCGGTCTCGTCGGAGCGACACTGCTCTATGGCGACGGCGCGATCACTCCAGCAATCTCTGTGTTGAGCGCGATTGAAGGCATCAAGGTTTACGCGCCGCAGACCGGTCACATCATCGTGCCGCTGACGGTAGTGATTCTGCTGGGGCTGTTCGTCATTCAGCGCAAGGGCACGTCGTTCGTAGGCGGATTATTTGGTCCGATCATGCTGATCTGGTTCATCGTCATCGCGACGCTGGGACTGATGGGTGTGGCCAAGACGCCGGGCATACTGGCAGCACTCAGTCCGCTACCGGCGATAACCTATCTATCCCACGCGGGCCCGCTGGCGTTCGCGGTCATTGGCGGTGCATTTCTTGCGGTGACCGGCGGTGAGGCCTTTTATGCCGACATGGGTCACTTCGGGCCGCTACCCATTCGCGTCGCCTGGTTCGCGGTCGCCCTTCCGGCACTGACGCTCAGCTACTTCGGTCAGGGAGCGCTCCTGCTGAGCCGTCCTACGGCGCTTGCGAGTCCCTTCTACGAGCTTGCGCCACCATGGGCGCACATCAGTCTAGTGGTACTGTCGACGGTTGCGACGGTCATTGCGTCGCAGTCGATTATTTCGGGCGCCTACTCGCTGACCCATCAATCGATGCAGCTCGGCTTTCTTCCACGAATGACCGTGGTGCACACGGCTGGCCGCGAAATCGGTCAGATCTACGTGCCCGTGGTCAACTGGGTGTTAGCCGTACTGACACTCACCGCGGTCATTGGGTTTGGCTCCTCGGGGGCGCTCGCGGGCGCGTTCGGTATTGCAGTATCGCTACTGATGGCGATCACCACGCTGATGGCCACATTCGTGGCATTGCAATGGAACTACAGTGTGTGGGCGGTCGTACTGGTCAATGGCAGCCTGCTGTTGATCGATCTGCTGTTCTTCGCGTCCACCTCAACCAAGCTGTTCGATGGCGGTTGGTTTCCGCTGCTGATCGCTGCCGTGATCTCGTTTCTGATGCTCACCTGGCGTAAGGGTGAGCAGATCATGGACGGCGTTCGCCTGCGGCTGCGGCAGACTCTGCAACAGTTCGCCGAGGCCGTCGAGCGCGACCCACCTCAGCGTCTTCCAGGAACAGCTGTTGTGCTCGGCCGCCTCATGCAGGGGATTCCGCTACCGCTGACGCAGAACATCAAGTACAACCGCGTCCTGCATGAGCACGTCCTGTTGGTCGCTGTCTCCATTGCGGAGATACCGCGCGTGGCCGCGACCGAGCGGGCCGTGGTGACGCCGGTCTGTACCGGCGTCACTCGAGCCGAGCTGCGCTATGGCTTTATGGAGCAACCGAACGTTCCTCTAGGCTTGAGAGAGGCGGTCTCGCACGGCAGGATCGAGCCGTGCCGCCTCGAGTCGGTGATCTACTTTACGGGGCACGAGACCATCAACGCGCTGGGACGGCTGCCACAGATGGCCCGCTGGCGCGAGTCCATCTATGCGCTGATGCACCGTAATGCCCAACGGCCCGGGGCGTATTTCAAAATACCGGCCGCGCAGATAATGGAGATTGGGGTTGAGTTCGAGATCTAGCGAACTCATGAACTACCGAAGGGCGGCTCCGGCTGCCGAGGCTTGGGATGCCTGACGAGCACGACTCGTGTCGGGACTAGAGCAGTCCACCTCAGTCGACGACAAGATTACCGTTCTTGAGCTCATTGATTCCCGAGTACGCCGCAGTACTCAAATCCATGAACCTCCCTCTGACGAGAGAGCGCATCGTGCAAGTCGAGCACTGAGGGCTATCCTATCTCGACCTCCGACGAGATCTCTGATATTCCGCGCAGCGCCGTTCTGTTGCAGCCCCGATCGCAGCGCCTCACGAGTTTCCTTTTGGTCCGCGCGCTTGCTGCATCGGGCCTTGACGCTCCAAAGTGGCGCATCCAGCCTTTGAACTCTGCCCGTCGTGTAAGCGAACCGACGCTAAGGGGGAGCCAACATGCGGGACGGTACCTGGAGGAGTTCCAGCATACGGGCGCCGGAGGCGGAGCGGGCTGGAGTTTCCTGTGGCTCTCGGAGATGCGTCCGTCTCGTGTGGAATGGGCTCACGAGGCTAGCAGTTCACGGGCCTCTGCAACGATGGGGCTCGGTTGCGCGGCCGGAGCCTTGAAGAGCGCCATTCCGGCGCTCAGAAATCGCCGCTGCCACGCCTCGCCCGCGGAGTGCGTGTAGCTGTCGAGGACCGCTTCCGGATATTTGTAGTCGTGGGGCTCGTCGGCATGGTAGACGACGTGGTGCCGGATGGCCGATATCAGCGCCGTCGCATCGCCTCCGCTCTGCAGGTAGCCGAGACATCTGCGCATGGCCTGCGAGCGGTGGCCGGCGGCCACCTCAGAGAAGATCTTTTCCACGGCCTCGTTGCCCGGCTGCTCGAGCGGCGGCGCCTGCAGTGCCTGCAGCTGAAAGTCCTGCTCGCGGACTCCCGTCGCCGCACGAAACATCGCCACGAACGATGCGCACTGCAGCAGCATTAGTTGCTGCGTGGGCTCGTCGTGGCAGACCCGATAGGCATAATGCAGGGCATTCGCGCAGGTCTGCGCATGCAAAGACACGATGCTCGGCCGCGCAACGATCAGCTCCGCGGCCGTGTCGAACAGCACCTGCCAGAGAGCATCCGGCGAGATGCCCCGCCGCAGTAGCTCGAGCAGCGTCGATCCCGCCTGCTGGGGAGAGCCTTGATAGAGCACCGCGCGCAACTCGTTGCGTAGTGCCGGATCATCGCGTCCCCGCCGCCACGCGGGCGGTATCTGATTCAAGAGGTGAAGGTTCTGCCGATAGGAGCGATCGGGAGCCAGATCATGGGTCGCGGGGTTCGGGCCCGCGTCGCTGTTCTGCAGCGCAGCGACCGTCGAGCGCAGCAGGGCACTCGCCTGAGTCCGGTCGAGCAGGCCGTGCAGCGCGTGCGCGTTGGCCACCGTAATTGCCTTGTGGCCGATGGCACGCAGATCACGTGCGCCGTAAGTGAAGAGGGCCGCGAAAATCTCGTCCGGCGGCGCCAGCATCGCATAATCCACGATCGCCGCATCGGCTGCATCCCGGTCCCAGCTGTCCAGCGCGCTGATCAGACGCTGTCGCGCGGTGCGAGCGTTCGCAGTGGCGCCGCTGCCAGCTCGCGCCCGCATGCGCCAGCCACCGTTCGCGCGCTCGTCCTCCTGTGCCTCCTTGAAGTAATCCGCGGCCCAGATGATCGGCAGCCATTTATCGCCCGATCCGAGGTGCTGCGTGCTCGCATCGATCGATCGCAGGACCATGATCGAGTGAAATTTGTAGCCCACGTCGGGATACGGTTGGACGTTGCGCACCGCCGCAGCGACCAGAGCAGCGAGCAGGTCCTGGTAGCGCAGGCCGGTGCGTATCCGCTGCGCGAGCTGGCGTGGCAGAGATTCGCGCGATGAGTCTTCCAGCAGACCAAGCAGTGTGCCGCTCGGCGCAGCCGAGGCCGCGCCGCCCAGGCCGGTGCCCAGCCCCAGGCCGCTCGCTCCTGCCGCGTTGATGAACGTTCTTCGGTCCATGGCGCGCAACCGAGCCGGACATATCGATCGTCAACTGCGCACGATCAGTATGAGCGCTCAGGGCGCAAGTTTCATCCGCCGCCGCTCGCCCCGGAGGAACGGTGCATAACCGTGGCAATTACAGTAGCGTTCAGCGGTGGCGGTTCGAACGTGAGAGTTCTTGGACTTGTCAGTGGATCCGGCGGCGGCTGCGCACTTGGGATGGCCGCGGTAGGACGCCTCCGATGCCCGCCCGCCGCTCGTGTTCGGCGTGGGGGGCACCGCGCACGTATACCAAGGCGAGGATGAGCTGCCCAAGGCCTGTGCGCGAGCTGTGCGTGAAGTGCAGCCGTGCATAACGCTGGTGAAGCACCTGCAGATCGGGTGCTACTCGGTCGATCATGTCCGCTTGATGATCGTCAGCGCCGGGTATGACGCGGAGCTGCAGGCGACCACGTGCGAATCCCGGCCGGCTCCGGGCAGGCGCTAGGCCACGGGGATCATGTCCCGCACCGCGAACCTAGGGGTTCTCCAGCCCCGGTTCGCTTCCGACCAAGTTGCAGAACGGGCATGCACTGTCGCGCTGCTCGAACGAAGCGCGGACAGCGCAAAGTTCGACAACGCACGCTCTTCTGCGGATACGCTGTCTTATCTAGTAGCGGTACCGGGCCCAGATTCTCTCCGCGCCTTCAATCACGGCACCGGAATCACATTCGCCGGTGACATCGAGAACGGCAGTGCGATCGTGGTGGCGTTGTTCTGGTCGCATGCGCCGCCGAACGTATCTCCCGGTCCGTGCGCCTGTGGACCCTGTTTCGAGCCCCAGTAGTTGCCCTGAGCCTGAAGCGTCACCGCAGCATACGGTGGGAATGCATTGAAGGGTTGCTCCCCCCAGGAATATCCAGCCACGGCGCCTACGTTGAGTACGCCACAGTGTGCGCTCGGGCCCGGATCGGGTTGCACGGGAGGAAACGTCGGCAGAGGCGGCCGGTTGCGATCGTTCGCGAAGAAGCTGTTCTGGGTGAAGCTATCTAGAACGATTGGCTCAAGCCCCAACACGGAGAACATTACACCGGGGCCACCGTTTCCGATTGCGGAATTTCGTTTGAAAAGTTGCGCGCTTCCGTCTTCGGTGACATCAAAGCCGATCGAGGCATTGTCGGTCGCGAGGTTATCGAGCGTCGGGCCTGCGAGGAACAGCGCGAAGCCCTCACCGTTACCGGAAGCTGCATTGTGTATGACTGAAACCTCGTGAGCTGTCGAGCCATTGAGGCAGCCGTCACACTGAGACGCGCCGGGTGCCACGCCAAATCCGATGCCCGCTGCGCTCGCCACGTTGTCTCGCAAGAGAAATGCGAGCGGCGCCGGTTTGCCATAGCCGAAGGCGAACTTTGGAGATACGCTGAAACCTGTCCCTGTGCCATTTCCCACCGATTCGTTCGTATTGATATCGATGACACCATACCATCCTACGGGAGGACACTGCGCACCCGGCGGACAAATGCAGCCATTGCCATCGCAGCCCCGCGGCCCCATGACCTGAAAGCCCGCGCCATCTTTGAGGTCCCGGTTACCGGCGACGTTGATGCCAAATCGTGAGTAGGTCCAGTTTGATAGATCGACTCCCACACCGATTGCATTACCACCGGTAACCGTGAATCCATGCCCCGGACTGCCGAAACAAGCGCCATCCGCCGTGATGGCCACCGTGACGTTGAACATTCCCGGTGAAGCGCCGCTGTCGATCGTCGTTACGGCAGCACCCGAGTTGGAATAGACCTTGACGCGCTTGTTCACACAGACGATGCATCCGGTAAAGCCGGCGTCCGAGACCATGGGCTGGGGGTGCTCGTCGGCGGCACCCGAGAAGCTGCCGTTCCCGCTCACATCGCCATAGTGTCCCGCGCCGACCCAGATCGTATCTCCGGGTTGCGCGTTCTCGATCGCCTGGCTGATGGTTCGGCACGGCGTCGATGGCAGACCGCAGGCGTTGCTGTCGATGCCGTTATTCGCCACCGAGAGACTGGCCGCCCATGCGGAGCCTGCAAAGCCGTTCACACTCATCAAGATCGCCGTGATCGTCGGTAGCGTTCTGCGCCGCGTCATTTTCTTCTCCTGCTCGCCAAGCGCGAATGCACTCAGCTTATGAGCGGGTGAACGGAAATCGATACGTACTAACCACGGCAGCTCGCGCAAGTCAGTCGGCGACTCGCCTTGGCAGATTCCAGGCTGATGGATGGCGTTAGTGAATCGCGGTTTGCTGGGAACAGCTCGCGCGGGAGCTGCCCGGACAGTGAAGTGCCAGCCCACGTGTCGCGTTGGGCGATACCACGGGATGGTTGCTCACGCAGCCTGCGAGCAGCGCGAGCGCGGCGATGACGCCCGTGAGGGGCGCTCGGGAAACGAGCAGATCTCTGCGTTGAGCCACGGGGCCTGTCCACCTCGGCGCGACAGGCCGTTATCAAACGCCCGTCTGGATGCAAGCGCCGTGATCAGAATCACGCCATCAACGGGGTCGCTGTGAAGCAGATCGCGGCAACGTTGACTCGCCGGGAAGGCTTTGGGAGCATCGGCACTCGAGCAGGCCGGGGGCTTGCAGGGGGTGCCTATGTTGCGTGCGCTGTCGGGCTGCATCATCTTAATGGTCGCGGCGGTGACGGAAGGCTGTGCGACCTCACAGCCGGATGCCCAGAAGGTCATGTTCACCAAGAACCCGTCATACGTCGATGGGTGCACGCCTCTTGGAAATATCAGCGGCGAAGCACTCTACGGCGGTGATCCTCAAGCGGCGGAGAAAGCGGCCCGTGCGTTGAACGCCAATTGGGTCCTGACCGTGGGCGGCGTCGGAGTTGCCTACCACTGCGGCAAGTGACGGTCGCGGCGCTGCGGTGATGCTTACCAAACACCCCAGACGCGTCGTGACCGGTCACGACGCGCGCGGCAAGTCAGTGGTGCTTTCCGACGGACCCCCTCCGCAGCATCACCGGATGAAGGGGCCGGAGGTGGGGGCGGATTTCTACGAGATCTGGAATACCACGCGGACGGTACCGCTACTCAGCTCCACGGAAGCGAGCGAGCCGAACGAGCGGGAGTTCACGATCATGCCCGTCGCGGGTCATCTGCTGCGGATCATCGAAGTGTACCCGCCCAAGCAGGGAGGCCGGCGCACCGTGATGCACCGGACCAAGACGCTCGACTACATGGTGGTGATCGAGGGAGAGATCGTCCTCATCCTGGATGACAGCGAAGTGACTTTGCGCAAGGGCGACGTGGTCGTCCAGCGCGGCACCGATCATGCCTGGGAGAATCGTTCCGACGCAGTGGCTCGGATGGCGTTCTTCCACATCGACGCCGAATTCAGCGCTGAGCTGCTCGCGAAGCTGCCGCAGCCTTTGCAGTTGATGCGCTGAGTTCACGCCTGCAGATCGATATCGTAGCGAATGAACGGCGAGCGCTTGGCCACGCGTTCGTAGAGACGGCGTGCCGTGCCGTTGAACTCCTCGGTCAGCCAATAGACGACCTTGCAACCCTTCTTGCGGGCTTCTTCCACGACGGCGGCAATGAGGCGCCGCCCGATACGTTGCCCACGGGCTGCGGGTATCACGAACAGATCCTGCAGGTAGCAGTTACCGCCGAGATTGGATGTGGAGGAATGATAGAGGAAGTGCACGACACCGAGCGCGGCACCCTGCTGGTCGAGCGCCAGCAGCCCCTTGATCTCTCCGCTCGCCGTCAGGCGGGACCAGGTGAACTCGGTGACCTGCGGCGGCACGCTTTTCTCGTAGAACGCGAGATACCCGGACCAGAGGGGCTCCCACAGTGCGCGATCCGCGTGAGCCACCGGCCGAATCACCGTCGCGATACTCGCTTCTTTGATGGTGGACACAGATCTCTCCTCAGCGCGTGAAATCGACCGCGGTGGTATTGCCGCCCGAGATCACGACGCCCATCCGCTCGCCTTGTGCGGGCACGTATTGCTCGCTCAGCAGCGCCGCGAAGGCGGCCGCGCCTCCCGGCTCGGCTGCGACACGTACGACGCTCCAGAGGGCTTCCTGAGCGGCACGGTGGAAGCGTCACTGACCAGAATTACTTCATGAACGTAGCGCTGCGCGAGCGGAAACATCAGCTCGCCGACGCGTCGAGGCGCGAGCGAGTCCGCGGCGATGCCCCCGGCCGGACTGTCTACCGGCCGACCGGCGCGCAGCGCATGCGTCAGGGTCGGCGCGCTCTCCGGCTCCACGCCGATGATTCTCATGGAGCCCGCCGTGACGCGCGCTGCGAAATAGGCGGCAACGCCGCCGATGAGACCTCCACCTCCGACGGCGACGAACAGTGTGTTCAACTCGGGTGCTTGTTGCGAGAGCTCAAGGGCGAGGGTGCCCTGACCGAGAAGCGTTTCGAGCTGATCAAAGGCGTGCACCGGGAGCGCGCCCGTTGTGGCAGCCCAGCGCTCGCTTGCGGCGAGCGCGTCGGCGTAGCGCTCTCCGGTGACGACGAGATCCGCGCCGTAGCTGCGAATGCGCGCGGTCTTCGCCGCCGAGGACACCTGGGGCACGAAGATCTTCGCCGGTCGTGCCAGCCGCCGAGCCGCGAAGGCCACCGCCGCACCATGATTGCCTCCGGAGGCGGCCACGACCCCCACGTCCGGAACATCGCGCATCAGCAAGTTGGCAAATGCGCCGCGAGTCTTGAACGAGCCGGCGTACTGAGCCGATTCCAGCTTGAATGCGAGCGGCACCGCCCGCAAGCCGAAATCCGCGCCGGAGGCCTGCAGCACCGGGGTCCTGCGCACGTACGGCCGGATCAGCCGCTCGGTGACGCAGATCTGCTCCACGCCGAGATCGCGCATCAAGCGCCGCCCGACTCGATCACTCGTGCAGGGCGCGATGCACGAGCTGCACGCAGGCCGAGCCCTCGCCGACCGCCGCCGCCACGCGCTTCACGCTTCCCGAGCGCACGTCACCGACTGCGAATACCCCCGGAAGGCTGGTCTCGAAGAGCGTAGGCGCGCGCGCCAGCCTCCACTGTCCCGGCACGAGCTCATCGGCGTGCAGATCCACGCCGGTGCGCACGAATCCCTTGTCATCGAGCCGTACACAGCCTTGCAGCCAGTGCGTGTTGGGCGCGGCACCGGTCATGAGAAAGACATGCGCGATGGCGCGCTTCTCGAGCGTACCGTCCGCCGCGCTGCGCCACGTGACGGCCTCGAGCTGCGCATCGCCATGCAGTGCGGCGATCTCGGTGCGCACATGCAATTTGATGTTCGGGCTGTCCTCGATGCGCCGGACCAGATAGCGCGACATGCTGTCGGAGAGACCTGATGCGCGCACCAGCAGATGCACCTGACGGCAGCTAGCCGAGAGGAACACGGCGGCCTGGCCGGCGGAGTTGCCGCCTCCCACGATGATGATGTCCTGGGCCGTGCACAGGCGCGCTTCGACGGCCGTGGCCGCATAGTAGATGCCGGCATTGGTGAAGCGCGCGAGGTTCTCGAGCGGCAGCAGCCGATAGGCGGCGCCGCTCGCGATAACGATGGTGCGGGCGCGTACCCGGTGGCCGTCGGTAAGCTCAATCGTATACGGTCGCTTATCGCAGCTCAGTCGCTGCGCGATGCTTGCGACGGTCACGTCCGCCCCGAACTTCTGCGCCTGCACCAGTGCACGACCGGCGAGCGCCTGGCCGGAAATGCCGGTCGGAAAGCCGAGGTAGTTCTCGATCCGCGAGCTGGAGCCTGCTTGCCCGCCGGGAGCGGTGGCTTCGAGCACGAGGACGTCCAGGCCCTCCGAAGCAGCGTACACGGCCGCGGCCAGGCCCGCAGGTCCGGCACCCACCACGACCATGTCGCGCACGCGATCATCCGCGAACTGCGGATTCATGCCGAGACAAGCGGCGAGCTGCTCGTTGCTGGGATTCTTCAGCACCCGATCGTTGCGACACAGCACCACCGGGATGTCATTGACGCTCACGTGAAAGCGATCGAGCAGCACCTGTACGTTCGGATCACGGTCGGCATCGACCGCAACGTACGGATAGCTGTTGCGGGTCAGAAACTGCTGGACGCGGAGCGTATCGGCTGAATGGCGCGAGCCGACGAGCACGACATCGCCCTGCTCGGAGGCGACCAGGCCGACACGACGCAGGATGAAGGAGCGCATGAAGAGCTCGCTGAGCTCCGGATCGGTCTGCACGACGGCGTGCAGCTGCTCATCGTCGAGCGCGAGCACCTCGCCGCTCTCGCGCACGCGAGCGAGCACCAGGCTGGCGGCACCGCGCAGCACGCTCAGCTCGCCGAGAAATCCGCCGGGAGTGTGCACGACGACCAGCTCCTCGCCGGTGAGACCGGGACGCACGACCTCTACCGCCCCGGAGAGTACGACCAGGAACTTGCGATAGCGCTCACCGGGCTGAACCAACACCTCACCCTGAGAGATGGGAACGTGCGTGCCGCGCTTCTCGAGCCGCGCGATCTGCGCCGTCGTAAGCGTCGGGAACATCTGCTCGCGCCGCTGCCGCAGCAGCTTTTGTGTGGCAGCCGACATACCTGCCGGAGGAGTGCTCATTGCAGCTCCAGCACGAGCTCGTCCACGTAGCACCAGCTCCAATCCTCACCCGGCTCGAGCGAGCTGATGATGGGATGATGCGTGGAATGAAAGTGCCGCGTCGCGTGCTTGTTCTTCGAGTCATCACAGCAGCCCACGTGCCCGCACGTGCGGCACAGACGCAGGTGCACCCACGTGTCTCCCAGGGCCAGGCACTCCTCGCAGCCCTTGCTCTTGGGTCGATCGGTGCGCACGGCGCTCAAGTGCGTGCAGTCCGCCATGATTGCTCCCTTATCCGCGTGGATCCTCAGCCGACCTCATCGCTCTCGATCGTCCATGGCTCTTCCATCGCAGCGCGCAGCCAGTCCTGCAGCGCGTGATCCTCGAGCGCGGTGCCGACGTACCAGCGGGCGGTCTCGGACAGCGGCGCTCCATAGGTATGAAAGCGCAGCACGACGGGCGCATACATCGCATCTGCAATGGAGTATTCGCCGAACAGCCACGGGCCGCCCGCACCGAAGCGTCGCCGGCAGTCGTTCCAGATCTCGTCGACGCGTCCGATGTCCTCCTCCAGACCGGGAGTCATCGCCGTGCGCCGGTTGTGTGCGCGCGCGTTCATGGGCCATTCGGCGCGCAGATGGCCAAAGCCCGCATGCATCTCGCAGCTCACGCAGCGTGCCACCGCGCGCGCACGCGCCTCCCGCGGCCAGCCGTGACCCGTGAGCTCGGCCATATACTCGCAGATCGCGAGCGAATCCCACACGCACAGGGCGCCATCGCGCAGGACCGGAACCCGCCCGGTCGGTCCGTAGTTCTCGAGCCGCTCCTTGGTGTCGGGCATCGAGAGTCGCACGAGCACCTCGCGAAACTCGACCCCGAGATGCCGCAGCAGGATCCACGCCCGCAACGACCACGAGGAGTAATTCTTGTTGCCGATGACCAGCGTGAGCTCTGACATGGAATGGTAACCTGTGCGCGAGAGAGGCAGCAATGTTCGCGAACGTCCGTGCCGTCGCCTTCGATCTCGATAATACACTCTGGGATATCGAGCCGGTGCTCGTGCGCGCCGAGACGCAGCTCTTCGAGTGGCTGCGCGCGAACTGTCCGCGCATCACCGCTCGGCTCTCACTCGAGGACATGCGCACGGCGCGTGCCCAGCTCGCGCGCGACGAGCCGGAGAGGGCACACGATCTCACTTACCTGCGCCTCGGTGCGCTCGCCCGTCACGCGCGGGAGCATGGCTACGAGGAGGAGATCGCGCACCGCGCCTTCGCCGTGTTCTTCGCCGCACGCAACGAGCTCGAGCTGTTTGCAGACGTACGCCCGGCGCTCGAGCGGCTGCGAGCGCGCTATGCGCTCGCGAGCTTGAGCAACGGCAACGCCGATCTGACGCGCATCGGACTCGCGGAGCTCTTTGCAGTGTCATTGAGCGCCCGCCATATCGGCGCGGCGAAGCCGCACCCGCGCTGCTTCGAGCGGCTCGCGGGGGAACTCGGGTGCAGCCCCCGCGAGATCATCTACGTGGGCGATGATCCGTTGCTCGATGTGGAGGCCGCGCGCGCCGCGGGATTCTCGACTGCGTGGATGAACCGTCGCGGTGCACCCTGGCCGAGCACGCTCACGCCGGCCGACCTGGTGGTCAGTGACTGCGCCGAGCTAGCTTGCGCTCTCGATGGCGGCGACGCGTAAGGCGCGACTACCGGTCAGCCGTTGCAGCAGATGATCGAGCGATACGATGCCGGGACCGGCGATCGCCAGCCACAGGAAGAGCGCGAGGTACTCAAACTCATCGAAACCGAGCAGCGTCTCGAGGGAGTCGACATCGCCCCACTTGGCCGCGCGGATGGCGACGATCATGGTGATTCCCAGGGCGCCCGCAGAGATGCGTGTCAACAACCCGAGAAGCAGGAACAGTCCGCCGAAGAACTCCACCCCGGAGACGAACGGCGTGAGGACATTGGGAAACGGGACGCCCCAGCCGATGAAGTTCTGTGTCACCAGAGGCAGATTGTGCAACTTGCCCCAGCCGCTGAGCAGAAAGACGTATCCCACCGTGATGCGTGCGAAGAGCGGCGCGAGCCATACCAGATGACGCGCAACTGCCTGTGGCCAGTCGATGAGCCAGCGAACGAAGAATTTCATGGGCCGGTCCTCGCGGTGAAGGGATTCCGCAGCAGATGACAGGGGACCGGTCGGAGGCCGAGGTTATTTCCATGAGTGCAGTCGCCGCGGCGCTCGCGAGGCAGCTGGGCGCCAGGCTCGGGCCGCGGGCGAGCGCGCGCGTGCACGGCGGCTGCATCAACGAGAGCTATCGCTGGGAAAGCAGCGCCGGTCCGCTCTTTGTCAAGATCGCGCAGGTGGAGCGGCTCGGCATGCTGCAGGCCGAAGCGGAGGGCCTGCGCGAGCTGCAACGCGCCGCCGCTGTGCGCACGCCGCAGGTGCTCGCGGTCGGTGCCGCGGGCGTGCACGCCTATCTCGCCCTGGAGTGGATCGAGCTCAGCCCCGCACGCTCGAGCGATGCGCTGCTTGGCGCGCAGCTGGCACGCCAGCATCGCGTGTGCGCGCGAGCTTTCGGCTGGCATCGCGACAACACCATCGGCAGCACCTCCCAGCCGAACACCTGGTGCGAGGATTGGCTCGAGTTCTTCCGCGAACAACGCTTGCGCCATCAGCTGGAGCTCGCGCGCCGCACGGGTCATGACGCGGGCGGCCCTCTGCAGCGCCGCGGCGCCGAGCTGCTCGAGCGCCTCGGCGCATTCTTCGGAAGCTACCGCCCGCTCCCGTCCCTGCTCCATGGCGACCTATGGAGGGGCAACCGGGGAGCGGACCGGCAGGGTAGACCCGTGATCTTCGACCCGGCCGTGTACTACGGCGATCGCGAAGCGGATATCGCGATGACGCGGCTTTTCGGCAGCTTCGGCCGCGAATTCTACGCAGCGTACGAGGCCGCCTGGCCCCTGGATGCAGAGGCCCCGCGGCGCATCGAGCTCTACAATCTCTATCATGTACTCAACCACCTGAACCTCTTTGGCGAGGCATACCTGGCTCAAGCTCAAGGAATGATCGATCGGCTGCTGGCAGAGCTCGGACGTTGATGGGCAGGCCCACCGGAAGCGCGGATTTGCCACTGCACGGCGGTCGTGTTCCGCAATGGTTGGCGCGGCGCATGGCAGCTCTGGGGCGGGTGATCGTCGAGGCGATCGTCCATCAGTACGGCCGGGACGAGCTGCTGCGCCGCCTGGCACACCCATTCTGGTTTCAGTCCTTCGGCGCGGTGATGGGCATGGATTGGCACTCATCCGGCATCACGACCAGCGTCCTGGGCGCCCTGAAGCGCGGACTCGCGCCTGTACAGAGGGAGCTTGGCATCTACGTGTGCGGCGGACGCGGTCGGCATGCGCGCGAGACGCCGGGCGAGCTGCTGCGATTCGGCGCCGCGACCGGCGTTGATGCGGCGTCCCTCACGCGGGCGAGCCGGCTCGTCGCCAAGGTGGACAGCGCGGCGGTCCAGGACGGCTTCGATCTGTATCTGCACTCCTTCATCGTCACCGCCTCGGGTAGCTGGTGCGTGGTGCAACAGGGGATGAACGGCGTTCACCGCGCCGCGCGGCGTTATCACTGGCTCTCGGAGGGGCTCGTGAGCTTTCTCGATTCACCGCACGCCGCGATCGAGGGCGCTCCTCGAGGAGCGATCGTCAATCTGGCCGACCGGCGCGCGGCGGCGAGTCGCAGGGCCGGCCTCGAGCTGGTGCACGAGGGACCGGAGCGTACGATTCGCACCCTGCGGCGGTTGCGCGCCGCGGATCGGGTAACCCTCGAGTTATTTCCCGAGCTGGCACCACACGAGCCAAATCCGCCCCCGGCACCGCAGCCACATCTGCAGATGCCGTTCCGGCACGCGGTGCACGCCTCGGATGTCGTCCTGCGACGGCTGCACGGCGCGCTGGCCGCTGCGGCCGAGCGCGGCCCGGAGGATTTCGCGGATCTGCTGCTCACGCCGGGGATCGGGGCGCGAGCGGTGGCCGCGCTCGCACTCGTTTCCGAGGTGATTTACGGCACGCCTGCGCGCTTTTCCGACCCGGCGCGCTTTGCGTTTGCTCACGGCGGCAAGGACGGGCATCCCTTTCCGGTACCGCTGCGCATCTACGACGAGACGATCCGGGTTCTGAAGAGCGCCGTCGCGCGCGCGCATATGGGCAACAGCGACAGGCTCTGCGCCCTGCAACGTCTGGATGCACAGGCCCGGCTGCTCGAGAGCATCGCGTGTGGTGCTCCCGAAGAGCCCGACCCGGTCAATGCCGGCGACGTTTCTGCAGCTCTTCCAGATTGCGCTTCAGCGCCTCGAGCTTCTGCCCCGCCTCGCCGAGCTTTCCCTCAGCCGTGAGCTGCTGATAGTCGGCAAGGTCGCGCGCCGCCTCCGAGATGAGCGTGTCGGTGTTCGCGCGGGGCTCTTCCCCAGCGGCCAAGCTACCCGGCGCTGCGCCGCCTACCGGGCCGGTGCCGCCAGCCGGCGCGGGCGTGCGCACACCCAGTCGAAATCCCTCGCCTGCGGTACTCGGCGTGCTGAGTGTCGAGGCAGCCTGCCCGAAGAGCGCGGCCAGCGCCGATTCGAAGGTTGGGCCGTAGGCGAGGCGGTCCTGGACCGCGAGCACCACGAGACGCAGCTCCGGCATCGGGCTGCGCTCGGCCTGCAGATAGATCGGCTCCGCGTACAGCAACCCAGTGCCGATGGGAATGACCACGAGACTGCCGCGGCGCACATGCGAGCCCTGCTGGTTCCACAACGTCAGCTGGCCCGACAGCTCGGCGTTCTGATCGATCCGTGCCTCGATCTGCAGTGGCCCGTCGACGAGCTTGGTCTTCGGAAAGTCGTACACGACGGCCTGACCGTAGTGCTCGCCGTCGCTGCGCCCGGCGATCCAGCCGATCAGATTGTTGCGGTTGGCCGGCGTGAAAGGCAGGATCTCGATGAACTCCGTCGTCTGCTCGCCCGGCAGGCTCATCAGCACGAAATTCGGCTCGATGGAGCGGCGCTCTTCCGAGGAGCCGATTCCCCAGGCGACGCTCCACAGATCCTCGCGGTTGTAGAACACATCGGGGCTCGTCATGTGGTAGAGCCCGTACACGGCCGCCTGCACGCTCAGCAGCAGCTCCGGGTAGCGCACGTGCCTGCGCAGGTCCTCGGGCATGCTCGCGGCGTCCGCGAACAGATCCGGAAAGAGGGCACGGTAGGCGCTGATGAGCGGATCTTGCGGCTCGAACACGTACAGCCGCGTCGCGCCGGTGTAGGCATCGATCACGATCTTCACACTGTTGCGCAGGTAGTTGATGCGCTCCTCGCCCAAGCGATACCGGCGCGCGTACGGATAGCTGTCAGAGGTCGTATAGGCATCTATGAACCAGTAGATCCTGCCATCCTCGCCAATGACGGCGTACGGGTCGGGATCGAGCGTCAGGAAAGGCGCCAGCTCCTCGATGCGCTCGCGCAGACTGCGGCGCATCAGCAGGCGGCTGTCGGCATTCACATCGTCGCTGAAGGGCACCTTCGTCAGATCGCCGCGATCGAAGGCGATCAGCACGCGGCGCAGCCAGCCGCCGAGGCGGATGCCGCCGTTGCCCTCGTAGGAGGTGAGGTTGTTGGTCTCGCCCTGGGGATAGTTGAACTCCTTCTGCCGCGTCCTGACGTAGACGTCGGTGGAGGTCAGCTCGCCGAAATAGATCTCCGGCCGGGTGATCTTCAGGTCGGGAAGCGTGCTTTGCACCGGCATGTTGCTCAGCACGAGCGTGGGCAGACCCTCGCTCGTGAAGCCGTTCACCGGGTTCAGGGTGATGCCATAGCCGTGCGTATAGATGAGCTTCTCGTTGATCCAGTTGCGGCTGCTCTCCGGGAGCTTGTTCACGTTGAGCTCGCGCGTGGCGAGCATCATCTGCCGTACGGAGCCGCCGATCCGGTAGCGGTCTATGTCGATATCGGGAAAGTCGTAATAGGTGCGAATCTCCTGGATCTGGCGCAGCGTGTCCTGCAGTGCGCGCCAGTCCCACAGCCGGATGTTGTCCAGCGTTGGCTGGTTGTGCGTCGCATCGAGCGCCGCCACGCCCGGCTCAGCCGAGAATGCGCGCGGCTCGATGCGATCGAGCGCGTAGGCGCGCCGAGTCATATCGATGTTGTGGACGATGAAAGGGCGCTCGCGCACGAGCTGATTCGGCTTGACGATGAAGCCGCTCACGTACCAGGCGATGACATTGACTACCGCATAGCAGGCGATCACCGGCACGAGCGCTACGAGCAGCCAGCGTGGCCGGGAGGCCTGTACGGCGGAGACCGCGGCAATGACGGCGCCCACCACGAGAGCAATGGCCACGACGAGCATTCCCGTCAGCGAGACGTGGGCATCGGTGTAGGTGATGCCGCTGAAGATCGTGCCGTCCTGGAACAGCAGCTCGAAGCGCGCGAGGTACTCGCGCAGGGCGAGTGTCAGCAACAACGCGGCGAACGCGAGCGAGAGCCCACGCCAGATGCGATTCTGAGCCACCGAGGGGATCCAGCGGTTGCCGGCCTTGGCACCGCCGGCGACCGCAGCGAACAGCGCGGCGACGGCGCAGATGATGATCGCGAGGGTGAGGAGCCAGCCGGCACACAGCTGCCAAGCCGGCAGCGTCAAGAGATAGAAGCTCACGGAGCGGCCGAAGATCGGATCGACGAGCGTGCTGTCGGGCGGCGCATACCAGTAGAGGGCGAAGGTCGTCCACTGGTCCATCATGCTGCCGGCGGTCACGGCGGCGATGAGCAGTGCGAGCGCAAATGCGCTCAGCTTGAGGACGGGATCGATCGGTAAGCGCACCGGCTGGCGGTTGATGAAGATCGTGCCGCCGAAGAGCTGCTCCGCTCGCGGCGGCTTCAGCGCGAGAAAGGCCCCGTACAGCACCAGGAACGTGGCGAGCCCGAAGGCGCCGAGAATCAACCCCTGCAGATCAAGCCGTGTCCAGAACACGCGGACGAAGCCCAGCGAGTCGAACCACAGCGAATCGACGTAATAGGAAATGACGGTGCTGCCGAAGAACCACACCAGTCCCAGCAGTACGAGCGCAAGCAAGAGAGCGCGGCGGCGGCGCCGCCGCAGCGGGACGGGGTCGGCTGCCGGGTGGTCATCCGGATCGCGACGCATGGTGTATGTTCCCCCTCGTAGCGGCAGTGAACGGTAGCATGTCGCGATGACTGAAAGCGGAGGAACGGTGAGCGAATCCATGACGGCCGCCGATATCAAACAGGCGGCCCTGGCATTGGTGCCGGAGATCGAGGCCCGGGCAGCGGAGATCGAGGCCCTGCGGCACCTGCCGGCCGATCTGGTCGCGCAGCTCAAGCGAGCGGGCGCCTTCCGCATGCTCATGCCGCGCGCGTGGGGCGGGCCGGAGATGAGCCCGCGCGAGCAGAACGAGGTGATCGAGATCTATTCGCGGGCCGATCCATCCGTGGGCTGGTGCGTGATGATCGGCTCGGACAGCGGCTTCTTCGTCGGTTATCACGAGGAGAGCGCGGCACGCGAGCTGTACCCCGATCTCGATTGCTGCGTGGCCGGAGCGGCAAGTCCCCTCGGTCGGGCCGAGCGGGTTGCCGGCGGCTTTCGCGTCAACGGACGCTGGAGCTTTGGCAGCGGCGTGAATCACGCGGACGTGATCATCGGCATCTGTCCGACCTTCGATGCGCAGGGCCCGATTCTGGTCGACGGCGCACCGGAGGTGCGGGTGGTGGCCGCGCCTGCCGCGAAGTGGCAGATCCTGGACACCTGGCACACCCTGGGGCTCGCCGGCAGCGGCAGCAACGATTACGTCGCTCGCGACCTTTTCATTCCCGAGCGCCATACGATTGCGATGAGCCTGGATACGCGCCCCATCCGCCCCGAGCCCCTCTACGGCTGGTTTCCTCTGTTTCTCGCCAACATGCACGGGGTCGCGCTGGGCCTCGCGCGCCGGGCGATCGACACGCTCGAGCGACTGGCGCAGACCAAACGGGCGCCCAACTTCACCCGTGCCGGCGAATCGCTCGCGATGAAGGACGTGCCACGGGTGCGCAGCACCGTCGCCAGGGCCGAGATGCTCCTGGGCGCCTCGCGTGCCTATACCTACGAGAGCATGGACCGGCTGTGGGCGGAGCTGCAGCGCGATCGAGCCGTATCCGGGCCCACGCGCCTCGCCGTGGCGCTCTCGCGGCAGTACGCATTCCGCACGGCACGTGAGATCACGCAGATGATGGTGGACGCCGCCGGCTCGAGCGCGATCTATCGCGGGCAGCCGCTCGAGCGGCTGCTGCGCGATGCCTACACGACGTGCATGCACTGGAGTGCGCAGGAGCGCACGCTCGAGCCCCTCGGAGGGGTGATCCTCGGCGAGGAAAGCGCCGGACCGATGCTCTGAGGCCCGACGGTGCTCGCCCGCCGGCCGGGATCAGGCGCGCTCGCCCTCCGGCAGTGCGACGGTGAGCTCGAGCACCTCCTGACCGCTCTCGCGTCCGAGGCTGACCTGGATGGCCTCGGCCTCGACGTTGAAGTACTTGCGGATCACGGTGAGCAGCTCACGACGCAGCAAGGGCAGGTAATCAGGTCCACCCCGCGCGCGCCGCTCCTGGGCCACGATGATGCGCAGTCTCTCCTTGGCAACCTGCGCCGAGGGAGGCGTGCGGCGGAAGAACGCCAGCAGGTCCATCGTCAGGTCCCGAAGAGTCGCGCCAAAAAGCCCCGCTTCGGTTCCTCGACGAAGCGCAACGGCACCACCTCGCCGAGCAACCGAGATACGGCGTCGTCGTACGCCTGCGCCGCCGCGCATTCCGGGTTGAGGATGACCGGCGTTCCGGCGTTGGAGGCCGTCAGTACCTCCTGCGACTCGGGTACGACGCCAACCACATCGAGTCCGAGGATCTCCTGCACGTCGGAGACGCTCATCATCTCCCCGGTCGCGACGCGCCGCGGGCTGTAGCGCGTGAGCAGCAGGTGCTCCTTCACACCGCCGTTGCCCTTCTCGGCGCGCTGGGTCTTGCTGGCCAGGAGTCCGAGGATGCGATCGGAGTCGCGCACGGAGGAGACTTCCGGGTTCACGACCACGACCGCCTGGTCCGCAAAATACATCGCGAGGTGCGCGCCCTTCTCGATTCCTGCCGGCGAGTCGCAGATGACGTAGTCGAAGCCCTCGCTCGTGAGCTCCTGCAGCACGCGCGACACACCTTCGGATGAGAGGGCGTCCTTGTCGCGGGTCTGGGAGGCGGCGAGCACGAACAGCGTGTCGAGCCGCTTGTCCTTGATGAGCGCCTGGCGCAACGTACAGTCGCCCTGGATCACGTTGACGAAGTCGTACACCACGCGCCGCTCGCATCCCATGATGAGGTCGAGATTGCGCAAGCCGATGTCGAAATCGATCACGGCCACCCGGTGGCCGCGCCGAGCGAGCCCGCAGGCGATGCTCGCGGAGGTCGTCGTCTTGCCGACACCCCCCTTGCCCGACGTGACGACGATGATCTGAGTCAAAGCCGATCTCCTCCCCTCAAGTACGCGCGAGACGCAAGTCCTCGCCGCTCAGCCATGCCTGAACCGGCCGCGCGGCCAGCTCGGTGGGCACGGTCTCGAAGACGCGGAACACGCCGGCGATTGAGACCAGCTCGGCGTGAAACTCCTGGCAGAACACGCGCGCGGTGGTGCTGCCGCGCGCGCCCGCCATCGCGCGCCCGCGCAGGGCACCGTACACGTGAACACAGCCGTCCGCCATCACCTCGGCGCCGGCGCCGACGGTTCCCGTGACCACCAGATCGCGATTGCGGGCATACACACGCTGACCCGAGCGCACCGGCTGATCATGAATCAGAGCGGGCTCGGCTGTCACGGGTGCTTGCGCGGGCTGCACGACCGGTGGGGCCTTCTGCGGCGCGCGGAACTGTGGGACGACGGGTAATTCGAGCGTGCGTGCCAGCGCATCGACGCACGGTAATCCTTCCACGAGCGCTACGGGCAGCATGCCCGCGCGGCGAATGGCATCGACGACGGCGCGCACCTCGGCAGCTTCCGGTTCCTGGCGCAGCATGCTCAGGTCGACACACACGGCTGCGCGCTCGAAGAAGCGCGGTGCAGTGGCCACACGGCCGGTCAGATCATCGACGATTGCACCCGCGTCGGTCGTGTGGATGCGTACCTGCGCAAGATCGAGAGGTCCGAAGCGGATCTCGAGCGCGGTCTCTTCGCGCGCCACTGCTGGTTTGTTCATCGCATTGTCGGGAGGCTCAGCGTCCGTCGCGCACGCTGCACGTGGGACGGCTCCGCAAAGCGGCGCAGTGTACTCGTCCTTTGTGACGGCGCCAAACTCGAAAGAGCGTTGTTGCACCACGCGACGGGCGCTACGAGTCGATGAGCGCATCGGAGCGCGGCATGGACGACAGTCCCAGCCGTGCGGCGATGCGCGCAAGCTGTGCCCCGTTGCGTGCACCGAGCTTCTCGCGGATCGCCGATTGGTGGTTGGCGACTGTCTTCTCCGAAAGGCCGAGCTTGGTGCCGATCTGCCGGACGGTCTCTCCATTGACGAGCAGACGCAGCACCTCGAACTCGCGCGCCGTCAGCGTGTCGATCGCCGAACGCGTCTGCAACGCATGGCGCTGCAGCGCCTGTGACACATCCGCACTGACGTACGCTTGCCCCCCCGCCACGGTGCACACCGCCTCGATCAGCACCTCCGGCGCACTTGCCTTGCTGAGATAGCCGCACGCACCGGCCTGCAGCGCACGCGCAGCGAACACCGCATCATCGTACATGCTGAACATCAGTACGCGCAGCTGCGGCTGCTGCGCGAGCATACGCCGCATCGCCTCGATGCCGCTCACCCCGGGCAACGCGATATCCATGACGATCACATCGGGGGCGCGCGCGCGCGCGAGCTCGCAGGCCTCGCCCGCGTTGCCCGCTTCGCCGATGACCCGGATGTGGTGGCGGCTCTCGAGCAGCCGCCGATAGCCTTCGCGTACCACGGCGTGGTCATCGACGAGCAGCACGCTGATCACTGCGGACATCATCCTCAGCCGAGTGCGAGGTCGGCGGGCTCCGCGTCCTTGCCCGCCCCGGCATCCCGTGTAGGCTCCGGGCGCGGCACGGGAATGCGCGCCCGAAGCTGAAACCCATGCCCGGGAGAGCTCATCACCTCGAGCGTACCCGAGAGCGCCGCGACGCGCTCGCGCATCCCGACGAGCCCGAGACCCCGTGTCGGGGCGTGCAGCGACGTACCGACCCCGTCATCGATGATGGTGAGACTCACCTCATCGAGGGGGAGGCCGCCACCGGGCGACGATCCTGGGTCGCGATCGAGCCGAATCGTGACGTGTCCAGCCGCCGCATGCTTGGCGACGTTGGTGAGTGCCTCTTGCACCAAGCGATACAGCGTGACGGCGAGCACCTCCGGCAGATCGGCGAATTCGCCGGCGCTCAGCAGCCGAAGTTGCGCGCGCGGCATTCTCGGGCGCCAGGTATCGATGCAATGCTCGAGCGCCGCACCCAGGCCGAGCTCGTCCAGGCCCACGGGCCGGAGCTGGCGAATGAGGCCGGTCAGAGCGGCATGAATGTGCTTGCAGTGCTCGACAATGGCGGAGGCGCGCTCACCGAGCGCAGGCTGCTCGGGGCGCGTGTCGCGGATGCCGACGGCGTCGAGCTCGATGACGTTCAAGTACTGTCCGAGCTCATCGTGCAGCTCGCGGGCGAGCGACTTGCGCTCGGCCTCCTGGGCATGCAGGTACTGCTGCGACAGGCGGCGATTGGCGGCCAGCGCGGCAGCCAGGTGCTTCTCGGCTCTTCTGCGTCGGTGTAGCTCACGCCGCGCTTCCCGATAGCGGCGCGCGGCGAACCAGGCGAGAGCGATCGCGAGCACCAGCAGGATGGGTGGGAGCTCATCGAGCTGTAACCGTTCCCAGGGGGCGGTCCAGCGGCGCAGCATCTCGCTTACGTCAAACAACACGCAAAGCATCGCCGCCGCGAGCGTGGCGAGCACGGCCATGACAGCATCGCGCCAAGGTTGCATGGACGCCGACCCCGTTAGCTGTGGTTCCTCGTTCGCCCATGGTAACTTAGGCTTCAAACACAACGGCGGCCACTGCGCCCGCCGGCAGCCCGGGGGCCCAAATATTGCTAAGGCAGAGCACATGCCTTGGCAAGGGTATTGAGAGCGTGGATAAGCTTTCGCGCGCGCCACCGCCTTCGGCCAGCCGACCTGGCACGGCAGGGTCGGAGCCGCTCCTTCACGTGCTCGAGCTCGAGCAGGAATCCGCGCTGATAGAGTCGGCCGGCGCCTTCCTGCGCAGCGCGTTGGAGGCGGGTGCCGGCGCCGTGGTTATCGCGCTCGCTGCTCACTGGGAGCAGTTACAGCAGCTTTGGTCGCGGCAGGGCTTCGACCATGCGGCGGCGCGAGAGCGGGGCGCCCTCGTTATGCTCGAAGCCGCCGAGCTCATGAGCAGGGTCGTGCCTGAGGGCGCCCCGCAGCGAGATGTGTTCATGGAGCTCATCGGTGGGGCCGTCCGCCCGCTAACGCAACACTGCCCGCGCGTGATCGCCTTCAGCGAGCTCGCCGGACTCGCTCTCGCGCGGGGTCAGCCTCGCGCCGCCCTGCAGCTCGAGCAGCTCTGGAACGAGCTCGCCCTCATGCACGGGGTCACGCTGTTCCGCGACAACCCGAAAGAGACACCGCCTGCGCCGCCGCAACCACGCTGGAGCGCCGCGGAGGTGCAAGAGAGGGCCCGTGAGCTCGAGCGCGAGATCGCGCGGCGCAAGAGCATCGAGCGGCTGATCGCCCAGCGCGAGAGGGAGCTTGCCGACTTTCTGGAACACGCCGTCGAAGGGCTGCAGAAGGTGGGCCCCCACGGAATCATTCTGTGGGCGAACGGCGCGGTGCTCGAGTTGCTCGGCTACCGGTCCGAAGAATACGTCGGGCGACCCATGCGCGAGTTCATTGCCGACGAGCAGGATGCGGAGCTGCTACCTCGCTTGCTCAGCGGCGAGGTCGTGCGGGCGGCGCCACTGACGTTGCGATGCAAGAGCGGCTCACTGCGCCACGTGCTCATCTCCTCGAACGCGCTGCGCGAGGAGGACCGTATCGTGTATGTGCGCTGCTTCATGCGCGACGTGACCGAGGAGCGCCGCACCGAGAGGGCGCTGCAGGAGGAGCAGCGCCTCGCGAGCGAGGTGCGGTTCCGCCTGGCTGCCATCGTCGAGTCCTCCGACGATGCGATCGTGAGCAAGCGGCTCGACGGAACCATTCAGTCCTGGAACGCAGGTGCGCAGCGGCTGTTCGGGTACACCGAGGAGGAAGCGGTCGGCAAGCCGATCACTCTCATCATTCCTCCCGAGCTGCACGATGAGGAACGGCAGATTCTGCAGCGGCTCGCCAGGGGCGAGCGCATCGATCACTTCGAGACCATCCGCGTGACGCGCGGCGGGGAGCGCCTCGCCATCTCGCTGACGGTATCACCGGTACGCGATTCGCGCGGGGTCATCGTCGGCGCCTCCAAGATCGCGCGCAACATCACCGAGCGCAGGCTCATGGAGGAGGCGCTGCGCGAGGAGACGCGGGTGCTGCACGTGCTCAATAACGTGGGCGCCGGGCTCGCCGCGGCACGGCTCAATCTCGAGCGTATCGTGCAGGTGATGACCGATGCGGCGACCGAGGTCTCCGGCGCCGCCTACGGTGCCTTCTTCTACCGTGTGGAAAGCGAGCAGGGAGTGCGGCACGAGCTGTACGCGCTCACGGGCGCGAGCCGCGAGGCGTTCGCGCATCTTCCAATGCCGCGCAGCACACCGCTGCTCGCGCCGGCATTCGACGGGCAGGGCACCGTGCGGTGCGACGACGTGAGCAAGAATGCGGGCTACGGGCGCAACGCACCTTATAAGGGGATGCCGACTGCCCATCTGCCCGTGCGCAGCTTTCTGGCGGTCCCGGTGCGCTCGGGATCGGGCGAGCTGCACGGCACGCTGCTGTGTGGCCATCCACAACCCGGCTTGTTGAGCCAGCGCTCGGAGCGGCTCGTGCTGAGCGTCGCAGCTCAGGCAGCCATTGCCATCGACAATGCTCGGCTCTACGAAGCCGCACAGCGCGAGATCGCGAACCGCAAGCGTGCCGAGGCAGCGCTGAGCGAGGCCGACCGCCGCAAGGACGAGTTTCTCGCCTTGCTCGCGCACGAGCTGCGCAACCCGCTCGCGCCGATACGCTATGCGGTCGCGATGGGCAAGAAGACCGGGCGCACGCCCGAGCAGCAGCGCCGCGCGGAGGAGATCATCGAGCGGCAGGCGGAGCACATGAGCCGCCTGCTCGATGATCTGCTCGATGTATCCCGTATCACCCACGGCACGCTCGAGCTCAAGAGGGCGCGCATCGAGCTCACCTCCGTCGTGGCGGCCGCGATCGAAGCGGCCCGACCGCTGCTCGATGCACGCCAGCACACCCTGGCGCTCGATCTGCCGAAGGATACCGTGCGGCTTGATGCGGACTCGGTGCGCATCGCCCAGATCCTCTCGAACCTGCTCATCAATGCGGCCAAGTACACCGATGCCGGCGGGCACATCGAGTTGCACGCGGAGCAGAAGGGCCGCACGGTCGCCATCAGCGTGAAGGACAACGGCATCGGCATATCGGCCGAGATGATGCCGAGGCTGTTCACGCTGTTCTCACAAGCGCGCCCCGCGCTCGAGCGCTCGGAGGGCGGACTCGGCATCGGCCTCGCGCTCGTGCGCGGCCTCGTCGACCTGCACGGGGGCACGATCGAGGCGCGCAGTGAGGGGCTAAATCGTGGCAGCGAGTTCACGGTGCGCCTGCCCATCGTCGTCGCTGCGCCCGAGCAGCCGCTCAGCGAGTCGGACGCCAAGCCCTCACCGAGTGAGCCCTTGCGGGTGCTCGTCGCGGACGACAATCGCGACAGCGCCGAGACCTGCGCGATGCTGCTCGAGCTCGCGGGGCACAAGGTGCGCACCGTACATACGGGCAAAGCGGCCCTGGACCTGGCGCATAGATTCCATCCGCACGTGCTGTTGCTCGACATCGGCATGCCGGAGCTCAACGGCTATCAGGTCGCCGAAGCCATTCGGGCGGCGCCCTGGGGCCAAGACATGACGCTGGTCGCGGTGACCGGATGGGGACAGGAGGCCGACCGGCGGCGCGCGCTCGCTGCGGGCTTCGATCATCACCTCACCAAGCCGATCGACGTGACGCGCCTCGAGGCGCTGCTGCAAGGTTCGAGCACCCCGGACCGCCCCGGTGCCCGCGCTGCACGCGAGGGACATTCGAGCTGAGGATGGCGAGCACCACCCCTACGGGGGCGCGAAAACCGACGAGACGCGCTCGAGCAGCGAACGCACCTGCCCTGCTGCCCCGGCCGGATCCTGTGCGCGCAGGCGCGCGAGCAGCGCACGATGCCGAGTGACGAGCGACTTCAGGCCGTGCCCGCTCTCGGCGAGTCGCCTGAGCGCGATGCGTCCCCGCACGTCCCAGTGCAGCGAGTCCCAGACGGCGAGGAATGTCCGATTGCGGCTGCCCGCGACCAGCCGGCGGTGAAAGTGCAGGGCGTGATCGATGTAGCGCTCCGGATCGCGTGCACGAACCGCAGCATCCATTTGCTGCAAGGCAAGCTCGAGGTCGGCGATCAGCTCCGGCTTGTAAGGCGCCGCGAGCTCCACGGCTCGCACCTCCAGCATGGTCCTGAGCTCATAGGACTCGCGCATCTCGTCGAAGTCCGCGCCCCGCACGCGGGTACCGCGGAAACGCTCCGAGCGCACGAGCCCGGATCCTTCGAGCTCGCGCAGCGCCTCGCGGATCGGTGCCTGGCTCACATTGAACTCGCGCGCGAGCACCAGCTCCTTGAGCTGCGTCCCCGGCGGGTAGGTGCCATCGAGGATCCGCGCGACCAGCACCTCGCGAATGTGATCGCGCATGCAGGTGCGCTTCAAGGCCGGTGCAGTGAGCTCACTCATGCAGCGGACCTGCGAGCTGCGCGCGCGTCCAGCCGCCGCCCGTGGCGCGCACGAGTCCGACCGCAGCGTTGAGCTGTGCCACCTGTACGGTAATGGCATCGCGCTGCGCCGTCAGCGCCGCTGTGTGCGTCGTCGTGACCTCGAGGTAATCCGCGACGCCTGCGTCGTAGCGCTCATCGGCATGATGAGCGGCACTCTGTGCGGAGGCGGCCGCAGCCTGATCCGCGGCGAGCTCGAGGGCAAGCTCGCGCAGTGCTGCCAGGTTATCCTCGACTTCCTGATACGCCGTGAGCGTCGTCTTGCGATAGGCGGCGACCGCCTCCTCGTAGGCGGCGTGCGCCTGACGCGTCTGGCCGAGACGGGCTCCGGCATCGAGCAGCGGTACCGTGGCGCCCGGGCCGAGGGACCAGAATTGGCTGGGTGCCTTGAACCAGCTCGCCGTTGACACGCTTTCGAAGCCCGCCGTGGCACTGCGCAGCGAGAACACCGGAAACCACGCGGCGCGCGCCACGCCGATCTGCGCGTTGGCCGCCGCCACGGCGCGCTCGGCCCGTGCCACATCGGGACGCCGCTGCAGCAGCTCGGAGGGCACCCCGGCGTCGAGCGGCGGCGGTGCCGCCGCGAGTGCTCCGGGCGTCAGATCGAAGTTCGAGGGAGGACGGCCGAGCAACACGGCGATCGCATGCTCGAGTTGCGCGCGCTCCAGGTGCACGGCCGCCAGCTGTGCGCGGGCACCTTGCAATTGTGTCTGAGCCTGATCGACGTCAGTTGCCGCGGCGATGCCTTCCTCATAGCGATTGCGCGTGAGCTGATAGGCACGCTCGTAGTCCTTGACGGTCGTCTCGAGCAGGCGCGTCGTCGCATCGGCTCCGCGCAGTGAGAAATAGTCGGTGGCGAGCTCCGCCTGCAAGGAAAGCTCGACCGCTGCCAGATCCGCCGCGCTCGCCTGAGACTGCGCGCTGGCGGCACTCGCCGCATTGCGCAGCCGCCCGAAGACATCGATTTCCCATGACAGCGTGAAGGCCGCGACGAAGTCGTTGTAAGTGACCGAATTGCTGCCGAGAATGCGGCCGAGCGGCGCGTTGGCCGAGGTGCGCTCGCGAGTGGCGGAAGCTTCGGCGCCGAG
>Ga0335085_10001980_pt1 | contig 40079 bp, 39 predicted proteins | sample Lox_Sample_45_FD_206712 | JGI IMG/M metagenome (GOLD analysis project Ga0335085, IMG submission 206712) | Soil microbial communities from Loxahatchee National Wildlife Refuge, Florida, United States - Lox_Sample_4.5 | ecosystem: Environmental > Terrestrial > Soil > Wetlands | place: USA...
AACTCAATACCTTGGCCCCCTCCGCGCCTGCTCCGCGTCCCCTGCGCTAAAAGGTTTTTTCTTTTTTCCCTGACTAATATGCTGGAACCCCCGATCATTGGAGCATTCCCATGGAACGTTGGCTCGCCGCGGCGCTCGACTACATCCCGCGATGGATCGAATTCCAGATGCGGCTCACCGAGCAACCGGGCGCCGCGATCGCCGTGGCGCGGCGTGGCGAGATCCTGCTGGAGCGCGCCTTCGGTCATGCCGATCTCGCCCGCAATGTGCCGCTGACGCCGCGCCACCGCCTCCGCGTCGCCTCGCATTCCAAGAGCTTCACCGCCGCGGGGATCATGAGGCTCCGCGAGCAGGGGAAGCTCCGCCTCGACGATCCCGCCGGGAAATACGTGCGCGGCCTCCATCGGAAGGTCGCGGAGGCGACGCTTGCGCAGCTCCTCTCGCACAGCGCCGGCATCATCCGCGACGGCACCGACAGCGGCCAATGGACCGACCGCCGCCCGTTCCTCGACGAGGCGGAGCTGCGCCAGGCGCTCGCGGAGGCGCCGATCCTCGAGGCCAACACGCGCTTCAAGTATTCCAACCACGGCTACGGGCTTGCGGGCCTCGTCATCGAGGCGGTGACGCACGAACCCTACCGGCGCTGGATCGCGCGCGAGATCGTCGCGCAAGCGGGGCTCGAGGAGACGCAGCCGGACGCGCCGCTTGGGCGGGGCGTGCCCTTCGCGCGCGGGCACAGCGCAAAGCTTCCGCTCGGACGCCGCGTCGTCATCCCCGGCGAGAACTCGACCCATGCGCTCGCGGCGGCGACGGGATTCGTCAGCACCGCCGCCGACCTCGCGCGCTGGTTCAACGCGCTCATCCCCGAGGCGCGACGAAGCCCGATCTCGCCCGCGAGCCGCCGCGAGATGATCCGGCGGCAGTGGAAGGATCCGCATTCGAGCCTCGACCGGCATTATGGGCTCGGCATCGTCAGCGGCAAGCTCGCGAGCTGGGACTGGTTCGGCCACTCCGGCGGCTTCCAGGGCTACATCACGCGGACCGCGAGCGTGCCCGCGGCGGGGCTCACCGTCTCCGTGCTCACCAACGCCGCCGACGGGCTCGCGCATCCCTGGATCGATGGCTCGATCCAGGTCCTCGAGCGCTTCGCCCGGGAAGGAGCGCCCGCGCGTAGCGTCGCCGGCTGGTCCGGCCGCTGGTGGAGCCTCTGGGGCACGGTCGATCTCGTCCCCATGGGGCGCAAGGTGCTGGTGGCGACGCCCGCCTTCTTCAACCCGCTCATGGACGCGAGCGAGCTCGCGATCTCCGGACGGGATAGCGGCCGGATCGCGCTCGCGAGTGGAACGGCGAGCCACGGCGAGCGCGTCCGCCGCCTCCGCGACGGCCGCGGACGCGTCAAGGAAGTTTGGCTCGCCGGCGGCAGGCTGCTGCCGGAGGCGCAGGTCGCGCGGGAACTCGGCCGGCGCTACGAGCGGAAGCGCTAGCCCCTGGGCTCAGCGGCCGGGCGGGCGATAGGAGATGCTCTTCGCGAGCGCCTTGTCGGCCTCCTCGACCGTGAGCAGCGCGCTCGTCTTGGTGTGAACGAGCCCCGAGGCCGACGCCGTCACCGACAGCGCGGTCGCGGCGACGGCGTCCGGCAGGTCGACGATGACGATCACGTCGTCCTGCCCCAAGCAATAGTAAATGGCGTCGAGCTTGCCCCCGGCCGCCTCCGCGGCGGCGCTCACCGCGGCCTTTCGCCCGGAGGCTTTGTCCTTCTGCAGGCCCTTGAGGCCTTCGGAGGTGTAGGAGCCCTGGATCAGGAACTTCGGCATCGGATCCACTCCCTCGATTGAGATTGGACGTTCTGCTCCGACGGGACGATGCTTGAGTGGCAAGTAACATAGACCTCGCCGGGGTGCGCGCAAGAACGCCGAGGCCGAGCTCCGATCGGGATGCTACGGTTCCGGCGGCGTGCGAAAGGAGGGATCGCATGAGCGGATGGGTCGAGACCTACAAGGGCGCCGTGCTCGCCTCGGAATACGATGCCGAGGCCTACATGAACTCGCCGATCTACGTCTCGCGCTTCGACCAGGCGACCTGGTTCCTCATGCACTCGATCGGCGTGACGCCCGCGGGCATGAAGCGCAAGAAGCAGCGCATCGCGATCGTGCGCGAGAACTATCAGTTCCTGCGCGAGCTCAAGGGCGGCGAGCTCGTGACCGTGCGCAGCGGCGTCGTCGCCGTCGGCAAGAAATATCTCCGCTTCGTGCACCAGATGCTCGACGGCGTCAGCGGCAAGATGGTCGCGACCTGCGACTGCACCGCCGTCATCGCGGGCGTCGCCACGGGGAAGAGCATGCCGCTTCCGGCCCCGATCGCGAAGCGCGCGGGCGCGCAGCTCCTGACGGCGGCCCGGTAGTAGCCAAGCAACTTTGTACGTGTCACGACCGAGCGTGCTGCCGCTGCGCTCGCTCGTCGTCATGGCCGGACTTGTTTCGGCCATCTACGAACTACCGCGCAAGATCTAAGCGCGTGGATGGCCGGGACGGGCCCGGCCATGACGGCTCGTTGACCTCTTCGCATGCGTGATACATTGAGCAATGCAGTCGGAGCCAAGATTGAAGCAACGGGGAGGACGCATGAGGACGTTCAGATGGCTCGCGCTCGGCATTGCCGCCTGCGCGGCGGCGGCGCCGGGGACGGCGCGGGCGGAGGCGACGGAGATCCGGCTCGCGAAGCAGTTCTCCATGGGCTACGTGCAGTTCAACATCCTCGAGCACAAGAAGCTCATCGAGGCGCACGCGAAGGCGCTGGGGCTCGGCGACCTCAAGGTGACCTGGGCCACCTTCAACGGGCCCAATGCCATGAACGACGCCCTCGTCTCCGGGAGCGTGGACATCGTCGCGGGCGGCGTGCCCGGGCTCGTCACGCTCTGGGCGAGGACGCAGGGCACGGCGCAGGAGGTGCGCGGCATCTCCGCGCTGAGCTCGCAGCCCTTCCTCCTCAACAGCCGCAATCCCCGCATCAAGACCATCGCCGACTTCACGGAGTCCGACCGCATCGCCGTTCCCGCGGTCAAGGTCTCGGTGCAGGCGGTGACGCTGCAGATGGCGGCGGCGAAGCTCTGGGGCAAGGAGAGCTACGCGAAGCTCGATCCCCTCACGATCTCGCTCTCGCCGCCGGACGCGACGGTGGGTCTCCTCTCCGGAGGGACGCAGTTCGAGAGCGTCTTCTCCGTGCCCCCCTTCCAGCAGCAGCAGCTCGAGGACCCCAAGGTCCACACCGTCCTCAACTCCTTCGACGTGCTCGGGGGCTCGCACACCTTCACGGTCGCCTGGACCTCGCGCAAATTCCACGACGAGAACCCCAAGCTCTATCGCGCGCTCGTCGAGGCGCTCAAGGAGGCGACGGAGATCCTGAACGCCGACAAGCGGGCGGCGGCGCAGCTCTGGATCGAGGACTCGAAGTCGAAGCTCGACCCCGAGATGGTCTACAAGATCCTCGCGGGGCCGCAGGTCGTCTGGACCATGACGCCCGAGCACACCATGAAATACGCGGACTTCATGGCCGAGGTGGGCTCGATCAAGGTGAAGGCGCAATCCTGGAAGGACCTGTTCTTTCCGGAGATACACGCCCTCCCCGGAAGCTGAGCGGAGGATGCGGCTTGTTACATTTTCCGAGCGCGAGGGCGGCGAGCCGCTCCTCGGCGCGCTCGACGGCGAGGAGGTCGTGCGTCTCGCGGGCGAAGGCGTGCCCGCAAGCATGCTCGACCTGCTCGCGGGCGGCGAGGCGGCGATCGCGGCGGCGCGGCGCGGGCTCTCCCGCGGCGAGCGCCGTCGGCTCGCGTCGGTGCGGCTCCTCGCGCCCGTGCCGCGGCCGGGCAAGATCCTCGGCGTCGGCCGGAACTACGGCGCCCATGCGGCGGAGGGCGGGCTCGCCGCGCAGGAGAGGCCGCGCATTTTCGTCAAGCTCGCGACGTCGGTGATCGGCACCGGCGCGCCGATCCCGAAGCCTGGACCCGTGACCAAGCTCGACTACGAGACCGAGCTTGCGGTGGTGATCGGAAAACGGGGACGCGGCATCTCCGAGCGCGACGCGCTCGCGCATGTCGGGGGCTACACGATCCTCAACGACGTGAGCGCGCGCGAGCTGCAATTCGACGTGAGCCCGCCGCAGACGAGCTTCGCCAAGAGCATGGACGGCTTCTGCCCGATGGGACCCTGCCTCGCGACCCCCGAGGAATTCGCGGATGTCGCGAGCATCGAGCTGCGCGGCTGGGTCAACGGCGAGCTCGTGCAGGAGGGCTCGACCGCCGATCTCATCTTCCCGGTGCCGGTGCTGGTGGCATATCTCTCGTCGTTCCTGACGCTCGAGCCCGGCGACGTCATCGCGACGGGCACTCCCGCGGGCGTCGGCGCCTTCCGCAAGCCCCCGCGCTATCTCGCGCCGGGCGACGTGGTGCGGATGGAGATTCCGGAGATCGGGGTGCTGGAGAACCGGGTGGAGTGAGAGATTCTCACCACAGAGGCACCAACGACACCGAGTTCTTTCTCGCGGCGAAGCCGCAATTCCCTTCTCTGCGTCCACCGCGCATCCTCCGCGTCCACTGCGCGAAAGAATCGCGCGGGGGACGCAGTGGTCTCGCTGAGGACGCTAAGGATTGATTGCGGCTTCGCCGCGAGAAAGAACTTGGTGTCCTTGGTTCCTTGGTGGTTCGGCCCTTCTTCGTTAGGCCGCCCCGGCCGCCGCATTTGCCGCACGGAAGCGCGCGGCGTCGCCGAGCACTTGCGTCCGCCACATGAGCCGGTGCTCTTCGGCGCCGTAGCCGCCGGTCGCCATGTGAATGGTCGCGACGTTGTCCCACATGAGGACGTCGCCGACGCGCCAGACGTGGCGGTACTGGAACTCGGGCCGCGTCTGGAACTCGAAGAGCTCCTCCAGGAGCGCCCGGCTCTCGGCGGCGGGAAGGCCCGGGATCTCCACGGTGTAGCCGGGATCGCAATAGAGACAGAGCCGCCCCGTGAAGGGATGGCGCACGGCCATCGGATGGACCACCGGCGGCTTCGTGGCCTTCTGCTGCTCCGTGAGCGGCGGCCGCGGCGAGCCCTTCTCGCGGATCATGTAGTCGTAGAACTTCGAGAAGTGATGCACCGCCCTGAGACCCATGAGCCGGCGCTGCAGCGCGGGATCGAGCGCCTCCCAGGCCGCGGTCATGCTCGCGAAGAGCGTGTCGCCGAGCGGCCTCCCCTCGCGCATCGGCACCTCGAGCGCGTAGAGGATCGAGGCGCGCGCGGGCGTCGGATTGTAGGACATGTCGGTGTGCCAGCCCTGCCCCGCATCGGGCGAGCCCACGAGCTTCCCTTCCGGCGTTCGCTTGTTCGAGAGCACGTTGACGTGCGCGAATTTCGCATGGTGGAACGAGCTCGCGACGTTGAGCTCGAGCTCGCCGAAATGCCGGCTGAACTCGATGAGCCGGGGCTCGTCGAGGCGCTGATCGGAGATCGCGATCACGCCGTGCTCGTGGAAGGCCGCCTCGATCGCGTCGAGCGTGGCGGCTCCCGGCGGCGCGGAGAGATCGACCCCGTCGATCCGCGCGCCCAGATGCCTGCCGATCCGCGTGACCTTCATGCGGTGCCTCCGCGTTAGAGCTCCAGGAGATGCGCCCTCACCGCATCCTCGTTCCAGTCGAGGCCGGTCCCCGGCGCGTCCGGAACGTGGAGGAAACCGTCCTTGAGCGCATAGGGCCTCTGCAGGATCGGGTCCGCCCAGTCCTGCCACTCGAGCCAATGCGCGGTCTCGGTGACGCGCATCACCTGCGCCGCGACCTCCGGATAGAGATGCGTCGACATCGGCACGCCCGCGGTACCCGCGATCGCCGCCGAGCGGAGCCAGCCGGTGACGCCGCCGATCCGCATGAAATCGGGCATCACGAGGTCGCAGGCCTTGGCCGCGAGCGCCGCCTGGAGATCGCGCGGCCCGTAGAAATTCTCGCCGATCTGGATCGGCGTCTCGAGCTCCGCCGCGAGCTGCGCACAGCCTCCGAGGTTATCGTAGACGATGGGCTCCTCGATCCAGGCGAGGCCCAGGCCGTCGATGGCGTGGCAGCGCTCGAGCGCCTCGGCGAGGCTGAGGCCCTGGTTGAAATCGACCATCAGCGACATCTCCTCGCCGACGGCGTCGCGCACCGCCTCGACCGCGGCGATGTCGTCGCGGAGCCGCGCGCGGCCCATGCGCAGCTTGAGGCCCGCGAAGCCGCCCTCCTCGCGCAGCTCCACGGCTTCCGCGCCGAGCGCCTTCGGCTCCCGGAGCCAGAGCCCGTTGCTGTTATAGGCCTTGACCGGCCCCACGCTGCCGCCGAGGAGAACGCAGAGCGGGAGCTGTGCCGCGCGCGCGAGCGCGTCCCAGGCGGCCATGTCGAGCCCCGCCACGGCGATCGTCGAGAGCCCCTGATAGCCCACGAAGTGGAGAGACTTCCGCGCGGCCTCGTAGACTTCGATGGGCGCGACGCGGCGCCCGCGCAGCAGCGTGCCGAGATCGCTCAGCATCGAGACGAGATAGCGGAGCGCCTTCGGCACATAGGGCTCGAGATAGCTCCGCCCGACCACGCCTTCCTCGGTCTCGAGGTCGATGAGGATCATCGGCCATTCCGCGATCTGGGCGATCCGCGCGACCACCGGCCGCTTCAGCTTCAGCATCACCGGCCGCGCCCGGATGCTCCGGAAGGTCAGGCTTGGCATCGACATGAAAGGCACCTCCGATCGGGGGAGCATAGCGCCGTCCGGCGCCCCGCTTCATTTTCTTTTTGTCGTCATGGCCGGGCGCACCTTAAGCTCCCACGGCGCACTCGAAAGGGAGGGACGGATGGCGGCACCTGCATGGGAGATCTCCGGGCAGTACATGGAGAGCTGCAACTGCGACTATCTCTGCCCCTGCATCTTCACGAATCCGCAGGGGCCGGTGACGCACGATCACTGCACGGCGGTTCTGGTCTTCCGCATCGACGAGGGGCATGCGGGGGTGACGAAGCTCTCGGGACTCTCCTTCGCCATGGTCATCCGCTCGGGCAAGGTGATGGCGGACGGAAATTGGATCTATGCGGGGATCGTCGACGAGCGCGCGAGCCCGATCCAGCGCCAGATCCTCGCCTCGATCGTCGGCGGCGACGCCGGCGGTCCGCCCGGCATGATCCGCGCGGCGCTGGTCAAGGATTTCCGCGGCGTCCGATACGGGCATTTCGACATCGCGCTCGAGGGGCACAAGCGGCGGGCGGCGGTTCCGGGGGTGTTCGAATTCGAGATCGAGGGCGTGCTCTCGCGCAACAAGTCCGGCGATCCCCTCTACATCGACAACTCCGCGCATCCCGCGGGCAAGCGCCTCGCGCTCGCGCGGGCGAAGGAGTTCCATCTCCACGGCTTCGGCCTCGATCTCGATCTCGCGGGCATCGGCAACAACGGCCACTTCGCGCCGTTCAAATGGGCGGCGTAAATCGCAATTAGAGTCGCGCGGAGGTCGCGGAGGATGCGCAGAGGTCGCGGTGGACTCCTATTCAATTGCTCCTCGGCGTCCTCCGCGCATCCTCCGCGACCCCTGCGCGATTCCTAACTCCTCAAGGAGCAAATCATGTTCGCTGGAGAGATCGCCCTCGTCACCGGCGCGGCCAATGGCATCGGACGGGCGATCGCGGTCGCGCTTGCGAAGGAAGGCGCCACGGTCGCGATGGTCGACAACGACCCCGTGAAGGGCGAGGCGGCGCGCGCGGCCGCGGGCGAGCGATGCGCTTTCTTCCCGGCCGACCTCGCCGACCCCGCCGCCGCGGAGGCGGTGCTGGAGAGGGCGACGGCGCGGCTCGGGCCGCCGAGCATGATCGTCCACAGCGCGAGCCCGCGGCGGCGCGAGGGCGATACCGTGCTCGCGGTTGCGGACGACATCTTCGAGGCGATGCTGAGCGTCAACCTCCGGAGCGGCTTCCGGCTCGCGCGCGCGGCGGGGCGGCAGATGACGGCGCGCGGCATCAAGGGGCGGATGCTCTTCGTGACCTCGCTCCACGCGGAGACGCCGCGGAACCTCCCGCACTACAGCGCCTCCAAGGCCGGCATGACCATGCTTGTGAAGGAATTCGCCCGCGCGCTCGCGCCCGCGGGAATCCGCGTCAACGCGATCGCGCCCGGCGCCATTCCCGGCGGCGGCTTCGCGGCCGATCCCAAGATGGCGGCGATGGTGCCGATGGGGCGCCTCGGCACGCCCGAGGACGTCGCGGACATGGCGCTGGCATTGCTCTCCGAGCGCTTTTCGCGCTATGTCACGGGCACGACCGTCGTCGTCGACGGCGGCCTCTCGCTCTTCAACTGGATCCCATTCCCGCCGAGCCCGTGACCGATCCCTCCTCCGAAAGCCCGGCGCGGAGCGCGCTCGAGGCGCGGCTTCGTGCCGGCGATTTCGTCGTGACCGCGGAGCTCTCGCCGCCCGTCGCGACCGAGGCGCCGCACCTCCTCGAGCGCGCGCGGGCGCTCAAGGGGCTTGCCACGGCCGTCAACGTCACCGACGGGGCCGGCGCCAAGGCGCATCTCTCGAGCCTGGTCGCGGCGAAGCTTCTGCTCGACGCGGGCGTCGAGCCGATCCTGCAGATGACCTGCCGCGACCGCAATCGCCTCGCGCTCCAGGCGGACCTCATGGGCGCCATGGCGCTCGGCATCCGCAATGTCCTCGTCCTCTCCGGCGACGATCCCAAGGCCGGGGACCAGCCCGAGACGAAGCCGGTCTTCGACCTCGACAGTCGCGCGCTCTTGGCGATCGCCGACAGGATGCGGCGCGAGCGCCGGCTTCCCACGGGGACGGAAATCAAGGGCCGCGTCGATCTCGTCCTCGGCGCGGCGGATCTCCCGGTCGATCCGCCGCCGGGCTTCGATGCCAAGGGTCTCGCGGCGAAGCTCGCGGCGGGCGCCGATTTCGTGCAGACCCAATTCTGCATGGACATGGGGGTGGCGCGGCGCTACGCGGCGCGGCTCCTCGAGCTCGGCCTCGCGCAGCGGGCGGGCATCCTCATCGGTATTGCGCCCATTCCTTCCGCGCGCTCCGCGCGCTGGATGCGCGAGAAGCTCTTCGGCACGGTGATCCCCGAGGCGATCGTGACGCGTCTCGAGGGTGCCGCCGATCCCGCCCGCGAGGGCCGCGCGATCTGCGCGGAGCTCCTGCAGGAGCTCGCGGAGATTCCGGGGATCGCGGGCGCCCACGTGATGGCGCCGCAGAACCCCTCCGCCATCCCCGAGACGATCGCCGCTTCCGGCGTCGCCGGGCGCAAGCGCGCCGCCGTCGCCTAGGACCAGAGCGCCTTTCTGATTTTTAACGCCCCGGCAGCGTGCCGCTGCGGCAACGCTCCCTATATATGACTCTGAGGCGCGATGGCGCCTCGGGAGATAGGGTCATGCGAATAGCCGAAATCCTGCACCGCAAGGGATCGGCGGTTTCGACGATCCGCACGGTCGACACCGTCGATGCAGCCGTTCACAAGCTCTCGGAGCTGCACATCGGCGCGCTGGTGGTCATGGACCGCTGGGGCAAGCTCGTGGGCGTGCTCTCGGAGCGCGATATCATCTACGCGCTCGACCGGCACGGGAGATCGCTGCTTGCGCAGCGCGTCGAGGAGATCATGAACCCCGACGTCACCACCTGCGGACCCGAGGATCGTGCGGATCAGGTGATGGGCCTGATGACGGTCCATCGCGTGCGCCACCTGCCCGTGCTCGACCACGGCCGCCTCATGGGCATCGTCAGCATCGGCGATCTCGTGAAGCACCGCCTCCAGGAGAAGGAGCAGGAAGCGAACGTGCTGCGCGAGATGCGCGCCCCGTAGCCGGGACCGGAGGTTGGCCTAGCCCTTCGCGCCGTAATTCGCGATCAGGTACTCCAGGATCTTCTCCTGGTCCGCGGGCTTTATCTCGGCGCCGAAGACGTTGACCATCTTCGCGACCTCGGCCTTCCAGGTATCGGGCTTCTGAAACGCCGAGTTCGTGCGGATGTAGTCGAGGCTGTGGCAGGTGCCGCAGTTGCTCTCGACGGTGTCCCGGCCCGGTGCGTCCTTGAGCGGCACGGGCTTCTCATCCGCGAGAGCGGGGGCGGCGGCGAGGAGCAGCATCGCCGCGGCAAGCGCGATCTTGGTCATGGGCGATCCTCCTCAGGCGACCGTGAGAGCGAGCGGGCGCGGCACGTTGTTGTGATAGCCCGCGGGATTGAAGATGAGGCTCTCGGTCTGGGTCTGGCCCATGCGGTTCGTGGCCTTCGCGAGCACGGTGACGCCGCCCTTCTGCGTGGGCGTGAAGGCGAAGCTCCAGGGCCGGAACGAGAAGCGTCCGTAATCCTTGCCGAGGCTCGCCGAGGCCCAGCTCTTCCCGCCGTCGACGGAGACCTCGACCCCCGTGATGCCGTAGCCGCCGTCCCAGGCGATGCCGTCGATCTCGACGGGCTTCCCCGCTGGCACCGTCGTCCCGCCCGCGGGCGAGGTGATGATGGAATTGACGACCATCTCGGTGATGGGCGTGTTGGCGGGCGTCTCCTGCGAGATGAAGCGGTCGATCACCGGAAACTTGCCGGTGGGAATGCGATAGGCCGCCTTCATCCAGAAGCCCTCGAAGGGCTTCGTCACGGCCATCGCGCTGGTGAAGTGCTTCGTCCAGTAGGTCGCAGTCCAGCCGGGCACGATGAGGCGAGCGGGGAAGCCGTTGAAATGCGGCAGCGGCTGCCCGTTCATCTGCCAGGCGACGATCACGCTCTCGTCCTGCGCCTTAGCTACCGGCAGGCTCTTAACGAAATCCGGCGTCTTGTCCACCACGGGCCCGTCCGCGCCATCGAGCACGATCTCCAGCGCCTCCTTCTTGAGCCCCGCCTTCGCGAGGAGGTCGCGGAAGCGCACGCCCTTCCAGACCGCATTCCCCATCGCGCCGAGGCCCCATTGCACGCCCGGCACGTGCGGGTCGGAAAGACCGCGCCGGTTGCCGGAGCATTGGCAGACCGCGGCGATCTCGACCTGCTCGAAATTCTTCTGGAGGTCGTCGAGGCTGAACTCGACGGGCGTCGAGGCGGCCTCGCCGCCGATCTTGAGGCGCCAGGTCTTGGCGTCGATCTGCTCGGGGATGCTCGCGAGATGATAGCGCACGAAGAAGGCGTCGTTCGGCGTGAACACGGTCTTGAAGTAGTCGACGGGCGTCTCGTAATTCGGCGGGCGGTAGGAGAGCTTGATGAGCGGCTTCTTCCCCGGCAGCGCCTCGAGATCGGCGGTACTGTAGACCCCGTCCGGCAGGCCCGTGGTGAGGTAGGGCTTCTCGCCCGCCGCCCAAGCCCCGCGCGGCAGCGCCGCTCCCGCGGCAATCCCGAGGCCGGCGGCGCCGGCGCCGTGCAATATTTGACGTCTCGTGAATCCGTTCATCGTTTCCCCTCTTTGTCGTTTTCGGCCCGGTCGGGCCGCTTTGAAGAGAGGAGACGACGGCGCCCCCGGGATTATTCCCGGGCAGCGTGATTTATTTCGGCCCGGTGCTCAGGCGGCGCAAGCAGAGCCCGTAAGCGGGGCCGCCCGGAGGGCGGTTCGCGTCTCGTCGTCCAGCCGGTCGCCCTGTCGCGTCAGACGCTCGATCGTGCGCGCGAGCAGGCTGAGACGGTCGCCGTCCATCCCTCGTGCCACCACCACATAGGCGCGGCCGTTTACCTGCCACGCATAGGCCGTGAGCGTGGGCAGCGTCACGGATGCAAGGTCGCTCGGCGCATCCTTGCCAGGGTGCCCCACCCAGAGGCCGAGCCGGCAGCCGTGCACGCCGATATAGCCGACGAAGAGCGCGGCATCGTCCATGCTTGAGACCCAGGCCGGACGAAGCCCGGCCTCCGCAAGATCGGGAACACGCTCGACGCCGACCGCTTTTGCCTCCAGCAGGAGATTGCGATCGCTCACGTCGCCGGCACGCGCGAGACTCGCGGGCGCGGCAAGCCACTGCTCATGCGCGGCGGCGACGGGCCGGAGCCAGGCCGGCTCCTCTGTCCGGCCCAGGATGGACCACGCGACGCCCGCCGCGATCAATACCGCCGCGAGTCCCGCGGCGAGCGCGCCCGTGTAAGCCGCGCGCCGCGGTTTCGGCAGGTCGAGGGAGGGCGCCGCGGCCTCGCAGATTGCTCCGGTAGCGGCCTTCAGCCTCGCGAGCGTTGCGACATGCGCCGCCAATTCGGGATCGCGCGCGATCGCGGTCGCGACGTCAGCGGCGGCAGCGGCGTCGAGCTCGCCGTCGACATAGGCGTTTAGAAGGGTCCAATCCATGTGCGGCTCGTGCCTCATCCGCGGCGCCTCTTGCCCGCGAGCGGGCGCAGATTCGTCTCGGCGATCACGTCCAAAAGCGCGGCGCGGCCACGGCTGATCCGGCTCATCACGGTCCCTATGGGAATCCCTGCGATATCGGCCGCTTCCGCATAGCTGAAGCCCGCGATGTCCACCAGCGCGACGATGTCGCGGTAGATCGGATCGATGCGCCCCAGCGCTTGGCGCACCGTGATTTCCGCGACGAAGCTCTCGTCGAACCGCCAGACGGATTGGAGCGAGACGTCGCCGTCGCTCTCGTCCAACGTGCCGAGGATGTGCTTGCGCTCGCTGCGCAGGCGATCGACCCAGGCGTTACGGACGATGGCGAAGAGCCAGGCGCGCACCGCCCGATCGGCGGACGGAACGCGGCGGGCGACGAGCGCCTTCACTGCAACGTCCTGCATGAGCTCCCTCGCCTGCTCGGCATTGCTGGTGAGCGTCACCGCATAGCCGTAGAGGCGCTTCCAGAGGCCATGCAGATGCCTCTCCACGCTCATTTCCGTTCCCGTTGGAGCATGCGCAGCGTTTCCTCCCGCGACGAATGCTAGCGAATTGGCCGCGGAGACGCAGCGAAAAACGCGGACGCGCTGGAGCGCTCGTGACGCGCTCGCTAGACTGCGCACCTTGCTCTCGGAGGCCACACCCAAAAGGATCGGTCATGGCGGCGCAAAACATGCTCGATGGCGGACAGGTCATCGTCGACTATCTCGTCCGCGAGAAAGTGCCTTACGCCTTCGGGCTCTGCGGCCACGGCAACATCGGCTTCATCGACGCGCTCTACGAGCGCTCGAAGGAGATCGCGACGATCTCCGTGCATCACGAGACCGTCGCGGGCTTCATGGCGGACGTCTTCTACCGCGTCTCCGGCAAGCCCACGGCGACCTTCACCTCCTGCGGGCCGGGCTCGGCGAATCTGCCGATCTGCCTCGCCAATTCCTTCTTCGATTCCGTGCCCTTCCTCGCGGTCACCGGCAACGTGCCCACGAGCCAGTTCAACCGCGGCGCCTTCCAGGAGACCTATCGCCATTACCAGGCGGATTTCCCCTCGACCGTCCGCGCCTATTGCAAGCGCGTCTTCCAGCCGACGCGCGGCGAGATGGTGCCGGTCGCGGTGCGCCAGGCCTGGAAGACGATGGTGACGGGGCGGCCCGGCCCCGTCGTCCTCGACGTGCCCTTCGACATCTTCAAGGAGGCAGCGGCGACGGAGGGACCGCGGCCGGAGGAATGGTGCGCGGGCATCTCCTCGCGCTGCGGCGCCGATCCCGAGGGCGTCCTGAAGGCGATGGACCTGCTGATGGCGGCGGAGCGGCCGGTCATCCTCGTTGGCCAGGGCGTCAAATACGGCGGCGCCGCGGCGGATCTCCTGGCCTTCGCCGAGCGCATGCAGATCCCCGTCGCGGCCTCCGCGAGCGGCATGGGTGCCGTCCCCGCGGAGCACCCGCTGGCGCTGGGCCTCGTCGCGCGGAACGGCCACTACCAGGCGAACCACGCGGCGCGGCAGGCGGACGTGCTCCTGGCGCTGGGCGTCCGCTTCGACGACCGCACCTCGAGCTCCTGGCTTCCGGGCTATTCCTTCACGATCCCGCCGACGAAGCTCATCCACGTCGACATCGACCCCGAGGAGATCGGCCGCAACTATCCCGTGACGCTCGGCCTCATGGCGGATGTGCGGACCTTCCTCCGGCAGATGCTGGCGGAGCTCGCGGCGCGCGAGAGCAAAGGGAAGCGCCCGGCCTCGCGCGCGCGCTGGCTCGCGGCGATCGAGGGCTATCGCAGGGAGTGGAGCGCATTCGTTGCGCCGGGCTTCGCGACCGACACCACGCCGATCCATCCGCAGCGCGCGGCGCACGAGATCGACAAGGTGCTGCCGGAGGATGCGATCCTCGTCAGCGACATCGGCATCCACCACAACTGGCTCATCCAGTATTGCAAGCCGCGCCGGCCGGACTCGCTCATCGGCTCCATGGGATTCGGGCCCATGGGCTTCGGTGTCGCGGGCGTGCTGGGCGCGAAGCTCGCGGCGCCCGATCGTCCCTGCGTCTCCGTCTGCGGCGACGGCGCCTTCTTCATGCACGCGAGCGTGCTCGGCACCGCGGTCGAGTACTCGATCCCCGTGGTCTGGGTGGTCTGGAACAACTACGCCTATGCCTCGATCCGCGGCTTGCAGCGCGGATATCTCGGCGGGCGCGAGCTCGCGACCGACTTCAAGCATCCCGAGACCGGCAAGCCCTACAATCCCGATTTCGCGGCGATGGCGCGCTCGGCCGGCGTCGAGGGAGTGAGCGTCGACCGTGCCGCCGATCTCGCCGATGCGATCCGCGCGGGCCTCGCCTTGGGCAAGCCCTATCTCATCGACGCCAATATCGGCGCCGACCTCAACCCCGGCGGCGCCGGCGTCTGGGAATTGCCGGGTCTCGGCCAGAGCAAGCCCGCCTTCGGCGGGAGGTTCGAGCCGCGGTGATCCACTCCGCGCGCCTGTGGGTAGTGCATCGGTGAAGAAGGATCCATCGTCAAGACGCCAAGGACGCCAAGCAACACGATCTCACCACAGAGGCGGTGAGGCAGTGAGGGATCGCGGATCGCGGCGAAGCCGCAATAGCGGCGTCGCAAAGCCCGTCGCGATTTGGATGGTTGATTGCGGCTTCGCCGCTGGGCACTGCCCCTCACTGCCTCATCGCCTCTGTGGTGAGACCTTCCTTCTTGGCGTCTTGGCGCCTTGGCGGTTCAATGAGCGCGGGAGATAACGCAGGAGCCTTCGGATGACCCGCCGCGTGATGCTGGGGATGCTGACGCCGTCGTCGAACACGGTGCTGGAGCCGGTCCTGGGAGCGATAGCCGCGGGCGTGCCGGGGCTCTCGGTGCATTTCGCGAGATTCCCCGTGACGGAGATCTCGCTCGGCGACAAGGCGCTCGGGCAATTCGAGATCGAGCCGATGCTGGCGGCGGCGCGGCTCCTTGCGGATGCGCGCGTTTCCGCCATCTGCTGGAACGGCACCTCCGCGGGATGGCTCGGGCTCGAGCGCGACAGCGCGCTCTGCCGCGCGATCGAGGAAAGGACGCGCGTTCCCGCGACCTCCTCGGTGCTGGCGCTCGCGGAGATCTTGCGCCTCACCGGCGTCACGCGGCTCGGCCTCGTCTCGCCCTACATTCCCGCGGTGCAGGAGCGCATCGCCGCGAATTTCGCGCGCGAGGGGTTCCCGGTGGTCGCGGAGCGCCATCTCGGCATCAGCGAGAACTTCGCCTTCTCCGAGGTCGAGGAGGAAACGCTCGCGCGGATGATCCGCGAGGTGGCGGCGGCGAAGCCGCAGGCGATCACGGTCTTCTGCACCAATCTGCGCGCGGCGCCGCTGGTCGAGACGCTCGAGCGCGAGATAGGAATTCCCATCCACGACACCGTCGCGACCGCGCTCTGGGGCTCGCTCCGGCTCGCCGGCGCGAGCCCGCGCGCGATCGCGGGCTGGGGGAGATTGTTCCGAGAAGTCGCCTGACTCCGCTGGCGCGCTCTCCCCCGCTCCTCTACCATCCGCCGCGTCATGGCTGAATTCGATACGGTCATTCGCGGCGCCACCGTCGCGACGGCGGCCGACGCGTTCGAGGCCGAGGTCGGCATCATCGGCGGCAAGATCGCGGCGATGGGAAGCGCGCTCGGGGCCGCCAGGCACGAGATCGACGCTCGCGGCCTCTATCTCCTCCCGGGCGGCGTCGATGCGCATTGCCATCTCGACCAGCCCACGAGCGACGGCACGGTCTGCGCCGACGATTTCCGCAGCGGCACCATCGCCGCGGCCTTCGGCGGCACCACCACCGTCATTCCCTTCGCGCTGCAGATGCGCGGGCAGAGCCTCCGCGCGGCGGTCGAGGACTATCACCGCCGCGCCGAGGGCAAGGCGATCGTCGACTACGCCTTCCACCTCATCGTCACCGATCCCACCGAGCAGGTGCTGGGCCAGGAGCTGCCGGCGCTGATCCGCGACGGCTACACCTCCTTCAAGATCTACATGACCTACGACGACCTGAAGCTCGGCGACCGGCAGATCCTCGACGTTTTGGCCCTCGCCCGGCGCGAGGGCGCGATGACGATGGTGCACGCCGAGAACAGCGAGGTCATCGGCTGGCTCACCGACAAGCTCGAGGCGCTGGGCATGACGGCGCCGCGGCACCACGCGACCTCTCGTCCCTCGGCGGTCGAGCGCGAGGCGACGCATCGCGCGATCAGCCTCAGCGAGATCGTGGGTGTGCCGCTCCTGATCGTGCACGTCTCCGGCCGCGAGGCGGTGGAGCAGATCCGCTGGGCCCGCGCGCGCGGCCTCTCGATCTATGCCGAGACCTGCCCGCAGTATCTCTTCCTGACCGAGGAGGATCTCGCGCGGCCCGGCTTCGAGGGCGCCAAATGCCTCTGCAGCCCGCCGCCCCGCGACAAGGCGAACCAGGAGGCGATCTGGCAGGGACTCCGCGACGGGCTCTTCGACGTTTTCTCCTCGGATCATGCACCCACGCGCTACGACGATCCCAAGGGCAAGATGATCCGGGGCACGAAGGCCTCGTTCCGCTACGTCCCGAACGGCGTCCCCGGGATCGAGACGCGGCTGCCGCTGCTGTTCTCCGCGGGCGTCGTCGAGGGGAGGCTCGATCTCCCGCGCTTCGTCGCCTTGACCGCCGCCAATCCCGCGCGGCTCTACGGGCTCTATCCCCGCAAGGGCACCGTCGCCGTCGGCAGCGACGCCGACCTCGTGCTCTGGGACCCCGCGCGCAAGGGCACGATCGCAAACAGCCGCCTCCATCACGCCGTCGACTTCACGCCCTATGAGGGCATGGCGATCAAGGGTGCGCCGGTGCTGGCGCTCTCGCGCGGCGAGGTCGTCTGCCGCGAGGGCGAGCTCGTCGCGGCGCCGGGCCGCGGCGCGTTCCTGCCTTGCGATCATCCGGAGCCGGCGAAGCGACTGCGCCCGCCGGCGGTGCCGCTTTCCTGAGGGAGGGACCATGCTGAGGATCTGGGGCCGCACGAACTCCGTCAACGTGCAGAAGGTGCTCTGGTGCGCCGACGAGCTCGGCCTCGAATACGAGCGCGTCGATGCCGGCGGTGCCTTCGGCAAGGTGCAGGAGGCGGCATATCTCGCGAAGAACCCCAACGCCCTCGTCCCCACCATCGAGGACGACGGCTTCGTGCTCTGGGAGAGCAACACCATCGTGCGCTATCTCTCCGCAAAGCACGGTCTCGGCACGCTCTGCCCGCGCGAGCTCGCGGCGCGAGCCGACGTCGAGCGCTGGATGGATTGGCAGCTCAGCGTGCCGCAGAAGGACATGACGACGGTGTTCTGGGGTCTCGTGCGCACGCCGCCGGAGAAGCGCGATCCCGCGGCGATCGCGCAGGCCGCGAAGTCGCTGAACGGCCTCTGGGCGCGGCTCGACGGACATCTGAAGGGCCGCGCCTTCGTCGGCGGGAACACCTTCACCATGGGCGACATCCCCGTGGGCTGCCTCGCCTTCCGCTGGCTCAACCTGCCGATCGAGCGCGATCGTCTGCCGAATCTCGAGGCCTGGTACGAGCGCCTGACGACGCGCCCCGCCTACCGCAAGAACGTGATGCCACCGATGACGTGAGCGCGGCGAAGCCCGTACCTTCCTCCGCGTCCTCCGCGCATCCTCTGCGGCCTCTGCGCGAAAAACGCCGCATTTGAGAAGCGCGCAGAGGGCGCAGAGGTTTCGCGGGGGACGCAGAGGCAGAGCGTTGCGGCTTCGCCGCGAAGAAACGAATCTGGGCGTTGGTGGCTCGAAGTCAGGAGGACTCGATGACGGAGGCGTCGACGGTACCGAGCTGGCGCATCGTCGGGGACTGGTGGGACCTCTGCAATTGCGCGATCGGCTGTCCCTGCGTCTTCGGCTCGAACCCCACGCACGGCTTCTGCGAGGGCGTGCTCACCTGGCTCATCCGCGAGGGCAACTACGGCGAGGTGCGGCTCGACGGTGGGCTCGCGGTGGTGCTGGTGATGCATTGGGCCGGCAACGTCTTCGACAAGAACCGGGAGTTCGGCTTCCTGATCGACGACCGCGCCGACACGGCGCAGCGCGACGCGCTCGAGCGGATCTTCACGGGCAAGGCCGGCGGCACCTTCGCCGCCTGGGCCGCGCTCACCATCAGCCTCGACGGCGTCGAATTCGTGCCGATGCGCGTCACGCACGACGCCGAGCGCTGGCGCGTCGAGGTGCCGGGCCTCGTCGAGGGCGAGGGCGGCCCCTATCGCAAATTCATGGTGCCCGAGGGCGACACCTGCCGCATCTACAACGCGCCGCGGCCCGAGGTCGTCCCCGGGCACATCACCTTGGGCCACGCCAAGAAGAACCGCGTCACCGGCCCCTTCGGCCGCCACTGGGACCTGGCGGGCCGCTCGGCCAAGCACATCGCCTTCGACCTCAGAGGGCCGGAGGCCTTCAGCTGGAGGAAGCCGCTGCGGGAGCAGTGACGCCGCCAGCGCTTGAGCCCCGCACAGATATGTGCGAATGTCCGGGGTGACCGGAAGCGAATTCGAGAGAAAAATCAAGAATCTCGGCCGCAGACGCGGAGTCGAGGTGGCATTCGATCCGGGGCCGGGTAAAGGCAGTCACGGGCGTCTTTATTACGGCGATCGGTTTACGACGCTGAAAGATCGCAAGAAGGAGATCGGCGAAGGGCTGCTCAACGCGATGCTTCGTCAGCTCGGTCTGGCAAAGAGGGATTTGGAGGAGTGAAGATGGCGTTCGGGTATCGCTACACGTTGCAGCGGCAGGCGAATGGCTGGTGGCTGGTTCGCTTTCCCGGCATTCCCGAGGCGCTCACCGAAGGCGAGACCGAAACGGAGGCGCGGGCCAATGCCCTCGATTGCGTGATCGCGGCGCTCGAGGGCTACATGAAGGCCGGGAAGCCGCTGCCGCGCCGGGGTGCCGCTCACGCCGGCCGCGACCGCGCCGTGCTCCCCTCGCTGGTCACGGCTAAGCTTGCGGTCTACGAGACCATGCGCGCACGGGGCTGGTCGAAGCTCGCGCTCGCGAGGCGCCTTGGCATGTCCGAGAATTCAGTCCGGCGGCTTCTCGATCTCCGCCACGCCTCGCAGATGTGGATCGTCGACGAGGCGATGGCGAAGATGAATGCGGAGCTCGCGATCGATCTGCCGAAGCCGCGCGCGGGCAAGCGCGCGGCTTGACGGCTCCGTCTCAATCCCTGGGCTGCGCCACCACGCGCAGATAGGGCTTCAGCGTCTTCCAGCCCGCCGGGAATTTCTGCTTCGCCTGCTCGTCGGAGACCGAGGGCGGAATGATGACGTCCTGGCCCGGGCGCCAGTTGACGGGCGTCGCGACGTTGTGCTTCGCGGTCAATTGGCAGGAGTCGAGGAGGCGCAGCACCTCGTCGAAGTTGCGGCCGCTGCTCATGGGGTAGGTGAGCATCGCCTTGACCTTCTTGTCGGGGCCGATGATGAAGACCGAGCGCACGGTCGCATTGTCGGCGGGCGTGCGGCCCTCGGCCGAGCCCGCGGCCTCCGCCGGCAGCATGTCGTAGAGCTTCGCCACCTTGAGCTCGGGATCGCCGATCATGGGATATGTCACGGCGTGTCCCTGCGTCTCCTCGATGTCCTTCGCCCATTTCGAGTGGTTGGTCACGGGATCGACGCTGAGCCCGATGATCTTGGTGTTGCGCTTGTCGAATTGCGGCTTCAGGCCCGCCATGTAGCCGAGCTCGGTCGTGCAGACCGGCGTGAAGTCCTTGGGATGCGAGAACAGGATCGCCCAGCCGCTTCCGATCCACTGATGGAAATCGATCTTCCCTTGCGTGGTCTCGGCGGTGAAGTTGGGCGCCTCGGAATTGATCCTGAGCGACATGACGGCCTCCTTTTCCGTGCATGGGTGTGTGACGATCGTATGTCGGTCGCTGCGGAAGAGGATAGCAGGGCCCGGCCCTCTCGGGGAGGGGCGAGTGCCGGGACGCTTTTTTTCTAATCCTCGCGGCCGAAGCGAATGTCGCCGGGGAGGATCGGCCGCTCCGGCAGTACGACCTCGGCGGACTGCAGTCCCTTCTGGGGATCGAGAAATTCGATCTTCACGGTCTGTCCGACCTTGAAGCCGCTCACGATCGAGAGCACGGTCTTCATGCTCGTGAGCTTGGTGCCGTCGACGCTGATGATGATGTCGCCGCCGAGGAGGAAGGTCTCGGCGCCGATCTTGACCGGGAGGTCGCCGCCCTTGAGGCCGATCTTCTCGGCGGGGCTCCCGGGCTCGACGGTCTCGACGAGGAAGCCCTGCACGGGCGGCATGTGCAGGATCAGCGCGAGGAAGGGATCGATCATGCGCCCGTAGATGCCGTGCCAGGCGCGGACGATGCGCCCGTTCGCGACGAGCTCCGGCACGACCTGCTTCACGATGCGCGCGGGGACGGCGAAGCCCATTCCCTGCGCCTGCTTCAGCATGAGCGTGTTCACTCCGACGACCTCGCCGCAGGCATTGAGGAGCGGCCCTCCGGAATTGCCGGGATTGATCGCGGCGTCGGTCTGGATGAAGGGCAGCAGGTAGCTCATGGTCGAGAGCGGCAGCATGCGGTTCAAGCCGGAGACGACGCCGACGGTCGCGGTCTCGCCGAGGCCGAAGGCATTGCCGACGGCCATGACGGGATCGCCGACGCGGAGCGCATCGGAATCGCCGAGCGGCAGCGGTGCCGGCGAGTCCGCGCGCTGCTGCAGCTTCAACACGGCGAGATCGAGGATGGGATCGGCGCCGGCGAGCTTCGCGGGCATCTGCGTGCCCTCCTTCGACTGCACGATGAGCACGCTCGCGCCGTAGACGACGTGGGAATTCGTGACGATGAGGTCGCCGGGCTCGATGACGAAGCCCGAGCCCATGCGCGGCTGCACCCGGTCCGCGATGCGGAAGGGATCGACCGCGATCGCGACCACCGTCACGACCGAGGCGGCGGTGCGCTCGAAGACGTCGGCAAAGGGCTTCTCGCAATCCCGCGCGGCACGCGCCGGCGATGGGGCGAGGCACAGCAGGACGATCGCCAACGCGGTCACGATCTTGAGCTTCATGACCCACCTCTCCGCTGATGTCACGAAATGAACGCACGCCCGGCGGCACTAGGCATTGAGGTGCATCAAGATTCGCGAGAGTTCTTCGTGGAGGCCGCGACGCGCATCGGGCTCGATTGGGAGGAGGGCGCGAGGAGGGATTCCACCCCCCTCGTTCCCGTTCGCGGCGAGTCTGTTTTTTCCGTTCCGATTTCGCCATGATGGGCGCCATGCACGAGGACATCGTCATCCAGGATCGCGAGGAGCTCTATTACCTCCTTTCGGAGGCGGCGGAGTTCGAGCACGCGGTCATGTGCACCTACCTCTACGCGATGTGGTCGCTGAAGCGCGAGACGGCGGAGGGCGTGACGGCGGAGGAGCTCGCGGTCATCGGGCGGTGGCGCCGCTCGCTCCGGCAGGTGGCGCTCGAGGAGATGCTGCATCTCTCGCTCGTCAACAACCTCCTCGCTGCGACGGGCGCCTCGCCGCATCTCTGGCGCCCGCATTTCCCGGTGCGGCCCGGCTGGTTCCCCGCGGATGTCGTGATGCGGCTCTCGCCCTTCTCGGAGGCGACGATCGAGCACTTCATGTACATCGAGCGGCCCGAGGGCATCGAGATGGTCGACGGCGCGGGCTTCGATCATCCCGCGCATCATCCCCGCGCCGCGCGGCCTGACCTGCTCTCGCCGACGCCGCAGGACTATTCAAGCCAGGGCCAGCTCTATCACAGCGTGCTCCGCGGCTTGGCGCGGCTAGTCGAGGAGCTCGGCGAGGAGAACGTCTTCGTGGGCCACGGCGAGGCGCAGGTGGGCGCGAGCGAGTTCGGACTCCCCGGCATCTTCCGCGTCGACGGGCTTGCCTCCGCCAAGCGCGCGGTCGAGGAGATCGTGCTGCAAGGGGAGGGCGCGCCCGCGCATCGCGAGGGCTCGCATTACCAGCGCTTCGCCGCGATCCGCGTGGAGCTCGCGCGGCTGAAGCGGGCGCGGCCGGACTTCGCGCCCGCGCGTCCCGTCGTCGAGAATCCGATCCTCGGCGATCCCGAGGGCCGCGCGGACGTGACGCCCATCGGCGATGGGCTGACGGCGAAGCTCGTCGATCTCGGCAATGCGCTCTATTCCCTGATGATGCGCACTTTCGCGCAGGTCTTTGCCCCGGCGCCGCTGCCGCGCGAGCTTCGCGTCGGCCTCGCGGCGGCGGCGACGGAGCTCATGTACTGCATGAGCTACGTCGGCGAGGCCGTGACGCGGCTCCCGGCGGGACCCGCGAAGCCCGGCGCCACCGCGGGCCTCACCTTCGCGCTCTCGCTCTCCTCGGGCCAGCTCGTGCAGCGCTGCGCCGCGCAGATCCTGAGCGAGCGCAGCCGCGAGCTCGCGTGCGCGGCGGCGAAGCTCGAGGCGCTGGTGCCGCTTCTCGGCATTCCCAAGCGCCTCGCGGCGGTCGCGGAACGCTTCGCCGAGCTGCACGAGCGCTTCGAGGAGCATCTCACCGTCGCGGTCGATGCCGTGACGAAGGCGCCCTCGCCGCCGCCCGCTCCCGCGGCGGCACCGGCAGCGAGCGGCGACGATCCCAACGTCGCCCACACCAAGGACATCACGCTGCGCTTCGACGCGCGGCGCTGCATTCATTCGCGGCACTGCGTCCTCGGCGCGCCCGGCGTCTTCCTCGCGAACGTGAAGGGGCCGTGGCTGCATCCGGAGACGGTCACGGTCGAGGACTGCGCCGCGATCGCGCGGGCCTGCCCTTCGGGCGCGATCACCTACGAGCGCCACGACGGCGGACCGCAGGAGGCGGCGCCGGCGGTGAACGTGCTGCGCATCCGCGAGAACGGCCCCTACGCCGTCCACGCGGAGATCGAGCTCGCGGGCCACGGGAGGATGCTGCGCGCGACGCTCTGCCGCTGCGGCAGATCCGCGAACAAGCCCTTCTGCGACAACAGCCACCGCGAGACGGGCTTTGCCGCGACCGGCGAGCCCGTGACGATCGAATCCGATCCGCTGGAGCGCCGCGGCGGCGCGCTCCGCATCTCGCCCCTGCCCGACGGCCCGCTCGAGGTCATGGGCGCGCTCGAGATCTGCTCCGGCACGGGACGCACGGTCTTCCGCGCGGAGACCGCGCGGCTCTGTCGCTGCGGCGGCTCCGGCGACAAGCCCTTCTGCGACGGGACCCACGCCCGCATCGGCTTCCGCTCCGAGCCGGCCAAAGGCGGCAGCGGCGGGGGACGGCCGGGGGTGTAATGCAGCGCGCCGCGCCGGTCGCCCGCGACCGCCAACGCTAGTAACAGTTCTCTCTCTCGTCATACGGCGCCTCGCGTCACCGCTGTTCCTTCCAGCGTTTTGTGCAGTGGACGGAAGCCGCCGTCGTTCACCCCGCTCCCTATCGTCGTCATGGCCGGGCTTGTCCCGGCCATCCACGCACTAAGGTCGTGCGCGGGACTTCGTGGATGGCCGGAACAAGTCCGGCCATGACGACAAAAGAGGGCGAATCGTGCAGCGATGACTCTCTTGCGCTCTATCGAAAGCTGAACCGGACACTCGTGGAATTGTCCCGGCCATGACGATAGGAGAGAGTCGATTTGGTGCGATTGTGCGGCGCGCCCTACCGGCTCTCGTGATGGGGCACGTCGATGAGGCGGCGGGTGCCGGTCGCGAGGTCGTAGACGTGGAAGGAGTTCATGTTGCGGCCGTAGAGGTGGAGGCTCACGCAGGTCTCGCGGCCGCGCGCCACGCCGGTCATGTGGATGTGGTCGGGGTTCGGCACGAAGCTCGTGACGGAGCCCGGATTGAGCAGCACTACGCCGCCCCGCTTGAGCTCGATGCCGCTGTTCCCGACGATCGTGCCGGAAACGGACATGTAGCTCCGCTCCTCGAGCACGCCGCGGACGACGCCGACCACGCCCCAGGTGCCGTGGTCGTGAATCGGCGTCCACTGCCCCGGCAGCCAGACCAGCGCGAAGAGCGAGAGATTGCCGCCGGGCGCCATGTAGATCGCGTTCCGGCAGTAGTGCTCGGGATCGCTGCGGAAGTGCTCGGCGGAGAGAAACTCCTCCGCGCTCCCCGCCAGGCTCCGCATCAGCGGGGCGATCGCGGTCACGCGATCGGCCGTGCCCTCGACGCCGGCCACGACCGATGCGCATCTCGCGATGAAGGTCTCGAGCGCCGCGTGCACCGTCGGTCGTCCGCGCGCTCAGACGAGCTGCAGGAAGATCATCACCAAGCCCACGAGCGAGACCGCCCAGATGCCGGTGCGGAGCCACGGGATCCCCGCGAGATAGACGAGCGCATAGGCGAGGCGGGCCCAGAAGAAGAGCTGGGCCCCGAGCGCGGTCGTGGCGTTCGCCTTGCCCGTCGCCTGCGCCACCAGGACCAGCGCCGCGAACAGCACCAGGCTCTCGAGCATGTTGCGGTGCGCGCGCTGGGCGCGGCCGCCAACTCCCGTAAGCTCCGGCATGTCCTCGCGGTTGCCGGCGAGCCGAGGCAGGCCCACTTGCTGCGTCGCGGTCATGGCCGCCACCACCATCTGCAGCACCGCGAGCGCAACCGACCAGACCAGAAATTTGAGATCGGGCGACATGGGCGTTCCTCCCCCTGAGATCGTGGAAAGAGCTTCCCGCCGCCCGCGGCCGGAGCGCAAGCGCTACTTAAGTTCGACCGTCAGGGGATTATAGGGATAAAGCCAGGCGTTGCGGTCGGCGCCCATGTCGCGCCGGCCGAGCTCCGCGCGGATCGCCTCGGCCGAGCCCAGGTGATAGAGGCGGCGGTTCTCCGTCGATTCCCTGACGACGCGCGCCGTGCGCTCGACGCGGTTGCGCTGATAGAGGTCGAGCGCCTCCGGGACCGTCGCGGCCTGCAGCAGCGCGCGCGCGAGCACCGCTCCGTCCTCGATCGCCATCGCCGCGCCCTGCGCCAGATAGGGCAAGGTCGCGTGCGCGGAATCCCCGAGGAGCGTCGCCCGCGCGGTGCTCCAGCTCCGAAGCGGCGGCCGGTTGTGCAGCGACCAGCGGAAGCACATGCCGCGGTCGGCGGCATCGACGATCGCCTGGATGTCGGGATGCCAGCCGACGTAGTCGTCCCTGAGCCGCTCCCACGGGAACTTGACGGTCCAGGACTCCTCCGCGACTTCGTCGGTCTCGACGCAGCCGACGAAATTGAGAAGCTTGCCCGCCCGGATGTAGTAGCAGACGGCGTGCCCGCCCGGCCCCAGGAAAAGCGTCATCACGGGATCGAGGAAGGGCTTGGGCAGCCGCTCCACGGGCACCGTGAGGCGCCAGGCGGCATCGCCCGTGTAGGTCGCGGGCACCTCGCCCACGATCTGCCGCGCGATCGTCGATTTGAGTCCGTCGGCGCCCACGAGCACGTCGCCCCGCGCGGTCGAGCCGTCGGCAAAGCGGAGCTCGACCCCGTCCGCGTCCTCGCGGAATCCCTCGGCCTTCATGTCGAGATGGATCACGCCGGGCTTGAGCGCGCGCGCCGCGGCGACGAGGAGCTCGTGCAGATCGGCGCGGTGGAGCTGAATGTAGGGCGCGCCGTGCTTGCGCTCGTGCTCGGCGGAGAGCGGGAATTGCTGGACGATCTCGCCGGTGTCGTAGAGGCGGAAGACGTAGGCGCCGGGCCGCACGCCGATCTCCGCAATCGCGCGCTCGAGGCCCAGATGGCGCAGCACGTGCATCGGGTTGGCGCTGATCTGGATGCCCGCGCCGATCTCCCCGAGCGCGGGCGCCTGCTCGAAGACCTCGACGTCAAAGCCCGCGCGCAAGAGACAGGAGGCCGCCGCGAGGCCGCCGAGCCCCGCACCCACGATCAAGATTCTCAGACGCGCCATGCCCGCCGGATCCCTTCGTCAGACGCTTGAGATGTCACGGCGGCGGCGGCGCCGCAACAGGCTTGTGCAACGCCCGGAGGCCCCTCGCCCGCCGGGGGAGTTGTTCATGATTTGTTAACCCAGATAGGCGGCATTTTAATGAAACCGCGCCGCAGAGGCGGCGGAAATGCCGCGGCGATCGGCCGTTCTTAATGCGCTGCGCGTGCTGCGGAATTCGCGCCCGAGCGCGTCGCCTTTATTAAAATCACGGGCGAAACAACTTTTGCATCGTGCAGGCGATCCCTAAACTGTTGCATGTGTTTTAGCGGTATGCAGGCGACGCCGCGACGCCGCCTTGCTGCAGCAGTCCACGGAGACGGGAACATGCCAGCACTTTCCGAGCCTGCAGCTCTTACCGCGCTGCTGCTCCGCATCCCGAGCCGGACGCCGGCGGCGCCGACGGAGACGACGGGTTCGCTCTTCGTCGCGAAGGGCGAGGCCTCGGCGGAGAGCTTCCGGCCCGCTTTTCGCCGCTTGCCGCAGGCATTGCAGCCGCTGCCGAAGACGTTGCGGCGGCGGTGCGAGATGACGGCGCGGACGCGGCTCTGGCTCCGGCTCGAGATCGAGCGGCATGCGCGCCTCAAGGCCGCGGCAGCCTCGCTCGGCGTGACCGCGCAATCCGTCCTCGCGGAGGTCGCCGCGCGCGCCTTGCGCGGGCCCGCGCCCGCCGCCGCCTCGACACGGCTCGTCTCCGGTCCCACTCCCGCGGGCGAGCGTCCCCGGCGGATCAAGCTTTCGATCGGCGTCACGGCCGAGCAGCGCCGGCGGACGAAGGCCGCGGCAAAGGCTCTGGGCCAGACCTGCCAGGCATTGCTGTCGGCGGCGCTCGACATCGAGCTCGCGAAGATCGAGGCCGCCAGGGCCTTCGCGGAAGGCGCCGCGAGCGGACGGTCCGCGGCGCCATCCTCGCTCCCCGATCCGGAGAACGCCGCGCCTCCACCGCGCCTCGAGTATCCGCGGCCCGCCTCCGAGCCCTCCTCGCTCCTCGCCGCGCTCGATGCCTTCGCGCCCGCCGACGGCGAGACACCCCCGGCGAAGCTCGAGGCTTCCGCCGCCTGAATCCCTAGCGCTGAAGCCTTTCGCGCGGCGCGCGCAATGCCGAATTGCGGCGCCGGAGAAAGGTCCTGTTAGGGATAGGCGTGCAGCCTGGGACGATCGCGGCCCTGCCATGATCCGACCCCGGGATGAAGCTCCACTCTGCGACGCCGCCGTCGTTCGGGATTGACGCCGCGGCGCCCGCGCGCCGAGTGCGGACGGGGGTCCGCCTCGGGGTCGTCGCCTTCACGATCTTTCTCCTGACGCTGCTCTGGGGCGGCCTCGCGGTCCAGCTTCATCACGACCGGCGGCAGACGCTCGACAACGCCTGGGCTCGCAGCGCCGCTCTCTCCGCGACCTTCGCCGAGCACCTCACGAGCCTGATGCGCGCGCTCGACCAGACCACGCTCAGCGTGAAGCAGGATTGGGAGCAGGACCCCGCGGGCTTCGACGCCGCGCGCGAGCTCGCGCGCTACGCGGTGCTGCGCGACTTCTCCCTGCAGATCAGCGTCATCGGCGCCGACGGCTTCGCGATCGCCACGAGCATCGAGCCCGCGCCCGGCCGCACATATCTCGGCGATCGCGAGCATTTCATCGTGCACGAGCGCGCGGATACGCGCGCGATGTTCATCAGCAAGCCCGTCCTCGGACGCGTCTCGAAGCGCTGGTCGATCCAGCTCACCCGCCGTCTCAACGACACGGGCGGCGCCTTCGCCGGCGTTCTCGTGGTCTCGCTCGATCCCGAGCACCTCGCGGCGTTCCTCAGCACGCCCGACCTCGGCGCGCAAGGCTTCGTCTCGGTCGTGGGCAGGGACGACATGGTGGTGCGTGCGCGCACCTCGGAGATGGATATGGCGGCCCGGCGGACCATGGCGACGACGGAGCTGCCGCGGCGGCTCCTGCAATCCCCGGCGGGAACCTACGAAGGCGAGAGCCCGATCGACGGGATCGACCGCGTGATCAGCTACCATGCGCTGCCGGAATACCCGCTGGTGCTGGTGGTGGGGATGTCGCGTGCCGACATTCTCGCGCTCTTCGAGGAGCGCCGGATCTCGCTCACCCTGGTGGCGGTCGCGGTCTCCCTCGTCTTCGTGGGGGCGGCCGCGCTATTGCTACGGCAGATGAAGCGGCAGGAGCGCACCGAGGCCGCGCTCCGCCGCCAGGCCGTGGCGCTCGCGGAGAGCCGCCAGGAGGCAGAGACGGCGAGCCGCGCCAAGAGCCAGTTCCTCGCGAACATGAGCCACGAGCTGCGCACGCCCCTCAACGCGATCATCGGCTTCTCCGACATCATGACCAGGGGCGTCTTCGGCCCGATCGGATCGCCGCGCTACCTGCAATACGCCGCCGACATCAACCGCAGCGGCCAGCATCTGCTCGAGCTCATCAACGGCGTCCTCGACATGGCCCGGATCGAGGCGGGCCAGCCCGCGCTCTTCTCGGAGGAGGTGGAGCTCGCCGCGCTCGCGGAGGAATGCCTCGGCTACGTGAGCCTTCGCGCGGAGGAGAGCGGCGTCGCGCTCGAGAACGGCACGGCCGCGGGGCGGCTCCGCGTCCGGGTCGACCGGCGCGCGCTCCGGCAGATCCTGCTGAACCTGCTCTCGAACGCGGTCAAGTTCACGCCGCGCGGCGGGCGCGTCAGTATCGAGGCGAGGAGCGAGGGCAAGGCCGTCGCGATCTCTGTCGCCGACACCGGGATCGGCATCCCCGCGGGCGATCTCGATCGGATCTTCGAGCCCTTCCAGCAAGCCGAGAGCACCGTCGCGCGCCGGCGCGAGGGCACGGGCCTCGGCCTCTCCATAACCAAGAACCTCGTCGCCTTGAGCGGCGGCTCGATCGCGGTCGCGAGCGAGGTCGGCAAGGGCACGACGATCACCGTCCGTCTCCCCGCCGCGGCACAAGAGGAGCTTCGCGCCGCGGTCTGATGCCTAGGGAAACGGCTCCTTGCGCATATTGAACGCGATGGAGATGCGGGGCCGGTTCCCGCGATGGGCGTAGACCATGTGCGGGACGTAGCTCGGAAAGAGCACCATGAGCCCCGGCTCAGGCCGCACATAGGCCACCGAGGGGACGAGGATCGGAAAGAAGGTGTTGGCGCGTCCCTGGCAGGGGTCCATCAGGTTGAGCGGCGTGCCGTTCTCCGACCCCTCCGGCGGATCGCCGGTATCGACGTAATAGGTCCCCGACCAGGTCGAGCCGGGATGGGTGTGGGTGCGGTTGAAGTCGCCGTTCCGGTTGACGTTGGCCCAGGCCTGGATGGTCCAGCTGAAGGGGGGCGGCTGCTGGCCGTAGCCTTGCATCAGCTTGAAGGTGGCGATGTTCGTCATCTCCACCATGTGATCGATGAGCCGCTTTCCGGCGGCGCCGCAGAACTCGAGATCGCCCGGCTGCGAATGCCAGCCGCCGACGTTGGTGCGGCTGCGGCCGGGACCGGAGCGCTCGTGCTCGAGGATCGCCGAGCGCAGCTCCTTGTTGAGCCGCTCCCCGTCGCTCCAGACGTGCCGCATGAAGGGCGTCGGGAAATAGAGCCAGAGATCCTCCTGCTCTACCTCCGACCTCGGCCGCCCGGTGCTGCGATCTCCTGACATGGGGCGAATGGTAGTCCGGCCGGCGGCGGCGGTCACGGGCGATGAGCGCCGGAGCCCAAAAAAATCCGCTTCCGGGGCGCTGCTCAGGCCCTTGCGCTCGCGCGCTCGAGCGCGTCGCCGAGCAGGTCCATCGCGCGGTCGATCTGGCCGGGCGTCGTCGTCGCCGGCGGCACGAAGCGGAGCACGCTGCCGTTGCGGCGGATGCTGAAGATGAGGCCGCGCTCGAAGCAGTATTGCCCGATGGCGCGGCCCTCCTCCGTCGCGGGCTCCTTGCTTTGGCGGTCGCGCACGAGCTCGATCCCCATGAGCTGGCCGCGGCCGCGGATGTCGCCGATCATCTCGTAGCGCTGCTGCAGCGCCTCGAGCCGCTCGCGCATGCGGGCGCCGATCGCCCTCGCCTTCGCCGGCACGTCCTCCTGCTCGATCACGTCGAGACTCGCCACCCCCGCGGCGCAGATCAGGGGATCGTTCGCATGCGAATGGGTCGCCGCATAGCCCTGGCTCACGACCCTCTCCTCGATCTCGGCGGTCGTGGTGACCGCGCTGATGCCGACGCCGCCGCCCAGATGCTTCGCGACGGTCACGATATCGGGGACGATCCCCTCGGATTGGAAGGCGAACATCTGCCCGAGCTTGCCGAGGCCGGTCTGCTCCTCGTCGAGGATGAGGAGCATTCCCCGCTCGCGGCACATGCGCTGCAGCTCCTTGAGCCAGCCCGGCGGCGGCTCCACGACGCCGCCCGCGCTGAAGAGCGGCTCCGTGATGACCGCGGCGGGGCGCCCGGTCGACTGCGCATCGAAAAGCTCGAAGCTCGTCTTGAGGCACGCGAAGTTGCAGGCGGGAAAGGTCTGCGCGAGCGGGCAGCGATAGCAGTAGGGCGCCACGATCGCGTAAGACCCGCCGGGGAGGTGCCCGTGGTTCGCGTGCCAGCCGGAGAAGGTCACGGCGCGCGTCGCATCCGAGAGGCCGTGGAAGCTTATGTGCGGGCTCGCGATCTCGTAGCCGCCGGTGTATTTGCGTGCGATCATCATGGCCATCTCGTTGGCGTCGGAGCCGGACTCCCCGAAGAGGCTCTTCTGAAGGGGCCGCGGCATGATCGCGCCGAGCCGCGAGGCCAGCTCGATCTCCTTGACGTTGTAATGGCTCGAATGCGCGTGCAGCATCGTCTCGCAGGCGGATTTGATCGCGGCGACGACGGTCGGATGATTGTGCCCGAGCGCCGCGCACATCTGGCCGGAGTTGAAGTCGAGATATTCCCTGCCGTTGACGTCGCGCACGACGGAGCCGCTCGCGCTCTCGAAGACCGGTCCCTGGTTGGTCTTCTTGTCCATGCGCGCGCGGAAGCTGAACTGCGCCGCCTTCGCGAGAAGCTGGGATTCGCGCGAGGAGCCCCCTGGGTCGCTCATAACGTGCCTCCGCCGGTGATGCCGGGGGATGATACACGATTACGGGAACGAGCGGTTGCCGCGCCGCTGCTCCCGGACAGGCGCAGGGAAGCGAGCAACCGCCTCCGGCCTAATGCTCTAGGCGTATCGCCAATCCAACGTGTGCATGCGATGCTGACAGTGGCGCACCCCCACCGGATTCCGACGCTCAAATGGCTCGATCGGAAATGCCCAGGCATCGAAGCGCAGGGCAGCGGCTTTCCAAAGGGCGGCCGCGCGTCGGTGTTGCGCTCGGCAGCGGCTCCGCGCGGGGTCTCGCGCACATCGGCGTCTTGCGGGCCCTCGACGAGGCGGGGATCACCGTCGACTGCGTCGCCGGGACGAGCATCGGGGCGGTGGTGGGCGCGGTCTACGCCTCGGGCAAGCTCGATTCGCTCGAGAGCGCGGTCCGCGACTTCGACTGGCGGGCGATCGCCTCCCTCCTCGACGTGGTGTTTCCGAGATCGGGCCTGATCGATGGGCGCAAGATCGCGGATTTCGTCCGCCGGCACGTGCATTCCGAGCCCATCGAGACCCTCCCGATCGACTTTCGCGCCGTCGCGACCGACATCGCGACCGGGGAGGAGGTGACGCTCGGCTCGGGCGATCTCGTCGAGGCCGTGCGCGCGAGCATATCGGTGCCGGGCATCTTTACGCCGGTGCTGAGCGAGGAGCGCATCCTCGTCGACGGCGGGCTCACCAACCCCGTTCCCGTGAGCGTCGCCCGCGGCATGGGCGCGGAATTCGTGATCGCCGTCGATCTCAATCACGACATCGTCACCGGAAAGAACTTGCGGCAGCTCGGACGCCGGTCGCGGCCGAGCGGGCCCCCGATCCCCCCGACGCGCCTCGGCGGGCGCCAGTACGTGAAGGCATCGAATTGGATCCTGCGGGAGCTGCGCTCGGCGGCGAGCTCCGTACCCGCGCTGCGGGCATGGCTCGGCGGCGCCGCCTTGCCCAACGTCTTCGACGTGCTGCTCGCCGCCATCAACATCATGGAGGCGCGGATCAGCGAGACCCGCCTTGCGGTCGATCCGCCGGACCTGCTGGTGCGGCCGGCCCTGGGCCGCATGCGGCTCATGGATTTCGACCGCGCGAGCGAAGCGATCGCGGCAGGCTACGAGGCCGCGCGAGCCGCGCTCGAGCGGGTCGAGGTCCGGCTCCGCTAGGCTATCGCCCGGCGGTCACGGCAGGCGCGCGACTACGCGGACGCCGCCGAGGCTGCCGCTCTCGAAGAGGCGGGCGACGGCGGCATAGAAGGCCTCTTGCGCCGCGTAGGCCTCCTCGCCCTGGACGGCGACACGCGCGGCTCGATCCGCTCGCCAGGACGAGAGCCGGGCCGCGACGAAGGACGACCAGTCGCCGGTCATGTCCTCCGCGGCGACGTCGACGAAGCCGGCCCCCCGCAGATCGCGCTCGTAGTCCCCGATGCTCGTGACGGTGACGGCGAAGACGACGTCGCGGAGGTCGTGCAGGTCCTCCGGCCCAAACGGTGCCCGCATCGAGAAATCCTCGATATAGCAGGCGCCCCCCGGCCGCAGCGCGCGCGCGAGCCGTGCGAGGAGGCGCGGCCGCTCCGGAATGTGCAGGAATGCGAGCCAGCTCAGCGCGGCGTCGAATTCCGCCTCGGCGAAGGGGTAGCTCAGGGCATCGCCGCAGAGATGCCGGACCCGCTCGCCGAGGCCGCAGCGCCGCGTGAGATCGGCCGCGATCGCGTGCAGCTTCGGCTGCAGCTCGAGCGCGGTCACGCGGCAGCCGACGGTATGGGCGAGGTGACGCGCGGGCCCGCCGATGCCGCTGCCGATCTCGAGCGCGCGGCTCTCGGGCCCGAGCCCGAGCGTCGCGGCCGCGGCGTCGATCGCGGCGGTCCCGTGGTAGTGCCACTGATCCAGGGGATAGAGCTGCTCCGGCGAAATAGGATCGCCGGCGCCGATGCCGAGCGCCGCCAGGCCCCGTTCGATGCGGTCGAGATTCGTATAGAGCCCCACCGACCCGATCGCGGCGGGGCCGCCGCGATCGCCCGGAGCTCGCGGCCCCGCGGTCAATCAGCGCTCGTAGACGATGACGCGCATGGGCTTCGCGCGGAAGTTGTTGCAGGGGTTGCGCTCCTGCGGGCAGCAGGAGAGCGCGAGCGTGACGTCCATCAGCGCCTGGAGATCGACGAAGTCGCCGGCCTTCGAGCTCGGAGCGCGGATCTCGCAGGTGCCGTCGGAATCGAAGCCCACGTTCATGAAGAGCGCGAACTCGCCGGACTCCGCGCAGTAATGCCGGGAGATGCCGAATTTCGCGAGGGCATTTGCGAGGTTGTCGCCGCAGTTGCGCGTGTGCGGGACGCCATAGCGGGTGAAGTTCGAGTCCGCCGTGCAAAACCCGCCGCCGGAATAGTTCTCGCCGACGGTGTCCTCGACGATCCCGAGCATGGGATTGCAGCGGATCGAATAGATCGTGTGGCCCTTCTTGAGCCGCCAGGTCTTGTTGAGGAAATTGCTCCAGGGCATGGAGGAGTGCTCGGAGGGATCGCTCGCGTTGAGCGTCACCGTGTCCATCACCTGCTGGCCCTCGATGTCGATCACGCGCACGACCTGTCCGCGCGCGAGGCGGAGCCCCAGATACTCCTGTCGCGGGATCGTGTGATCGAGGATCACTTTCCCGGGGACGCTCGCGGAAGTCTCGCGCAGGCTCATGGCAGTCCCTCCCTTTGCAAGCGGCGTATTCAGGCGGTCGATCCTAGGGGCATGCTCGCGGCAGCGCCAGAAGCTCCAAAGTGTCCCGCCGCGGCCGCCCCTCAGGCGCCGGCGCCCCCTCTCGCCGCCGCCAGCCGGCTGAGCTGCGCCTTGAGCGCGTCGAAATCGACGGGCTTGGTGAGAAAATCGGCGGCGCCGGTCTCGGCCGCGCGGCGGCGGCGCTCCTCGTCGCCATAGGCGGTCACCATCATGACCGGCAGATCCGGGCGGCGCCGCTTGATCTCGCGCAGCAGGGTGAGCCCGTCCATCCCGGGCATGTTGATGTCCGAGAGGATGACGATCAGCTCGGGCCGCACCTCCGCGAGCCGGCCGAGCGCGTCCTCGCCCGAGGCCGAGAAATGCAGCACATAGGTCCCCTCGCGCGCCTCGCGGCGGAAGCGCTGGCGGAAGAGCTCCGCCACGTCGGGCTCGTCGTCGACGACCAGTATGCTGACGCTCACGCAACCCCCCCTTCGGCGAGTGCGGGCCGATGGCGCGGCAGCCGCACGATGAATTCCGCGAATGAGCCGACCTCGCTCTCGACCTCGATCGTGCCGCCGTGCTGCTGCTTGACGATCTCGTAGCTGATCGAGAGGCCGAGCCCGGTGCCCTCGCCGGTCGGCTTGGTCGTGAAGAACGGCTGGAAGAGCTTGTCGCGGTTCTCGGGCGCGATGCCCGCGCCGTTGTCGCGGATGCGGACCTCGACGAAAGCGCCGAGATCGCGCGTCGAGACCTTGAGGAACGGGCCCTTGCCGGTCTCGCGGCTCCGCTTGTGGGCGGCGTAGAAGCCGTTGCCGATGAGGTTCAGGAAGACGCGGGTCATGTCCTGCGGCACCAGCTCGATCGGGGCGATGCCGGGAGCGAGATCGCGCTCCAGCGTGACGTTGAAGGTCTGATCCTGCGCGCGGGCGCCGTGATAGGCGAGGTTGAGCGCCTCCTCGATGAGGGCGTTGAGATCGACGCGCTGGCGCTCGCCGCTGCCGCCGCGCGAGTGGAGCAGCATGCTCTTGACGATGCCGTCGGCGCGGCGGCCGTGCTCCGCGATCTTCTGCAGATTGCCCGTGAGCAGCGCGACCGTCTCCTCGATCCCCGCGCGCTTTTCACCGTTGAGGGCCGCGAGCGCCGGCTCGGCCTCCTCCTTGAACTCGTTCAGGAGCTCGACGGAGAGCGCGGCGAAGTTGTTCACGAAATTGAGCGGGTTCTTGATCTCGTGCGCGATCCCCGCCGTCAGTTGGCCCAAGGACGCCATCTTCTCCGCGTGGATGAGGCTCGTCTGCGCCGCCTTCAATTCGCGGAGCGCCGCCTCGGCGGCGTCGCGCGCGGCGCGGACCTCCTGCTCGGAGCGCTTGCGCTCGGTGACGTCGCTGTAGATGAGGACGAAGCCGCCGCCGGGCACGACGTTCCGGCGGACCTCGATGATGCGGCCGTCGGGCCGCACGCGCTCGGCGCGATATTCCCGCTCGGTGTCCTGCAGGCGGCGAGCCAATTCCGCCTCGACGTTCTCGGTGCCGAACTCGCCGCGCTCCGCGAGGAGGCGGATATAGTCGGCATAGCTCGGACGCGCCGCCAGAACCGCGTCCGGCAGGTCGAGGATTTGCTGGAAATTGCGGTTCCAGGCCGCCATCCGCAGCTCCTGATCGAACATGACGACGCCGTCGCCCATGTTGTCGAAGGTGACGCGCAGCTCGGCCTGGCGCCCGCGCAACTCCTCGAAGAGGCGCGCATTCTCGATCGCGATCACCGCCTGGTCCGCGAAGGTGGTGGCGAGCTCGATCTCCCTCTCCGTAAAGGGATCGACGCGCGAGCGCGTGACCGTGAAAACGCCGAGCAGCACCCCCTCGCGCAGCAGCGGAATGCCCAGCACCGTGCGGAAATCGCCGATCTTCGCTCCTTCGCCATAGGTATATTCGGGATCGCTCGCGAGGTCCGGGATGTGAATCGCGCGGCGCTCGAGGGCCACGCGGCCGGTCGTCGTGCCCCTGTCCAGCGCGAAGGGATGAGCGCGGACGAACTTCTCTGCCTCCTCGGAAGCCCCGTACACGGTGACGAGGTGAAGCAGCTCGTCTCGCCGGCGGAACATCCAGGCGTGATCGGCCCGGCAGAGCCGCGCCGCCGTCTCCGTCAGCCTGTCGAGGACGGTTTCGAGATCGACGGCCGAGCGGCTGATGATCTTGAGCACGTCGCTGGTCGCGGTGAGGTCTTCGACCGAGCGCGCGAGATCGGACGTGCGCGATCGCAGCTCGCTCAGGAGCCGCGCATTCTCGATGGCGATCACCGCCTGGTCGGCGAAGCTGACGGCGAGCTCGATCTCCTTGTCGGTAAAGGGCTCCACGCGCGTCCGGTTGAGAATGAAGATGCCGATCAGCGTCTCCTCGCGCAGCAGCGGAATGCCCAGCATCGTGCGGAAGCGCGCGAGCTTCTGTCCCTCCAGAAACGTGTATTCCGGGTCCTGCAACGCATCGTGAATGTGGACCACCCGACGCCCGAGGCCTACCCGGCCGCCCATCGTGCCGCGATCGTGCGCGAGGGGATGAGTGCGGAAGAATTCCTCCGCCTCCCCCGAAAGGCCGCAGCTCGCGACCAGGTGATATTTGTCGTCCCGCCGGCGGTACATTTGCGCCTGGTCGACGCGGCAGAGGCGCGAGACCGTCTCCACCAGCGTGTCGAGAACCGTGTCGAGATCGACGGTCGAGCGGCTGATGATCTTGAGCACGTCGCCGGTCGCGGTGAGCTCGTCGACGGAGCGCGCGAGATCGGACGTGCGCGACCGCAGCTCGCTCAGGAGCCGCGCATTCTCGATGGCGATCACCGCTTGCGCCGCGAAGCTCTGCAGCAGCGCAATCTGCTTGTCCGAGAATGGCCGCACCTCGCGGCGCCAGAGCGTGAAGGAGCCCAGGAGCTTTCCCTCCTTTCGCAGCGCGGCGGTAAGCTGACTGCGGGCGCCGCCGAGCTCGACGATGGCTCGCCTCGCGGGGTTGCCGGAGCGATACACATCTCCCGAGGCGCTATCGAGTATGTGAACGATGTCCTCGCCGCGCACGACCCGGCCGATTCCGGTGTCGGGGTGAGGGTCTATTCGCGTGAGCGGGAATTCGCCGAAGCCGCGCAGTGCCGCGGGCACGAAGCATTCGCCGTCATAGGTGGCGAGGATGCCGGCATCGGCGCTGCAGATTCTCGTGGCCTTCTCGAGCATTGCCTCGAACACCGGCGCGAGGTCGCCGGGCGAGGCGTTGATGACCTGCAGCACCTCGGCGGTCGCCGTCTGCTGCTCCAGCGCCTCCCGCGTCTCGTTCATGAGCCGCGCATTCTCCATGGCGATGACGGCCTGGGCGGCGAAATTCTGAAGGAGCGCAACCTGCTTCTCGGAAAACTGCCGTACTTCGTTGCGGTAGATCATGATCGCGCCGAGCAATTCGCCGTCCTTGCGCAATGCCACCTGAACCCCGCTTCGCGTGTGCCCGACCTCCACCATGGCGCGCCGGACCGGATCGCCGGCCCGATAGGCCGGCTCCGCCGCCATGTCCAGGTTGATGACGGTAGATTCGCCCCGCAGGATTCGCCCAAGCCCGATTTCCGGATGCGGTCGAATCGGGTCGCGCAGCAGCTCCGCGATGGCCGCGGGCATGCCGCGGTTCGCGGCCATGTGGAAGCGCTCTCCGTCGAAGGTCCAGAGCGTGCCGATGGCCGCTTCGCACAGATGCAATGCCTTCTCCAGCATCGCCTCGAACACCGGCGCGAGATCGCCGGGCGAGGAATTGATGACCTGCAGCACCTCCGCGGTCGCCGTCTGCTGCTCGAGCGCCTCGCGCGTCTCGTTGATGAGCCGGGCGTTCTCCATCGCAATCACGGCTTGGGCGGCGAAATTCCGCACGAGCGCGATTTCCTTCCCCGAGAACGGCTTCACCTCTTGCCGGAAGAAAGCGAGGACGCCCATGACCGTGTCGTCCCTGGCCAGCGGCACGCTGAGCGTCGTGCGCGCGCCGCAAGCATCGACCAGAAAGCGGGTGAAGGGCTCGCCCGACGCGTAGAATGCGGACTTGGAAATGTCCGCGAATTGCACGAATCCCCGGCCGCGGGCCACACGCGCAAAGCCCTCGCGCGACCCCAGCGACACCTCTTTGCCGGCGACGTACTCGTTGAGCGGCTGAGGCCCGCGGGCGGCGACGAATCTGACGCGGTCCCCTTGCCAGGCGCCGAGCCCCCCGAAAGCCGCATCGCAGAGGCGCATGGCTTTCTCGAGCATCGCGTCGAAGACGGGGCCGAGATCGCCGGGCGAGGAATTGATGACCTGCAGCACCTCCGCGGTCGCGGTCTGCTGCTCGAGCGCCTCGCGCGTCTCGTCGAGCAATCGCGCGTTCTCGATCGCGATCGCGGCCTGGTCGGCGAAGGTCTCGACGAGCGCGATCTGCTGGTCGGTGAAAGGCCTGACCTCCAGGCGAAAGATCATCAGCACGCCCAGTAGCTCGGCGCCCTTGAGGACCGGCACCCCGAGGATGGTCCGGATTACCTCGACCTCCCTCGCTCCGTAGGAATATTCGGGGTCGGCGCGGACATCGGGAATGTGGACCGTGCGCCGCTCGAGCGCGGCGCGGGCCGCGCCGCTGTGCCGCCCGGGCCGGATCGGGTGTTTCTCGACCCATGCCGCGAACTCCGGAGTGGCATTGTAGGCAGCCGCCGAGCGCAGCAGCTCGCCGTCGAACCGGAAGACGAACGCCCTGTCCGCGCCGCAGAGCCGAGCCGAGTTCTCGGCGACGGCCTCGAGCACCGACCGCAGATCGCCGCCGGTCCTGCTGATGACCTGGTTCACCTCCGAGATCGCCGTCTGCCGCTCCAACGCCTCGGCGAGCTCGCGCCTCAATCGAGCGGTCTCGGATTGCCGGGCGGCGGCGGCGGCCTTGCGACGGCGCGGCAGCTTGGACTCTGAGCGCCCCCTCGGCGCCGGTGTCTTACGGCGTCGTGTCTTGGCTCTCTTGCCGCCCCCTCCTCCAGAGCGTCGCCTCATTCCCCTCCCCTGACCGAGCGACAAGGCATCGGCTCGGTTCAACCTAGCACAGGGAGCCGCACCAGCGCCCGGGCAACCGCGCCCCGCCGGATTCGCCGGACGGCCCATCGCGGCCCGGCTCCAAAATTCAGGAATCTCGCGGGACACATGGGTAATATCTTCCCAACGCAACGGTATGGGGAAGTTGGCGATGCCATGGAAGGAGAGTTCGGTTGTGGACGATCGCCCTCCGTTTGTAGCCTCATTCCCGGAGGGCCAGACGGCGTGCGGGGCTCCCGCAGACCCGGATCGGGGCTCGGTGTGCCTGAGAGGCAGGAACGAGTATAATGGCCGAGCCAAGCGACCGACTGCCCCCGCCTCCGTTCTGGCGCACGAGGTATTTTGCCATGGAGGTGATGGCACGGCCGGATCGACGCGGCATCGACCTCGCCGACGTATCGCGCGCCATCAGCCAACCCGCGCGCAAGGAGCGGCAGGCCGACGGACGCGTCAGGTTTTGGTATTGGGTGCCGGAGCGCGAGCGCTGGCTCCGTGTCGTCACCGAGCCCGACAGCGAGACCGTGCACAACGCGTTTTGGGACCGGAAATTCTAGCCATGACCCTAGAGCCGATCATTCGCTACTACCCCGAGACCGACACGATGGCGATAGAGATTCGGCCGTGGCCCGGGTCTCCGGACGGCCGCCCCGACGAAATCGGGGGCGAGGACGCCGGAGAGGATCTGGTCATCCACTACGCGGCGGACGGCGAGCCCTGGCTATGGGAGATCGAGCACGCCTCCGCACATCCCGAGCACATCGCCGCCGCCCTGGACCAAATCCGCAGACGGAGCGCCATCGCGGCGTGATCTCGGAGCGCGACGGCATTAGAGCGCCGATGAGTCCCAAATGCAGCCGAGACCGACGCCGGACGCCTACCCCGTGCCTACCCGGCTTGCCTCGACCATGAGGTAAGCACTCAGACCTAGCGATGATCATTTGATGACCGACCCGAGAGATAGGTGACGTTTCGTACCGGACACATGGGTAACACTTTCCCCCCGCAATTGCGGGGGGAAAGTGTCGATGCCGTGGAAAGAGAATTCGGTGATGGACGAGCGCCTTCGGTT
>Ga0335085_10001981_pt1 | contig 40074 bp, 29 predicted proteins | sample Lox_Sample_45_FD_206712 | JGI IMG/M metagenome (GOLD analysis project Ga0335085, IMG submission 206712) | Soil microbial communities from Loxahatchee National Wildlife Refuge, Florida, United States - Lox_Sample_4.5 | ecosystem: Environmental > Terrestrial > Soil > Wetlands | place: USA...
TTAGGCTGTGGAAAAGGGTTTGTCGGGGCTGACGCGAGCCCTCAAGGCGCAAGTTCTTCACAGTGCGATCTTGGGCCATGGTAGCCACGGCGAGCGTATTTTCTCGCCGTCGGTTTCTGCCAGGTTCCGATCAGCTCGCGTGGAGCAGCGTGAGGTCGGAGGAATGCACGTCCCTGTAATCTTCGGGGCCTGTGAGCCGGCAGAATAATCCGCGGCAGACCATGGCCCCGCAAAGGCCCACGACGAGAAAGGCGCTCGTCGTGGCTACCACTGCTCCCCTCCTCGGCTGAGGGGCCGTGGGTTTCTGTCACGTTCCGATCAGCCCATGCGCCGCGACCTTCGCTGGCCGGAAGGCGCCACAACAGATCCCGGGGCATAGCCTCCTGGGCCATGGCTCCGCAAAGGCCCACGACGAGAAGAGCGCTCGTCGTGGCTAGCGGTGCTCTGTGTCGTGTGCAACTCCCCTCCTCGGCTGAGGAATGGGACTTATTGTAGGCTGATGGAGGAGGGCAGCATGGAGCAACGGGTGAGCCTGATCACGCTGGGGGTCGCGGACCTCGAGCGCAGCCGGGAATTCTACGAGCGCCTGGGTTGGCGGCGATCCATGGCCAAGGCTGAGGGCATCGTCTTCTTCCAGGCCGGTGGAATGGCTCTGGCCTTGTTTCCGCGAACTGAGCTTGCCAAGGACGCGAATATCGCCGCCGAGGGCCAGGGGTTCGGCGGAATATCGCTGGCCTACAACAGCCGCAGCCGCGAAGAAGTCGACGCCGTGCTTGCCGAGGCTGCGGCCGCCGGAGCCAGAATCGTCAAGCCTGCCCAGGAAGCTTCCTGGGGAGGCTACTCGGGGTACTTTGCCGATCCGGACCGCTTCCTGTGGGAGGTGGCCTGGAATCCGCATTTCCCCATGACGGAGGACGGAAGCATTCGGATCCCTGAGTGAACCGGAGTGATCCTTTGACGGGTCTATGGGCTGCACGGGACCACGACGAGAAAAGCGCTCGTCGTGGCGAGCACTCCAGCGTCTGAAGGTGGGTGGGAATCAGAGCCGGCCGAGGGTGATGGGATCGCCCCGCCCGTCGAAATACTTGCGCAGCGCCTCTGAGAAGACGCTCCCCTCGGCCCCCACGGCCGCGAACAAGGTCATCGAGGACCTGAACTTTAGCGTGTCGACAGAGCCGAAAATCTGCTCGATCGAACGGTCTTTGACCAGGTTCACCAGGCGGGTGCACTCGGTGAGCCTGGGCCCGAGAATGGGGTGCGCCAGATAGGCTTCGGCCTCCGACCGCGAGGCAATGCCGAACGTTTCGGCCATCCAGCTGAAGCCGAGACCCCGGAGCTGCGGGAAGACGAACCACATCCAGTGCCCGGTTTTTCGCCCGGCGCGCAACTCGGCGCAGACCTCCTCGAACACCGGATTCTGGGCGTCCACAAAGCGCTGCAGGTCGTAGGGATCATGGGCTTCCGGCATTTCGGGCCTCCTCGGGACCGGGCAGAATCATACTGCGGCCGGACCCGGCATCAAAGCGCGCCCCGGCAGGCTCATCGACCGGGGAGGGCCGGGCGGGTAGTGGATGGCGGCGCGGAAGGCGTGGTGTGAAGCGCTGCGAGTATGCTAATGCTTGGGGTGCGCTGAAGGAACGACGGGGGAGGCCATCCGGAGCCCGGGACAACGACGGGGAAAGATTACAGGCTGCGTTGCCGCCTGCCTGATCCTTTGGGCGCGAGGGGTCTGCCAGGAGCAGCAGTTGCCGCAACGCCCTGAGCCGGCGCCCGTGGCGCTGAACAATATTCTCGCCAGCGCCGCGCGCTTGGCCGCGAAACCTGCCCTGGAGGATCAGGTCGCGGTGATTGTGAAGTCGGCAACCTGGCTGGGCAGCCAGCCGGCCGCCGCCGACCCCGCTCTCTACCGGCTCCAGCTCACGGTCGACGACTATCTTCTGACCTACGCCCTCGGTCATGCGAGCCAGATGGCCGCGATCGTGGGAGCCGTCGGGCAGGACCTGGCCATCAAGCAATTAGATTGCGAGCTGATGGGCCATCCGCGACTGGTGCCGGTGGAGATCCATACGGTGAAGGCCGGCAGTGAGAGTGGAGGCTGGCGCGTGCTCTACCAGTGGGTGCCGCCCACCACTGCCTTCGAAACGGCGGAGATGAGCTTTCCCGAGCCCAGCAGCCCCACCAGGGCCAAGGTGCCCCCTGGGGTCTACCGGATGCGGGCGGAGAAGGGCGATGGCAAAGGCGGCAACGTCCAATCGGATGCGGTCAGCGTCCCGGTGGGGGGCGGCGACGGAATCGTGTGGAGGATTCTCGTCCCGTACCCATGATCTGCGCGGCGGCACGCCTGGGCGACGGGTCAGGCCACGCGGGCGCAGGTGGAGGCAACTTTTTCCCTTGAACCGTGTTTCTCTCGCCGAAGGGCCACATTGAAGCAAGGCCGGCCCTCGAAGTTGAGGACTGAATGGAGGAAATCATGGGAGCAAGCATTACCAAGCGTTCTCATCGCTGGGTTTGGGCTGTTCTTCTAGCGGCCGGCCTGGGAGCGAACCTGGCCGTTCCGGGTCTCCGGGCCCAGGATAAGTCAGGCACTGCGGGTCAGGGCAGCGCCACCAGTCCGCCGACGCCGGGCATGAATCAGGGTCGCGCCCAGGCGCTCGACGCTTTCGACAACTTTATGCAGACCCACCCCGACGTTGCCAAGGAGGTGCAGAGCAATCCGTCGCTACTGAGCAACTCGCAGTATCTCTCGGAGCACCCCGAGCTCCAGACCTTCATGAATAATCATCCGAACCTGGCCAAGGCCGCCCAGACCAATCCGCAACGCCTGATGAGCGTCGATCAGAAGTTCCGGCAAAGCGGGATGGCGGTGGATCGGACGCAGGTGAAAAGCTACGACGATTTCATGCACAGCCATCCCCAGGTGGCCGAGCAGCTCCGCAAGGATCCCTCGCTGGCCAACAATCCCCAGTTTATCCAGAGCCACCCTCAGTACGAGCAGTACCTGAAGGAGCATCCGGGCATCCGGACGGACCTGGAGAAGCATCCTGAGAACTTCGTAAATCGTGCCGCCGCCTACAACGAGTATCACCCTGCTCATCCGGCGGCCGGAAAGCCGTAGGAGAGCTGGAAGCGCGAAGGTCGGCGGTGGGGCTACTGTCTAGCCGCCGGGAAACCCTCAGAGTGGTCCCGAGGCCGTCATCGGGCGCTGACAGTTTGGATCGGCTCAGTTAGAATGAATGGGGCGGCTGATTCCTGGCCCGCGAGTGATCTCATGCCGATCTTTGAATATCGATGCCGCGAGTGCGGCACGCAGTTCGAAAAGATTCTGCTCTCTGCCGCAGAGCCGGTCGAGTGCGAACGTTGTCAGAGTTCCGACCTCGAGCGCTTGCTCTCGGTATTTGCGGTTGCGGGACCCGCGACCGCCAACGCCGCCGCTGAGCCCGGCCCCTGCCCGTGCGGGGCCCCGCGACGCGGCATGTGCGGCGAGTGAGGGCAGGGGATTCGGAGCTGCACCCCGCCGATCGGCTCGAAGCCGCCGCCTGATCTTCTTTTCCCTGCCGTCATCATGAGGGCTCTCCGTCTATACCTCCGCCCTCGCGCGCGAGCGCCACGCCGGCGCTTCGGATGGCCCGCGCTCTGGCCTCCATCGACTCGCCTTCGAGTTCGCGCCCGTCCTTGCGCAGGAAGCTGGCATAGCGGTCCAGGACCGGGGCCAGATCCGGATGCCCAGGTCCCAAGGCGGTCTCCTGAATCTCCAGCGCGAGACGCAACAGGGCCTCCGCCTGGGCCAGGCGGCCGGTCTCGCTGTAGAGTTCGATCAGGGTGGTGAGCGCGGGGAGCAGGGCGGGGTGTCCCTCACCGAGGGCCTTCTCTTCGATCGTGAGCGCCCGGCGCAGCAGCGAGGCGGCCTCGTTGCGATCCCCAAGCTGGAGCTCCACCCGCGCCAGGCGCTCCAGGGTGCGTCCCACTTCGAGGTGCTCCGGCCCGCCGCCCTCTTCCCAGATACCCAGGGCTCGCTGGTACAGTTTCTGCGCCTCCTCCAGCTTTCCCTGCGCTTCGTCAACTTCCGCCAGGTGATTGAGGTCGGCCGCCACCGCCGGATGATCGGGCCCGAATCGATCTTCGTCGAGAGCCAGCATCCGTTTCCAGCAAAGGGCCGATTCCGCGTGACGGCCCAGCTCGCGGCTGGTCTCGGCCAGCCGCTCCAGCGTCGGCATCAGAGAGGAATGCTCGGCTCCAAAGGCCTTGGTCTTGATCACCAGGATGCGGCGATAGATCTGTTCGGCGTCCGCCGGACGGCCTTCCAGCGAATAGACCAGCGCAAGCTGGTTGAGCTTGAGAAGAAGCCCGGGGTGGATCTCGCCGAGTTCGGCCTCGCGCGCGGCCAGCCACGAACGCAACGCCTCCTCGAGTCCGCCGTCGTCGATTCTTTCCTTCGACACTTCAGCGGCCTCGGGCTGGTCGCCTTGATCCGTGGTCGGGGCCGCCGAGACCTCAGCCGGTTCTTCGAGGACGGACGCGGGCGCCTCCTCGGGTTCCGGAGCGGACGCCTCCCGGCCGTCGATCCGCGTTTCGGCATCAACCGGAGGTTCGCTAGCCTCCAGGGCCTCAGGGGCCAGCTCGCGAGCAGGTAGCGTTACCATTGCATCAGGCCAGTTGGCCTCAACCTCAAGGGCTGAAACCTGCGACTCCAAAGGGGACTGGACGGGCAGTTCCTGGGTAGGGGAAATGCCAGCTAGCGGAATCTCGTCGAAAGCGACTCCGGCCCTCTCCGCTTCGGTGGCGGCGAGCGGCTCAGCGGGCGGAGGCTCGACCGGCGGCTCTACGGCCCAAGGCTCCGGAACTACGGGCTCCGGCTCCACCGGTACGGGCTCGGTTTCAGGGGCTTCCGGGCTGGAGGCCACGGCCTCCTGCAAGGGTGCGAAAGGTTCGGCGAACTCCGGCCGACTCAACTCAGCCGGCTCAGCCGGAGGCGCTTCGCTGATCGACTCCGGAACCGGCACGAACTCGGCTGGTGATTGTGCTTCCTCGTATTCGAGCGCAGGCTCGGCTGGCGCCTCCACCTGGGACGTGGTCAGGTCGGCTTGCAGACCAGCGAATTCAGGTTCAGGCCCTTCCAGGTCTGCGAAGAACGACTCCAGACCTTCGATTTCAAAGTCTCCCCGTTCGAGTGCGCGCGCCTCCTCCTCAAACCGGAATTGCTCCGCGCCCTGAGGAGCCTCAGCCGTCGCAGCGTCCGCCTCCACCCATTCGGGCTCAGCCGCGATCGGTTCGAGACCATTCCCTTCCGCGGCCCACGGCTCACCCGCCTCTGTCTCGCTCTCGAACAAATCCAGCAGGCCTGATTCGGAGGCGTGCACTTCGGGCGCGGACGGCGCGGCTGAGGTGTCGCCGGCCTGGACGCTGAGAGTGGCGGCCTCTGCCTCCGGGATCTCGGTCCCGATCGCCGGAGGCTCCGGGCGGACGGCCTCGAGGACCAGGGGTTCAGCTTCAGGCGCCTTCACCTCAGCCGGAAGCGGCGCCTCGCCTTCGAACTGATCTGTCCGGGCCGCCAGGCCGGCGATGGAATGGGCCACCTCGACGGCGAAGGCAGGTTCGGGCGGCTCTTCGACTGGCTCAGCCGCCTCGGCAGCGGGTTCGAGCTCCGTCGCGGGCGGCACGGCGGAGAGCGCTTCCGCTTCGGCGGCCTCGGCGCGGGCGGTCTCTTCCAGGACCTCCTCAAAATCGTCGCGCAGGGCAAAGCGAGGTTGCGGACGTTCCTCATCCACGCCCTTGACGGCCTTGGTCACGGCCATGAGTTCTTCGGAGAGATCGCGAATCTCCAGATCCGACAAGGCGCCGCCGGCCGCCTCAGAAGCCAGATCCGCGTAGGCCGGATCGGACGGCGCGCTCGACCCGGCGCCCTGGGCACAAAGGTCGATGGCCCGCGACCGGCTGAAGAGACTGTGGGCCTCCGAGTCGTGTCCTTGGCTTATTCTCAGTTCACCGAGGTTGTCCAGAATCACAGAGACTTCGGGATGGAAGGGGCCCAGCGTACGCTGCTTGATGGCGAGCGCCTGCTTGAAGAAGGTCTCTGCCTCCGCCACGCGGCCCAAGGCGAAACAGACGCTCGCCAGATTGTTGAACGAGGTTCCGACGTGCGAGTGTTCCTGCCCGGTGCGGGAAATTCCGATGCGCAAGGCCCGGGTGAGAAGCGGCACGGCATCGGCGTAATCGCCTCGCATGCGGTAGACCAGCGCGAGATTGTTCAGGCTGGTGGCGACCACCGGGTGCTCGCGCCCCAACAGGTGCTCCTCGATATCGATGGCGTCGCGGTAGATCGGGGCCGCCTCGTCATAGCGCCCCTGTGCGGCGTAGACGGCGGCCAGGTTGTTGAACACCTGCGCCACGCTCAGATCGTCGGCGCCGTGTTCTTTGCAGATCGTGAGCGCCTCGACGAAGAGGGGTTCGGCTTCGGCGAGCTTGCCGTGGGCGCGGCAGGCCTCCCCCAGGTCGTTAAGGGTCGTGGTGAGGCGCGGGTCGCCGGCCGGGAACGATCGCGCTTCCGCGAGCGCCGTCCGGTAAGCGTCCTCGGCCTCAGCGTAGCGCCCTTCGTTATAGGCTCGATGGCCGGCATCGATGGCTGAGTGCCAGGCCGAGACTCCGGCATCAGATTCCTCGGCGAAGAAAAGCGCGTGCCGCAAAAACCACCGGCTCAGCAAATTGAGAATCAACGGCGAGCTCCGTGAGCCACGATCCGTATGGCCCTGTGCGGTCCTATCTTAACAGCCTGAGAAGCGGGGTTGAAAGCGTGCCAACCCACGGCCGGTTGATGGTCGTTTCGAAAGCGGGCCAAAACGAGCCAAAATGGGCCCGTTTTGGCTTCGCGCTGATGGTACGGGGCCGGGTTTCTAAGCTAAGCCCTCTATATATCATAAGCTTGCTGGGATAGCACTGTAAGTCTAGGTCTGTCAATAAGATGCTGGGTTCGTTTCCGGGCTTGATTAGACTTTTGTTGATTCTAAATGACCTTTAGGCTTCGATCGTAGTGTTTTCATAAGACTTTCGTTGGCGGACCGGGCCGCAGGGCGTTGAGCACCATCCGGCACTCGCTCCGGCGAGATCGGGGTCCGGTGGACTTGCGGGCGTTGGCCCTCGATTGGCCGCCAACTTGGCGGCGGTAAAAGGAACAGGAGAGTTGAAGGGCGGCACGGCATTCTCCTTCTTTGGCCGTCATGACGCTTTGGGGTTCTGGCGGCGGCGTGGCCAGGTAGAGCGATGATGAGGCGCGAAAGTCGCCGGCTCAAGTCAATTCTGGGTAAATTTTCGGTTAGCTGTCGGTAACCAAACGCCGGTTAAGACTTGGTTAACCGATTCGCCGTTTACTTAATCCGTCACATATCCCACCCCTTGGGTCCGGCCTGCAACGCCAAGGTGTTGCTGTCCTGCGCACTGTAGAATCCGTAGCGATCGATCTCCGCGAGCCGGGTGTTATAGATGATGGACTTCTCCATCAACCATGACCCAAAGCCTGGCGTCGACGCTTTCCAGCTCACCATCTGTTGGTCCGCGGCCTGCTCGCCTTTCTTCAGTCCAATGTCGCCTAGAATCTCGCGGCGCTTATCGAAGTCCGCGTAATCTTTATCCCGGTTCATCAGAGCGAAGTACTCCCACATGGCTTGGGTGTGTTTATTCAAGAGTTCGTTGATGCCGGTAGGCTGGAATCGCGTCAGGCCACTCCGGTGAACGACGGCGTAAAACCAGGGTCCGGAAGCAACCAGCCGGATGAAGAGCGGCTTATTCGAGTGGTGCTGGAAGACGAAGTAATCCTCAAGGGAATGGGCGCTGTAGCCGTTCACGTGGCCGATCGATTTGGACGGATGAGAATGCATGTCGATATACTCAGTAGGCGCGCCGCTCCGGGGAGGGCTGCATGAAATCGCCGTGCCGGACACGACCGCTGAGAGTTGAAGGCTTCTGGGTTCGTTAAGACTCAGGGAGGCGCTTTGTCCGAATTCGCACCCCTGTTCCTCTCCGTCCTTATAGAGTTTGGCCAGCGCCTTGGCGAAATCCTTCGGTAGCACCAGCGTGGGTGGAAAATTCTCAGTGTACATATTCTTATCCTGAACGCCCGAAAGATACTGTATGAGCTCCATCCTCTTCCTCCTTTCAGATTTGAATCGTCGTTTGAATGCGCCTCAGCAACAACATCGAGATGTCCCGGATTCTTCTGATAACGCCAACGGGCATGCGCTCGCCGTGGTGGCCGGCTGCATGCCTCATCTTGGCGTTCGGTGATCTCACTTACCGTTCCTTGGGACGGCTCCGGGTCTTGCGAACCCGCTTGGCCGGGGCCCTGGCGCCGGGCTTCGCGTTCCTCTCCACCCGCAGTTTCCAGGCCAGCCGCAGAGCGCCGGCAACTACATCCTCATGGGCCGCTGCCAGCCGGATATGAGTCATGCCCGTCCTTCCCCAACCGCCGGCCACAGGAACGAAGACCTCGGGTAGTTCCTCGACGAGCGCCGCCTGCTGCCCCGGCGACAACTTCACGTTGCCGTAACCCTGATCTTCCGCAGCCAGGGTGGCGAAGATCTTGCCACCCACCCGGAAGTCGGGCTTGCCCATGTGCGAGCTCTCTTCAGCGCCTTCAAAGCTGAGAGCGATGCGACGGAAGTCGTTAGCGTCCATGCAGGCGTCGCTCCGAAGAGGCATCAGTAATCGAAGGACGTCAGCAGCGTCCGCAAAGTCCCCGAGGTCTCGCGGAGGCGCTGCACTCTCCCCCACTCTTCCGCCGAAGCCGCGGCCCGGTCGTGCTCGCGAATCAGGTCACGCAGCGAGAGCACCGGCAAGCCGCGAATAAAAGCGACCTGCGGCCAGATCTCCCTTTCCACCTGAATCCGGACGATCAGGGGGCGATAAGTAAAGTGGCCCAGGGTCTCCTCTTGGGGCCAGAAGAGATGGACCTCGCCGGGCGCTGCATTGACCACGTTGAACTGGGTGTTGGCCGGATTGAGCAGGTACGCCTGGATCGCCGGAGCCAGCAGCGCCTGGGTGACGGTAGCCGGATCGGCCTGGGCGTTGCGGCAGAAGACCTTCAGCTCGACGCGGGTTACCGGATCCAGAAGGTTCTTGTCGGACGGCGTGATCTGCCCGTACTCGGCGTGAAGGTAAGCTGCCAGGCTGCCGCCGATGGCCAACTGCACTTCGGAATCCTCGTTGTTCTGGCCGAGGGCCGTTTGGGTATAGAGGGTCCGGACGAAGGCCTCCAGATTCTGCCTCCGCTGCCGCTGATTGGCGTCCGCCGCGGGTCCAAATCCAAAGAAGGTGGCCCGGTCGCGGAAATTCAGCTCGAACATTTCGGAGACCTGAGCGGCGGCGGCGACCCACTGCAGGACGATGCCGTGGGTGGCCCCGTTCCATCCGGCGTCGGCGGCGATGCCGGCGGCCACGGGCGGGAGAATCGCGATGTTCGGAATTACGTTGCTCTGGTTGGCGAAGGCGTGGTCGACCATCGGGGCCAGGCCGGACTCCGCCTGGAGATGGTAGGCGTGCATGAACTGCTTGAGCAGAACCGGAATCAGGCGGGTGAGGTGTTTGGGCCGGGCGGGTTGATCGACTAGAGGAAGCGACTGCGGAAAGACTGGACCCTCGATCTCGTGGCGCACCTCGGCGATGATGTGATCGAGCCCGGGGTCTCGGGCGTTGTCGATGTTGAGGATCTCGAAGAAGCGCCGGACGCGCTTGCAGATCTTGTGGGGCGCGGGTGAGAGTCCGGCCAGCGCTTCGCGGGTCATGGCCAGGTACTCGTCGACGAAGTAAAGGTGTCCGGGAATGGGAATGTCATTGAGGGGGCTCATGACGTAGGGCCGGGTGTTCTCCCACTGCTCGAAAGCCTCCACCGTGTCGCGCCGCGGGATGCCGACGTCGATCAGCTCGGCCTTGCAGCTGCCCCTTTCATCGCCCGGCTCGCACAGCCGGTCGGACAACTGGTAGCTGTAGTCCAGCGCCTCGATCACGTCTTCGTCAAAGTCGGAGCGTGTGCTGGCCATCTCGATGGCAATGTCGTTGGCATGGAGATGCAGCAGCACGAAGAACTCCTGCTTGAACTTCCTCAGCTTTTCAAGGACTAGGTTGTGAACCTTGTTGAAGGTGGCGTGCCAATACTCGCCGGGCAGGTTGGGATTGATCACGATGCCGGTGTCCCAGTCGCTGGTGCCGCTGCCCGGATTGCCCAGCAGATAGGCCTGAGCGCGCCCGCCTTTGAGAAAGAAGACCAGGTCCTCGCGGTTCGGATCGAGCGCCCGCAGGGCCTGACCGAGCTCGCGGATCTTGTCTTCGAGCCAGACCGGCATCCAATCGAGTCCGAGCCGGCTGTTGTTCAGCAGTTCGGTCAGGCGGGCGCTCACCTTGCGACGGTCTGCCTGGGTGACGCCGAGGCTGGTGAAGGCTTGGAAGGGGACCATCAGCCGGAACAGAAAGAACGGCTCGATGGAGAAGATCATCGAGATCTTGGCGAGGCCGTCGATGGCGGGTTCCAGGTTGGAGACGACGTCGGAGCTGATCTGCCGGCAGGCCGCTTCGAACTGCGCCTTGGTGCCCGCGGCGTTGACGGCCGCGCGCGCGGCGTCCAGACCGTCCTGGACCGCCTGCAGAATCGGCACGTCGGCGTTGTGGAAATGCTGGTACTCGGGGAAATTCTGAAAGCTCGACTGGATCTTGTCGAGTTCCAGCAGCGAATCGAGCAGGCGGGTGCGGGTCAGGTTGAGGTACGTGGGATCGCCGGCCAGGGCCAGCCCCGAAGTGCTCAGCTGACGCCGGATTGTTCCGAGCTGCTTCGAGGCGGCGCTGAAGCGGGCCGCCGGCGACGTGTCCGCGACGTCAGCTCCGCGCAGGGCCGGTTCTGACACCTCGAAAGCAAAAAACTGCTGCAGGCTATCGAATTCGGCCTGCTGGCGCGCCTCGCTGCCCGCCGGCTGCGCTTGGCCGGCGCGGCGCACGGTCCTCTGATGGATTGTCTCCAGCACCTGCATCGGCTGAGCGTTGGCGCAAAGCCAACTGATGGACATATCCTTGCAAGCCGCGAGGTCTACCTGGAATCCGGTGTCCTTGGCGGCATTCTTGGCAACTTCACGCAGACTGTTGGCGCCGGGATTTTCGGGCATGATCTCTCCTTTCCTTTCACACAGGCTGGGGCGTCACGGGGACGTCGAACGCGCGTCGCGAAGCTACGGTTAGATCAGCTGCAAAATCGTGGAGAAGCCTTCACCGGATTTTTAGCGTTTTGGCTATCAGCAGGTTCGAGTGATGAATCCGGCACGAAACCCAGGGCAGCCTCCGGCCTCCCTTCCGGTAGGGTCTCCTCCGAACCCAGATCGGTCTTCCGAGTTTACTATCGACCGATAATATACCCTCCAAAACGGCGCCGCGCAAGTCAGGTCGAGGGGACGACGGCTAGGCGAAAGGAGCGTGTTACAGCAGGGTGTAATACCCTCTGCTCAACTTGACATGCCGAGCCGCCGACCCCTACCATGGTGAAACGGTTTCACATTAATTAGCGGTCAGTCTGCCGTCAGGGGATCTATGCTCAAACGGCCTAAATGGTGGGAGAACTCATTCGATGAAGTGGGGTCGGAATCAAGCCTCGAAGGCGGTCTTCGGGGTCTGTGCTCTTATAGTTGGTCTTTCCCTCTTGACGGAGCGTCCGCGAGCTGAACAACCGGTACCACCGAGTCCACAAACTCAAAACCAGACGGAAGGCAGCAACCCTCCTGCCGGCCAGCCTTCCGGCACGTCCGCCAGCAATCGCCGGGCGCAGAAGAAGAGCCCTGCTCAGAGCACTTGCACTGCCCACGACATTACCTGCATCCAGCATATCGTTTTCATCGTCAAGGAGAACCGCAGCTTCGACCAGATGTTCGGCCAGTTTCCGGGAGCTGACACCCCGCCCGGCAGCCTGGCCACGATCTCGACCGGAGCGCAGGTCCCGACCACCGTGGTCACGCCGGACCGTACTCCGCGCGACATCGGTCACACCTATCCGCTGGGCACCATCGCGGTCGACAACGGGCGGATGGACGCCTTCGACCTGATTACCACCGAAGGCACCTGCACTGCCGATGGCGACCTGCTGTGCTTCTCGGAGCAGGACCAGACCGGCTGCCCCACGAGCGCGCAGTGCGCTATCCCAAACTACTGGCAGTACGCCCAGAATTACACCTTGGTGGACACGATGTTCTCGTCCATCCGTGGGACCAGCTTCCCAAATCACCTCTACACGATCGCGGCCACCAGCGGTGGCGCGATCGATATCCCCAACTCGAACAATGCCACCTGGGGCTGCGACTCGGCGCCGGGCGCCACCGTCCCGGTGCTCGATGTGAGCGGCACCATCACCTACCAGTATCCTTGCTTCGATTTTCAGACCCTCGCCGATCTCCTGAACAACTCTTCGCCGCCCATTGCCTGGTACTACTACTCGCAGACCGGGTCTCCCTTTAACGCTTACGACGCCATCAGCCACATTCGCTTCTCGAACTATTGGAATGGCTGCGCCCTGGCGTCGTCGTGCGCCTCGGAGCTCGACACCCAGTTCATCACCGACGCCTGTCCGCCGGGCTCGCCGGGCTGCCCGACCGCCGGCACCGCCAATCCCTTTCCAGCGGTCAGCTGGATCATCGCCCCCGGGTCCGAGGACGAGCATCCCACCTGGTCCACCTGCAACGGCGAGAACTGGGCCGTCAATCAGATCAATGCCGTCATGACCGGCCCCTATTGGGACTCGACGGCGATCTTCGTTGCCTGGGACGATTTCGGCGGCTTCTATGACCATGTGCCGCCACCGAACCTGGATCAATACGGCCTGGGGCCGCGAGTGCCGTTGATCATCATTTCGCCCTACGCCAAGCCCGGCTATATCACGTCGCAGGGCAACGCAGGCAACTATGAGTTCTCGTCATTCCTGAAGTTTGTGGAGAAGCGCTACAATCTGCCGGCCCTCGGCGCGCGTGACTCCAATCCTGCGGTCAGCGACATGACCGACGCCTTCGATTTCAACCAGACGCCCAATCCGGCCCTGCCGCTCACGCCGCGCACCTGTCCACCGAACTCCACTAACGCGGTGAATTTCGGCAAGCCCCAGATCGTCGGCCAGCCGGGGCCGGGCAACACCGTCCTGGTGACCAACTACAACCAGTCCACCAGCTTGAACTTCGGAACCGGCTCAAACCCTGACGCCACGGCCTTTGTGTTCAGCGGGCCCAACGCCGCCGACTTCACGATTCCGGCGGATGCGATCAACAACACCTGCCTCTATAACACGCAGGGCCCTGGAGGGACGAGCCAAACGTACTTAACGAAGTACGACCCAAAGGCTGATTCGCCCTCGTGTAGCCTGACGGTCTACTTCACGCCTTCGCAAGCGGGGCCGGAGAGCGCCACGCTGACGATGAATTATTTCTATCCGGGGAGCAGCGGCCAGTCGGTCCAGATCAGCTTGACCGGCACAGGCACCTACACCCAGATCAACTCCACTCCGCCCCTGCTCAACTTCGGCACCGTGGTTGTGGGTCAGACGAGCTCGACCACCCAGAACACGACGATCACCAACTCGGGCACGGTCCCCATGACCCTGACGATCGGCAATCCCACTGGGGCCGCCGCCAGCGACTACACAATCGCTTCGGACACTTGCAATGGCAGCCTGGCAGGCGGGCAGACCTGCCAGATCAAGGTCAGCTTCACGCCCAGCCAGACCGGCACGCGCTATGCCGCCATCAGTGTGACCGATTCCAGCGGCACGCAGACGATTGGTCTCACCGGCATCGGCACCAGCGTGTCGCTGACGCCGTCCACTCTGAACTTCGGCACGGCAACTCTGGGCCAGTCGGTCAGCTCCAGCGCGGTCACACTGACCAATAAGAGTTCCACCACGGCGCTGGCCATCTCGAGTTCTCAGGTGACCGGGTGCTTCGCGCCGCCGGGCCACGTCCAGCCGTTACCGTGCACCAACGACGGCACCGACTTTACCCAGACCAACAGCCCCGATTTCACTCTCACCAGCAACACCTGCGGTCTCTCGCTGGCGGCGAATTCGAGCTGCACGTTTACCATCACTTTCAATCCCAGCGCCGAGGGCGCGCGCTGGGGCGAGCTTTTCGTATATGACGGCGAGGGCGACAGCCCGCAGTCGATCGCGCTCACCGGAACCGGAACCAGTCAGACGACGAACCCGGTGCCGTTCCTGAGTCAGGCTCTCGCGCCCCCCAGCGGCTCGCAGGGCGGGATGGCGTTTAATCTCACCGTGCAAGGGACGGGTTTTGTCTCGACGTCCACCGTCAATTGGAACGGAACGGCGCTGGCCACCACCTTCGTCAGCAGCACCAATCTGATCGCGACCGTTCCATCGGCTGACATCGCCGCCACGGGTACAGCGGCGATCACCGTGTCGAGCCCGGCCCCCGGTGGAGGGGTGTCGAACGTCCTGCTCTTCCCGGTGACCAACCCGCTGTCCACGATCGGCTTCACGAGCTCCAGCCTGTCGGTGGGCAACAACCCGCAAGCGGTGATGAGCGCCGACTTCAATGGCGACGGCAAAGCCGACCTGGCGGTGGCCAATAACGCCGACAACTCGGTCTCGGTCTTCCTCGGCCATGGCGACGGCACCTTTGGCAGCGCCATCACCACCACCGCCATCGGCGGGCAGGGGCCCGTCGCGCTGGCGGTAGGCGACTTCAATGGCGACGGCAAACTTGACCTGGCGGTGGCCAACAATGTCGACACTCAAGCGTCGCCCAGCAATGTGGCGATTCTTCTCGGCGACGGAACCGGGAACTTCACGCTGAAGAGCACGGTCTCCATGGAGAATCCGGGGCCGGTCTGGGTGGGCGTGGCGGATCTCAACGGCGACGCCAGGTTAGACCTGGTGGCCGTCAGTTCCCAGTCGAACGCCAGCCTGGGTTATCCCGGCGTTGTGGCCGTCTTTCTCGGCAATGGTGACGGTACTTTTGGCGCGACTTCGGCTCTTCCCAACGCCGGAACCGGACCCGTCTCTGTAGCCATCGGAGACTTCAATAACGACGGCAAGCTCGACCTGGTGCAGGTGAACAGCAATCCGACATCGGGCAGCCCCGGATCGCTGGGTGTGCTGACCGGGAACGGCGACGGCACCTTTAACGTGCTGAACGGCGTCACCCCCCCAACCGGGATCGGGCCGCGCGGGATCGTGGCCGCCGACTTCAACGGGGATGGCAACCTGGACGTAGCGGTCGCCAACTCCTCGCCCGACAGCAAGAACAACTATGCGGTGTTGGTTTTCCTTGGAAATGGCTTGGGTAACCTCTCCCAGCAGGGTGTTCCCTACATAGTAGGTGCCGCGCCTGTCGCAATCGCCACTGCGGACCTGAATGCCGACGGCAAACTCGATCTCGTCACGACGAACGAGGGCGCGAATACGATCTCCGTACTCCTGGGTACGGGGACTGGGGCCTTCGCTAACCAGACCTCCTATTCCACTGGAACCGGGCCCGTGGCCCTCGCAATTGCCGACTTCAATCGCGACGGTCTGCTGGACGCGGCCGTGGCCAACAGCAGCTCGCCCGGCGCCGTGTCGCTGCTGCAGCAGGTGGCTCCGGCCCTGGAGCTCTCGCCATTCAGCCTCAGCTTTGGCAATCAGCCTGTTGGGACCGCCAGCGCTTCCCAGACTGTGACCCTCACCAACACCAGCGGAGCGACCTTGTCGATCACGGGCGTCAGCGTCACCGGCGCCAATGCGGGCGATTTCGGCCAGACGAGCACTTGCGGGTCGAGTCTCAATTCGGGAGCAAGCTGTACGGTCACCGTGACCTTCACGCCGGCTGCGACGGGAGCCCGCAGCGCCGCCATCTCCATCGCGGACAGCGGGGCCGGGAGCCCGCATACCGTCAGCCTGAGCGGCACCGGCACCCAGCCGGTGGCCGGCCTCTCGCCGTCGAGCCTGACCTTCAGCTCCCAGGTCGTGGGCACGAGCAGCGCGGCGCAGGCGGTCACCCTCACCAACACCGGCGACGCCACCCTCACCCTCAGCAGTATCGCGGTTGGGGGCGCCAATGCCGGAGACTTCAGCCAGACCAACACTTGCGGCAGCTCGGTGGCGGCTGGGGCGTCCTGCAGCATCAGCGTGACCTTCAAGCCTTCGGCGAGCGGCACTCGCAGCGCCACCTTGACCCTGACCGATAGTGCCAGCCCGGCCACTCAAACCGTCAGCCTGACCGGCACGGGGTCCGTCCTGACCGTCACCGCGTCTCCGACCAGCCTGACCTTTGCCTCCCAGTTGACGGGAACCACCAGCGCCGCTCAGACCGTGACCCTGACGAACACCGGCACGGTTGCCTCGAGCCTGACGATCACTACCACCGGCGACTTTTCCCAGACGAACGCCTGCGGGACCTCGCTTGCCGCCGGGACAACCTGCTCGATCAGCGTGACGTTCTCGCCCACCGCCACCGGCACTCGAACCGGGACCCTGACCGTGAGCTACAGCAACGGCGGAGCGTCGTCCAGCGTGGCGGTGAGCCTGACCGGCACGGGCAGTTCGGTGACCGCCAGCCTGTCTCCGGCCAGCTTGACCTTCGCCGGTCAAGCCGAGGGTACTACCAGCCTTGCTCAGACGGTGACCTTGAGTAACGCGGGCGCGGCGACGCTCAGCATCACCAGCATCGCCATCACCGGAACGGACGCTGGGGACTTCAGCCAGACCAACACCTGCGGGACTTCGATAGCGGCTGGGAAGAGCTGCACGATCAACGTGAGCTTCAAGCCCACCTCCAGCGGCGCCCGGTCCGCCACCCTGACGGTGACCGACAACGCCAGCCCCAGCACCCAGACGGCGGCGCTTACGGGGACGGGAACGGCGCCGGCGGTTATGCTGTCACCGGGGAGCCTGAGTTATTTGAACACCAACGTCGGGTCCCAGTCTGCCGCGCAGAACATCACGATCACCAACTCGGGTACGGCCACCCTCACCCTGAGCAGCATCACCGCCAGCGGCAACTTCGTGATCTCGGCGCTGACGAGCACTTGTGGCGCCTCTTTGAATCCGGGAGCAAGCTGCACGGAAGCGGTGGCGTTCAAACCCACGACCTACGGCAGCCTCACCGGAAGCCTGACGGTGACCGACAACGCCTCCGGCAGCCCGCACACGGCGACGCTTGAAGGCACAGGGATCGGCGCCGGAGCGAGCCTCTCGCCGTCGGCCCTGACCTTCGCCGCGCAGCTCTCCGGCACCACCAGCGCGGCCCAGTCGGTGACCGTCACCAACAAGGGCAACGCCAGCCTGACCTTCAGCCAGATCTCGGCCAGCGGCGACTTTGCCGTAGCCGGCGGAACTACTTGCAGCACGAGCGTGGCGGTGATTCAAAACGACAGTTGCACGGTCAGCCTGACCTTCAAGCCGACGGCGGGCGGCACCCGGACGGGTACGCTCACCTTGACCGACAATGCGGTGGGCGGCGCGCAGTCGGTGGCGCTCACCGGCACCGGACAGAGTTTCGCGCTGAGCGCGTCTCCGCCCGCGACCCTGAGTCCCGGCCAGACGGCGAATTACACGGTGACGTTCACGCCCCAAGGGGGTTTTAGCGGGACCGCCCAGGTGACGTGCGAGGAGCCGGCCGGCTTGACGGGATCCACCTGCACCGCCTCGCCGGCCTCGATCACGCTGAGCGGTTCCAGCCCGGTCATGGTGGCCGTCGCGGTGACTACCAGCGCGCCGTCCGTAGCCCCGCTGGCACAGCGGACCCTGCCTCCGCAGTCGCGCCGGCCGCCCGGAACGCCGGCTCTTTGGCTGAGCGCTCTGGCGCTGCTCGGGATCGGGCTGATGTCAGGGTCGAAGCGCGGCCGGCGCCTTGCCTGGACGCTGCTGGCCCCGCTGGCGCTGCTGTTGCTGCTCTCGGCGTCTTGCGGGGGCGGCGGCTCGAGCAGCGGCGGGGGAGGCAATCCCGGCACGCCGACCGGTACTTACAATCTGACCGTCACGGCCACCTCCGGCAGCCTGACCCAGACGGTTGGGCTGACCCTGCACGTGCAATAGGTTCTTTGGAAGCTTCTGGGAAAGGAATATTTATGCAAGCAGCACACGTCGGACGGAGTAGCCGTCAGCTTCGCGGCGTCCCCGTCCTAGGCGTCCTCTTCGCGCTCTATCTTATTCAGTGTCCCGGGACCGCTCGCGCTCAAGACCAGCCCGCCGCCGCCCCGGCGATCGCGTCGCCGGCCGCTGCTTCGCGGGCGCGGCTGGCCGAAGCTTACGGACGCCTCCCGTTGAGCTTCGAGGTCAATCGTGGGCAGGCGCCGGACTCGGTGCGCTTCCTGGCTCGCGGACAGCGTTACACCCTGTTTCTCAGCGCTGACGAAGCGCTCCTGGGAATTCGATCCTCGGCAGCCGGAAGCCAGGGGGCCGCAGGCAGCCGGATTCTCCGGATGCAGCTCGCCGGCGCCAACTCCAGCGCCGTGGCGGTGGGCTTGAACGAGCTTCCGGGAAAGGCGAATTACTTCATCGGCAGCGATCCGCGCCGCTGGCGCGCGGGGGTTCCGACGTACGGGCAAGTCGTCTATCGGGACATCTACCCCGGGGTCGACCTGGTCTATTACGGACATGCCGGGCAACTGGAGTACGACTTCCGCGTGAGTCCGGGGGCCTCTCCCGAGGCCATCCGCCTGGCTTTCGCCGGGGCGGGGCGGGCGCGCCTCGCCGCTGACGGCGCCCTTGCCTTCGCCCTGCAGGGAACGTCGAGCGGGCAGGGAAGTGAGATGCGCTTCCAGAAGCCGGTCGCTTATCAGCTCGATCCAGCGGGTGAGAAGCGCTACGTCACGGCCGGCTACGTTTTGGACGCGCGCGCGTCGAGAACGCCGAGCATCCGCTTCCGGGTCGGCTCTTACGACCGCAGCCGGACGCTGGTCATCGACCCCATTCTGGCCTACTCCACTTATCTTGGCGGCACCGGCTCCGACGCCGCCCTGGGCCTTGCGGTGGATGCGAGCGGCAACGCTTACATCACCGGCCAGGCGTCTTCCACGAATTTTCCCGTGACCACCGGGTCTTACCAGGGGGCCAGTGGTGGCGGTCTTGATGTTTTCGTCACCAAGCTGAATCCCAGCGGCACGGCACAGCTCTATTCCACCTATCTGGGCGGCAGCGGCGACGATTCGGGCGCGGCCATCGTGATCGACGCCAGCGGCGACGCTTACGTCACCGGCAACACCGCTTCCGCGAACTTTCCTGTGACCGCCGGCGTGAAGCAGCCCGCCTTGGCCGGCAAGCCCGGCGATGTTGACGCTTTTGTGACCGAGATTGATCCGGCAGGCGCTTCACTCCTTTACTCCACCTATTGGGGCGGCAAGCAGAAGGATTACGGAACCGGAATCGCCGTCGATTCGGCCGGCAATGCATACCTGACAGGCTATACGGAATCGATCGATTTCCCGGTCACCGCTATCACGGCCGCTCAGGCCTCGAACGCCGGAGGAACGGACGCCTTCTTCACCGAGCTTGGCCCAGGCGGAGTCAAGCCCGTCTATTCGACCTTCTTCGGCGGGGCCAATACCGACATGGCGGCCGGCATCGTGGTGGAGAGCGGCAACGCCTACGTGGTGGGCCAGACGCTCTCGCTCAACCTTCCGGTGAGCGGCACGCCTTACCAGAAGGCGAACGCCGGCGGCTCCGACGCCTTCGTGGCCGAATTCAACCCCACCCTGGCCGGGGCCTCATCCCTGGTGTTTTCCACTTACCTGGGCGGCTCCGGGAACGACTACGGCTACGGCATTGCGCTCGATTCTTCCGAGGATATCTACGTGGCCGGTAGCACCGCCTCATCCAACTTCCCGGTCACGACCGGCGTTTTTCAAGCCACGCTCAATGGAACCCAGAACTCCTTTGTGGCCAAGCTACATCCGGGCGGCTCGGCCCTCGACTACTCCACCTACCTGGGCGGCGCCAGCGGCCCCAGTTCGGCCGCGGCCATTGCGGTCGACCTGGACGGTAACGCGCTCGTGACCGGCGAGACCCAGGCGACTGATTTCCCCACCGAGGGAGGGGCGCTACAGACGGCTTGCGCCTCGAGCGCCGGGGCGCCCTGCGACGACGCTTTCGTGGCCAGCCTCAACCCCACGGCTACTGCCCTGAACTACTCCACTTACCTCGGGGGTGGTCTGCACGACGCCGGAGCTGCCATCGCGCTCGACGGGGCGACGCCCCAGAACGCCTACATTGCTGGGGCCACCCTCTCCACCGACTTCCCAGTGACGGCGGGCGTCTTCCAGCCGGCCTGCGCCGTGGCCAGTTCGAGCTCGGCCTGCGCCAACGCCTTTGTGGCCAAGATTGAGCCCAGCGCAGCCTCCTTTGCGATCACTCCGCTGATCGCGCCCTTCGGCACGGTGCCGGTCAGCGTCACCAGCACGGCGCAGACGATTACAGTCACCAATAACACGGGAACCCCGGTGACCTTCAGCAGCATCACGGCCAGCGCCCCGTTTGCGGTAAGCGCGACCGGAACCACCTGCAGCGCCAGCGCCGGCAGCTCTCTGGATGTCGGAGCCAGCTGCTCCATCGCCGTCACTTTTACGCCCACGGCCGCCGGGGTTCAGACCGGCGCTCTGACCTTGACGGATACGGCCGCGGGCAGCCCGCAGAGCATCTCCCTGTCCGGTACCGGCGTCTCCTCGGTGGTGAGCCTTTCGCCCACGAGCCTGAGCTTTCCGGATCAGGCGGTTGGGATTCCCAGCACTCCGTTGCCGGTGACGCTCACCAATTCCGGTTCCGGTTCGCTCACCATTTCGAGCATCAGCTTCACGGGATCGAACGCCGCCGACTTCAGCCAGACCAACACCTGCGGCACTACGGTAGCCGGCGGCGCGAGCTGCATGATCAGCATTACGTTCACCCCCGCGGCCAGCGGTGGCGCCAGCGCCACCCTCAGCGTCAGCGATAACGCCACCGGCAGCCCGCAGACCCTCGGTATCACGGGCAACGGCGTCAGCCCGTCCGTCAGCTTGTCGCCCACGACCTTGAACTTCGGGAGCCAGATCGTGGGCACCCGAAGCGCCACCCCGCAGACCGTGACCGTCACGAACACCGGCAACGCCAACCTGACCGTCAACAGCATCGCGGTTTCCGGGGCCAACGCCTCGGAATTCAGCCTGCTCCAGAAGAGCCCCTGCGGCGCCAGTATCGGGGCGGGCGCCAGTTGCAGCATCCAGCTCAACTTCAAGCCGCAGGGCGACGGCCCGCGCTCGGCCACGCTCTCCATTTCGGACAATGCCCCCGGCAGCCCGCAGACCGTCGATCTCTCCGGCACCGGGGCCGACTTCAGCCTCTCGATCAACCCGACGACCTCAACCGTAAATCCGGGCAAGTCGGCGACGTACACGGTGAACGTGACTCCGGTGGGAGGGTTCAGCGCCGCCGTCACGCTCGGTTGCACCGGATTTCCGACCTATGGGACCTGCAGCCTCTCGCCGACCTCGGTGACACCCAATGGCTCGGCCGCGACCGCCACCCTGACCGTCGGGACCCTCGCTCCGGCTGCTACGCCGCCGCTCCTGCGTCTGCTCCCTCCCGGAGGCTTCTTGAAGGCGCCGGCGGTGGTCAAGCTGACGTGGCTCTTGGGACTGCTGACGGGCGTGCTGGCCCTGATCGGACTCGGCCGGTCGCGCCCGCGGCGAACCTTGCTGGCGCTCGCCGGCGCCCTGCTTATGGCGACCCTCTGGACGTCCTGCGCCAGCAGCCCGGCCAGCGGCAACGCGAACAATCCGGCCAACAACGGCACCCCTCCCGGAACTTATACGTTGACGATTTCGGGCACGTCGAACGGCATCGGCCAGAACACGACCGTGCAGATCGTGGTGAACTGATCGAGGTCCCGCCGGGACCCCGGCAGGGCGGGGCGTCATTCCCGCCCGGGCCTCGTCCCGCGCCTCACGAGGGGGGCGGAATCCAGCGCCGCCGGCAGGCGATCTGGACCCCGCTTACGCGGGGGTGACTGCATTGCCCGTTGCCGCCGCCGGGCTCGAATCTCTGGACCCCACCGCCTACGCGGGGGTGATCCTCAAACCACATCAGTCATTCCGTAAGCGGGAATCTACTTTTCCCTAGAACTAAGACCGTCTGGGGCCTCGCTTGATGGTGCCGGCGCCTCGGCATTTGCGGTCGTTCCCGCGCAAGCGGGAAACCCATCTCTCCTTGCAACTTAGCCCGCTTGACGCGACCCACGACGCGGGTATATGATCCTTTGTTACTAACTTCATGGTTCGGCAGTAGCTGTCCGACTGTGTGTTTTGCGATTGAAACCTCGATGCCGATTGGCCTGCAGCCCGAACAGTCGAAAGAACGTCCCTTCGAGGGGGGCCCCCACAAAAATCGAAAACAAACCCGAGAAGTTGTTTGTAATCAACAAAAGTTGACAAAAACAAACCTAGAACAAACCTTAAGCAAACCCAAGCCTCGGCGACGCTGGTCGAAATAAGTGCACTAGAATCAGCACAGCATTGCGGCGAGGGGCAGAGCAAACCTAAGCGAACCCGAGAACAAACCCGGGAACGGTCACACGGATCAACCCTTTACACATCAATCAGATCTAAGTAGAGCCGCGATTCTTCGGCCGAGAGGGGTAATTCTGCTTCGAGCGCAGCGCGTTGGCCGGGTTTCAAAGCGGCGAGCCCGGCTGCGCCGTCTTTGATAAGATAGACCGATCGCGTTCGCTCGAGGTTGATAAACCATGCCGTCGGAATTCAGCGAGAGATATGACGTGGTGGTGGTCGGAGCCGGTCACGCCGGCTGCGAGGCCGCTATGGCCGCCGCGCGGATGGGGCTGCGCACGGCCCTTTACACCATGAACCTCGACCTGATTGCCCAGATGTCCTGCAATCCCGCTGTCGGCGGCGTGGCCAAGGGACACCTGGTTCGCGAGGTGGATGCGCTCGGCGGCGTGATGGGCGAGGTGATCGACGCGGTCGGCATCCAGTTCCGCCTGCTCAACACCAGCCGCGGGCCGGCGGTCTGGTCGCCGCGCGCCCAGGCCGACAAGAAGCTCTATCGCGCCAAGATGCGCCAGGTGCTGGAGACTGAGCCGAATCTGCGCATCAAGCAGGCCGAGGTCGTGGATCTGGTGCTGGAGGATCTGCCGGCTTCGCCGATCAACCTCGACTGTCATCCTGAGCGCAGCGAAGGATCTGCTTTTCCCCGAAAAGCAATAGATTCTTCGTCGCCTGCGGCTCCTCAGAATGATAGAGCTGCGGCGCGCCGCCGGGTGCGCGGTCTCAAGCTCCGCGACGGCCGGACGGTGGAAGCGGGCGCGGTGGTGATCACCACCGGCACCTTCCTCAACGGTCTGATCCATTGCGGCGAGCAGACTTATGCCGCCGGGCGGTCGGGCGAGCAGCCCTCCGTCATGCTGGGCGAGGCCCTGCGCCGGCTCGGCTTCGAGATCGGACGGCTGAAGACGGGCACGCCGCCGCGGCTCGACGCCCGCACCCTCGATTTTTCGCGCTTCCAGGTCCAGCCCGGCGATCCGGTTCCGACGCCCTTCAGTTTTCGCACCCGCGCCATCCGCCAGCCGCAGGCGGTCTGCTGGATCACCTACACCAACGCCGATACGCATCGCGTGCTGCGCGAGAACCTGCATCGCTCGCCGCTCTATTCCGGGCAGATCAAGGGGCTGGGGCCGCGCTACTGCCCGTCGATCGAAGACAAGATCGTAAAGTTTCCCGACAAGGCGCAGCACCAGATCTTTCTCGAGCCGGAGGGCCTGGACACCAACGAGATCTACGTCAACGGCATGTCGACCTCGATGCCCATCGACGTGCAATGGGCCACGGTGCGCTCGATTCCAGGCCTGGAGCAGGCCGACATGATCCGGCCCGGCTACGCCATCGAGTACGACATGGTGCAGCCCACCGAACTCTATCCCTGGCTCGAAACCAAGAAGATCGCCGACCTGTTTCTGGCCGGGCAGATCAACGGCACCACCGGTTACGAAGAGGCCGCCTGCCAGGGCATCATGGGCGGCATCAACGCCGGGCTGCGCCTGCAGGGCCGCGACCCGATGGTGGTGGAGCGCACCCGCGGCTATACCGGCATCCTGATCGACGACCTGGTTAGCAAGGGCTGTGACGAACCTTACCGCATGTTCACCTCGCGCGCCGAGTACCGGCTGCACCTGCGCATCGACAACGCCGATGAGCGCCTCACCCCGCTCGGCTACCAGGCGGGCGCTGTCCGGGAGGCCGATTATCAGGCATTTCGCGCCAAGCAGGAGCGGATCTCGGCCGCCACGCGATTCCTGCTGGAAACGCGGCTCGATCCCGAGTCGCGGGTGGGCCGCGAGGTCTACTCCAGGCTCGGCCTGATGACGGACGCTGGGTTTGCCGGACCGGCCACGTTCACCGGAGCCCAACTCCTGAAGCGCCCGGAGGTCTCGATTACGGATCTGATCGAATGGGTGAATGAGAGCCTGGCGCGACAGGGTCTGGACCCGCTCGGCGGCGCGCCCGATGCAGCCTCCGGCGGCGAGAGCTCTGAGTGCCTCTTCGCCCGCGAGGAAGCGCGCCGGGTGGAGACCGATTTCAAATACGAAGGATACCTGGCCCAGCAGAAACGCCAGATCGAGGGCATGAAGCGGGCGGAGCAGCGCCGCATCCCGGACTGGTTCGACTACGGCCGCGTCTCAGGACTGTCGCGGGAAGTGGTGGAGAAGCTGTCGCGGGTCAAGCCGCTGACGCTGGGTCAGGCGGCGCGGATCCCGGGGGTGACGCCGGCCGCGGTCAGCCTGGTCAACGTTTATATCGAGATCTTTCAGCGGCGGGCCGCCGAGCAGACAGCGTAGGATTTCAGGATTTCGCGTCCGGCCAGTCAGCTAACATGCCGTCGAGCTTGACCAGCAACTCGGGGAGGTTCAGGGTAAGCGTATCCCAGAGAATTTTGTAATCGACGTAGTCGTAACCATGGATCAGGCGGTTGCGCATACTGATGATAGTCGCCCAAGGAATTTGTGGATTGGAGCGTTGTACCTCCGGCGACACTCGAGCCGCCGCCTAGCCCACGAGTTCGACCAGGTGGGTGAGTGCGAGGCGTAGAACCTCATCCGCTTCGAGGTCGACGATGGCCTTCCCTTGCGTGAGTGCCAAGGCCTTGCGGACGAAGTCCCGCATGTGGAGGAGGGGAACCCGGGCGTCACGCTCCGGCATATTGCACCTGTGCTTCGGCCAGCACCTTGTCACGGAAATACGGGCTTAGGCAATCGGGTGTGTTCAGGTCGATTCGAGGTACGCCGAGGATTTGCGCCAACTCCTGTTCCATCTCGTAGAGCTCGAAGAGACCAACGTGCTGCTCGGGATCGAATTCGACCAGGACATCAACGTCGCTATTCGGAGTGAAGTCCGGGCGCAGAACGGAGCCGAAGAGGGCCAGCCTGCGGATGCGGTGGCGGCGGCAGAACCCGTCAACTTTTTCGGGCGGAATGGCGATGTTAGGTTGCATTTTGGCTCCGTGCGCGCATGGTACGAAGGGCTATCCCTTTGGCTTCCACTGCTCGAAGAACTGCTGGAAGGCGTCGCGTCCGAGGTGGCGGGCGTCTTCGAACTGGCCCTGGTCCTGGGAATAGAGAAGCTTTCCGTGCGAGTCGAGCACGGCCAGAGCGGGAATGCCTTTGTTGAGGGGAATGCCGTACTTCCGGGCCATGTCCAGGTTCTTGTTCATGGTGCCGACGTCGATATGGACCACGACGTAGCTTTTCGCGATCAGACCGGCTAGCTCCGGCTGGCGCATTTGGGCGTCCAGGGCGTGGCAGTCGCCGCACCAGTTCGCCCCGAAGTCGAGCACGATGTTCTTGCCCGACTTCGAAGCCTGGGCGATGGCCGCTGCCACCTGCTGGTGGGCGTCGGCGCTCTCGTCGTAGATCGGCTTTTCGGGGGGCGTGGCGACGATGTGAGTCGCCAGGGCCGCCGGCGTCGCCGCCAAAGCGAAGACGGCTACGACCAATCCTGCTCTCCTGGGGTTAAGATCCATCTCCGCCGTCCTCTCTGGTCTGTTTCGCCCCGGTCTCCCGTGGCGACTCTCCGGTCCGGCTACCAGCCTAAACGAGAGTCCGGCAAAAGTGAATTGCAATCGAGGCGCGGCGGGCTCCGAAGCGCCGGCAGGCGGTTCTGGGTGGGCGCGCCGACTCGCCGGTCCAGGCGGCCGGAGTAGAGGCCGGACGCTCAGGGAGCGTCCGGCAGACTTTGAGACAAGGGTCTTACGGGAGCGCAGAGACGCAGGGGGTCAGCGGCACCTTGGGGTCGGGCTGGGCGACGTAGCCCTTGGGGTAGCCCACCATGGTGACCCGAACAGGGGCCTTGCCGGAGCGGATGAAACCAAGCCGCTCAGCCGCTGCCCGGGAGACGTCCAGGAGCCGGCCATAGACGTTCGGCCCCCGGTCGTTGACCCTGAGGATCACGGCCCGGCCGTTTATCAGGTTGGTGACTTTGATCTTGCAGTTGAGCGGCAGAGAGCGATGAGCGGCTGTAAGTCCATTCATATCATAGTCTTCTCCAGTTGCCGTCTTGCCGTTGGATTCCGAACCGTACCAGCTCGCCAAACCCACTTCGGTCCGGATGAGGGGAACCACGTTGACCGGTCCAGAGAGCTTGTACCGGCTTGGAACCCGCGCCTCGGTCTTGCCCGACAGAACCACCAGAGCAGCCACGGCACAGCCCATGACCACGTTTCTCATTTTCCCTCCCCGACTATACCCCGACGCTCCAAGGCGAACGTTTGCTCAGAATGTTTGGGGGGTAAGGTCCCTCAAAATATACAAAATTCCATAGATTGTGTCAACGGGTTTTTGGGAGGCCCGCGGCCGTGAGCCAGGCGACCCGGGAATCGGTCGCCAGACCCTCAAGGCAACGTGAACGCTTGCATTGGCTGGATGGGCTCAGGGCCGTTTGGGTAAGGATGGCACAGCCTCCTGGAGAAACCTCGCGGCTTCCTCGGGCGCCGTGGGATTGATATAGAAGCCCGTGCCGGACTCGAAGCCAGCCTGCTTGGTGACCTTCGGCATGATCTCCAAGTGCCAGTGGTAGTAATCGTTCTGGGACTCCGGGATCGGCGAGGTGTGGATCACGTAGTTGTAAGCCGGCTGATCGAGCACCCTGTCGAGCCGCTGCAGCATGTCCTTGAGCAGGGCTGCCAGAAGCTCAAATTCCCGCTGGGGCGACGCTTCGAAGGCGGACTGGTGGGCCTTGGGGACGAGCCAGAGCTCGAACGGGAAGCGGGGAGCGAAAGGCGACAGGGCGGCGAAAGCGTCGTTCTCGGCCACCAGCCGCTGGCCGCTGGCTGTCTCCTGGCTGAGAATGTCACAGAAGACGCAGCGCTCCTTCTCGTCGTAATAAGCGCGGGCACCTTCGACTTCCTCGAGCACGCGCTTGGGAATGACGGGCAAAGCGATCAACTGCGAATGGGTGTGCTCCAGGGTAGCTCCGGCGGCTTCGCCATGGTTTTTGAAGACCAGGATGTACTTGAACCGCCGGTCTTTCTTGAGATCGACGATGCGGTCCCGGTAAGCCCACAAAACGGACTCGATCTGCTTGGCAGGCAAAGCCGCCAGCACGGACATGTGGTTGGGGGTCTCGACGATCACTTCATGGGCGCCGATGCCGTTCATCCGGTCGTAGAGCCCCTCGCCCTGACGGTTCAACCGTCCCTCGATTCCCAGCGCCGGAAACTTGTTGGGAAAGACCCGCAGCGACCAGCCCGGCGCGTCGCGGCCGCTGCCGTCGCCGCGGTAAGCCAGGATCTCCGAGGGGGTTTTGGACTCATTGCCCGGGCAGAAAGGACACAGGCTGGAGCCTTGGATGACCACGCGCTCGCGGATGAAGTCGGTAGGACGCTTGGCGCGATCGGTGGCGATGATCACCCAGCGGCCGACCACGGGATCTTTTCGAAGTTCAGGCAACCGTCTCTCCTATTCCTGGCCCCTGGTTCGGAAGGCATCCTTCACCAGACTCACCGAGTATCCGTCCATCGGGTCCCAAGCCACCAGAATGACATCGAACCGGTAAGTGACGTGCCCTCTTCGTTGCAGCCGCCTCACATAGTTGCGCGCGGAGCGGACGATACGCTGCCGCTGAGCCTCTCCCACCAGCCTCCGCCCCGCTTCCGGTTCAAACCTGGAGCGCGTCTTCACCTCGACAAAGGCCAGCACCGGTCCGTCCCAGCCGACCAGGTCGAGCTCCCCAGGCGCCGGCCCAGGCTGATGCTCCGGCTGGATTTCCGGCCGCCGGTTCCGAGCCACGACCACGTATCCGGCCTGGCGCAGATACCAATAGGCCAGGGCCTCGCCGCGCCGGCCGATTTCGAGGTGCGCGGCGTCGTCCCCGGCTTTCCGAGCTTCACGCGCGTGCTGAGTCAAGCCTTGCCGGAGTTCGCGGCGGGCGAGCCTGCGCTCCCTCCAGACCAGCGTTTCGTAGACGATGTGCGCGACCCAACTCATGCCTGCGGACCCGCGCTCGACCGGCTCCTATCCTCCGGCGCCGCCCGTCAGACCGTGCCTTCCACCTCAGTGATGCATTCGTCGAGCGTGCGCAGAGCGAAGTCGGCCTGCTCTTCGTCGATGATCAGCGGTGGGCACAGCCGCAGCGTGGTATCTCCCGAGCCGAGCACCAGCAATCCTTTGCGGAAGGCCGTCTGGACGATCCGGTTGCGCAGGTCGGGTGCCTTGACCTTGGTCTCCTGGTCGCGCACAAACTCGATCCCGATCATCAGGCCGCGGCCGCGAATGTCGCCCACGATCTTGTGCCGCTCGCGCCAGTCGGCCGTGCGGCTCAGGATCAGCTCGCCCATGCGGGCGGCGTTGGCAATGTATTCCCGTTCGAGCAGGCGAAGGGTGGCCATGGCGGCGGCGATGCAGACCGGGTTGCCGCCGAAGGTGGACGCGTGCGCGCCGGGCGTCCAGTCCATCACGCTGGCGCGCGCGATCACCGCGCCCAGCGGCATGCCGGAAGCGATTCCTTTGGCCGTGCAGATGATGTCGGGCTCGATTCCGGCGTGCTCCACCGCCCACCACTTTCCCGTCCTCCCCATGCCCGACTGCACTTCATCGGCCACCAAGAGGATGCCGTATTTGCGGCAGACGCGTTCCAGGTCCTGCAGGAACTCGACCGGGGCCGGCAGGTAGCCGCCCTCGCCCTGGATCGGCTCGATAAAGATGGCCGCCACCTCCTCGGGATCCACCCGGCGCCGGAAGAGCTCGTTCTCGAGATAGCTGAGGCAGTCGGCCGAGGCGCACTCCGGTCGCACGCCATAGGTGCCGCGATAGGTGTCGGGGAAGGGCATGTGGAACACCCCGGAGAGCAGGGTACCGAACCCCTTGCGCTGGATGGCGCGGCTGGCGGTCAGGGAGAGCGCGCCGATCGTGCGCCCGTGGAAGGCTCCGTGAAAGCCCACCAGCTTGTCGCGTTTGGTGTGGTATTTGGCCAGCTTGATGGCCGCCTCGATGGCCTCCGCGCCGGAGTTGCCGAAGTAGACGCGCTTTGGCTCCTGGCCCGGAGCAATGGACGCCAGCCTCTCGGCGAGTTCGGCCAGGCACGGATAATAGAAGTCCGTGCCCGACATATGGATCAGCTCGGCCGCCTGCTTCTGGATCGCCGCTACCACCTCGGGATGGCAGTGGCCCGTGGACACCACCGCGATCCCGGCGGCAAAATCCAGAAAGGTGTTGCCGTCCACGTCCTCCACCAGCGCTCCCTGACCCCGCTTTGCCACCAGCGGGTAGTCGCGCGTGTAAGAGGGAGAGACATACTGCCGGTCGAGCGCCAGGACCTTCTGCGCTTCGGGACCGGGCAGCGCCGTCTTGATCTCGGGCAGAGCCGCATTTTTCGTGTGAACTTGATTCATGATTGTTCTCCTCTGACAGGTTCTGGGCTGCGGTTTGGGAGGGCAGCGGCCGACCGCCGGTGCTGCCGGCGGGTATCGAGGCGCCGGGGAAGCGACCAGGGTCGCGCCCGGCAGGCTGGCAGCCGCTGCGGGCCACGGGTCAGAGGAGCCGTTAGTCTCCGGAAAAGAGATTGGGGCGAGCAAGCGACGGAAACGCGGGCCCCAGCTCGGTGTGGGGTCCGATCCGAGAACGGGCGCAGATCATGGCACTTCTCACTTCCGCTTCCACCGGGTTCCGGCCTTCGTATCCTCGATCACGACGCCGGCTTTCAGCAATTCGTCGCGAATCTGATCCGCCTCGGCATAGCGGCCACTGCGCCGGGCGCGCTCCCGGGCGGTGATACGCTGCCCGATCTCTTCTTCGTTCAAGGCCTCGAAGAGCACGGCGGCAGCGCCCGGTCCGCCCGCCTGCGCGCCGTCGCCTGGGCCGCGCGCGGCCACCGGGGCGATGAAGCCGAACTGCCGGAGCCGGGCGTAATCCTGGTCGTCGAGCACCGAAAAGATGCGATCCCAGCGCTCGAGCACATCGAGATAAGCGCCGCGCTCGCCCTCCCGGAACGCGCCGCGGTCCATGGCGGTGTTGCCCTCGCGAACCAGCTCGAAGATGGCGCCCAAGGCCTCGGCGGTGTTGAGATTATCATCCAGGCCGGCTTCGAAGGCTTGCCGGGCCGACTCCGCCTGAGCAGCCAACTCGGGATTCGACCCCGCCGGAAAGGTCTCGGTCGTCAGACGGTGGCGGAAGTTGCGCAGGCGGTCGAGCGACTGCTCCGCCTGCTCCAGCCCCTCGAAGGTGAAGTTCAGCGGCTTGCGATAGGGCACCGAGGCCAGCAGATAACGGATGGCGGTCGGCTTGTGCCCCTGGGCGATCAGGTCGCGCAGGGTGTAGAAGTTCCCCAGCGACTTCGACATCTTCTGGCCGTTCACCACCAGGTGCTCGCTGTGCACCCAGAAGTGAGCAAAGGGCTTGCCGGTGGCCGCCTCGCTCTGGGCGATTTCGTTCTCGTGGTGCGGAAAGATCAGATCGCTCCCGCCGGAATGGATATCCAGGGTCGGTCCCAGGTACTTCATGGCCATGACGGAGCACTCGAGGTGCCAGCCCGGCCGGCCCGGGCCGACGGCGGTCTCCCAGAAGTCCTCGCCTTCCTTGGCCGCCTTCCAGAGCACGAAGTCGCGCGCGTCTGCCTTCTCGTATTCGTCGGCATCCACCCGGGCGCCGGCGCGGTTCCCGGCCAGGTTGACGTGGGCCAGCTTTCCATAGGAGGGAAAGGCGTCCACCCGGAAGTAAATCGAGCCGTCGCTCCGGTAGGCGAATCCCTTCGCTTCCAGGGTTTGCACCAGCGCCACCATGTCCGGAATGTGATCGGTGGCGCGCACCATGAACTCGACTTCGTCCAGGCTCAGAAGCTTCCGGTCCACCTTGAAGGCCTCGATGTACTTTTCCGTAAACTGGCGGATCGAGAGCCCGGCGGCGCGGGCGTCGCGGATGATCTTGTCCTCCACGTCGGTGAGGTTCATCACCTGGATCACCTCGTAGCCCCGGTACTTCAAGTGGCGGCGGAGGATGTCCTGGAAGACAAAGGTGCGGTAATTCCCGATGTGTCCGTAGTTGTAAACGGTCGGGCCGCAGGTGTAGATGCGGACACGAGGAGGGTCGAGAGCCTGAAACTCCTCCACGCGCCCGGAGAGCGTGTTGTAAAGGCGCAGCGCCATGGGTCCTTCGGGTCGAACCGGCCGATGATCTGCGGATATCGCGTTCGTCTCGATTTTATCGGCGCGGGTTCGCGCGCGTCAAGGACGCGAAGGTCGTGGGCAGAAAGTGTGCGGATTTGCCCGGGGCCGTCAGGGTCTGGTCGGAATTTTACGATTTGTCAAAACCACGCCGTGGCTTCGGAAAAGTTCGCGGCCGGGTGCGGTCGGAGAACGGGCCATTTCGACAAGACCGGGTGCGTCCGGACCGTGTCCGCTTGGCCGGCAAGACGCCTAGAGACCGGGGGTCTGTTATCCTAATCACCCGGAGCTTAGATCATGCCTGCCAATCTGTGGGATGTATTTGTTTCCCACGCATCTGAGGACAAGGATGAATTCGTCCGGCCATTAGTCGACCGGTTGCGAAAAATGGGTCTCGAGACATGGTACGACGAGTCGAGTCTTACGGTTGGTGACAGTCTAAGGCGGTCAATTGAGCATGGCCTGTCAAACTCCAGCTACGGGGTCGTGGTGATTAGCCCAAGTTTCTTGAAAAAGGAATGGCCCCAACGGGAGTTGGATGGCCTCTCAAGCCTTGAGACCGACGGCCGGACGAGAATTCTGCCTGTTTGGTATCGAGTCGACCGCTCCGCCGTTGCAGAACATTCTCCGATGCTTGCTGATCGCAAAGCGCTGAACGCAAACGCCGGAATCGACGCCACCGCCGGCGCTCTGTTCGCTGCGATCGCTTACCAGCCTTGCGCTGACGTCTTGGGCTCTTGGAGCGGTCCAACGGGGGTACTCGTTTTGCACGAGGACCCCTGGCTACCGCTTTACAGCGGAGTTTCCGTCACTGGCGGGTACGATTGGAAAGGCGAGTCCCTGGTGGGGAGACTACGAGGAGAATTTCAGGATGGCGTTCTGCACTTCTTGTGGAGCTGGAAAAATGGCAAGGAAAAGGGCGAAGGAATTCTGATTGCCGTAAAGGAAACAAATGAGAACGTTGACCGCCTGGAGGGCGGTTGGTTCTCCTCTTCCGGACCCGCGCAGACCCGCGAAATGGCAGGGAATCTTCTGTCTGTTCGTCGGACGCTCCTCATGCGGGCGGAAGTTGAAACGGCGCTGAAGCGCATGACGAATCGATGGTCTTTTGCGCGACCTGGGAAAACGCACTGATCTGCGCGGCTACTGAACAGGGGTTAGTGGTCTAATCCAGCTTCAATGACAACTTCTGGCCGTTGAGCGTGTATTCCAGTTGGTGTGGAGCCTTCTTGTCGTCCTTGGCCAGGGAGAAATAAAGATAGCCGGCGACGGGGGCTGACACGGTGTCTTCGGGAAGCGCTTTCTCCGACAATTCCAGTTCCATCACGTCGCGGTCGCGCGCGGTGGAGGCGGGTCCGGGCTGCGATCCGCCGATCCCGACGCCCACGCCCCCTCCGGCTTCGACGCCGTGCACCCGCTGACCGGTGATGGGGTCGATACCCGATTCGTATCCCACGTGTGCCTCGCCCACCGGCGTGATGCTGGTGGTAGTCGAGTTCTTCTTCTGCAATTGCGCCGCGAGCAGGCGGGCGCTGGTAGGCCGGAGGGCGGTCTCGGTGTTCCCCAGGCGCAGCACGAAATCATCCGGGGAAATCGCCAGCGCCTTGTCCTTTGAAGGATAGAGCGCCACCTCCACCACCAGGCAGCAGCGCGTTAGATCGGTGCTGAAGGCCTTATGAACCTCCTTGGGCGCGAGCAAGGTGGCTCCCAGGGCTGCACCGCTCGCCTCGGCATGCGCGGCATACTTATCCGCCGCGCTGCGGGGTACGGTGCCTTTGGGCGTATCCGCGACCAGGGGAAAGGCTAGGAGGGCGAACAAAGGAACCATCATGAGGCGCTTCACGGGTTCACCTCCCCAGCGACAAGGTGTAATCGGGCGAGGACTTGCAGTTTCTTGCCGCTAAGGACATAGATGCGCCGGCAGAAATCAGCGTGGTCCGGCGCTTTGACGCAAAGATTGTAGGCGCCGGGTTCCAGCCACAGGCTGCCCTTCAAACTGGCGACCGTACCCGCGTAGGCCTCATCAATCCAAACCTCGGCGGTCTTGGGTTCCACCTGAAGTTTGACCTCGCCCCTGGGGTATGCAGGCCCAACGCCCCAGTAGTAGGCATCGGGAGGCAGCGGCGGGTACCACCCGAAGAGCGCATAGGGTCCCCAGTAGCCCCCATAGCCATATCCCCACCCGTAGAGGTAGAGCGGCAGCACGGCGGGCCCGGAATAGTGCGAATATCCCGCGCCCACCGTAAGGCGGGGAGACAGCACGTTCACGCGATGGTCAGGCTGGGAGATGACGGCATTTTCGTTCTGCGCTTCGGGGGATTGAGACTGCGCAGAGACGGTTGATGAGCCGGCCGGGCTGGCCTTCGCCGCAACCGCTTGCTCCGGCCCGGCGGCGGACGGCTGCTGCTGCGCCAGACCCACCTGTGTTACCAGCCAGGTTGTGATAAGCGAAAGCAGCAGGCGTAAGCAGAGGCGGCTCATGTCAACTTAGCTCCGCTACCGGTTAGCTTCATGCTCCGCCCTTTTGCGTGCCTTGTCAATGTGACGGGCCCCTCCAAGGCTGTGGGCAGAAAGTGCCTTGATTCACCCAGCTCATCGAGCCGGCCCAAAGTGTCGTCACTCGCGCTGGAACCATCCCGGTCGAGCCTGTGTAGACATTTGAGTGTGCGGCAAACGCTTTTATGCCTTTGGGGGTCTTTCGACAGCCTCGCCGGCCTTCCAAGCAACTCGCGAAGAAATGGGTCCTTTCCTGTCGGCCAGCGTTTACCGACCCGTGCAACTCTGGACGGGAAGACATGCCACTCGGAAGTCTGTCCCTCGACGGGCCTGGAGTAACGACTCCCCGGGGCGCCCACCGCGATCGGTCCCGCCGACGTTCATAGTGGATCACCACCAGTAACTAGGCGTGAAACATGAGATCGGTGACTTGTCAACCGTACTCCCACGGCATAAAGTCAGACAGCACTCAGGAGATTGCATGTCCGAAATACCAATGACGCCCGCTCAGCTCGCCCTGCCTTACGTAGCCTTTATATTGAACCGGTTCCTCTCCGAGGGTCGCCTGCCGCTCGACGGGCGAATGAAAGCCCGGTCAGCTTTCAGTGTCGGGGAGGGGGGTACCCTACGGTCGAAGCCAAGAGGTCCTTTAGAATCAACGAAAGCTTGCGGGAGGCGGTCGGGGATCCCGTCATCTTATTGACAGCAAATGACTTTATACCTCTATCCCGTCAACTTACTGATGCAGAACGGCTTAGCTTCGGCAAGCCGCCTTTTGCAGGGTCAACTCGGAAAGCGCCGGGGCAAATCGGCGTCAGGAGCCGCAAGATACCAGCTTGCGTGCGGGAAGGCCTGTCTTCGCTCTGGACTCTTCGGTGAGTTCCACTGCGAGCAGACTTCATTGTCTCCTCACTCTGTCATTCCCGCGCAAGCGGGAATCCATGGCCTGGCAGAGCATGTCAAGCAAAGCGGCACGCGGTCTTGCAGGTGCGGCCGACTTGCGCCTTTTGTTCAGCCTGATTGGCGAGTAGAATCTGAATCGCAAGCAAAGGAGCTCCGCTTCCAAACGGGGGACATAACAGTCGAGGAGGTGTGCGATGGGAACAATGATGGAGAGCCCGCTCAACATCTTTCGCGTCGGCTTGCACGACATGCGCCGCAACTCGGGGTGGATGCTGGCGCTCGGCATCGCGCTGATTGTTCTAGGCATGTTTGCCATCGGATGGGACGTGGTCTTCATCACCGTGATCTCGGTGATCTTTTTGGGCTGGGTGCTGCTGATCGGCGGAATCGTGGAGGCCGTTCAGGCGTTTCGGCATCGCAAGGGAGGCTCCTTCTTCCTGCACCTGCTGAGCGCCGTCCTGGCCGTGGTGGTGGGCTTTTTGCTGCTCGAGAATCCGACCGGGGGCGCCCTGGTCCTGACCCTGATGCTGGCGTTTTACTTCATCGCCGGAGGCATCTTCCGGATCATCGCCGCCCTGAGTATGCGCCTGCCCAGTTGGGGGTGGATGCTCTTCAACGGAATTGTGACCCTTCTGCTGGGGATTCTGGTGCTGGCTCACTGGCCGGGCTCCGCCCTCTGGGTGATTGGCCTGTTTATCGGCATCGACATGATTGTCACCGGCTGGGCGCGGGTGATGCTGGCGCTGGCGGTGAGGAAGCTGGGCCCGGCGGAGCCGGAAGCCAGCGCGGCCAAGGCCTGACGCCACGTTGACGGTAATTCCTGTCATTCCCGCCGGGGACGACACGGAGACAGCCGTAGCCACGGTCAGCGCCGTCCTGACCGTGGGCTTGTTGGGGGCGACAAAGGCCCACGGTTGGAAAAGCACCAACCGTGGCTACCCCCCGTCATTCCCGCGAAAGCGGGAATCCAGGGCGTTCGGGCAGCCCTTGGGCCTGAAAAGAGTGCCCGGCGCTTGAGAAAGGGAATCGCATGAAGCTGATCTCACTGTTCGGGCTGTCAATGCTGCTGGCTCTCGTGTCGGCGCGGGCGCGAGGGCAAGACCAGCGCGACATCGAAGCGCAGATCCGGGAGGCGGAGACCAGCCGCTTCCGGGCTCTGACCGCCGCCGACCTGCCCGCGCTGGAACAGGCCCTGTCGGACGGCCTGGTTTACACGCACGCCAGCGGCTGGCGCCAGAGCAAGGCCGAGTTCCTGGCCTCGGTGCGCTCCGGCGAACTCGTCTATCGCACCTTTACTTCGGACAACCTCAAAATGCAGGTTTACGGCGACACCGTGCTGGTGACGGGTCACGCCGCGGGCAAGGTGCGGGCCAAAGGCCGGGAACTGGACGTCAGCCTGCTGTACCTGGAAGCTTACGAGAAGAAGGGCGGCCGCTGGCAACTGGCGGCCTGGCAGTCGACGCGGGTACCCTGATCCGGCGGATCTTGCTAAACCTCGATGGCTGTCATTCCGGGAAGGCGCCGGCGGCGAGGAATCTCGTGGTTCTTTTTCCTTCCGGGCGAGATTCTCCGCTGAGCTCGGAAATGACAGGGTTGGCGCATTCTCCCGACATTCCCAACGGGGTTTGATAGCCTACTTATCTAGCCTTAGCCTTTGCGGACCTCCGCCAGCACCAGGCGGCCGATCTCGCGCAGGGTTTCCAGCACGCCGAGGCCGCGCGGGGCCACGGCCTCGATCACGGGCTCGTTCTTGCGCATCAGCAGGCGGCGGAGCTGCTCGCTGGGCAGGGCGCTGGGCAGGTCGCGCTTGTTGAGCTGCAGCACGTAGGGCAGCGGGAGCAGGTCCTGATGGAGCTCCTTGAGGTGTTCCAGCAGCCCCTCCAGCGCCTCCAGGTTGGCGTCGGCGCGCTCCTCCTGGGAGTCGGCCACAAAGACGATGCCGTCGGCCCCGCGCAGGATCAGGCTGCGGCTGGCGTCGTAGATCACCTGGCCGGGCACGGTGTAGAGGTGGAAGCGGACTTTGAAGCCGCGGATCTCACCAAGTTCGAGGGGAAGGAAATCGAAGAAGAGGGTGCGCTCGGTCTCGGTGGCCAGCGAGATCATCTTGCCGCCGCGCCGGCCTTCGGTCTGCTCGAAGATCCATTTCAGGTTGGAGGTTTTGCCACCCTGTCCGGCGCCGTAGTAAACGATCTTGCAGTTGATCTCTCGGGAGGCAAAGTTGACAAAGCTCACCAGCGCCTTCCTTCCCGTTCATGCCGCTCGGCTGCCAGCACGAAGCACGGTCCGGGCTGGAGGCCCCGGCCTGCGCAGTTAACTATAGCAATAACACGGTCATGGCGGGTTGACAATTCTCGCGGCCGCTGGCGGTGGCCGCGCGGCTCCGTCTATTTCTTGCGGGGCGGCTGAGCGGGCCGCATCTCGATCCGGCTGGCGAGGGCGCGCGAGGGGAAGCAGTAGAGGTCGATGACCGCCTTGGCGACGTCCTCGCCGGTCAGCTTCCAGGGCGCCCGCGGCCGCGTGCCCGGGGCGCCGGCAAAGTCGGTGTCAACGCTGCCGGGCATGATGTAGCTGACTCGGATGCCGTCGTATCGGACTTCCTGCATCAGGGCCTCGCTGAAACCGTTGAGGCCGAACTTGGAGGCATTGTAAGCGGCGCCGCTGGGAAAGGCGTTGGCGCCGGCCAAGCTCGAGATGTTGAAGATGTACCCGCCGCCGCGCTGCCGCAGCAGCGGGATCGCCTCGTGGGAGCAATAGAACACCGACGAGAGGTTGGTCTCGACCGTGGCGTCCCACTCCTCGGGCGTCATCTGGTCGACGGTCTTCCAGATGCCAATGCCGGCGTTGTTCACCAGGATATCGAGGCCGCCGAAGCGCTCGGCCGCCTGCCGAATGAAGCGCCGGCAGTCGGGGTGGCGGCGGATGTCGGCCAGCATGCCGTCGACCCGGCCGGTGCCGCCGGGGTCGAGGGCGTTCAGAGCCCCGCGCAGACTCGAGTCGCTGCGCCCGCAGATGAAGACTCGCGCTCCCTCCGCCAGCAGGGCCTCCGCAATGCTGTAGCCGATCCCGCGCGTGGCGCCCGTGACGGCCGCCACCTTATCCGTCAAATCATTGGCCATGATGATCCCCCCAAGACTCTATTCTACAACGCCGAGGCTGCGCCCGGCCGGCGCCGCCGGACTCAAGTCGTCGGAGTCCGCCGACCGGGCCGGTTCGCTGTCGCGCCAGGGCGCTGAAGACGGGTCTGAAGGAGTCGGTCGGGTAAGCGAGCAAGAGCGGGCGCAGCGAGGCCACCCTCAGGGACTCCCAAGGCCTGCGATGAGTCGTGCTTTGGTCGGGGCGCTGGTAGGGGATGCTGCGTCTTATGCCGAACACCGCCCCAGAAGGTTAGACTCCAACTTCTGCGCGACGAAAGTGCTCCTCGACGCGGCGCAAGTCCTCTTCTGTATCCACGCCGATCGTATCCTCCGCGGTCTCGACCACGGCGATCGGGATGCCGTTCTCCAGGAAGCGCAACTGTTCGAGCTGCTCCAGTTGTTCAAGCGGCGACGGTGGCAGCGAACGGAACCGTCGCAGAGCCTCGGCCGTGTAGGCGTAAAAGCCCAGATGCTTGAAATATGAGGCCCGGCCGGAGCGATCCCGGTCGTAAGGGATGGTCGCGCGGGAGAAATAAAGGGCCAGTCCCTGTGAATCCGTCACGACCTTGACCGCGTTGGGATCCGAGGCTTCTTCGGCACTCACCTTGACTTTCAACGTCGAAACCTGAACCCGGCTCCGGCCTTGGAACCGAGGTTCCGCTCCATCACCGAGCCTTGCCTGGGCCGGGCTCATCGCTTGGCCTTCGTCGATCTGGTTTACCAGGGGCTTGATCAGGAGCCCGATGTGAGTCGCGGAAACCATGGGCTCGTCTCCCTGAATATTCAGGTAGATGTCCGCCAACTGGCCCAGCTCGGCGTCGCGGTCCATAACCTCGATAAGACGATCCGTGCCGGAAAGGTGTCGGTCCGAGGTCAGGATTGCCGGCATTCCGTGCTCTTCACAGTAAGCACTTATTTCGCCGGAGTCCGTGGCGACGGTGAGGCGGTCGATCAACGCGCACTTCCGCGCCCGGTGGTACACCCATGCCAGCAACGGAAGCCCGCAGATTGGCCGCAAAGGTTTGCCCGGCAGGCGCCGGGATTGCATTCGGGCAGGTATCACACCCGACACAACGGTCGGGCGCCCGTCCGGCTCCCGATTGTCAGGATTCACCACTGAAGCTTACATTCTTTGGACAAATCGAAGCAAGGACTGGCAAACCAAGGGTAATGTCAAGCTGCTTGTGTGAAAAGGCGGAGGGTGCGATTCCGCCAGTCTTCGTTAAACCGGCTAAAGATGGAAAAGATGAAGCGATCCACGCTGGCCTCATTGACGAAACAGACCATGGGTCGGGTCCGGCGGCGCACCTCCACGAAGCAGCGTTCGATGACGTTGGTGGTTCTCAGCTTCCGCCACAGGGGCTGGGGAGACGGAAGAAACTGAGCAGTTCGGGCAGATCCTGCTCCAGCCGCTTCACCATCACCGAGTAGCTCGCCTGCCACTGGGCGCGGAAGGTTCGGAAAGCAGAGATTTACGTCACCCAAACCAAAGGGAGTCCGGGGTTGCTGAGATCTCTAATCGACGCCAACGAAGAAAAGGAAAGCGGTTCTGCACCAGGGTCTGCAAGATGCCTCTATTCCTCAGCCTGCCTTGCGAACCCTAACCTCCTCCCCGGCGGTCGGCTGCGGTGCCAGCTTCCCACTGAATTTTTCCCACGGCCCCACCTGTCAGGGGCATGCCCTCCCCATGGCGCTTGGCGGGCGTAGGCAACGATGCAGCGGGCGCTCCTGGCGGGTCGAGCTCGCCAGTCGCTTGCTAAAATCCACCAGCTACTTGAAAGGTGAGCTTTCGGTGGGGGTGTGTAACTGGCCGAATCTTCAGATGTGAGGCCCCCTACTTCAAGGTTTTTGCCCACCAGCGCTGGATCGGAGTGAGTCGGCGGTTGACCTCACCCAGTGAGAATGCCT